>Ga0116171_10005877_pt1 | contig 10703 bp, 5 predicted proteins | sample AD_JPNHW2_MetaG_FD_89798 | JGI IMG/M metagenome (GOLD analysis project Ga0116171, IMG submission 89798) | Active sludge microbial communities of municipal wastewater-treating anaerobic digesters from Japan - AD_JPNHW2_MetaG | ecosystem: Engineered > Bioreactor > Anaerobic > Digestate | place...
CGTGCCGATGAGGTATGTCGCGCCGCAGGTACGCGGGAAGGACGCGATGTCGTCCACCGCGATCGTCGCCTTCGAGAGATCGAGCCGACCGTCGCAGACGAGTTGCTTCGTGCCGAGTCCTGCGACCGGGACCGTCCAGAGATTGGTGACGGTGAAGTCGGTCGCGTTGGTGACCGTCGGAAATCCCTGGATCGAGGCGGCGACATAGTTCGTCAGGCCCTCGAGGTCGAGTCCGGCGCCGTCCGCGAACTTCATGAGCGCGAAGTCGGCCTGCACGCCCGAATTGGTGACGTTCTCGTGTCCGGGATAGACGATCGGGGCATCGGGGAGGCAGAACGTGAGGATTGAGCCGTCGCCCGGGTCCTCCAGCTGGCGGTAGTCCGACTGGACGGTGGAAGCCTCGCCGACCTTGTAGCCAAAGTTGAAGTACTCGCTCGGCCAAGTCACGTTCGAGGCGCCCTTGATCTGCCAGTAGTCCGTGCGGTAGCTGCGGCAGCCGCGGAAGTCGAAAAGGTTGGGTCCGGGCTTCAGCACGGCGCTGCCGACGCCGGCGACATTGCTGACGGAACGGTCGATCTCGAAGACCGTGGCGTCGCCGATCGTGAGCTTGAAGCGCCGGCCGAGGCCGCCCGCGAAACTCCAGATCACGTTCGTCGGGTCGTTGTTCCAGATGTAGCCGCGGTAGACGACGACCGCGTACTGGGAGTCGCCGACCTGGTTCGGGTCGAGCTTGTAGGTGTAGTTCTGGTAGGCGTGCTCGGCGTGGTTCGGCGAGCGGACGCCCGGCTCGAGGTCGGTCTTCGGTACCGCTCCGCTGGCGTAGACGGTGTCGAAGATGCCCCAGGAGTAGGCGTTTGTCAGGCTCGAGTAGAGACCCGCGATCTTCGCGCGACGACCGAACTTGACCTGACCGCCCTTCACGTCGAGGAGGTCGGACCCGGTGCCGGAGTACCACCACATCTTCTCGTCGCCGGTCTTCGTCACGCTCTTCCACTTGCCGCGGCCGAAGCGGACTTCGTTCGTGTACGGAACGGTCACTCCGACGGACGTGTAGGTTCCGCAGTCGATGGTGAGGGCGGGCATGTTTCCGAAGTCGTCGCGCAGGTTGTCGAAGGCGATCTCGCCTTCCTCGAGGGCGACTTCGGACGGCCTTCCGATCGCGCCGGGGTTCCAGAGACGGATGCCGCCGAAGCGCGCGGTCAGCTTGCCGGTGAAGTCGTTCTCGGGACACACGAGATTGAGGTACGGATGATGGTAGCTGGTTCCGTCGTTGAAGCTGTTGCCCCAGACGCGAAACGGCGCCGAACCGGACACCTTGCCGAGCAGCGCACCGCCGCCGTGAATCGTCGCCGCCGACTGGAAGTTGATAAGATTCGGTCCGGTCAGCGAAACCGGTCCCTTCCAGACCGCGACGTTCGTCGAGACGCCCGGCCACTCGTTGTAGATCGCCGTGTAGGAGCTGCTGCCGCGGATATACGACGAGCTCATCATCTTCAGGGTCCAGGGAGAATCGGACGCCGCATTCGGCATCAGCATGGAGGCGTTGTTCGTCATGACGAGCACGTTCGCCCCCGTACCGCCGAACTGGGTCCCGTCCATTCCGAAGGAGAAGTTCTCGATGACGACGTTGCCGGGGTGGGAGATGTCAATGTAGGAGAACTGCGGCGAGGATCCCTCGCTGTAAAGGAAAAGGGTGTGTCCGTTCATGTCCAGCCCGCAACGCCGGCTGGACGCCGCCCAGAAGTACTGCGTGCGGTTGCGGACGCGCGTGTCGCCGGTCAGGACGACGTTCGTGCCGAACGGCGAGCCCTGCTCCTCGTTGCGGAGGTTGATCGCGCCCGCGCCGTTCACGCCGAAACCGGCGATGACGAAGCGCTTGCCCCAGGGCTTCACTTCGTTGACCGGCGTGTGTTGGATGAGATAGAGCGTCGCGCCGTCGACCACGGTGACGTCGCCGTTGCCTTCCGCGAGCGACCCGAGCGAGGCCGTGTAGGTGTAGCCGAGCGAGCCCTTCTCGACGGTGACGGAACCCATGTAGGACGCGATGTTGTCCGGCATCACGAGACCGCCCTCGCCGCGTTTCACGAACGCCGTGTAGGTGTTGGCGTTCAGCGCCGTCGCGTAGGCCGAGTCGAAAGCGTTCGTCTCGCCCGCCGCGACCGTCGCGACGAGGTTAGTCGTATTCTCGACGGTGTACGTCGTCGCACCCGGAAGCATGCCTGCGGCCAGCGCCGCGGCCCCGGCAAGAAACATCTTGTAGTTCATGGTCCGACTCCCATTACCCTTGTTTGATGCGCGTAATTATAACCAAAACGTCCTTTTTGTCACTCGCTCCGGCAAGATGTCTATACAGGTTTTTTAACCACCCAGCGCGTCGGCGAGGAGGTCAATGCCCTTGAGGTTTTTCTGCAGGTTCTCCTCGGTGTCGCATGAGGCCCACGGCGCCATCATGAATCCCTTCAGCGACTTCGTCGAAAGGTCCTTGCGGCACATCTTCACGAGCTTGCCGATCACGTCGTCCGCGCCGCACTTGAGCTGGCGCCGCCGCCAGCCGCTCCAGTTCGACCCGCACGCCACCTGCTCGAAGCCGCGCCTGTCGAGCTCGTAGAACGCCTTCAGCGTGGGGAGGTCCTTCGTCTTGTTCGTGTTCACGTCGAACCCGCCGTACGCCTCGTCGTAGAACCAGCTGCACATCAGCACCGACTTCGGGCAGAAGTCGTAGAACTCCGGATGGTCCCACCCGTAGTCGTTCCACGCCCACGCGCGCATGCCGTTCTTCTCGCAGGTGCGCACGATGTGCAAGAAATCGTGCGCCCACAGCTCCTTCAGCCGCGCGGCCACGAAACGATGGCCGTGGAACTTCTCCTGGTGCGCGGCGTATTCCTCGTCGTAGCCGATGTGCATGAACCGCGGCGTGCCGAAGATCTCCGCCACGTCGCGGATAACGTCTTCGCAGAAGCCGTAGTACTCCCTCGTGGAGAGCCGGTTGTGCCACTGTTTCATCCAGCCGTTGTGCGTGGCGGAGAAATTGAGCTTCGGTATGACCTCGATGCCCATTCCCGCGAGTCGCGTGATCTCGTCCCGCATCTGCTCCGGCGTCCACGACCCCTCGATCGCAAGCTCCGGGTGGCTCGGATAGACGAGCCCTTCGCCGAGGTCGACGACGAGCATGGTGAGCTTACGTTCGGCCATTCGCGCGACCGCGCGGTTCCAGAGCGGAGTCTTGTTCCTCAGCACGGTGTCCGGCTTGTCGCGGCCGAGGATCTTCTCGTTGTCCATGTCGTCCGGCAGGTAGTCGCACCACATGTTGTGCCCGAGATGCAGCAGGAATGCCTTGATTTCGCCGGTCGCGACGTGCCGTGCGAACGGTCTCCCGCCCGTCGAGGCGCAGCCCGCCGCCGCGAAGGCGACCGCTCCGCCGAGGAAATCCCTTCTTGTCGTCATCGTTCCGCCTTTCCTTTCATTTCACCCGGTAGACGTGCACCTCGAGCGGCGCGAAATCGTCGATGAGGCTGTTGTTGGACTTGATCCGCTCGCCGTTCCCGAAGACCCGCGTGACGTGCTGGAAGCCGGGGCGGACGATCCGCGCTTTCACCGCGTTGGTGGACGAGTTGACGGCGATCACCAGGTTGTCTTCCTTCTTCGACTTCATGAGGAGCGAGATCGAGTCGAATCCGAGCGCGTCTTTCACCGGCCCCTCCAGCACCTCCGCCTTGGGCTGCATGCCGGAATCCGGCTGCACGAGGTATTCCTGGATGGACGCGATCTCCTTCGTGACGTCGGTCACCCGCTTCCAGTACTCCGCGTCCGCCGCCGCCCCGGGAATCCCCTTCGCCATCGACCGGTAGGTGTACCAAATGAGCCCTTTCGCCCCGTGCACAATCGTCTCGTACGCGATCGCGCGCATTTCCGCCGCGGTGGGATAGCGCTTCCAGCCGCTCTTCTCCCCGTGCTGCATGAATGCCTGGAGAACCGGCCACACGCTCACCTTCGGCTTGCCGGCGGCGGCGAGGTCCTCCGCGCACGCCTTCATCATCTGGATCGCCTCCGGCACCTCCTTGCCGGTCGTCTCCGCCTTCTCCACGGGATAGATCTGCGGCTGGAAGACGTCCGTCGAGCCCGCGAACGGAAGGTAGCGGTGGATACCGAAATTGTGGAAGATCTCCGAATCGGTCTGCACGGTGAGGCGTCCGTTGTCGCACGCCTTGACGCTCTTGTGGTTGCGCCACACCTGCGAGACGGACTGGTGGCTCGCGGTGTCGTCACCGATGAACCAGCCAAGGACGGACGGATGGCGCTTGCGCGTCCGGAGGATTTCCGCGAAATCGCATTCGCCGCGGACGCGGCCCGGACGCACGAACGCCTTCATCCCGAGACGGTCGGCGGCGGAAAGGAACTCCTCCACCCGCGCCATGCCGGCGTCGTCGCACGCGGGCGGATAGATCTGCGCGACGTTGCAACCCGCCGCCTTCAGCTCGCAGAGGGGCTTTTCGTAGTCGTACGTGCCGTCCGCGTTTTTGTCGAAGCAGCCGTAGAATCCGATCGGAAAGAACGGCCGGCCGTCCACAAGCACGGTTCCGTCGTCCCGGAGCGTCACGACGTCTTCCCTCGTCGCCTCGCCGATCGCGAAGAGCTGCTCGTCCTCGAAGCGCGTGCCGTCCCTGTCGCGTCCCGCGACTTCGATCCTGTGGTCGGACGGCATCTTCCACTCGCCGCCCTCGGGGTCAACGGTGAAGACGAGTCCGTAGCGGCGGATCCGCGAGGGCTCGACCGCCTTTCCGTCGACGAGAACCTCGAGACTCTCCCAGTCGACGCCGCGCGGCGCGGCGATGCGGAAGCGGATCGGGGACTTCGCGTCCTCGCAGGGTGACGCCGTCACCATCTCGATCCGTCCGGGCACGGTCGTCTCGAACGCGGGATCGTCCCACCCCTTCGCGCCCGCCTCAAGGAGCCGCGCCCTCAGCGAGGAGCAGGCGAAGAAGTCGTCCTTTCCGAAACCGGGACCGTCGAAGCCGAGCATGAGGCACGCCTTCGCCGCGCCCGCCGGGACGCGCACGCGGCGGACGTGCGTGCGCTAGTGCTTCTCGCGTCCGGGGAATCCGAAGACGCCCGGTTCGCCGAGCTCCTTGCCGTCCGCGCCGATCCAGACGACGCCGGTGAAGTGCCGTGCGGACATCTTTCCTCCGGTCGCGGGGGCGGGAGAGATGATGCGTCCGGAAACTTCGAGATCCATCCCGGGCGTCACGTCGAACGCCGCGGTCGTGAGCGACCAGGCGGTGTCCTTCGCGCCGTTCGCGGGCGCGGATCTGCGCACGAGGCGGAGGGCCTTCTCGTCCTCGACTTCGCACGCCTCGGCGGCGAGGCGGTTCTCGTAGGTGTCCAGCGTCCATCCGTCGGGCTTCGAGCAGTCGGCGACGAAGGCGCACTCGGGTTTGACGAGCTTCGCGGGATTGCGCCAGGCGTTGCTGCCGGAGACGTCGTACATCCTGAGGTCGCGGCATTCGTCCGTCACGTTGAGCGACATCGCCGCGGCGGTGTCGGGTACGGTGATGAACTGCACGAGCTTGCGCCAGCCGTCGGCGCCGGGCCGGCCGGGAGTCAGGAGGTCGCGCGGACCGAACAGGCCGAACCGGTCGTCGCCGACGTACGTCACCGTCGACTTGCAGTTCTCGGCGCGCACCCATCCGGTCAGGTAGTAGACATTCCCCTTCTTCAATTCCGGAAAGACCCGGTCGAACCGTTCGCCCAGCTTCACCGTCACCCGTCCGAGAAGATCCTCCATCTCGCCCGCGGCGATCGCCTTCTCGAGCTGCGGCACGAGGTAGCCTTCCGGATCCTTGATCGCCTTCAGGGTCTCGTAGAAGCCGCCGGGAATGCGGTCTTGCCAGTTGAACCTCGCGTTCCGGCAGAGGCGTTCCGGATCGTTCCAATACCGTTTGCTCCACGGCGTCCAGCGTCCCTTCTCGCTCCAGAACCACACGTACTTCTTCGCGGAGCTCGTGGCCTCGCGGACGTTCCGGGCGAGGTGCCTCAGGCGCGAGCCGTCCTCAGGCGCGGCGTACCAGTGGGTGTTGCCCTCGTTGACGTACATGTCGAGGTACTGTCCGAAGGACGGCGAGACCTGCGTCAAGTACTTCGCGCGGTTCTCGGGTTCGACGAGGGCGAGGTCCCAGTTGAAGATGCGCGCGTAGTCGCCGTGGTAGTCATGGCGCGAGGCCTCGTACTTGTAGCCGTCCTCGCTGCCGTCGACGATCGTCGCCGTCGGGGGAAGGACGTCGAGCATGCCGTTCACGAACGCTGGCCAGAGGTCGCCGCGCTCGCGCATGAGCGCGGGCAGGTCGCGTTCGCCGTAGCGGTACGGGGCGTCCGAAAGGAGCCAGAACATGAAGACGGTGACGTCCGGGAACTCCTCGAAGATGCCGCCGCCGATTTCGCGTCCGCGCTTGCGCGCGAGCTTGACGAGCTCGTCGTAGGGCGGATCGCCGGGAATGCGGAAGAGTTGTTTCTGTTTCGTGTAGTCCTCGATGTCGAAGCTCACGCCGCGCAGATGTCCCTCGCGGGCGAGCCAGGTGATGCAGCGGAGGTTGTTGGAGGCGACGTTCCACGCCTCGTCGTCCGTCCAGGCGAGGCGCTTCTCCGGCGGATAGTAGCTCCAGATGAAGCTCTCCTTGAAGCAGCGGTAGGTCGCCATCTTCCGGAGGGGCTCCACGTAGTCCCGGAGCCATTCGCGCGTCCACCGCGGGAGGTTGAGCGTGTTGCGGAAGCACTGGTAGGGGCGCGGCGTCCCCTTCCCACCGTTCATGTGGATGCCGACGCCGTCGAGGGGCGTTTCCAGGAACTGGTCGACGTGGTCGAGGAAGTCCTGCGGCAGCATGTAGGAGTACTCCTGTCCGAAGGCGACGTACTTCTTCGTCTCCGTCCCCTGCGGATCGAGCTGCACGCCCGCCGTCGCCGCCACGACACACATCGCAACGAGTGCGGACACCGACATCTTGATGTTTTCCCCAATCTTCATGCCTTTGTTTATACCGGACTTTTCGCGGCGTTGCAATCGCCAACCCGTGCTGTATAGACAGGTTTTTCAGGCCGGACAAATTCAATCCTAATATCACGCCACAATGCGAACCACAGCCTTGTTTTTGAAGGACGACAAGGCCACGGGCACTTTTCGATTCGGTCGCATGACGCGTCCCCTTCATAAGTGACAGCGGTCTTGGAGTGCGTGCGGCAAGCGGTATCCCGCGCGACGCCGCTTTTGCGCCTGGGGCCCGAAAGCGGTGCCGCCCGCTGGTTGTCACCGCACAAAAATGGCACGAAGACAGGCACGGAACCCAATCTTAATCCTCTCTGTTGGTGAGATTAAGATTACGAGTAAGATTCGATTAGGATTTCCGGACCGAATATCCCGCCCGCCGCTCCTTCACGCTGAACCCGATCGGCTTGCGCTTCGGCTCCGGTGCGGCCATGAGTTCGTTCAGGACTTCGAAGACCACGCAGAACTGCTCGTCGTACTTGGACTCCAATTCGGCCAGCTTCTGAGCCAACTTGGCGTGTCTGTCCAGCATCTGCCGCAACTTCACGAAGGTGCGCATGATCGCGATGTGACGTCGATCGCCTGCTTGCAGTTCACTACGGAAGAGAGCATCGCCGCCCCCTGTTCGGTAAAGGCCATGGGCGCATGGCGTAACCCCATCCGGTCCGCATTGGAGGTCACAAATTGTGATCTCCATTTTGACAGCTCCTCATCAGATAAAACGAACATGAAGTCAGAGGGGAAGCGCGCTTCATTCCGTTTCACGGCCTGTTTCAATGCACGGGTTTCGACGCTGTACAGAGCCGCAAGATCTCGGTCCAGCATGACCTTCTGTCCCCGGATAAGGTAGATGGCCCGCTCGATCCGCTCAACGGGTATCACAGCATTGCTCATGTTACACCTCACGCATCTCCTGACCTGTTGCCTGTCGATGATCGCGGTTCTTCAACTTCACTTGTTGAAGCCTTTGTGGTTCATGAATTCCCAAATGCGCCCCATCCAGGTGTAGCTGCCCGTGCCCGGGGCGGCCTTCTTCTGGAAGCAGTGGTTGCGTGTGGCAAGGGTGTGCAGATCGGACTGGATGCCCATCCGGCGGAGCTGCTCCCAGCATTTCACCGAGTTCATCGCGGCCCAGCCGTCCGCATCGCCGTGGAGGAACAGAACCGGGCACGTCGCAAGGTCGAACGAGAACTCGGGGACGGGCCGCGCGTCGTCCTCGTTTCCGCCCTTCGCGTTCGGTTTATCCGCGCCGTCCGTGAGCGCGTACGCCGGATAGATCGCGACCGCCCACTGCACGCAGCAGGATAGCTTGTCAAGGTCGTCGATCGGCCAATAGGAGCGGCGTTTCGAGCTGGTCGCGCCCATGAGCGTGAGGTGTCCGCCGGCCGAGGAACCCATGATGCCGATGCGGTCGGGATCGAGCCCTTTCGCCGCGGCTTCGCTGCGGACGACTCGGACGGCACGCTGCAGGTCCTGCCACGCCGTCGTGTGCTTGGCCAACCCGCCCAGCGGGCGCGGCGTGCGGTATTTCAGCGTCACGACCGTCATGCCCTTGCCGTTCAGGTAACGCCGCGCCGGCGCGACTTCGAATCCGTCAGGATCGTTGCGGCCGTAGCCGCCGCCGGAGTAGATGATCTGGATCGCCTTCGTCTTGAGTTCCTTCGGCATGTGCCACTCGAGATACGGCAGGCACTGGTTCGTCTGCGCGTCCGGCATCTTTCCTTCCGGCCAGACCGGCTCCTTGCGGGTTTCGCCGCGGGCGTCGTCGCTCGGATAGCGGGCCACCAGGTCCTCTTCCGCGCCGAGACGTCCGTCGAAATTCATCTGGCGGAGAAACTCGGCGATCCGGTCGAACCAGTGGTCGTACGCGGTGCCGTCCTCGCCTTTGCCCGGGTCGCCCATAAAGCCGTGGGACCGGTCCGCGAAGAGATGGATCTCGGCCGGGATTTTGATCCTGCGGAGCTGGCGGTAGATCTGCGTGGAGCCGTTCGGCGAATAGAGGTCCACCCCGCCGTGGAAGAGCGCCATCGGGCACGTTTTCGCGTCGAACTTGAACACGTCCGAGAGCTTGGCGTCGATCGCGTCGCCCTCGCGCGTGTTGGGTCCGGCAAGTCCGTCCGTGAGCGCGTAGGCGGTGTAGACCGGCACCGCCCAGTTGACGTGGCACGGAAGCCGGTCGAGCGCGTCGACCGGCCCGTACGCCGGCGTGAGCGCGCTCGTCGCGAGCAGAACCGTCAGGTGCGAGCCCGCGGAGAACCCGAACGCGCCGATCTTCTCAGGGTCGAAGCCGCGCTTCTGCGCCTCGCTGCGGACGAAGCGGACGGCGCGCTGCCCGTCCTCCCACGCGCTCTGGTAAATCGGCAGCCCCTGCGGGCGCGGCGTGCGGTAGGTGAGGCTCGCGCAAACGAATCCGAGCTCGGTGAACTTCTTCGCGACCCGGTCAATCCACACCCCGTCGCAGCAACACTGATAACTGCCTCCGGAAATGAGCAGCATGCATCCGCCGTTTTTCGCCGCCGGCGCCTCGTACCAGTCGAGATACGGCATCACGTGTTCCGCCGCCTTGAATCCCGGAGCTTTCACCTCCTGAGTGGTCGCCGCGATCTGATTGGTTTGGAAATCCGGGATCTTCCCTTCCGGCCACAGCGCGACCCGCTCCCCGGCGAACGCCAGAACAGCCACCCCTAACCAAGAACCAAGAAACACCGTTTTTTTCATTCTCAGTTTCCTTTATCTTCAGAGTACACACGGTCAGGGCGCGGCGACATCGATGACGTACACCTGGCGTTTCCCCTCGTGGACGGAATTGAATGCCAGCACCTTCCCGTCCGGTCGCCAGCGGGGGTGCAAGTCACACCTCCAGTAACCGCCCCGGTAACACTCGGGAACAAAGAACCCCCCAAGCGGCAACACGGCCTGATCCGACATGCGCAGCACCATCAGCTTCCGCTCGTTCAGTTTGTCGGGATAGGTGTCGGTCGCCATCCATTGTCCATCTGCCGAAAAGACGCCATGCCCGTCGAAATCCAACAGCCCGCGGCCTACGCGCGTGTAATCGGTCTTGCCGACGGTGAAGAGCACATGGCTCCACACAGCGTCCTGATACTTGGCCGTCACCATCAGGCGGTCACCGTCCAGCCAGTTGAAATGCGAGCCGCTCCACCCGTCCGGGAAACAGCGGCGCACATCGCTCCCGTCGCGGTTACAGGTGAACGACGTCGTTTTCCAACCGGTGGCCGTCGCCGGATTTACAGAGCGTGCCAACCAGAAGATCTTCGAGCCGTCCCGGCTGAACACCGTGTGGCAGAAGTAGGCCAACTCCTTCCCCTCCTCGGCGTTTGGCATCCGGTCACGCACCGAAGCGATACTCACAATCAGCTTTGCCGAACCAGTCTCGAGATTGACCAGAAACAGCCCGTCGTCTTCGGGCCAGGTCACCTTCTCGCGCGCGTCCTGGCCTTTGCCGCCATACCCATAGTCGGGGCGCGTCAGGCGCAGCCGCGCGTAGTTGATGCTGACAGCCTCTTTGCCGTTGGGGGAGACCGCGCTCACCGGACAGGGTATGATGCGGTTCGAGTTGTCCTCCATGTCAAAAATCAACGCCACGAACTTGCCGTCCACAAGGTCGTTGTAGATGAATTGCGTATTCGGCGCTGTGGCCAGCCAGTGC
>Ga0116171_10005878_pt1 | contig 10703 bp, 12 predicted proteins | sample AD_JPNHW2_MetaG_FD_89798 | JGI IMG/M metagenome (GOLD analysis project Ga0116171, IMG submission 89798) | Active sludge microbial communities of municipal wastewater-treating anaerobic digesters from Japan - AD_JPNHW2_MetaG | ecosystem: Engineered > Bioreactor > Anaerobic > Digestate | place...
AATTGGAATTATAATTTAAAAACACCCTTGTTTCCTCTACCTTAAATTAGCTAAAATAGGAAGAAAAAAAAGAGGGAAAGCAATCCGGCAGCAGAGGGCTGATCATGCTTGATTTACGCTAGTTAAGGCCCTAGTTTTGTCAGCCGGTTTTTTAAGAGAATACGCCAGAGAATGCGTTCTCTGGTTTTTTATTGCGGCGATAGCTTAGCTAGTGATAACGAAATTAAGTTGGTCAGCCGAAAATAATCCCGTTTCTTGCATAATTTTGCCCTTAAGACGGCTCAACGGGAAAATTTAAGCTCAATTCCAAGAATGAAAAAAGAACTAATTTTATTTTTAATTATTTTTATTCCTATTGCGGGGGCGTTGATTTTACCTCTTATCAGCAGGATCGCCTCAGCCTTTAGGAACGGGTTTTCGTTTGCGGTAATTGCTTTTTCTTTTATCGCCTCGTGGTTTTTGTTGCCGCTTGCGCTTAAAGATCAAGCGGTCATCATCTTTAAAAGTTATCCGTTGGGATTAAATTTCGTGCTTACCGCGGATTGCTTAGCTGTATATATGGCGATCATTGTGTCATTTATCAGCGCGCTGATCGTATTGTATTCTTTTGATTATATTAAGCATTATGAAAATCAAAATGAATATTATCCGATGGTAGTCTTGTTTCTGGGGGCGATGATGGGGTTGGTTTTTTCCGGAAATCTGATCCTGCTTTATGTTTTCTGGGAGATTACCGCGATAACCAGTTGGCGGCTGATCGGTTTTTTCAGAGAGAAGGAGCATGTTTTACGCGCCGACAAAGCATTCTTAATTACGGTTTTTGGTTCCCTGGTCATGCTTTTAGGTTTTATCAGATTGTATCAAGAGACGGGTTCATTCGATTTATTTACGATAAAAGAAGTTATTCAGACGCATCCGATTTCCAATTTAACTATTGCTTTAATACTGGTGGGGATATTTTCTAAGTCCGCAACCCTGCCTTTTCATACCTGGCTTCCGGATGCCGGCGTGGCTCCTTCTCCGGTGACTGCCCTTTTACATGCGGCGGTCTTGGTTAAAATCGGGGTGTATGTATTTGCCAGGATTTTTATCGCGACAGTTCCCTTAAGTTTGCCTTGGCATACAATTGTCCCGGTAATCGCCGGAATCAGCGCTTTGGTTTCAGCCGGAGCCGCTTTGGTTGATACGGATTTAAAAAGAATAATCGCTTATTCTACGATCAGCCAGATTGGTTTTATTTTTCTGGGATTTTCTTTAAACAATGAGATTGGTATCGCCGGCGGTCTGTTATATATATTGATGCATGGTTTGGCAAAAGCCGGGCTTTTTCTCTGCGCCGGCATTATTGAGCAGAATGCAAAAACAAAAGATATTACCAAGATGGGAGGGCTTTTTCAGTTCATGCCTGTAACAGGTGTATCTTTCTTGTTTTGTGCTTTTTCCGTAATGGGGATTCCGCCTTTCGGAGGATTTTTTAGCAAGTATATGATCATTTCCGGGACATTCCAGGCGGGGCATTTAATTATTGCCGCTACGTTTTTATTCGGGGCGCTGCTTACGATACTGTATCTTTTCAGGGCTTTTAACCTGGCTTTTATGGGGGAAAGAAAAAATCCTGCATTACAGATAAGCGAAGGTTCTCAACTTATGTTAATCTGCGTAGCCGCATTTGCTTTATTATCATTACTTGGCGGAATTTTTATCAGGTTTCCTAATGCTTGGGCATTGATTACGGCTCAACATCTACTGGCATAGAACCATGCAAACCATACTTATTTCGTTTATATTATTACCGTTTATCGCAGGGGGAGTGGCTTTTCTCCTGCCTAAAGGTGCGCAAATTTTGCGCGCAGCGTTGGTTTTGCTGGCGGCAATTGCTGATTTTTTGATTGCCGTATTTTTGTTTAATCAAGAGGCGATCATTACGCTTCCCTGGGCCGGATGCGGGATGGATTTTTCATTACGCTTAAATCATTTTAGCGCTTTTATTATTTTGGCCGCCGCTTTTTTTAGTCTACTCATCGTTATTTATTCATTAAAATTTTTCAAAGAGCAAACTAAGGCCAATCAATTTTATATGTATCTTTTAGTTTCGCTCTCCCTGGTTAATGGCGCTGTCCTGGCCAATAATCTTATTTTATTACTTTTTTTCTGGGAAGGCCTGCTGATAACTTTGTTCGGGATGATTGCGATGGGGGGCAAGGGCGCATTTAAAACCGCAACTAAAGCTTTTATAATTATCGGTGTTTCTGACCTTTGTTTGATGGCGGGGATTGCGCTTACGGGTTTTTTGGCCGGAACGCTTGTGATCTCAGAAATAAATCTTCCCTTAGGTTCGCTGTCCAGCCTGGCTTTTATTCTTTTAGTGATCGGAGCGGTCTCTAAAGCCGGTTCAATGCCTTTCCACAGTTGGATTCCTGATGCGGCAACGGATGCGCCTTTACCGTTTATGGCGATCTTACCGGCTTCTCTTGAGAAGCTGCTGGGAATTTATTTTCTGGCTAGAATTTGTCTGGAGATGTTTAAACTTAACCCGGATTCTTGGTTGAGCATTCTGCTTATGATTATCGGAGCGCTGACTATTTTTCTGGCGGTAATGATGGCTTTGGTCCAGAAAAATTATAAGAAACTGCTTTCATACCATGCCATCAGTCAGGTGGGTTACATGATCTTGGGCATCGGAACAGCACTTCCTATCGGCATCGCAGGAGGTTTGTTCCATATGCTTAATCACGCATTATATAAAAGTTGTCTTTTTCTTACCGCCGGAGCCGTGGAAAAACAGACAGGCACAACGGATTTAGAAAAACTCGGAGGCTTGAGTAAAAAAATGCCGCTGACTTTTATGGCCTTTACAGTGGCTGCGCTTTCCATATCCGGAGTTCCTCCTTTTAACGGTTTTTTCTCCAAAGAGATGGTCTACCATGCAGCCAGAGAGAGGGGGGAGTGGTTCTATATTATAGCGGTAGCCGGGGCATTTCTGACGGCTGCTTCCTTTTTAAAATTAGGGCATGCGGTATTTCTGGGGAAATCGCGCCCTGAGCATAAAGAGGTTAAAGAGGCTCCGCTGACTATGCTGGTACCGATGGGAATTCTGGCTCTGGTCTGTATCGGTTTCGGCATCTTTAATTATTTACCGCTTAATAATTTCATCTATCCGATTCTAGGAGCCGGGTTTAATGTGAAAAGCTTTGCCGGAGTTTCCGGTGATTGGACGCTGATTGCTATTACCTGCGCGGTTTTATCAGTGGCTTTGATCCATCATTTTATCTGGGTTAAGAGATCAGGTAGCGCGCTTACCGCTGCTGACCATATTCATCATGCCCCGGTTTTGGCGGTTTTTTATAATTGGGCGGGGAAAAAATATTTTGATCCTTATGATCTCGGGCTAAAACTTATAAATGGGATTACATTTTTCTTCTGGAGAATTGACCGGGGGATTGATTGGGTGTACAGCTTTTTTATTGCCGGAGGTGCCGGTGTTTGTTCTAAGGTTATTCGCAGGATGCACGCAGGTTATTACGTAATTTATGCCTCCTGGGCGTTGTTAGGCGCAGTAATCGTCATGTATCTTGTGTTCAAATAACCTTTTGTTAAAGGAAAAGAAACCATGCTTTCGTTATTTATACTAATTCCGCTTTTATTGCTTTTCATCCTAAATTTGCCGGTTAAATTTATTCGTCAAGGGGCCTTTGGGCTGGTTGGCCTGCTGTTATCTGTTCAAATCCTGGCGGCGCTGCTCCATTCTTTATTCCCCTGGAGCGCTTTTCCTGAGATTTTGGGTTCATTTTTTATTTTTAGTCTGGCCGTGGATAATTTGACTCTGGTTATGCTTTTGACGATTGGAACGGTAGCTTTAGTTTCGTTAATTGTGGCTGCCAGCACAATCGGGCAAGAGCGGTTGCGTTTCTATTTTGTGAATCTGCTTTTAATCTGCGTTATTGGGATGAACGCCATTGTTTTGGTGAGAGACATTTTTTCTTTATATGTATTCATTGAAATTGTTTCTGTATCATCATTTATTCTGATTGCCCTGGAAAGAAATAAGTCTGCTATTGAAGGGACATTTAAATATTTGATGCTTTCGGCGATGGCCACCGTTTTTATACTATCGGGCATCGCTTGTTTTCTGCTGGCTGCCGGCGATCTGTCTTTTGTTTCTATTCACAGCGCTTTTTATGATCCCGCAGCCAGTTTTATATTGAAAGTTGCCGCGAGTTTATTTTTGTGCGGTTTGTTCATTAAAGCGGGTGTCGCGCCGTTTCATGGCTGGGTAATGGATGCTTATTTAGCATCACCGGCTTCTGTATCCGTACTTTTAGCCGGCGTAGCGACCAAAATTTCCGGAGTTTATGTTTTATTACGGCTTTTTGGTTCAGTATTTATTGTAAACGCGCCGCTGCAGAATATTATTTTATTCGCCGGCGCCTTTTCGATTGTTTTAGGGGCTTTGGCGGCCTTGACCCAAGATGATCTTAAACGCATGCTGGCTTATTCCAGCATTAGTCAAATCGGATACATTATTCTGGCTTTAGGCTGCGCTACGCCGCTGGCCTTTGCCGGAGCAGTATTCCATTTTTTTAACCATGCGATTTTTAAGTCTTTGCTTTTTGTTAACGCGGCGGCTTTAGAAAAGCGTTTCGGCTCAACCGATATGAATAAATTAGCCGGCCAAGGCTATAAAATGCCGGTCACCGGCATTACTTCTTTAATGGGAGTGCTTTCTACGGCCGGAATTCCGCCGTTATCCGGTTTTTGGAGCAAGCTTATTATTATTTTAGCTCTTTTTAGTTCGGGAAGATTTGTTTACGCCGGGATTGCCTTATTGGCAAGTGTTTTGACCTTGGCCTATTTTTTAGTATTTCAGCGCAGAATTTTCTTTTGCAAAAGCGAATTGCAAGAACCGGCCTTAGAAAATCCAGGGAAAATTTCCCGGGCTTTGGGGTTTTCAGAAATATCACTGGCGATCATTACCGTGGTAACCGGAGCGGTATTTGTTTTTATGCCTGGTAATTGGATAATGCCGTTAAAAGGCATTTTTTGGTAAATATGACCATAAACTTAATTTTACTATTTGCTCTGATTTTGGTAGCGTTGTGGACGGTGATGACCATCAGGTTGATCCGTTCGATTGTCGGCCTGGCGCTTACCAGTGCCATACTTTCTGTAATTATGTACCGTTTGCATTCGCCGCTAGCGGCTGTTTTTGAACTTTCCGTCTGTTCGGGGCTGATTTCGGTAATTTTTGTTACCACAGTAAGTTTTACTCAGCGGATCAGCAAAGAGAAATTGCGCATCCGCCGTAAAGAAAGGCTTCTGAAATTCTGGTATCTGCCGGTTATTTTGATTGCGACGGCCGTGATGTTATGCCAGCATTTATTGACGCCGCAGTTTACTTTGCCGTTACTGGTTCCGGCGCAAGGCTTGGGGGTGCGTGATTTACTTTGGAGCTGCCGGCATCTGGATCTGCTAGGGCAGGTGGTTATGCTTTTGGCCGGGGCATTTGGCGTGGTCATCCTTTTCAAGGAGTCTAGAAAATGAGTCAATCCGCTCTGCAGCTGTTTTGTACTTTTGGTATTTTTATTATTTTATTACTTATTACCGGAGCTTATTGTATGTTCGTAAGTTTTAATCTGATCCGCGTTTTGATCGGGTTTGAGATTTTAATCAAAGCGGTTACGCTTTTGATCATCTGCGCCGGTTATGTCTGCGGGCGCACAGCGCTGGCCCAGGCGATCGTGATTACTTTGATCGTAATTGAGATTGTCGTAATGGTAGTTGCCGGAGGGGTGGCGCTTTGGGCGTATCGGCATAATAAAACCATCGATCCTAGAAAGCTGAGTAATTTAAAAGGTTAAATTAATATGATTGAAAAAATTATTCTTTCTCCCCCGGGAGCTTTGATCATTATATTTTTGGTGATGGCTATTTTTTCCAAATTCTGCGGTATTTTTGCATCCGGTAAACGTAAAGATCAGACAAATGCTAAAAAGGCTTATGCCTGCGGAGAAGATTTTAAGAGTCATTTTATTCAGCCGGATTACAGCCAATTTTTTCCATTTGCATATTTTTTTACCATCTTGCATGTCGTGGCTTTAGTGATTGCCACGGTTCCGGCCGAGACGATGCAGATACTTGCTATGGCGGTAGCTTATTTGGGCGCCGCGATTATCGGGCTTTTAATTTTACTGAGAAAATAACGATGAGTATAATTTCAAAAATCATTAATTGGTCCAGGCTGAAATCTCCCTGGGTTTTACATTTTAACACCGGCGCCTGTAATGCCTGTGATATAGAAATTGTTGCCAGCCTTACTCCGCGTTATGACCTGGAGCGTTTTGGCGTGTTGCTTAAGGCGACTCCGCGTCATGCCGATATTCTTTTGTGCTCCGGCCCGGTGACCAAGCAAATTGAAAGCCGCCTGGTGCGGATATATGAACAGATGTCTGAACCTAAATTTGTGGTTGCCGTCGGCACCTGTGCCTGCAGCGGAGGAGTTTTTCAGGGTTGTTATAATGTGGGGGGCGGGATAAATTCAGCTATACCGGTGTCGGCATATATCCCGGGGTGTCCGGCCAGCCCCAAGGCGATCATTGACGGGGTAGTCAAACTTTTACAAAGTTTAGAAGCATCTCCCAAAAAAGTATAGATATTTTGCGTTTGTCTACAAGGAATCAGCCGGGTATGCCCTAATTGGGCAGGAGGTAAAAATGAATGAAGAAAATATTAAACAGGAATTAGAAAATAAGTTTAGTTACCTGAAAGACGCGGTAATTATTAAGAGAAAAGGCCGGATATTTGTTGCGGTGGAGTTGGATAAGTTTGATGAAGTATTTGCTTATGCGGTAAAACAAATGCGTTTTTTGGCGCTCTCGGCGATCACCGGTCTTGACCGGGGGGATGCTTTTGAGGTTATTTATCATCTTAATCAAGAAGGCAGGATATTATTAAATTTAAGCGTGAGTTTAAATCGAGAGAATCCGCAAATAAATTCTGTGTGCCCGATTTGCCCCAGCGCGGATCTTTATGAAAGGGAGCTTGAGGATTTGTTAGGCATTAAAGTTAACGGTTTAGCCGCCGGGCACCGGTACCCCCTTACTGATGATTGGCCGCAGGGAGAATATCCGTTGCGTAAAGATTGGAAGGCCAAAATCTCCAATCAAGGAGTGCAAAATGCATAATTCCGAACATTATTCTGAAGATGTAAAAATCCCCATGGGTCCGCAGCATCCTTCTTTGAAGGAACCGGAGAGTTTTTTGATTAGTTTACGCGGAGAAAAGATAACCGCTTCCAGCGTGAGATTAGGCTACAATCATCGCGGCATAGAAAAGGCCTGCGAAGACAGGACCTATACTCAAGGCTTATACCTTATTGAGCGGATTTGCGGTATTTGTTCGCATTCCCACTCTACTTGTTTTTCACAGGCAGTTGAAGAAATTGCCGGAGTTGAAATTCCTGCGCGTGCTAAATACCTGCGTACCTTGATCGGCGAATTAGAACGTATTCACAGCCACCTTTTGTGGTTAGGCGTAGCCGGGCATGAAATTGGTTTTGATACGCTGTTGATGTATACCTGGCGCGACCGGGAAGTAGTAATGGATCTTTTGGCTGCCCTTACCGGTAACCGGGTAAATTACGGGATTAATACCATTGGGGGAGTAAGGCGCGATATCAGCTCTAAGCAAAAAGAAGAAGTCCTCAAAGGGGTAGCGATATTAGAAACTCAAACTAAATATTATATTGATTTAGCTAAAAATGAAACCACACTGCTTAAGCGTTTGCAGGGGGTAGGGGTATTGTCGCATGAGGATGCGGTAAGATTAGATGCGGTCGGCCCTACTGCGCGTGCTTGCGGCGTGAAAAGGGATGTTCGCAAAGATGATCCTTACGCGGCTTATGCTGAACTGGATTTTAAGGTAATCAGTGTTAATTCTTGCGATGTTTATGGGCGTACTTTGGTTCGTTTGGGGGAATTAATGGAATCTTATAGTCTGATCCGTCAGATCATCAGTAAGATCCCTGAAGGGGCAATTGCCGTAAAATTGCCGCGTAAGATTCCGGCCGGCCAGGCGGTAAGCCGCTATGAAGCGCCCAGGGGAGAGGACCTGCATTATGTGCGCGCTAATGGCACGGAAAAGCCCGATCGGGTAAAAGTCAGGGCTCCTACATTAGCCAATATTCAATCTGTTTCCAAAATGCTTGAAGATAGATATCTGGCCGATATGCCGATTGTAATTGCGGCGATTGATCCGTGTTTTTCTTGTACGGATAGGTTGATTGCTATCCGGGACTCTCGGAATAAGGAAAAGAATACCGTAACCTGGGAGACGATCAGGCTAAAAGGGATAGAGTGGTATAAGGGGCAGGGGATAGATTTTAAATCTTTAAACAAAAAACTAACTGAATCATTCTAATATGCTTAAAGCGCTTTTTCATATTTTAATTTTTCCCGGACTGGGATTTTTATTTGTCTTTGGTTTTTTTGTCGAATATGCAGATAGGAAACTTTATGCCCGGTTTCAAAACAGGATCGGTCCTCCGTGGTTCCAACCGCTGGCGGATTTCATTAAATTGATCAGTAAAGAGGAGGTAATTCCTGAAGAGGCCGACAGCACGGTTTTTAAGCTGATGCCGGTTTTTGCGATAACCGCTTCAGCTGCGGCTATTCTTTATATTCCGACATTGGGAGAGCGTTCAGTATTTGCTTTTAGCGGCGATGTCATTGTGGTTTTATATCTTTTAACTATTCCCACCTTTACTTATTTTTTGGGAGGGTGGTATTCCAGAAGCGTCTATTCGATGATCGGAGCGGTCAGGTCTTTAACCCAGCTATTTGCTTATGAAGTTCCTCTATTCTTATGCATCCTTGCTGCAGCATTGCTGGCGGATACCTGGTCATTAAGCGGGATGGTGGTTTTCTATAGCCATCATTTAGGGTATTGGTTTTGTAATATTATCGGTTTTGGAGTGGCTTTAATCTGTCTTTTGGGCAAACTTGAGAAAGTGCCTTTTGATATACCTGAGGCAGAAACGGAAATCGTCGCCGGTAGCTTTACCGAATATAACGGAAAGCTTCTGGCGTTTATCCGCATGTCTTTTAATATTGAAATGGTCGCGGGAGCTTCTTTATTGGCGGCGGTATTCCTGCCATTCGGCCTGCACTTGCCTGCTGCAGTTATGTTTTTGTTTTACCTGGTCCAGATTATTTTTATTGTTGCTGTAATTTCATTCCTGCGTTCGTTATTTGCGCGAGTGCGCCTGGATCAAATGATTAATTTCTGTTGGAAATACCTTGCGCCGCTGGCGTTTTTGCAGGTTTTATTTAATCTTATTTTAAAGGTGGTATTGCCAAGATGAGCAGGCCCGGGAAGATCGCCAGATTACTTATTCAGTCATTCTTTAAAAAACCCGCTACGGGAAATTATCCGGCTGATCGTTCCGGGATGCCGGAAGGATTTCGCGGAAAATTAAAGTTTAATCCGCAAATGTGTATCGGCTGCAAAATGTGTATGCGGGATTGTCCTTCCGGGGCGATTGAAATAATAAAGCTTGGTGAAAAACAATTCGAAGCTCATGTCAATTTAGCTAAATGTATTTACTGCGGTCAATGCGTGGATTCTTGCCTGAAGCATGCCCTTGAAGTTACCGCGGAATTTGAATTGGCCAGGCTTGATCCTGCGCAATTAAAGGTCATTCTTAATGCCGCAAATAAAGCTACTCTTAAGGAATAGATTAAAAGGCGCGCACAAGGTTGCTGTGCTGGGCGTGGGTTCGCCGCTAAGAGCCGATGATGCAGCAGGATTACTCATTGCTCAAGCGCTTAAAAACCAGATTAAGAATAAGAAAAAAAGAAATCTGCTTAAAGTTTTTTTAGGTGAAACTGCCCCGGAAAATCTCACCGGCCAGATAAAAAAATTTAAGCCTACGCATCTGATTATTATTGATGCGGTGGATTTTCATCTCCAGGCCGGCTCTTTAAGAGTGGTTAATATTTCTGCGCAGGCAGGAGTATCCTTCTCAACGCACCGGGTCCCGGTTGGGATACTTAGAGATTATCTGCATAAGTCTATTCGTTGTGAAACAATACTGATCGGGATTCAGCCAAAATCTACGGAATTCTGCGGCTGCCTTTCAAAGGGGATGCTGGAATCAACGCAGGCAGCTGGTAAAGAAATCGGGGCAGTTTTAAAGAGGTTCATTTAAAATTTTATTTACCAGTTCAAAAGATAGAAACTATGTGTTATACGATACCGGCTTTAGTAGAAGATGTGCGTCAAGGCGTAGCTACGATTTCTTACTTTGGGGAACGCAAAGAAGCCTTATGTGAATTTGTATCTCTTTCCCCGGGTGATTATGTGTATGCGCAGGGTGGTTATGTGGTAGAGAGGATCCTGCCGGCTCAAGCGCAGAAGACCTTGAAGGCCTGGAAAGATGTTTTTTTTCAATTAAGGCAGCTTGATGCGGCGCAGGCTTCGTTAAATGACAGCGATGTGAGTTCTGATTTTAGGCTGCAAAAGATACTCCAGCGGGCGCGCAATAGCATTGCGCTTTCTGCGCAAGAGGCGCTGTATATTTTGAGCCTTCAGGATAGGCGATCTCAGCAGCTGGTGCAGCGTACTGCTAACTATCTTAGGCAGCAGTACCACAATAATTCCTGCTGCGTACACGGGATCCTTGAAATATCTAACATTTGCGCCAGGGA
>Ga0116171_10005879_pt1 | contig 10702 bp, 6 predicted proteins | sample AD_JPNHW2_MetaG_FD_89798 | JGI IMG/M metagenome (GOLD analysis project Ga0116171, IMG submission 89798) | Active sludge microbial communities of municipal wastewater-treating anaerobic digesters from Japan - AD_JPNHW2_MetaG | ecosystem: Engineered > Bioreactor > Anaerobic > Digestate | place...
AAATGTCAGAATATAGCTAAGGATGAATCTCTTCCAGGAAGACCCTTGGGCCCTTCGTTCTTCGATTGATATAAGAAGAATATTCAATATCCAGATGATCAAAGAAAAGACTGTAAAGACAAGCAATCCCTGCCAGAATGTAATCGTATCCTGTTTAATCAGAAAAAAGACGGGGGATATTTCAAAAGCCGCCATTATCGGTGATGAAATCAGCGCAATTTGAAATAGCTTCGTTTTATACATAGTACAAGCAATCATAAGAACAACAAACTCCGTCTATTTGTCAGTCGATTTCGTCCAATTTCAAGACCATTTAGTTGATTTGACATCCAGGTAAGGTCCGACAATCCGGGCTGAGTTCCACAGGACCTTTGCACAAAATTACAGTTTCTTTTCTCCTGTTGATAATTTTCGGCGATCCCTTGCACCCGGACGGATGAAGTTTATCCAGATGCAGATTGGATATTGGAATCCGGATCCATTTACCCTTTACCCACATGTAACCCAGTAATGTGATCAGTCCTCACGCATGCCACGAACAGGAATGCCGGCAGATCCTGATTCCTCAGTCCGTCGTTACAGTTTCACCAGCTTCTGCATGAAACTCCGGTGGTTGTTTCGCAATTCCATCTTCAGCATATACAGCCCGGGGGCCAGCCGGGAGACGTCAAAGGAGGAAGCGGACGGATTATTCCAGCCTGCCAACGATTCGCCGTTCATTGACAATAAGTGGATGGAGGCGATTTCAGGCACCTTTCCGGCATTGACCGCAAAGTGATCGGAAACAGGATTATCAAGGATCCGGAAGCCTTCGGGAACGGCATCATCGCCGATACCATGCGGGTATAATGAAAACGGGGCCAGGTTGGAGAACGAGGAAGCACCTTCCGTTTTCAGACTGCATTCGGCGTTCAGCATGGCTTCGACCACGTAGTTGAGATCACCAGCCGGCGGGGTGAGATCGGTGTACTGGGTGATGGATCCGGACACCGAGGCCATCAGCTCCGGGGTTCCGGCGGCAACCCTCCTGTAAATGTTGTAGGTGTATACATCTGTCCCCTGGTAGGGTTCCCAGATCAGGTTGCAGGTGCCTCCGACACCGTGGTTGACCGACAGGTGCACCGGCCGGTGGGAATAGCCCAGTTCCGATACAAACAGGCATTTATCGAGGATTTTTATGGCATAGGTTTCGGCTTGTACGGCTGAGTTGGACTGTTCATCCACATATTCCCCGGCAGCCGCGGCCGAATACCCTGCCAGCTTTACAAACTGGCCCGAAACGGTTCCCTCTTTATAAACGAATACCGAGTCGGCAGCCGAATTACCGGGCTTATTCCAGACCACGCGGTTGTGCGAGGTGGCCGAATCGACCGTCACCATGCACAGGTCGGGCCTGGACCAATCCTTGCGAACCTCCACCCGCGTTGAGTCAATGCAATAGGTGCCATCGGAAAGCAGGACAGAGAGGTGATAGACCGTTGTTTGATACGGTGAGGCCACCGGGGCGGGCACGTTGGCCGAATCGAGTCCTTCGGCAGGCAACCATTGGTACGAAACGGGCGTATGGAACGACAGGATCAGTCCGTCGCTGCCCACCGCAACCATCGACCGGTTATCCGGACAGGTGACATTAACCAATGTCTGGGGCGAGGAATAAAACCATTCATGCACGGAACCACCATGCGAAAACCTGTAGATACTGCTGTACGTTCCGTGAAACCCGGTTGAATCATCCTGCAGGGCAATCCCCGCCTCTGCCTGCCAGAAAACCGACTCCCAACTGCCTCCCCCGTTGGTTGTACGGTAGGTGTCGAAACTTCCCCCGACATAACCCGTATTTTCATTGGCAAATACCACGGTGTTAAAATTATTCTGCCCGGCCACAACCATCGTATTCGTCCATGTATTCCCGCCATCGGTGGTGGCCAGGAACGTATTGGTAACGTTCTGGTTATCGAAATCACCGGCAATAAACCCCTTTACCGGGTTCACAAACACCACATCGTTCAACCGAGCTGAGGTCCCGGAGGAGACCGGGTTCCACGTGTTGCCATCCGTGGTTTTCAGGATCACCCCCGGCTCGCCGATGGCAAATCCGGTGGTTGGGTTGATAAACCTGACCCGGGTGAAATGCCGGGCAGGGTCCTCGAAAATCACATTCCAGGTAGTTCCCCCGTCGGTCGTTTTAGCAATTTTGCCGTCGGCCGATACCATATACCCTGTTTGTTCGGAAGGGAAGGCCACCGATTTCCAGTTCTGACCGGCCAGAAACGTGGTGAGCACCCAATGATAACCGCCGTCCGTTGTTCTGAGGAAGGTGCCATTTTCGCCGGCAATATAGCCATGGGCAGGATCCCGGAAGCAGACCTGGTTCAGCGTATTGGAGGTTGAACTGGGGATCACGACAGGTCCGACCGAGGCATGGATCTGCCGGGATTCTCCGCAATAGATCCGTGCGGTGTCGGTAACACTGACCACACATTGAGCAGATAACAGGAAATGAGAGGCGAATGTCAGGATAAAGGCGAGGATGGTTCGTTTCATAGGGATTTTTTCTGCAAATTATAAAAAATATTGCATAACATTTATAATGATTTCGAGAATATAATCAGGTTGAAGTCAGGAGGGTGAATAAAATAACCGCCGCGGAGACGCAGAGATTATACTATTGCCTATTGCCTTAAAAGGTGATTCCCGCCGAAAGAATGGATACTTCGAGGCTGACGGCTTTTGACGGGCCCAGGCCTGCTCCGATCTCCAATGCCGAGACAAAGCCATGGGGAGTGGAGAATTTTAAGGGCGTTACGCGTATTCCGGCAGCCCAGGCAGGCATGGCAGGAGGGTTTCCCTCTGCGTCGAGGGCTTCTATCCGTTGTCCCCATAGCAAGTTCATCGTGGCATAGGCGCCCGGAGTCCACCGCCCTTTCCGCTGGTATCCAAGCGCCAGTCTGGTCGATACGGCATTTCCACAGCCCCAGAAAAGATTGACATCCATCTGTCCGGCAACCCCGGTTTTATGAAGGGCATGAATCCCCACGCCGACACCCAGTCCGTCGCTCGTGACCCGGTCGGAGGAATAATAGATGCCGTACTGCTGAAGGAAAGGCGTTAATGCAATCATTTTTTGGGCAGCGGCGGCCATGCTGCCGGACAGGAACAGGAGGAGGAGGAGTGTTCTCATGGCTGAACTTCTGCTAAGAGAGCGATGGCCGCCGTGAGGGCCCGTGTATTTCCGGCCAGGAAGGAGGGATCGAGCGTGGCGGGCAGGTCTGACGGCAAATGGTAGTTCGGGTTACGGAAATTAGCCCCGTCGGTCAGGAACACAGCCGGGATCCCGTTGTACCACAACAGTGCATGGTCGCTTCGCATGAACGCCTCCGACAGGAAGTACCCTCCGTCGCCCGGGGCGGTCATCCCCAGGAGTTTTGACAAACCGTATGAATTTCCCATGGCGGTGATCTGCCGGGTGATCTCTTCCGAATCGTCGTTTCCGAGGACAAGCAGGAAGTCACCCACATCCGGCATCCGGATTCCCATGACATCCTTCTGGCTTCCCGGCTCATGCGAGGCGTATCCCACCAAATCCATCACGATGGCGGCCTTTACATCGCCGGCATAGCCTGCCTGCACATACCGGGTGCTGCCGATGGAACCGAACTCTTCCAGGTCGAACGAGATAAACCGGATCGTCCGGGCGAAATGATGTTTCCGCACAGCCCTGGCTGCTTCGAGCATCGCTGCCACAGCCGAACCGTTATCGTCGGCCCCTCCATAGAAGGCATCCAAGTGGCTTCCCACCAATACGACTTCATCCGGGCGGGTGGTTCCCCTCCATTCGGCCACCACATTATATGCAGCCTGGGGCCCTTCACCCAGGACAACTGTATCGGCATCGTATCCCATCGATTCAAATGCATGGGCAACAAGTCCGACTGAGGCGTTACGTGTAAGATGGTCGCTTGGGAAAAGGTGGCCGGGCGAAAAACCTGTATTATCGACCGGACTATCTCCGGCGCGTACAGCGACCAGCCGCTCCACCCAGGGCATGATACTGTCGGTTGTCACACCCCCGGCCACGGTGACCGCCCGCTCAAACCCCGAGCGGTCCATTTCACTTTTCTTACAGCCAGTGAACATTACCAGCAGACACAGGCTGAATAGCGGGAACAAACGCATTGTTTAGAATTTCCTTGTTAGTGTAACCAGCATGACCTGGGCACGAAGCGTTCGCCCCGGATGCGAGAAATGTGTACCAAAATCAATTTCAAGCAGGCTCAGCCTCCATTTTTCCCGAATCCCAAAGCTCAGGGGTGCAGCGTGTACGGCGACGTAGAAGGGGCTGATCGTGCCCTGCATCGCTTCCCGGGTTTCGCGCAGGAGTGCCTTCCCGGCATCGAACCGGGTGCGTCGTGTGGTGCCCAGTTCCAGTCCTACGGCCGGTTGCCATGCCCCTACCCGTTGCCTGACCAACAAGCGCCCAAAGGCCTCTGGAAGCACAGGATTCAGGCCGAGCCGGATTCCTGCCTGCCAGGCGAGTGATTCGGAAAACTCTTTTGCAACGGCCAGTTCAGGTGCAAAACCATTCTGCATTGAAAAAACCGATTGGGTGATCAGCATGCCGAAGCCGGCCTGTATCTCTATCGGCTTCCTTTCCTGCTGAGCATCTGATGTTGACGCGAGAAAAATCAGGGCACTGAGGAATACGAAAAATTTGTTCATGGCCAGGTTTTGGATTGCCGGTATAAAGATAAAAAAACATGACATAAAAATATCATATTAATAAATTTTCAATTGAAAAAATCGTGAATGCCGGTGATTGAATATACATTGAACGGCACCGGTTTTCAGGAGACACTTCCCGGATTGTCAGGAATGAAAATGATCTACCTTTGCATATGGGTAAATTCCGGATACTCAAAATCCAGTCATTCTATGGATATTCAGAATAAAACAAGGGAGGAGCTCTTGCAAATCATTGGGAAATTGCAGGCAGAGAACCATTCCCTGAGAGCTGCTGGAACGAAGGGCGCGGTGGTTGAACCCGGATTCTCGGAAGGCTACTGCGACATGCATCCGATTGTTTCAGGGATCTCCAATCGTAACACAGTACCGTCATCGCTGGAGGACAAGTTTTCCAGGCTGTTTTACATGTGTCCGCTGGCCTGTGGTTTAAGTTCTGCCGATGATCACACGTATATCGAGGTCAATGATGCATTCTGCACGTTGCTGGGTTTCGAAAAAGAGGAAGTGACAGGAAAAACGGCAGAGTCGCTGGGCATCCTTACCTCCGAAACCCGTGCAGATGTTATGCGTTATGCCGATGCAACAGGCAAGATACTGAATGCAGTTACGGTCCTGAAGGCAAAAGACGGAGAACTGAAGCGCGTGGAGTTGTCGGGAGAAGATTTTATCGTACAGGACAAGAAGTACCGCTTTACGGTTGTTTATGATCTGACCGAGCTCAGGAAGGCCGAAAAAAAATTAAGGGAAACGCAGGAACTGTACCAGTTGCTTTTCAACACTAGCCTGGATGCCATACTTATGACCACCCCTGACGGGAGAATACTGTCAGCTAACAAGTCGGCATGCACTATCTTTGGAAGAACGGAAGAGGAGCTTATCCGCCTGGGCAGAGAATGTATCATCGACCCTTCGGATCCCCGTCTGGCCCCGGCATTGGCAGAGCGGGCACAAACCGGAAGGTTTTGCGGCGAGCTGAACCTGGTTCGCAAGGATGGCTCGAAATTCCCGGCTGAAATAACTTCCTCGGTTTTTCTTGATAACGAAGGCCGCGACAGGACGAGTATGATCATCAGGGATATAACCGAGCGAAAGGTCGCTGAAGAAAACCTGCGTGCCAGTGAGGAAAAATATAAGCAGCTCTTCGATCATTCGCTGGACCATATCTTCATCCTGGAAGTTACAGATGATCAACGCTTTAAAGTATTGGCAGCCAATCCAACGCATGAGAAAGAGTTAGGAAACCTGCGCCCCGGCGCCTGGATTGAAGATTGCCTTTCAAAGGAGGCTTGTGACCAGACCTTACAGAATTATCGGCGTTGCCTGGCTGAACAAAAGATCCTTTCCTTTGAAGAGCGTTACTCTGAACATGATTTTTTCACCCAACTTATACCCGTAAGAAATTCGAACAATGTCGTTTACAGAATCATCGGGATTGCACGGAATATCACCAAAGAAAAAGAACTGACCAACCGGTTGATCAATCATAATGAAGAGCTGAAAACCCTGAATGATGATCTCGTTTCAGCCAAGGAAATACTCACAGCGAGCGAAGCCAAATTCCGGACTCTTTTCCGGAATTCCCCGGTTGGGATTTCCATGACGAGTATTGACGGCTATCTGAATGTCAACCAGGCCTTTTGTAACATGGTCGGGTATTCCGGGGCGGAGATGACGACGAAAAGATGGATGGATATAACCTTCCCGGAGGATATTGAGCAAACCCGGCGCCATCTTCAGTCCCTGCTTGATGCAAAAAACACCGTGGTGAATTTCGAGAACAGGTACGTTCACAAAAAAGGTCAAACCATCTGGGCATACGTTTCGATTTTATTACAGCGGGATATCAACGGCAACCCGGATTTTTACCTGACGACGGTGGTCGATATCACTCAACGCAAACTCAACGAGGAAAGGATCCGTATCCTTTCCCTCGCAATCGAGCAAAATCCGGTATCCATCATGATCACCGATGCCGACGGCACCATCGAATACGTCAATCCCGTTTTCACGCAGATCACCGGGTATCGTACCGATGAGGTCGTTGGCGACAAGCCAAGAATTTTAAACGCAGAACTCACCCCGAAGGAGGTGTACGAGGATCTTTGGAAGACCATAACATCGGGACAGGTGTGGAAGGGAAGTTTCCAGAACCGCAGGAAAAACGGAGATCTCTACTATGAAAGCTCTACGATATCCCCGATCCTTGATGAAAACAAGCATATCACGCACTTTCTAGCCATAAAAGAAGACATTACCAAAACCATCCGGTCCGAGTACCTGATCAGGACCTATGTCAATGCCATCGAACAAAGTCCGTCGTCGGTCATCGTCACCAATGCAACGGGTGATATCGAATTCGTGAATAAAAAGTTCCAGTCCTTCACCCAATATTCCCTGAAGGATGTTAAAGGGAAAAAACCACGGATATTCAACCCACACCACATGCCGCCGGAATTGTATGATGTCATGTGGAAAACCCTCCGATCAGGCAGCATCTGGGAAGGTGAATCCCTGAACCGGAAAAAGGACAGAACGGAATTCTGGGAGCATGTCATCATCTCGCCGCTTGTCAAAGATGACGGATCAATCATCAACTATACGATCATCATGGATGACATCACCCCGATAAAAACCATGATCGGGGAGCTGACGATCGCGAAGGAGATAGCCGAGGAGAATGAACAAAAATACAAACAACTGTTTGACAACACGCTGGATCATATCTTTCTCCTGAAGGTAACTGAAGACAATCGGTTCAAAGTTCTCGCAGTCAACCCGATGCATATCAAGGAAATCGGGATGCTTCATCCGAATGCCTATGTTGAGGATTGCCTCCCGGAAGAGATCGCCGGCCAGGTCATTCCGAATTACTGCCGGTGCGTTTCCGAAGCCAGACGGGTATCCTATGAAGAGCATTTGTTCGGATGCGATTTTTTCACACAGTTGATCCCCATTACAGGCTCGGATGATGTCGTTTACCGGATCATCGGAATTGCCAGGGACATCACCAAGGAAAAAGAACTTACCAACCAGTTGATCAGGCAGAATGAGGAGCTTGAACAGAGGGTGCTGGAGCGGACCTCCCAGCTTGAGGCAGCCAACCGCGAAATGGAGACCTTCAGCTATTCCGTAGCCCACGACCTGCGCGCGCCCCTCCGCGCCATCACGGGTTTCTCCAGCCTTCTCGCCGAAGGCTATAACGACCGTCTCGATCAGGAGGGACAACGGTTTATCGCCACGATCTGTCAGAACACCTCGAAAATGGACCGTCTCATCACCGACATGCTCAGTCTTTCGCAGGTTTCCAGGGCCGAACTGAATATAAAGAAGGTGAATATGCGGGCCTTTGCCGAAGCGATGTTCCGCGAACTGGCAACCGATGAAGAGAAAACCGAGTTTGATTTCTCGGTCGGGAAACTACCAGTGGTATCGTGCGATGAAATGCTGATCAAGCAAGTATGGCAAAACCTGATAAGCAATGCATTGAAATACAGCTCAAAATCCGAAAGAAAGCAGATCAGGATCGGTTTCCGAAATGAAAAGACCGAATTTATCTTCTACATCAGGGATCGCGGGATAGGGTTTAACGAAAAATACAAGGATAAACTTTTTGGCGTTTTCCAACGTCTTTTAAGTGCCAGGGAATTCGAAGGGACCGGAGTGGGGCTCGCCATTGTTCAGCGCATAATCAACCGTCACGGAGGAAGAGTATGGGCAGAAGGCGAGCTCAACAAGGGAGCCACCTTTTACTTTACCCTGCCGAAGGTTTAACCCGCGCATCAACAACAAGCCTTCCGTGCCCGGGAATACGGCACAGGAGTTAGGTTTTATTCGCGGCCTGGAAGCAGATTCAAGGTGTTCCGGGAGTCCCGCGTTCCCTAGATACCAGATCCTTTCCGCTTATCCCTTTGGTTTTGTAAAATTCGATTATCTTGCAGGTGATTTTTATCTTCCCGCAGGATGAAAACATTCACCAGCGATATCTCCAACCAAACCTTCCCTTTTTCAGAACGGGTTTCCGCACGAACCATCCGTCATTCGCTTCTCGACCTTATCCGTAGTGAGCATCCGGCGTTCGGCCACGAAAGTTATCTTTCCCAGGGGGAGCTGAACGATTACCGGTCAAGATTGATCCTGGAATCGCTGAAAGAGGAGCTGGGCGAACTCACGGATGCCGAACGGAAAGTGGTAGAGGCACTGGCAGGGAATACCACCATTTCGGGGAAGATCGACAGCGACGGACAGCCTGTCACCCGGGGCCAGAGGCTTGCCGACGGAATGGCTGAATTCGGTGGCAGCTGGACTTTCATCCTGATTTTCATAGGTGTCATCGTTGCCTGGATCATCCTGAATTCGGTCTGGCTGGCCAATCGTGCTTTTGATCCATTTCCTTTCATTCTGCTGAATCTGGTGCTGTCGTGCGTGGCGGCCATCCAGGCTCCGGTGATCATGATGAGCCAGAATCGCCAGGAGACGAAGGACCGGGTAAGGTCGAAGAACGATTACATGGTCAACCTCAAGGCCGAGATCGAGATACGGACGCTTCACGAGAAAGTGGATCACATGATCCAGGACCTGCAGCATGAGATTTTCGAAATGCAGCAGGTCCAAACGAAGCTGCTGGAGGAGATAAGGAAGAAAGTGACGAATGACGAATGACGAGTGACAAGTGCAGCGTGGATAGGAATAGATGAAAAGTTAGGTTTATGGAGGAAAAGGGATTTCAGAAAAGGCTGAACCTGTTTGATTCCACGGCGATTGTGGTGGGATCGATGATCGGATCGGGGATCTTTATCGTAAGTGCGGATATTGCCCGCCAGGTGGGTTCGCCGGGCTGGCTGTTGATGGTGTGGATCATCACCGGGTTCATGACCATATTTGCCGCTCTGAGCTATGGCGAACTGGCAGGCATGTTCCCGAAGGCAGGTGGGCAGTATGTATACCTGCGGGAAGCGTATAACCCGCTTACCGGCTTCCTTTACGGCTGGACGCTTTTCCTGGTGATCCAGACCGGGACGATTGCTGCCGTAGCCATGGCCTTTGCCAAGTTCACGGGCGTGCTGATCCCGTGGGTGTCGGAATCCGTCGTCTGGTTCAGCCTGAAATCCGTCACCCTGGGCCCCGTTGACTTCGGACTTTTCAACCTGGGCCAGGTCAACCTCGGGTTCATGAAGTTCGGCCCGGTTCAGCTAGTGGCCATCGGGTCCATCGCCTTCCTCACCTGGGTGAACACACGAGGCATAAAGGAAGGGAAACAGGTGCAGAACGCGTTCACCTCCGGGAAAGTCATCCTGCTTTCACTCTTTATTTTCGTTGGTCTGATATTCGCCTCCAATGCACACGTAGTGAAAGCCAACCTGGCGATTTTCTGGAATCCCGTCCAGGAATCCAACGGAGGTGTGCACCTTCCCCTGTCCGGCATGGCTCTGGTCGCTGCATTGGGAATGGCGATGGTAGGCAGTCTTTTTTCTTCCGACGCCTGGAACAATATCACCTTTACCGCAGGCGAAGTGATCCATCCCCGGAAAAACATTCCACTGAGCCTGTTTTTTGGCACCCTGGCCGTCACCCTGCTTTACCTCCTTGCCAATCTTGTTTATCTCTCGGCACTTCCGCTCCGGGGTGATCCCGGGGGGAGTGATATCGCTGCGCGCGGGATGCAGTTTGCCCTTAATGACCGTCTGGCAACGGCTTCACTTTCGGGACTTTTCGGTAATTCAGCCATGCTGATCATGGCCGTGTTCATCATGATCTCCACCTTTGGATGCAATAATGGCCTGATTCTTGCAGGTGCGCGGGTTTACTACGCCATGTCAGCCGACGGAATATTTTTCAAGAAGGCAGGTATACTCAACTGCAAGGGAGTGCCGCAGGCAGGACTTATCATCCAGGGGGTCTGGGCTTCGCTGCTGTGCCTTTCGGGGACCTACGGGCAATTGCTCGATTATGTTGTGTTCGC
>Ga0116171_10005881_pt1 | contig 10702 bp, 17 predicted proteins | sample AD_JPNHW2_MetaG_FD_89798 | JGI IMG/M metagenome (GOLD analysis project Ga0116171, IMG submission 89798) | Active sludge microbial communities of municipal wastewater-treating anaerobic digesters from Japan - AD_JPNHW2_MetaG | ecosystem: Engineered > Bioreactor > Anaerobic > Digestate | place...
AGGACGGATCCAGATTTCGGCTGGCGGCAAGATCGACCCGGTTCACGCGGATGCAGATTGGAGCCGAAACACCGCGCCAACACCGCAGAGGGACCGCCCACACTCATCACCGCCGGCGCAGCGTGCCGCAACACCGCTGTATTCACCGGCTGCGGAGCCGGCGGCAGGTGGCCTGGATTACGCGCGTGCCCGGGCCGTGCGCGAAAACTACCTGGCCCGCCTGGCCAAGATCGAGTTTGAAGAACGTTCGGGCAAGCTTGTGAACCGGGACGAAGTCGAGGTCGCTGCTTTCAGCCGGTTCCGCACATTCCGCGACGGGATGCTGAACATCCCCGACCGAGTGGCGGCCCTGATGGCCGCAGAAAGTGATCCGGCCCGGATCCACGAGATTCTGACGACGGAGATTCGAAAGGCACTCCTTGAGTTCAGCGACACTCAGAACCGCTGATGACGTGTACGGCGTCAGCGCTGCGGCCGGAGCCAGGCCCGATCCACTTCTGACCGTCTCGGAATGGGCAGATCAGTACCGGACCCTCTCGCAACGCGCCTCGGCTGAACCAGGACCTTGGCGAACGGCCCGCACCCCCTACCTGCGCGAGATTATGGACTGCCTGTCGCCCTCGGCGTCCGTCGAGCGCGTTGTGTTCATGAAGGGCGCGCAGATCGGCGCGACCGAGGCCGGCAACAACTGGATTGGCTACATCATCCACCAGGCGCCGGGGCCGATGATGGCCATCCAGCCGACAGTGGAGATGGCGAAGCGCAACTCCAAACAGCGCATCGACCCTCTCATCGAGGAGTCGCATGTCCTGCGGGCGATGGTGCGGAGTCCCCGGTCCAGGGATAGCGGGAATACGATTCTCTCGAAGGAGTTCCCTGGCGGCGTGCTGGTAATGACCGGGGCGAACAGCGCCGTTGGCCTACGATCAATGGCGGCACGCTACCTGTTTCTCGATGAGGTGGATGCCTACCCAGGCGATGTGGAAAGCGAGGGCGATCCCGTTCAGCTGGCGTTGGTCCGGACACAGACCTTCGCACGCCGGAAGATCTTCATGGCCTCCACCCCGAAGGTCACTGGCCGCAGCCGGATCGAAGCAGCCTACGAGGAGAGCGACCAGCGCCGCTATTGGGTGCCCTGCCCCATCTGCGGCGAGTTCCAGACGCTGAAGTTCGCCAGTCTCCGCTGGCCGGAGGGACATCCCGAGGGGGCTGTTTACGTCTGTGAGCACTGTCAACAGACGATCGAGCACTATCAGAAGACGTACATGCTCGAGGCCGGTCAGTGGCGGCCGACTGCGACAGGCGATGGCCGAACGGCTGGATTCCACCTCTCGAGCCTGTACAGCCCGGTCGGGTGGTTCTCCTGGGAGGCTGCCGCCAAGGCGTTTGAAGCCGCGAAGAAGAGCCCGGAACGACTGCAGGTCTTCATCAATACTTGCCTTGGGGAGACCTGGAAGGAGCAGGGCGAAGCCCCAGAGTGGCAACGCCTTTACGACCGCCGTGAAGACTATTCCGTTGGCACCGTCCCACAAGGAGGCCTTCTGTTGACTGCCGGCGTCGACATCCAGAAAGATCGCATCGAATTGGAGGTGGTCGCTTGGGGCCGAGGGAGAGAATCGTGGTCCGTTGACTACCTGGTGCTGGACGGAAACACCACCGAGGCCGCGGTCTGGCACAAGCTCACGGCATCTCTCGGGACCCAGTTCCTGACGCAGTCTGGCGTTCGACTGCCCATCTCGATTGTGGCCGTCGATTCTGGTTACGCGACGACCGAGGTGTATGACTGGGCTCGGCAACACAGCGTTCCGCGAACAGTCGTGATCAAGGGCGACGCGCGAGCGCTGGCTCCAATAAGCCAGCCGTCGCCCATCGACATTGGTCCACGCGGTAAGCGCTCACGCTGGGGTGTCAAGGTATGGCCCGTGAACGGCGCCATGATCAAGGAGGAACTGTACCGCTGGCTCCATCTAGACCGCCCGACGGAGAACAGCGGTGTGCCGTATCCTCCGGGCTACTGCCATTTTCCCAAGTATGGCGAAGAGTACTTCAAGCAACTGACAGCTGAGCAATTGGTGACCAGGATCGTCAAAGGCTATCGCCGGACTGAGTGGCAGAAGACCAGGGACCGAAATGAGGCACTGGATTGCCGAGTTTATGCACGGGCGGCTGCCGCGGTGCATGGAATCGACCGATACTCCGAGGCCGACTGGAAGCGATTGGAACAGCATCTGTCGGATCTTGCAGCGCCACCACCTCAGCCCCCCCCGCAAAGGCCCCTGCAACAGGATCAGAGGTTTAGACAAATCGGGTGGTTAGACATCGGCCGGACAATCCGCTGGCCTTGACACCTGATCATGGCAAGCAGAGTGTGACCGATTGGCAGCGCGCTGTTAGTGAGTTCGGATCCTCATTCGAAGGGCTGATTCTACAGGCCGGCGTCATGCCGCCTAACGCCGTACTTCCTCACCTGGAGGATAAGGGTGTCGGTGGAATCTGTGCACTTCAAGGCGGCGGAACTGCGCTGCCACCACTAAGGCCGCCAGGGCCTCCGGCGGGAGTTGCTCGACGTGCTCGAATCGCTGCGCGCGAGAGCGGGTCCGATCAAGGTCAATTCCGCCTACCGCTGCCCGCAGCATCCCCACGAGGCGCGCAAGCCTAAGCCTATCTACCATGCACGGGGGCCTGGGAGCGGACCTGGTACCAATCGGAATCTCGTTGCGTGCCTTCTACAAAGTCGTCCGTGCGGAGCCACGGATCAAAGGCATCGGCGTCGACCACGCCATCGGCTACATCCTCGTCGATGTGCGCGAGGCAGCAGCACCCGTCTTGTGGGTTTACCGCAACAGCCGCACTGTGGTCGTGACAGACCCGTTTCAGGAGGTGGTGAATGGCTGACCAGATGAAGTTTCACGTCACACCGGAGCAGATCGAGGTCGCCAGGGCCAAGCTGGCCGAAAAAGGATTCCCGATTATCGGCGAGTCCGGGGCCGTCGAGAAGGACGGCTACCGGATAGGGTACACATTCTCAGACGCGATCCTCGTCTTGCAGGTGCGCGCCAAGCCGAGGTTCGTGCCCATGATGGTAGTGAAGGCGAAGATCCGTTCGGTGCTGGCCGGCGAGGGGATCTCGGAGTTTGGTTGAGCAACAGTGATTCTAGCGCGTCAGCGAGCAACTTGATCCTGGCTTTGACTTTCGAGTTGGCCCGCTCGTATCGTGTTGAATCTCATGGCCGCTGCCATCATTGCGGACCACAGGGTGAAAGCGCGCAGTCCAGGGTATTCCTACGCGCCGAAGTCGCGCTTGTGAGTCGCAGGACTGATGAGAGTAAGGCCTATACGGAAGCGGCGAACACAGTGACCCGCTCCCTGATCTGGTCGCGGATTCGCCGGAATGAGCTGAGCCGGGTCTCCTCGTCGCCTTCGACTGCGGCCGGATCCTCGAAACTCCAGTGGATCCTCTGCGCGCTGCAGTGGAAGACCGGGCAAGTCTCTTTCGCGTTGTCGCAGACTGTGACGATGTAGGCGAACTCGCGGCCGACGAACTCATCCACAGACTTCGACCAATGCCCGGAGATGTCGATTCCGAGTTCAGCCATCACGGCAATGGCTTCCGGTCTGACTTTGCTCGGCCGGGTTCCGGCGCTGTGAACCTCAAAGCGGTCGCCGAGGAAATGGCGGAAGAGTCCTTCCGCCATCTGGCTGCGGGCCGAATTCCCGGTGCAGAGCACCAGAATCGCGGGCCTCATCGGGCCGGCTTCCTTGCCCTGATGAACGCGCTCATGAACTTGCCATCCACCGCGGGCGCAACAGCGTCGACGTCGATGCCTTCAGCGGTGAGGAATTCGCGCGCATCCTCGATGTTGTAGACACGGGTCGGCTCCAGATCGATGTCCTCGAAGCCGGCACGCTTCAGTTTGCCTTCGTACTCGCTCTCTTCCAACGCTCCGGCAATGCAGCCGACCCAGAGTTTGACGTTGCGCCGGACCTCGGCAGGCACATCGCCTCGTACAACGACATCGGACACGGCGAACCGCCCGCCCGGCTTCAACACGCGGAATGCTTCGCTCAAGACCCGGTCCTTGTCGGCCGAGAGGTTGATGACGCAGTTCGAGATGATGACGTCCACCGAGGCGTCCGGCAGCGGCATGTTCTCGATCTCCCCCTTGAGGAACTCGACGTTCTCAACGCCCGCCTTGCGCTGGTTTTCGCGCGCCAGGGCGAGCATTTCGTCGGTCATGTCGAGCCCATACGCCTTGCCCGTCTGCCCGACTCGCCTGGCCGACAGCAGCACGTCGATGCCGCCGCCGCTGCCGAGGTCGAGCACCACTTCGCCGGGCTTCAAATCGGCCAGGGCTGTCGGATTGCCACACCCGAGCGATGCCAGCACGGCCGTGTCAGGCAGCTCGCTTTTCTGAAGTTCGTCGTACAACCCCGACGTGATCGGATCCACGGTCTCACCGCCGCAGCAGGACGACGAGGATGGAGCAGTCCCGCAGCACGCGCCTCCGGCCCCGGTAACAACCCTCAACGCCGCATTTCCGTAACGCTCTTTGACAACCTGCCTGACATCTTGTTCGTTCATGTAGCTTTCCCTTTCTTCACTGGAACAAACCCGTACCCATCCCCCGTCACGAGGAGCCCAACGACTTTCCTACTCACACACGCGGACGAGATCTTCCGGCTTGAGGACCTTGTTCCTCGTGCAGCACTCGGAATACAGAAACGCCAGAAGGTCGCGAAACGCCTCCGTGTTCGCTCCGTACCAGAGGAAGGTACCTTCGCGGCGGACAGTCACCAGACCCTCGTGCCTTAATTTCTCGAGATGATGCGAAAGCGTGGATGCCGGGATAACGAGTTCGGCTTGGATGTCGCCCACAACCAAACCGTCAGGATGAGCGCTCAACAGCAGCCGGATGATCCTCAGGCGCGGTTCGGTACCCATCGCAGCCAGCATGTCGGCAAATTGGATAATTCGATCGTTGTCGAACTTGCTCATTGCTTCGATGATAGCCGAATTATGGAAGTTGTCAAGAGCCATCGCAACATTTTGTCGCAACATTTTCGCGGCTGTCCGGCAATGAGGCTTCCCCTCATCAGAACAGCGAGGCCATGCCGCTCACGTTCGGAGGCCGTCTGAATCGCGCCAATGGACGCACTTTGGGGCATTTGGCGCATTCGCCAAGCCCCGCGGGTTGGCTCGCTCCCGTCGAAGTGATTGTACCGTCAGGCTTTGTAGGTGGTTGGCCGAATGGCCAATTAGTTGCTCAGAGATGAAGCGATGGACGCTGAAACCCACGAGATCTTCGAGGCCAAGGCCCGAATCCTGAAGGCCCTGGCACACCCCTCCCGTCTGTTCATGGTGGAAGTGCTATCGCGGGGCGAACACTGCGTTTGCGAACTGACCGCAATGGTCGGCGCCGACATTTCCACGGTGAGCAAGCACCTTTCAGTGCTCAAGGCAGCGGGAATCCTGGCCGACGAGAAGCGAGGCATGCAGGTCTACTACTCGTTGAAGGTGCCGTGCGTGATGGGTTTTTTCGATTGCGTGAGCGAGGTTCTGACTTCCCGAACCGTGGATCGGGACGGCGAGGCCACTGTTTGTCAAAGGAGATAGAAACGTGAAGATTCAGATACTAGGCACGGGTTGTGCCAAGTGCAAACAACTGAGCGAAAACGCGGAAACGGCGGCCCGCGAGGCGGGCATCAGCTACGAACTCGAAAAAGTCACCGCCATCGCCGAGATCGTGAAGTTCGGGGTGATGGCCACGCCGGCCCTGGCCGTGGACGGCAAGGTGAAGCTGGTCGGCAAGGTGGTGACTCCGGCTGAAATCAAGCCACTCTTGGTCCAAGCCTGACATCCGGGACGCCCTATGAAGATCAGACCCAAGTGTGGATGCGGCGGCGCGCTTGACCTGATGTTCCGTTGCTCTGGAGTGGCCGATACAGCTGAGATCGGCGACCGGGCTGTCCGATCGGTCCATCGGACCGGCGAGGCGAAGATGTACTGCCTGGCTGGCATCGCCAGCGACGTCGAGTTCATCGTCGCCAACTCCCGCTCCGCGAACCGTACCGTTGTTGTCGATGGCTGTGACAGCGACTGCGCCAAGAAGACGATGCAGAAGCAGGGCTTCGAAGGATTCCGCCACTTCCGTGTCACCGACCTCGGGTGGGAGAAAGGCAAAACGCCGGTGACAGATGAACGGATCCACACAGTCTCCTCAAGGTTGCGGGGACTGCTCTTGAGTGAGCCGGTGAGGGCTGAAGCATGAATCCGCGCAGAGCACTCACCGCTGCACTCCTGGGATTCGTGCTCGTGAGCCTCGGCTACCTTGCGCTCCGGAGCGTTCGAGCCGCGAAACAATGGAGTTCCTCAGCCGTCGTAACCGAGACTGCCGCACCTGTTACCCGCCCAGTTGAACCCGCCGCTGCACCCGCAGCCCCAGCCGTCTCACAAAGTGCGCCTGCCGCCAGCGCCGAATTGCGGCCAGTCGCCCAGCAAACCGGCAAGATCATCGCCTACTACTTCCATGTGACCGTGCGTTGCACCACGTGCCGCGCAATCGAGAGCTATTCAAAGGAAGTCATCCACTCACGTTTTAGCAAAGAACTCGCTTCGGGGCAGATGGAGTGGCGGCTGGTCAACGTCCAGTTGCCCGAGAACCGGCACTACGTGCAAGACTATCAGCTCTTCACGAAGTCCCTTGTCCTGGTCCACATGCAGGGTGGCCAGCAGAAGGAGTTCAAGGTGTTAAACGACACCTGGGAACTGGTTGGGAACAAGGCGGCCATGCAGGGCTACGTGGAAAAGGAAGTGCGGGACTACTTGAGGAAGATCGGATGAGCGGCCTGGAGGCGAGCGCGATCTGGGTCTCGGCCGGCATGGCCTTCTGGCTGGGTGTGCTGACCTCGATCAGCCCTTGCCCGCTGGCCTCCAACGTCGCGGCCATCTCCTACATCGGCCGCGGCCTGGCCGAGCCTCGCAGGGTTCTGGCTGCCGGGTTGCTGTACACGCTGGGCCGCGTCGTCACCTACTCCCTGCTGGGGTGGCTGATCTTGCGAAGCTTGGCTTCGATTGTCGGCCTTTCGAATAGCCTGCAGGTGGTGATGAATCAGCTGCTGGGCCCGGCTCTCATCATCGCCGGCATGTTCATGCTCGAACTCATCGGCTTCAAGGGGGGCTCGATCGGAGTCCTCGCAGGCCTCGAGCAGCGCGCCGGACGTTGGGGGATGTGGGGAGCGGCGCTTCTTGGCGGCATTTTTGCCTTGTCGTTCTGCCCGGTTTCAGCCGCGCTATTCTTCGGCAGCCTGATTCCGCTGGCGATGAGCAGCGGCAGCTCCGTGCTCATGCCCTCGATCTACGGCGTTGGCACGGGGCTTCCGGTTGTCGCATTTGCAGTCGTGACCGGATTCGGAGCACGCGCACTGAGCAGCGCGTTCCAACGAGTGAGCACGCTAGAACCTCACGCCCGCAAGCTGACGGGTGTCGTCTTCATTCTGGTTGGCGTGTATTACACGCTCAACTACGTCTTTGAAGTGTTTGACTAGGGCGATCATGGCCCGGAAGGGGAAAGCAATGCACTGCATGGACTGCGCAAAGATCGGGGAACGTCGTGAGGCTGTCGGGATCTGCCACTCGTGCTCAGCGGGCCTCTGTCTCGATCACGTGGTGGTTGTCACCAAGCCCCTGGAACACCTGACACCTCTTTGCAGGTCCGAAGACCTCCCCCTGGCGGCGAGAACAGTCTTCTGCCGTATCTGCAAAGCCGCTTTCGACCAACCCCATATGCCAATTAGGGACTAAGGAACTGCTTGGAATGAATCCAGTCGCCATCTTTGACTGGCTTGCCCGCTGGCTGGTGACTTCGGTCATCGGGCTGAATAGTGCGGTTGTGATGGCTGGCCTGGTGGCCGCAGTACAGGTTCCAGTGACATCCCGATTCGCCAGGCGAGGGTGATCGGTAGGGGCAGGGGACCGGAGGATTGACGGCGTGCCGGTTTTCTGGTATCGTTAATCGACGAACTACGATGATCACGGAATCCAAGCTTGACTCGATATGCTGCGCGGACCAGACGCCCGCACCACAGAGCGAAACCCGGCCGATCGAAGGTCCTGGAGCCGACGAGGAACTCGCCGCCTTGGCCAAAGCGATTGGACACCCCGCTCGCGTCCGCATCCTGCGGCTTCTTGCTCAAAGGGAAGCAAAGGTTTGTAGCCAGATAGTTGGCGAGTTGCCATTGGCCCAATCGACTGTCTCCGAGCACCTTCGGATCCTCCGTGAGGTCGGGCTGATTCGGAGCCGCGAGGACGGCCCGAGGGTGGGCTATTGCATCAACAATGAGATCCTCCGGCGACTGAAGGCTCTGGTGGCGATCATATGATCCGGCAACTACTTGTATCGTTATCTGACGAAATCATGAAGGGAGTAATCATACAATGATGAAGTTCGAAGTCTTCGATCCGCCGATGTGCTGTTCCACGGGAGTTTGCGGTCCGAACGTGGACCCTGCCCTAGTCAAGTTCACCGCCGACTTCCATTGGCTTGCAGGACAGGGAGTGGTGGTCGACAGGTTCAATCTCGCCCAACAGCCACAGGCGTACGTTGCGAATCCGGTAGTGAAGGCTGCCCTAATGGAGTTCGGCAACGGTTGCCTTCCGCTGATTCTCGTCAACGGAGCCATCGCGAGCAAGGGGCGCTATCCCACGCGACGGGAACTGGCCGCGATGACTGGAGTCGAATATGAAGAACCGGTGGTGCTCCCGGTGATGCCGAGCGGTTGTTGCGGGTGAAGGGGCCTCATGACAATCAATGAGTTTCTCGATCGCGCGACGCGCATCCTCTTCTTCACGGGCAAAGGCGGCGTAGGCAAGACCTCGTTGGCATGCGCAACGGCTGTGGTCCTGGCTGATCGAGGGAAGAAGGTTCTCCTGGTGAGTACCGACCCGGCCTCGAACCTCGATGAGGTGCTCGGCGTACAACTGACAGGTGAGCCCAAGGCCGTCCCCGGCGCCAACGGCGTGTTTGCCTTGAATATCGATCCAGAAGCGGCTGCCAAGGCCTACAGGGAACGGGTCGTCGGACCCTATCGTGGCGTGCTGCCTGAGGCTGCGGTGAACAGCATGGAGGAACAACTGTCAGGCGCCTGCACGGTGGAGATCGCCGCATTCGACGAGTTCACAAAGCTGTTGGGCGATGAGTCTGCAAGCTCCGTATTCAGTCACATCATCTTCGACACCGCACCGACCGGGCATACTTTGCGGCTGCTCAAACTGCCGGGGGCCTGGACCGGCTTCATGGCGACCAACACGACCGGAACATCCTGCCTCGGTCCGCTTTCGGGCCTTCAATCGCAGCGGTCCCTGTACGAATCCAGCTTGCAGGCGTTGTCTGACGGCGCCACCTCAACTTTGGTTCTTGTCAGCCGGCCTGAGGCGTCCGCACTGGCCGAAGCCAACCGGACGGCAGGTGAACTTGCGCAGATGGGCGCCATCAATCAGTGCCTCGTCCTGAATGGCCTTTTCGTGGCCAGCGATCCACAGGACCCCGTGGCTCGCGCGCTTGAAACTCGCGGCCGCGCTGCGATTGCGGCGATGCCGGAAGCCCTCGCCGGACTGCCACGTCTCGAGGTGCCCCTTCTCGGCTTCGCGCCCATGGGGATTCAGGGTCTTCAGGCGGTATTTGCGCGCCCGGGGTCTCCGGCTTCCATTCCCGCTCCCCATCGCGTGGGATTTGCCACGCTGGACACGCCGCTGTCCGCGCTGATCGATGAGATCGAAAAAGCTGGACGAGGCGTGGTGATGACCATGGGCAAGGGCGGAGTCGGCAAGACCACTGTCGCCTCGGCGATTGCCGTCGAACTCGCACGCCGCGGCCATCCTGTTCACCTCAGCACGACTGATCCGGCCGCCCATCTAGCCAGCACAATAGGTACGCGAGTGCCGGGCCTGCGGGTCAGCCGGATCGATCCTGCAGCGGAGACGGCAAGATACACCGCCGATGTCATGGCGAAGAACTCTCCCAATCTCGATGCGGAGGGCAAAGCACTCCTTGAGGAAGATCTACGATCTCCGTGCACCGAGGAGATCGCTGTCTTCAGCGCATTCGCCGGCACGGTTGCCGGCGGGCAGCACGGCTTTGTCGTTCTCGATACCGCGCCAACCGGCCACACCCTGCTCCTGCTGGACGCTGCCGAATCGTACCACCGCGATGTAGCGCGCAACGCAAGCGACATGCCCGAAGCAGTTCGCAGCCTCCTTCCCCGCCTGCGGGATCCCGACTATACTCGCGTCATCCTCGTGACGCTTCCCGAAGCGACGCCCGTGCATGAGGCCGCGCGGCTGCAGGACGACCTTCTGCGAGCGGGAATCAAGCCCTTCGCATGGGTTGTGAACCAGAGCTTCGCGGGGGACGGTTTGCGTGACCCTGTTCTGCGAGAGCGAGGATCTCGCGAGGCTCCCTACATCGCTGAAGTCCATGACAAACTCGCCGAGCGAATGGCTCTGATCCCTTGGACAGCCGAATCCCCGGTCGGACCGGAACGCCTGCTGGAGTTGGTCCAGAGCCGCTTGGTGACGGCTGAGAACATCTGACGAGAGTCCTGAGGTATTCACAATGGAACAGCTTTCGGTGGAGACGACGCAGAAGAGACTCAACTTCTTCGAACGGTATCTGAGCCTGTGGGTGGCCGCATGCATGCTTGTGGG
>Ga0116171_10005884_pt1 | contig 10698 bp, 10 predicted proteins | sample AD_JPNHW2_MetaG_FD_89798 | JGI IMG/M metagenome (GOLD analysis project Ga0116171, IMG submission 89798) | Active sludge microbial communities of municipal wastewater-treating anaerobic digesters from Japan - AD_JPNHW2_MetaG | ecosystem: Engineered > Bioreactor > Anaerobic > Digestate | place...
CAGCTGAATCTCATGCGCGCACAATTGGACGCCTGGGCCGGGCGCCAGCGCGGACTGAGCGGCGAGGCTCAGGACAAGCTCATGAGGATGCGGCTGGTTCCGCTTTCGACGCTGGCCAACCGGCTGAGCAGGACTGTCCGGGTGAGCGCCGCCAAGACCGGCAAGCAGGCCGTGCTAGGGCTTTCCGGCATGGAGACCGAATTCGACAAGTCCGTTGCCGAGCAGTTGTCCGGACCCCTCGAACACCTGCTGCGCAATGCCGTCGATCATGGCATTGAAACGCCAGCCGCGAGATTGGCGGCGGGCAAACCGGCTGTGGGCGCAATCCGTATCGAGGCTGCGCATCAAGGTGCGCACCTCATCATCCGGCTCTCGGATGACGGCGCCGGTTTGGACCATGAGAAGATCCGCCGCCAGGTGGTGAAACTCGGCTGGATGGCAGAGACGCAGGCGCTGGCGATGACCGGAGACGAGTTAGAGAAGCTGATCCTCGAGCCGGGCTTTTCGACGGCTGCGTCAGTGAGCGAAATCTCCGGGCGTGGCGTCGGGCTGGACATCGTCGCAGCCTCGGTCGAGGTGCTTCGCGGGCGCCTGAACGTGCAGAGCACGCCGGGCCAAGGCACTGTCTTCACGCTACGCCTGCCGGTGTCGCTGGCCGTTGCCAAGACGATGATCGTCGAAGTGTCGGGCAACCGGTTCGCCGTCCCGATGGTCACCTTTACGCGGGCGCTCAAGGTGCAGAACGAGGAACTCGAGGTGCGGGGCGGCCAACCCGGCATCGAACTGGCCGACGGCTGGATCCCGGTCGTGCGGCTTTCCCAATGGCTTGGGCTGCCGGAACCGGATGAGGCCGCCAGCCGTTCCACGCTGCTGTTTGTCGACAACGGTGAACGGGAAATCGCGCTGGCCGTGGACCGCGTCGTTGAGGCGCGGGAGGTTGTCGTCAAGCCGTTGAGCAAGCTGCTGAGGCGCCAGACCAACTTCACGGGCGCGACGATTCTCGGCGACGGGTCGGTCGTGCTGATCCTGAACAGCTCGGCGCTCGATGTCACGGATGCGGGCAAGCCGCTGGCCGCGCCCGCCAGGGTCCAGAAGGCGGCACCGAAACGGGCCGTACTAGTTGTGGACGATTCGATTTCCGTCCGCCGGTCGGTGGCCAACCTGATGAAGTCCGCCGGGTGGCAGGTCGCCACGGCCCGCGACGGCCAGGAGGGACTCGAATACTTGCAGGAGTGCGCTGCCCCGCCAGATTTGGTTCTGATGGATATCGAGATGCCACGCATGGACGGCTACGAGCTGGCCGGCCGTATGCGGGCGTCGCGCGATTACGACAACGTGCCCATCATCATGCTGACCTCGCGCGCCGGCGAAAAACACCGTCTCAAGGCTTCTGGCATCGGCGTGGACGGTTACCTGGTGAAGCCCTGCCCGGACGACGTACTGCTCGACGAAGTGGGCCGGTGCGTGAATTCGGGGCGGCTGCCAAGGATGGCATCATGACAGAAACCGGCAAATCGCCGCGAAACCCCGTGCTGCGGGCGGCCGCCAGCGAAGCGGCGGAACTGCCCCGGGCGCTGGCCTTCCGCTTGCCAGGCGTCCCGCTGCAGAGAATCGCCGTCGGGGTGAGCGCCAAGCAGTTGATGGGCGTTCAGCCGGCGGAATCGTTTCCGCCCTGGCCCGCCGATCCGCCGCGCTGGCTGGGCGTCATCCAGTGGAACGGCAGGCAGGTCCCGGTCGTCGATCTGGCGGCGTGCTTTGGCTTGGGCAGTTCGGACTACCGGATGGCAAGGCGCCTGGTGTTCCTGCGGTGTGCCAGACGGGGCGCGGTGATCGCCGTGCCCTCGACAGGCGACGTCACCCAGGTGGAGAACAGCGAGGATGTGCGGCCAGTGTCGATGGAATTGAGCCTGCCCAGGGAGTTCACCCGCGGCGTATTCCACTTCGGCTCCGAACTGCTGTTGGTTCCCGACCTGGACGCCATCTGGGAGCAGGCGCTCGAGCCAGCCGCGGCCCAGGCCAGAAGAGCGGGCTGACCGCCGGCCCAATCCCATTAACGCACCAGCGGATCCTCGACCCAGGGCGGCGTGGCGTCGATTAGGCGGCCAAGCTCGGGTTCCAACTCAGTCATCCGCTCCTTCATCTGCCAGGCTATCTCGCGATAGCTGAAGTGACCTTTGACGCCGCTGCGCAGTTTCGAGATGTACTCTGCCTCGGCGAAATCCATCTTGAAGAGGAACCGGCCGCGTACTCCAAACGGGGTCAGATACTGTGCGGAGGGTTGGGGCAAACCGTCGGCCACCTTTCGCGCCGACTCCATCGCGCCCGAGTAAACCGCCTCCAAGCCCGCCGCCCGGACCACGTCCGGTGTTTCCCAGCCATGCGACCAAACGAACTCCTGCCTGTACTGATGGCAACGCCGGTGACGGTGCATGTCTCGATAGGCCCCAATGTCTATCAACATATCGTAGTTAAATAATCCACCTCGGAACTCCCGTAGCATTTCGTCCCGGCGCGGCTTCGCGCCCAGGGCCACGCCCATCACCTCGGCCCTGCGGGCCGCCGTCCAAGCCAGAGAAATTTCGTATAACTCCCTGAATGGTCTATCAGTTACGGGATAGAGCAAGGTGGCTGCGATCTCTGCTGTAGGTTCGTTTGGCTGGACCAGGTCGACCTTGGGCGCGGCCATCCCGGCTGGCGCAGGCAAGTTTTGCTCCGCCCAGAGCTTCAAATCCGCACGCGCCTGTCCGGGATACAGATCAGGATCGACGTACTTGGCCAGCGTCGGCGCCACTCTCAGGTTTGCGCTCTCTTCGCCCCAGGCGCACTCAGGCGGTTGAGCGCAAGCGGCCGCGGCCTCTGCCCCGATTTCCCGAATCTCGGCGAACGGCGACGACTTCCACCGGCGGATCTGGCGTTCCAAGGTCCTGATGGAGGACACTTGCCCGACGCCCGTCGGTACGCCAAGAAACAGCAGGTAGCGTGCCACGTCGAACGCCCGGGCAGCAATATTTCGCTCATAGGCATCCGGTTTCATTTCGGCCGGACGCGGCAGCGCAGCGGCGATATGTTCGGCCGCTTTGGTGTGAACTTCCTTGTAGGCCGTCAGCAGCGCCTGGCCGGCCTCGATGTATGCTCGCCGCTGATCGCCATCAAACTCGGGCGGAGCTACGAATCCCGACTCCGAAAAGTCCTGATAGCGCGACGAACGCGCCTGGCCGTCCCATAGCTGTTCGTCCTCGATCTCGATGGCGGCAACCTCGGAGATGCCCTCGAAACAGACGGCGAGGTGGCCGAGATCGGCGATGGAGGCATGGCCGTACTGGAAGTAGAAACTCTCGAGGAACTTTGACGAGTCGTGCGCGCGGACCCAGTCCAGGCTGGCGCGGATGGAATCGGGCGACCGGCTGTACCGAGCCAGTGCATAGGCCAGTTGCTCAGGCGGGGTCGGACCGATGGTGATGACTCTGCTCACATCTCTACCTCGTGCAGTGGTTCCGGACAAAACGCTATGATAGCGAACACCGCCGTGAAGATACGCATCCAACGACTCTCGCCCGCTGCCGCTCTGCCCGTTTACGCCCACGGACCGAACGAAGACGCCGGCATGGATCTGACCGCCATTGCGGATGTCCTGCTCGAACCGGACCGTCCGGCGCTGGTTCCGACAGGGCTGTCTATCGAGTTGCCTCCGGGCTACGAGGCTCAGATCCGGCCGCGCAGCGGCTTGGCCTTGAAACACGCCATTACGCTGCCCAATGCGCCGGCTACAATCGACCCTGGTTACCGCGGCGAGATCAAAGTGATCCTGCAGAACATGGGACTGTCGCCCTATCAGATCCACAAGGGCGACCGCATCGCGCAGATGGTGATCGCGCGTTATGAGGCAATCGAATGGGACGAGGCTGAACTGAACGATTCGGCGCGCGGCGCGGGCGGGTTCGGGTCGTCGGGGCGGTAGAGTTACGCGAGCCGCCTGCGTCAGCGGGCAGTAGGTCCTTCCTCATCTACCTCGCGCTGACGCACGAGGCTCGCCAGACTACAGGAGTTCGTCGCGGTGCAGGCTTTCGAGTTCCTTCACCAGCTCGCCCACCCGCTGCGCCATGTCCTTGTGGGCGACCAGCAGCGCATCGGGCGTATCGACGACGATCAGGTCGTTGACGCCCAGCAGCGCGACCAAGCGGCCTGAATCGGCGGCGACCATGTTGCCGCGGCTCTCCATCAGCACAGCATCGGCCCGCACGCCATTGCCGTCGTCGTCGCGCTGGAGCAATTCATAGACGGCATTCCAACTGCCGACATCGTTCCAGCCGATATCACCGGCGACGAATCCGGCCACGCCTTCGGCCTTCTCAAGAATCGCGTAGTCCACCGAGATGTTCTCGCATTGCGGGAAGACCGTCTCGACGGCCTTAGCGAACTTGCGTGAACTGAAGACGGGCAGGGAATCGATCAATGCGGCGGTATCGGGCAAATGGAGCCGCAACAGGTTCAGGTAGGTCTCGGCCCGCCAGAAGAACATGCCAGCGTTCCAACAGAAGTTGCCGGTGCGGATAAACCGCTTGGCTTGGGCCAGGGCTGGTTTTTCCCGGAATCCGGAGACTCTGGACGGCGCGACCGAGCCCGGGCTCATCGTGCCTGGCGCGAATTCGATATAGCCGTAACCAGTCTCGGGCCAGCGGGGTTCGACCCCAATCAGTGCGATCTGGCCCTTCGAGGCCGTCTGGTAGGCGGCATGGACAGTCCTCAGAAACGGCTTCTCGCGCTCTATGAAATGGTCGGCAGGGAATACACCCATCACCGCATCCGGGTCGATGGAGCGCAGGATATGAGCGGCCAGGCCGATGGCCGGCGCGGTATTGCGTTGAGCCGGTTCGGCCAGGATCTGACTCTTGGGCACGCCGGGCAACTGGCGCACGATCTCGTCGCGCAGATGCGGGTTAGTGAGCACCCAGATCCGCTCTGAAGGCACAGCCTGCCGCAACCGCTCGACGGTCTGCTGGATCATGGTCCCCTGGCCAAAGAATTCGAGGACCTGCTTGGCGCGGGTCTTGCGGCTTCTCGGCCAGAACCGGGTTCCGCGGCCACCGGCCAGGATCAGCGCGTGATGGTGATTGTCCGGCATGGGTTCCTAAAGGTTATAGCCACGGATGAGCATGAAGGTTCGCTTCCAGCGCGTTTTGCTGAAAAAGTTCTGTCCCAGGTCGAGCAGGTGGTCGAGCGAGATCAAGTTGGGGTCGGCCAGACGTTCGGTGGGAGCATCGTAGGACCAGAAAATGATCACCGGCTTGCCGACGATATTCTCGCGGGGCACGAAACCCCAGTAGCGTGAATCAGCCGAGTTGTCGCGGTTGTCGCCCATGGCAAAGTAATGGCCGGGCGGGACGACGAGTTCGCCGTTCTTCACGTTCCGTGCCAGCATCTGATGCGCCTGACCCATCATTGAGTCGTTCAGCATCAGGCTCGGGTCGCCGGGGAAGTTGTCGCGGTAAGAGTCGATGTATGGGGTTTTGTGGACGACGTAGGGCTCGGCCATCTTCACGCCATTCAGGAAGAGATCCTTATTTTCGAGCCTGATGCGGTCACCCGGCACGCCGACGACACGTTTGATGTAGGTCTCGCGGACATTCGGCGGGTACTTGAATACGATGATGTCGCCGCGCTTAATGGGCGTATAGGGCAGGATGTACTTGCTGATGGGGCCGGGCGGGGCGAAGGCCATCTTGTCGACGATCATGTGGTCGCCGATCAGGACAGTATCCTCCATCGACCCGGTGGGGACGACGAAGGCCTGCAACAGCGTCGATGTGCCGAACACCAGCAGTAGGATGGTGACGGTCCATTCGGCGACGAAGGCGCGCACGCTTTCAGCGCGGTCCACTTTTGGCTTTTTCTGCTCGCCGGCCGTGGCAGGGGCGGTGCTCTTGAGTTTCATGTCAGTTTTGAGGTTCCTGGCCGCGGATCAGCATGAAGGTGCGATTCCAGCGGGTTTTGGTGAAGAAGTTCTGGGCCAGATCGACGATGTGATCCATCGAGATGATATTGGGATCGGCGAGCCGTTCGGTTGGCGCATCATAGGACCAGAAGACGAGGACGGGCTTGCCGATGATATTGGCTTGGGGGACAAATCCCCAGTAACGCGAATCCTCGGAATTGTCGCGGTTGTCGCCCATCGCAAAGTAGCGGCCCGGCGGAACCACGACCTCTCCGTTGCTCACATTCTCGTCCAGCATCCTGCGGCCGCCGGGCTTGAGGAGTTGGTCATTGCCGGCGGGGAAGTTGTCGCGATAGAAGTCCGGGTAGGGCATCTTGTGAACGACATAGGGTTCGCGAACCTTGACCCCGTTCAGCACTAACTGCTTGTCCTCGAACCGGATTCGATCTCCCGGCACGCCGATGATGCGTTTTACATACGGTTCCCGCGCGTTGTCGATCGGCGGCTTGAACACGATGATGTCGCCACGCTTGACAGGCGTATAAGGCAGCAACAATCCGCTCAACGGGCCCGGCTCGGCATAGGCGATCTTGTCAACGACCATGTGGTCGCCGATGAGAACCGTGTTTTCCATCGATCCGGTGGGGACAACGAAGGCCTGCGCGACCATGGACGTGCAGAAGATGTAGAGCACGACTGTGACGGTCCATTCGGCGACGAAGGAGCGGATGCTTTCAGCGCGGTCCACCTTCGGTTTCTTCTGCTCGACGGCGGTGGCAGGGGATTTGCTCTTGGGTCTCATGTCAGTTTTGAGGTTCCTGGCCGCGGATCAACATGAAGGTTCGATTCCAGCGGGTTTTGGTGAAGAAGTTCCTGCCCAGGTCGGCGAGGTGATCCAGGCTGACGCCTGAACTGGCCAGACGCTCGGTGGGCGCATCGTAGGACCAGTAGACCAGTAGAGGTTTGCCGATGATGTTCTGGCGAGGCACGAAGCCCCAATAGCGCGAATCGAGTGAGGAATCGCGATTGTCGCCCATGGCGAAATAGTTGCCCGGGGGGACGACGATCTCGCCATCCGTCATGTGACGGTCGAGCATGTCCAGAGCGCGCTCATCGACCCGCATTGGCGGCTCGGCGGGGAAGTCGTCGCGGTATTGGTCGAAGTCATCCCGCTTGTAGTAGGTGTAGGGTTCAGCAAGCGGCTTCCCGTTCAGATGGACCGTCTTGCTGACGATGCGGATCCGGTCGCCTGGGATGCCGATGACGCGCTTGACGAACGTTTCCTTAGTGTTCACCGGGTAACGAAAGACGATGATATCGCCGCGCTTCAGGGGCGTATAGGGAAGCAGGTGTCTGCTCACCGGACCGTTTGGGGCGTAGGCCAGTTTGTCCACCAGCAGGTGGTCGCCGATCAGCAGCGTATCTTCCATTGAGCCCGTAGGAATGACGAAGGCCTGGACGAGCGTCGTCGTCCCGAACAACAGCAGGAGGATGGTCATGGTCCATTCGGCGGCCACACTTCTTGGACGCTGTCCAAACTCCGCTGTCACCGTAACAGTTTCGACTGCTGTTTCGGTCAAGCCTTGTTCGGGCGTCTCTTGGGGAAGCGTGTCACCGGCCGGGGTGGAATCCGGAGTTGAGGCCACTAGCTGTTATTCTAGCAGGGCGCGTCCGCGGGGCCGGGGCCGGCGTCTACCGGTCCTCGACTACTTTGATCTCGGCGGACTCGGTCACGGACCTCGCATCTGAATGGAATACTTCCAGCCGGAAACGGGCCGTCTCGTTGTGATTCCGGTACAGCACGCCGCCGCGGGCTAGGTCGTCCAGGGCGAGATCGACTGTCTTTCTTGTGTCGCCGTCAAAGATCGTCAGCACGGCCCGCTGCGCTTTCTGCACCGCCGGCGCGTCCAGGTTCCATTTCACCAGTAGACTGTCGCCCGAGCGGGCCACATTCAGGCCCAGCGCGTAGGGGTCGAGTTGTTTGACCGGCGCAACCGGCTTGTTGAGACTCATCGAGATCTGAAAACCCAGGACCACGCCGAGCAGGAGGAAAACAAAAGACAACGGAATCCAGACCCAGCCAGGTGCGCTCTTGCGCTCCTGTTTCTGGCTGGCGGCGGCTGCCTCGGTCGATTCAGCATCGCCAACCGGCAAATCGGCCAGCCCGCCGAAGGTTGGCGCAGCGGCGTCGACGATGGCGCCGGCGACTGCCGATCCGGCGAGTCCGCCGTGTTGATCGCCCGGCTCATCGTGATTCGTGTAGCCGGTGTCGTAGGGGACTTCGGACTGCCCGCTATGCTCCGGAGCGCTTCGCTTCGGCCGCGGACCGCCGCCCAGCTCTTTGCGGCGGAACGGGAACATCGCGCCGTTGGGTTGTTCCGGGAACACGCCGCCTTCCGCCCAGAGATAGGCTGCTTCCCCGATCCTGGTCGCGTAGGGCCTGACCAGCAGGCAGATCGCCTCGCCCGGGAATCGCCCTTCCATGAGGCTGCGGTCCTCGGAGCCGAGCTGAAAATCGTTCCGCGTGCTGCTCCGGAAGTAACCGACCGCATGGATACGCTTGTCCGGCGCGGGAGTCCACTGATCCAGTGCCTCGCCAAACCGGGTCATGTCGCTGTCAGACAGGATGTAGGACGGTCCCCGCAGGTGCTCGCATGGCACCGTTACGAAATCCTCGATCTTCACGACCAAGCGGTCGCCAGGTTCGGCCGTACCCAGCAGGATTCCGCCCACTTCGGCGCCGCGTTTGGGAACCGCGCCGTAGCCCTTCATGATGTCGAAGTTCAACCGGTCGATGACGTCGAACTCGATCGAGATCGAGACCGGCTTGCCCGGCGGCTCATATAGAAACGCACCGCCGGCGGCTGATCCGCCAGCCGGAATGGAGGGAGGGGCATCCATGGGCATCACACTCGCTCCCGGCCGCCCGAAGACGCCGGATGAGCCAGACTGTTCGTATTGTAGCGGTTGCTCCGTGCCCAAGAGAGACGTTCTGGAATCCATCTGACTGATTCATCGGCGGAAAAGCGCCAGGACTTCAGCCATACTGGAAAGGGAACAGCCCCAGGGCCGCGTCCATGGCATCCGAGCTCTTCATCGTCGCTACCCCCATCGGCAACCTCTCGGACATCACGTTTCGGGCGGTCGAGACGCTGAAAGCGGCCGACCTGATCGCCTGTGAGGATACTCGCCACAGCCGCAAGTTATTGGATCACTACGGCATTAGCAAGCCGCTCATCAGCCTTCACGAACACAATGAAGCCGGCCGCACGGCCGAGTTGATCGAGCGCATGCTGGGCGGATCGAGCGTGGCCCTGATCAGCGATGCAGGAACGCCGCTGGTCTCCGATCCCGGGTTTCGCCTGGTCCGCGAGGCTGCCGCGAAACTCATCCGCGTCACTCCGATTCCAGGGCCCAGCGCCTCACTCGCCGCGCTGTCGGCCAGCGGTCTGGCCTCGAACGAGTTTCACTTCGCCGGATTCCTGCCACGCAAGGAAGGCGAACGCCGCCGCAAGCTCGCGGAACTTGCCACCGTCACCGTCACGCTGATCCTCTATGAAGCGCCACACCGTGTTCTGGCCACGCTCGCCGAAATCACTGAGACGATGTCCGATCCCGAAATCTGCGCCGCTCGCGAGCTCACCAAGGTCCATGAGGAGTTCATTCGCGGGAGAGCCAGCGACGTGGCCTCCACGCTGCGGGCCCGTGGTGAGGTGAAGGGCGAGTTCACGCTTCTGGTGGTGCCACGCCAGGAGCCTCAACAGGAATTGCCCGTTGAGGAAGAGGTGCTGGCGCTTGTGCGGACGGGGATGAAGAAGATCGACGCAATCAAGGCCGTGGCGCGCGACCGCGGATTGGGCAAGCGCGACGTATATGAGGCGATGGAGAACTACCGGCCCAAGACCGGTTAGGTGTGCCGGGTCCAGTCGCCGCGTACGGCGGCCAGTGCATCCTTGACCTGCTCGGAGTGCGCGTAATCGGCCTCCAGGAACTCGAGTCCCTGGATCAGCCAGTCTGCCAGGGCTGGCCGCGTCAGGCTGTAGAAGACGTGCCGGCCATCACGGCGCTCCTGGACGATGTGGTGAGCTCGCAGTACCGACAGGTTTTGTGACACGCCCGAGTGGCTGATGCCCAGCAACTCCTGCAGCGAGTTCACGTTCCGCTCGCCCTCGCGCAGTTCGATGATAATCCTGGTCCGTTGCGGATGGGCGAAGGCCCCCAGGAGTTCCGCGAATTCTCGCAGGGCGACATTACGGTGTGGCATCGGGTTATCGGCTCCAGTCGTATTGTTACAGACGATGCGGACACTGTCAAATATTTGAACAAGTAGACGTTTTGCGCGACTTGCCGCCACGAGCATGCCAATAGAAAACCGGCTCTTCGCGTTTGCAGGGACCGGCTACGCCACGCGCCTGGCGCGGCGCGACTCGGCGCGTTTCACCATCGCTACGCCAGCGAAGATGATGAGCATCGCTATCAGTTCGCGCGAGCCGAACGATTCGCGGTAGACCAGCCACCCGAGGATCACGGCAACGACGGGGTTGATGTAGTTATAGATCGACAACACAGCCACCGGCAGGTGTTCGAGCGCATAGACGTAGGAGCTGTAGCCAACGATCGAACCGAAAACCACAAGGTAAGCCACCGCCCCCACGCCGCGGGCCGACAAATGGAACTGGCCGCCGGCCAACCAGGCGATAGGGATGAACGCGAGCCCGGTTGCAAGCTGCTGGATCGCGCCGCCGAGAATTGGGTGCGCGGCTGTC
>Ga0116171_10005885_pt1 | contig 10698 bp, 8 predicted proteins | sample AD_JPNHW2_MetaG_FD_89798 | JGI IMG/M metagenome (GOLD analysis project Ga0116171, IMG submission 89798) | Active sludge microbial communities of municipal wastewater-treating anaerobic digesters from Japan - AD_JPNHW2_MetaG | ecosystem: Engineered > Bioreactor > Anaerobic > Digestate | place...
AGTAGCCAGACAGGCAGAACCGAAGCAAGAAACCCGTAAACTGCTATTAATATTGTAAGAGATTTATGATCGAAGGTGAACCATGAGGCAAACCTGGAATCAGGAATATACCTTCCTGCTATCACAACGACAATCAGCATGATCACCCCAAACACCGTCGCTTCGAGAGTCTTTCCCTTCCTTATCCTGAACATCCATATTCCCATAAGTATGGCGATAGGAATTGTCGATGCAATTGTGAATGTTCCCCATGAGCTTTCCGACAATGCATTCACCACAACAAGTCCCAGACCTGCAAGGGCAACCACGATTATAAGAATTATAGCAAAGGATGTTGTGGCGCCACTGACCTTGCCTATTTCAGCCTTTGCAATTGCGGCAAGCGATTTGGCATCGTGCTGTACCGAGGCTGTCAGAATTATGAAATCATGTACTGCACCTGCCATGACCGATCCTATAAGCATCCAAAGGAATCCGGGCATAAAGCCGAACTGAGCTGCAAGAACAGGACCGACAAGAGGTCCGGCACCGGCTATCGCCGCAAAATGATGCCCGAACAATACCCATTTATTCATCGGGTAATAGTTCTGGCCGTCATAAAGTCTGTATGCCGGTGTCAGGGCAGTATCATTGATTACAGCAGCCTTTGCCGCTACGAAGCTGAAATATAGCCGGTAAGCCAGGACAAAGATCACAATTGTCCCTATCACAAATGGCATCGCATTCATGGAGCCTCTTTTTCAGGTTTATGTGGGGCTGAATATAATAATTTCCGGCATCACCGGCAATTCAAATGATCATATCCGGCTGATCCTTACAGGAAGGGCCTGGTCAATTATTATCGGAACTTTTTCGACCGAAGTATTTGTCGAGTCAAGCTGCAGGGCTTTTATTTCTCCAAGGCTTATCCTCGATGTTAATTTATTCAGGGCAAGGATGAAGCTCTCCCAGTTTTTAAGCTTGTAATCGCGTATCAGAATCCTGTCAATGAGAATAAAATGGAATTCACCAGGGAACCCGTGTCTCCTGAGCGATTCATAACTGCTCTCGGGTTTGAATTCTCCGGCTCTTACCATATCTTCAACAGCCTCCCTGAAATACAGATTTATTTTGGGCTCAACCTTGAAGCCAATATGAAAATCAAGCCTGATGAGAATCCCGGGGATTATCTGCTCAACCTCATATTCAAACCTGCCCGGGTTATCCACTCTGTCAACATGCACAAGCCAGTATGTCCTGGCTCTTTTTGGCTGTTTCTGGAATATGGAATAAAGCACTTTCGATTCAACCTGTTCCTTGTTGTTGGCTTTAATTATATAAACAAGGTTCGTGGCTGCCAGAGGAACCGATTTGTCGTTGCTGAGATCCCTGATAAGGGGAAGATAATCAGTAAGATTTGAGAATGAAATATGACGGTTCCTAATCTTTCTCGCGAAATACCAGCTTAGCATAACCAGAAAATATAGCGACGCAAGGAGAAGGGTAAACCATCCTCCATACATGAACTTATGAAGGTTGGCAACAAGAAAAGCTCCTTCTATTGTAAGGAAGATGACAAGTATGATGAAAGGATAAAGATGGCCGGGAGATCTCTGGAACAGATAGTATGTTAACAGTAGTGTCGTCATTATCATTGTGATTGTTATCGCAAGGCCATAGGCTGCTTCCATGTTCGACGAGGTCTTAAAAGCAACGACGACGAGGCTGCATGTGATCCAGAGAAACCAGTTCACGAAGGGAATATAGACCTGTCCCTTGACATTTGTCGGATATAATATCCTCACCTTTGGCCAGAAGTTCAGGGAGACCGCTTCACTCAGAAGGGTAAATGATCCGGTTATAAGAGCCTGGCTGGCAATGATCGCCGCAGCAGTGGAAATAAGAATTCCCGGAAGGAGAAACCATCCGGGCATTATTGAGAAAAAAGGATTGAAATGATCGCCGCTGATCCTGTTAATCATCAGCCAGGCGCCCTGGCCGAAATAGTTCAGTAAGAGGGTTGTCTTGACGAAGATCCATGATATCCTTATGTTTTTCCTTCCGCAATGGCCAAGATCAGAATAAAGGGCTTCTGCTCCCGTCGTGCAAAGAAATACCGCGCCAAGCAATATGAAACCCCCTGGATATTCGGAAAGGAAGCGGAAAGCATATACAGGATTTACTGCAGCAAGGATTCCAGGATGCTGGGCAACCTGAAAAATCCCTGTTATGCCAAGCATCAGGAACCACAGAACCATTACTGGGCCAAATGTTCCCCCCACTACATTTGTACCGAACTGCTGAATGAAAAACAGTCCGGCAAAAATAAGAAGCACTATTGGAATTACCGGAATCTCCGGATTAAAAAGCTTTAAGCCCTCTATCGATGATGTAACCGTTATCGACGGAGTTATTACACCGTCGGCCAGCAGCGCTGCCCCTCCTATCATTGTCAGTATTGCAGCCCATGATGATTTCTTTCTCATGAGGGCAAAAAGGGCATAAATACCTCCTTCTCCCCTGTTATCGGCCCGGAGTGTTATCAGAACATATTTCACTGTTGTCTGAAGAGTCAGTGTCCAGAAAATGCATGACAGGGAGCCGTAAATAAGAAGATCATTGAAATGGGAGGCACCTCCCAGGGCAATGGCTTTCATTGTGTAAAGAGGGCTTGTTCCGAGATCGCCGAAAACAATACCCAATGTTACTATAAGTCCGCCAAGCGAGAGCCTGTTTATATCACGATTGTGCTTTTTGTCTTTCATAAGGCCGGATCCATCCGTTGTATCCTTTGATGTGCAGGCTGGTCGATCAGTATCGGCACCTGTTCAATCACCGTATTTGTGGCATCAAGCTGAAATGAAACAATATCCGTAATATTCATCCTTCCTGCAAGATTATGAAGCGTAAGGATGAAATTCTCGATATTGCTGAGCTTGAAATCACGGGGCATCTTCCTTTCGATGAGAATGAATTTGAAATCGCCGGGGACATGATGTTTTTTAAGAGAATCGTACCCGCTCTCAAGTTTTATCTCTCCCGATCCCGTAAGATCCTCAATCACCTCCCTGAAATACAGGTTTATCTTGGGATCAACCTTGAAACCAATATGAAAATCTATTCTTATAAGAATATCCGGTATGATCTGTGTAACCTGATAATCGAACTGATTGGGATCATTTACCCTGTCGACATGAATGAGCCAGTATTTGTCGGCCCGCTTCGGCTGTTTCTGGAAGATTGAATAAATGACCTTCGATTCGACCTGGTCCTTTCTGTTTGCCCTGATAATATAAACCAGGTTGGTAGCAGTTTTTGGCACTGACTCATCGGCCGCCAGCTCCCTGAAAAGATCTGTGTATTTGTTAAGGTTTGCAAAGGTGATATATCTGTTCTTTATCTTCCTTCCGAAGTACCAGCCGAACATCACCAGAAAATATATTGAAGCCAGCAAAAGAGAAATCCATCCGCCGTTGTTGAATTTATGGAGGTTGGCAGTAAGGAAGCTTCCTTCGATTGTAAGATATGCCAGGAACATAAGTATTATTATCCTGTGGTTCACCCCTTTCTGGAACAGGTAATACGACAGCAGTAAAGTCGTCATTATTTCTGTCAGGGTAATCGCCAGACCATAGGCGGCGCTCATATTATCAGATTTCTGGAATGAGGCAACAACTGCCGTGCAGGCGACCCATAAAACCCAATTGACAAAGGGTATATAGACCTGTCCCCGCACCCATGTCGGATGTAGAATCCTCACCCTTGGCCAGAAGTTCAGCGAGATAGCCTCGCTGATAAGAGTAAACGATCCGCTGATGATTGCCTGGCTTGCAATTATAGCTGCGGCTGTGGCAAGGATTATCCCCGGAAGAAGGAACCATTCTGGCATAATCTCAAAAAACGGATTCACATCTATTCCTTTCCTAAAATTGAGCATCAGCCAGGCACCCTGTCCGAAATAATTCAAAAGAAGGCACATCTTTACATAAATCCATGAAACCCTTATGTTTGCCCTTCCGCAATGCCCAAGGTCGGCATACAGTGCCTCGGCGCCCGTGGTGCAAAGGAAAATGGCTCCCAGAAGTATAAATCCTCCCGGAAATTCGGTGAGGAATTTAAACGCATAAACCGGGTTCAAAGCTTCCAGAATGAAGGGATGAATAAGTATCTGTGAAATCCCGAGAGTACCGAGCGTTGTAAACCAAACCAGCATTATAGGTCCGAATGAGCTCCCGATTAAGTTGGTGCCGAACTGCTGGATAAAGAAAAGAGCCGCAATTATAAGCAATACAATAGGGACTACAGGAATATTGGGGTTTACCATCTTCAATCCCTCAACTGCGGATGTGACAGTAATTGAAGGGGTAATGACACCATCTGCAAGAAGTGCAGCCCCACCGATCATGGTCAGGACTGCCGCCCATGTTGATTTCTTCTTAATCAGGGCGAAAAGCGCAAAGATCCCTCCTTCACCGTTATTGTCGGCTTTAAGGACTATGGTTATATATTTAATGGTTGTTGAAAGAGTCAGCGTCCAGAAGATGCACGATAATCCCCCGTATACGAGAAGTTCATTGAAATTTTCTCCGCCGCCGATAAGTATGGCGCGCATGGTGTAGAGAGGACTTGTTCCGAGATCCCCGAAAACAATCCCCATAGTAACGATAACACCTGCAAGTGATAGATTTTTAATATCCGGGTAATTCCGTGATTTTCCCATAAAATGACTTTTCAATAAGTCGGTCCAGGTCCAGGCCGGCAAATTTAATAATTATTAATTTTGCTGATTGTTCAAATGGAAATATTTTATGTTCAGAAAGATATACATCGTGATCATTGTGGCAGCCTGTACATTGGCTGCCGGAGCTCAGACTGGTGATTCAGCCGCCGTAAAAATATCATTGCTTTTCATAGGCGATATAATGGGACATGATGAACAGATCTGGTCGGCCGAAGACAGGACAACACATACCTACAACTATGATGATGTCTTTCAGTATGTAAAGGATGAAATATCGGAAGCTGACCTTGCTGTCGCCAATTTTGAAGTTACCCTGGCAGGCCCGCCGTATAAAGGATACCCTGCTTTCAGCTCACCCCCTGCCCTGGCCTCTGCATGTAAAAATGCAGGCATCGATTTCCTTGTAACGGCAAACAATCATTCGGCCGACAGGGGGAAAAAAGGTATATTGTCAACCATCGACAGGCTCGACAGCCTCGCTATTCCCCATACCGGAACCTTTAAGGATCAGGCTGCAAGGGATTCACTGTATCCGCCTGTGATCGAAAAAAACGGATTCAGGCTCGCTTTGCTGAATTATACCTATGGCACCAATGGAATTACAGTACAGCCTCCTGCTATCGTGAACATGCTCGAAAAGAACACTATAGCTGCTGATATTCAAAAAGCAAAACAAAAAAATCCTGATGCTATAATCCTTTTCCTTCACTGGGGGACAGAATATGACACAATACCGGGAAAAGCACAGACTGAACTTGCAGGTTACCTCTTCGGGCTTGGCGTGGACCTGATAATCGGCTCTCACCCTCATGTCATCCAAAGGATGGAACGGACAATGGATGAGACCGCCATGAAAGACAGGCTCGTTGTTTATTCCCTTGGCAATTTTGTCTCAAACCAGAGACGGATGAACACCGACGGAGGCACAATAGTAAGGATTGAACTTTCAAAAAACGGCGATAAAGTAAACATCTCCAATTCGGGATATTACCTTACCTGGGTATATACGCCGATCGAGAATTACAGAAAGAAATTCTTCATCCTCCCCTGCCAGGAATTTGAAACCTTACCTGAATTTTTTGCAAAGCCTTCAGATTATGAGAAAATGAAACTCTTTATAAGAAATTCGAGGAATTTACTTTACAATCAGAATATCAGGATAAATGAGCTTATTTTTCCGGCCGGGAATTTGCCCGATTGAAAATAAGTCTTATACTTGCAGATGGAACATGCCCTCAAACGAAAAAATGATTATCATCCATGGATAATTCAATGATATTGTTGTCAGTCACCGCTGTCTCACTCGGTTTTTTGCACACCTTGCTGGGGCCCGACCATTACCTGCCTTTCATTGTACTGAGTGAAGCCAGGAAATGGACTGTTAAAAAGACGATGCTCATAACTTTTCTCTGCGGTCTCGGACATGTTGGAAGTTCAGTGATACTCGGAATTGCAGGTATACTTATAGGCATCTCTGTAAACAAACTTGTCGATGTTGAATCGTTCAGGGGGAATATTGCCGGATGGCTTTTTATTGCATTCGGCCTTGTGTATATGATAATCAGCCTGAGGAACCTTTACAGGAAAAGGCCGCACAGCCACCAGCATTACCATCCCGGAGGTCAGAAGCATTCGCATGAACACACACATTTTAAAGAACATACACATATTCACGAAACCGATCCGGTGAAAACTACTCCCTGGATACTGTTTCTGATCTTTGTCTTCGGCCCATGTGAGCCTCTTATTCCTGTTTTGATGTACCCTGCCGCCGAAAACAACATTGCCGGATCGGTTGTTGTTTCATTGCTCTTCTCAATTGTAACAATTGCAACAATGATGGGAATAGTACTGGCTTTCAAACTTGGACTGAGCAGGATAAACCTGAAGCCTGTTGAAAAGTACAGCAATCTCATCGCCGGAGGTATGATACTCATGTCGGGAATAGCCATACAATTCCTCGGCCTTTGATAAAAGGCCCTCCGCTGCTTCATAATTCAATAGTTAATTGGCATTTAATTATTAACTTTGCAGAAATAATTGTCACCTGATGAGCTACGACTACAATACCCAGAGAAAAAGAATGGCATTGCCGGAATACGGAAGGAATGTCCAGAAGATGGTTGATCATATTAAAACTATCGAAGACAGGGATGAAAGGAACCGTGCGGCAAAGACCATAATACAGATAATGGGGAACCTTAATCCGCAGATCAGGGATATAGGCGACTTTAAACATAAACTGTGGGATCATCTTTCGATAATTGCCGATTTCAGCCTTGATATTGATGCCCCTTTCCAGCCGCCTGAACCTGAAAGACTTGTTGCAAAGCCTAACCAGATCCCCTACAAACAGGGCGATATAAGATTTCTGCACTACGGCAGGATCATTGAAATTATGATCGAAGCAGCTTCGGAGATGAAAGACGGTGAAGAAAAGGAATATCTTACGAGCCTGATCCTTAATCAGATGAAAAAGTCGTACGTGACCTGGAACCGTAGTCAGATAAGCGACGATGTTATCATTGGTGACATGAAGCTGCTTTCAGGCGGACGACTTAAAATGACTGACGGCATAAAAATTCTTGAGATAAGGGAGCTTGTTCCTCCCGTTAAGAAAAAGCCTATGCAAGGCAAACCTCATGGCAAACAGCAGAATAAACAGTTCAACAAGAAAAAAGGACAATTCCGTCATTAATGGCCAGTTTTATTGTCAATGGCGGAAGACCTCTGAAGGGTGAAATAATCCCCCAGGGAGCTAAAAATGAAGCTCTTCAGGTTATATGTGCCGCCCTCCTTTCGCCTGAAAAGGTAACAATAAGGAACATTCCCGACATAAACGACGTAAACAAGCTTATAGAGCTTATCGGTTGCCTTGGTGTTAAAATCTCCAGGGAAGGCGACTCAGCTATCAGCTTCGAGGCTATAAACATAGATCTGAATTATCTGGTTACAAAGGAATTCCGGACGCAGAGCGCCAGTCTCCGCGGTTCGATAATGATAGTGGGTCCTCTGCTTGCACGGTTTGGCAAAGCTTTCATCCCAAAGCCGGGAGGAGATAAAATTGGCCGGCGGAGGGTCGACACTCATTTCACAGGTTTCCAGAAACTCGGGGCAAAATTTGAATTTGACACTTCTGATCCTTTCTACAAGGTTGAGGCTCCTTCACTTTCTGGCGCCTATATCCATCTCGATGAGGCTTCCGTAACCGGAACCGCCAACATAATTATGGCAGCAGTTCTTGCAAAAGGCAGAACCACTATCTATAATGCTGCCTGCGAGCCATATATCCAGCAGCTTTGCAGAATGCTAGTCTCAATGGGTGCACGCATCGACGGGGTCGGATCGAACCTCCTTTATATCGACGGCGTTGAAAAACTTGGCGGCTGCGACCACACTATATTGCCCGACATGATCGAGATAGGTTCGTTCATGGGACTCGCTGCCATGACAGGATCGGAGATCACAATAAAAAATGTCTCATATGAAAATCTCGGTATAATCCCCGATTCCTTCAGGAGACTTGGCATACTTTTCGAAAGAAGAGCCGATGATATTTTTATCCCGGCTCAGGAACATTATGAAATAGAGTCGTTCATCGATGGTTCGATAATGACTATTGCCGATGCTATCTGGCCAGGCCTTACCCCCGACCTGCTCAGCGTCTTCCTTGTTACCGCCACACAGGCAAAAGGAGCTGTCCTTATACATCAGAAAATGTTCGAAAGCCGGCTTTTCTTTGTCGATAAGCTTATAGACATGGGAGCCCAGATAATATTATGCGACCCGCACAGGGCGACAGTTATCGGGCTCGACAAGATGATAAGGCTCAGAGGCACCACAATGTCGTCACCTGATATCCGTGCAGGCGTGGCCCTGCTTATTGCTGCAATGTCGGCTGAAGGGAAAAGTACCATCCATAACATTGAGCAGATCGACAGGGGATATCAGAATATTGATCAACGCCTTAATGCCATCGGGGCAGATATCGTCAGGGTGTGATGGAAATGCCGCCTGCATGTGCTTACTCATTTTTATTACCCTGTCAAATTGGCAAAATTTTGCTGTTGGCAGGTTTTTTGCAAAATCTGAAATACTAATCTGAAAATTGTGTTGTAATGATAAAGAAGAAGATCCGGGAAACTGAGGAAATTAAAGATCAACAGACAACAAAAACATTTGAAAATAACGACAATACGGTAACTGAAAAGGACATAAACCGTTCAGGAACCTTTACACCCGAAGATGACAAAAAGCAGGGTACGGATGCTGAATCAGATAAGCCCGGAGTACCGGAGTCTGACAAAATAATACAAAAGGAACGGGAACTTCTGGAAAAACTGGCAGAGATGCAGGACAAATATTTGCGCCTTTCTGCCGAATTTGACAATTACCGCAGAAGAACACTTAAGGAAAAGATTGAAATAACAAAATTTGCTGCCGAAGACACCCTATTACATGTACTTCCGGTGATGGATGATTTCGAAAGGGCTATCAAGCATATGGAAGATAGTGAGAATTGCTCAGGGATGAAGGAAGGCATTGATCTTATCTACAATAAGTTCTCCGAATTTCTGAAACAGCAGGGTGTAAAAGAAATAGAGTCCCTGAAATGCGACTTTAATGTGGATCTCCATGATGCCGTCACAAAAATAAAGGTTGATGACGAAAGTCTGAAAGGCAAAATAGTGGAAGTTATTTTAAAAGGTTATTATCTGAAGGACAAGGTTATAAGACATTCAAAAGTTGTTATTGGAGAATAACCTGTTTTTCTTAATAATAAACCGGCAAGAAAAGAAAACTGATAAGGGATGGAAAAAAGAGATTATTACGAGGTGCTTGGCGTTTCAAAAGGGGCTACTAAGGAGGAGATCAAGAAGGCTTACAGGAAGCAGGCATTGAAATACCATCCCGACAAAAACCCCGGCGACAAAAAAGCTGAGGAGAATTTCAAGGAAGCTGCAGCCGCCTATGAAGTACTGAGCAACGATGAGAAGCGTGCCCGGTACGACCGTTACGGACATGAAGGAGTGAGCGGTGCCGGAGGCGGAGGATTCAACGGCGGCGGAATGTCAATGGAAGATATTTTCTCATCTTTTGGGGACATCTTCGGTGACGCCTTCGGAAGCTTTGCCGGATTCGGCGGCTCCCGGCGCAGCGGCGGAAGAAGGGTTAACAAGGGCAGTAACTTGCGCGTAAAGGTAAAACTGACATTACAGGATATCGCTTCTGGAACCGAGAAGAAAATTAAGGTTAGCAAATACGTTCCATGCACCGCCTGCGGAGGGACTGGAGCTGCCGACCAGAACAGTGTCAGTACCTGTACAACCTGCCGGGGATCAGGCCATGTCACACGCGTCGCCAATACAATACTCGGCCAGATGCAGACTACCTCGGTATGCCCCTCATGCAACGGAGAGGGAAAGACAATCACCAAGAAATGCTTATCATGTTATGGTGAAGGGATAGTCCAGAAGGAAGACATAATAAAAATAAATATACCTGCAGGCGTCAGCAAAGGAATGCAGATGAACGTCGAGGGAAAGGGAAACGCTGCAAGACGGGGAGGAATGAACGGCGACCTTATCGTTGTCATCGACGAGGAAGAACATCCCGATCTTATAAGGGAAGGCAATGATCTTATTTATAACCTTTTCATAAGCATCCCCGATTCTGTTCTCGGAACCCAGGTTGAAGTCCCGACTGTCGATACCAATGTGAAGATCAAAATAGAACCCGGCACACAGCCCGGTAAGATACTCCGGCTCAGGGGGAAAGGCCTCCCCGAAATAAACGGATACGGAAGGGGCGACCTCCTTGTCAATGTAAATGTCTGGATCCCTAAAAACCTTTCGAAGGATGAAATGAAAATATTCGAAAAGCTTAAAGACAGCCCCTCCTTCGAACCAAAACCCGACAGTAACGACAAAGGCTTTTTCGAAAGAATGAGGGGATACTTCCAGCAATAAGCGAAATAT
>Ga0116171_10005886_pt1 | contig 10698 bp, 9 predicted proteins | sample AD_JPNHW2_MetaG_FD_89798 | JGI IMG/M metagenome (GOLD analysis project Ga0116171, IMG submission 89798) | Active sludge microbial communities of municipal wastewater-treating anaerobic digesters from Japan - AD_JPNHW2_MetaG | ecosystem: Engineered > Bioreactor > Anaerobic > Digestate | place...
TTATCTAATTTTTTATCCATAATAGTATAGACAATAAAGCAAATAAAACCGATAAAAAGTAAAATTAAACAAAAGAGTGTTGAACTACTTACGTCACTAAATCTATCGGCAATTCGAGGAGAAATTCTGAAAATAGCAAATACTCCTAATCGTGCTATTGCCATTTCAATTCCCATAGCAAGAGCCAACTCTTTGCCTTTAAACCATTTTACAATTGCCTTTGATACCGTAATTCCGGCCATTTCGGCTCCACCACCAAAAATCATAAATCCTACTGACGCTAATTTTGCAGAGGCAGGAAAATCAAACCACCAAGAGTTAAGCCATGTTTCTATACCGGTACCTTTAAATGCTTCGCTAATTGCATAATATTTAATGCTGGCTCCAAGAATCATAATAACTGCAGATAATAAGGCCGTAAAACGTATCCCTAATTTATCAAGAATAATTCCTGCAAATATCAGAAAAAAGGCAAAAACATTTAAAAAATATTCAGATCCTTCTTCTGTTCCAAACGCTCCTGAATTCCAACCTCGCTCTGTTTCCAAAAGTGTTTTTAAAGGAGATAAAACATCTACAAACATATACGCAAAGAACATCATAGATGCTAATAAAATCAAGGCAGTCCAGCGCAATGCCGGTATTTCCCTCATTAGTTTGTTTACTTTTTCAGTCATAAATTTTGTTTTTATTGTTTACATTATTTTTTTTGTGGCGCAAAACTACAATTATTTTTTATTGCTTTTACATTCTTCTTCTTTTCTGTTTTTTCTCATGCTATTAATTATGTCAAAAACAAAATATCCTGATAAAATTCCCCAAGTTAAGATAATGACAATATTATTTCTAAAAATATTATCACTATATCTTCCCGATATATACCAAAATAAAAAACCAATAACCATTCCTAATACTATTCCAATTATATGGAGTAAAGAAAAATGTTTTTTTATGTTATTTATTTTTATTTTATTCCTCATTTTGTGCTTTATAATATTGATATTCAAAGTATTTATTTTTAATAGTATTTACAATTTCTTGCTCAGACCATCGTATTATATCATAATAGCTAAATCTACAAAAAAGCATAAATTCCATAAGTGTATCACCCTTGAGTCCTGTTATTTCAGAAACAATTTCTCTGTTATATTTTGTGGGAACTTTTTCTATTTCTTCCTCATACTGAAGCATTTCACTATACAGTTGTTTCATTTTTGCCTTTTTACTAAAAGAATTATACAAATATGTTATGGGACTTGAAAAGGCAGTATTTCTCAATAAATTAGGTCCTTTCGTTGAATATTCAGCATTTATTTTATCTTGTTCTGTTATTTCTATTCCATCCAAATTTTTGTAAATATCAGGTAATTTCATTTGGACCAATTCTCTTTTAAATTGTTCATAATTTGGATTTAAGGATATAACTTTTACTTCTTTGAGTAAAATTGCTTTATAATATAAATAATAATCCTCATTGAATATATCCAAGTTTTTCTTGGAAATAACAACAATTATTTGTCTATATATTGATTTAGATATTATCAATGTGTCATTAACACTCGCTGCAATAGTAAAATTTCCATTATCATCAGTAAATGTATAGCGTTTGGTGTTTAAATTATAAATATTTGCTCCAGATATTGGAATAAAGGTAATACCATCAAAAACAGAAGAGCTGTAATTTTTCTGTTGTGAGAAAAGATTAAGAAAGAAGAAAATAAAGAGAAAGAATAAAATTATTTTTTTCATCATGCAAAATTACATTTTTTCATTTATTTTCTTCTTTTTCTTTTTAATAAATATATTAATGATTATAATTGGTGTTGATAACGTCAATAATTTCTTTTTATTTTTTATTCTTTCTTTTTATGAACATGATATTAACTAAAAAATATTTTCAAAAGCTATTAATTCAATAAAATAAAATGACAGTGTTTATTTTTTTGTATGTAATTGTTGATAAATATTAGAAATATTTTTGTGTTAATTTCGTTTATAATTTTTGTTAGTATCATTGAATATTTTTTCATAAAAAAGAATTTTTTGGAAATATAAAAGTTTTCAAATTTTATAAACAGGATTTCAATATTCCTTGTTAACAAAAGACTTAAGTTATAAACAGTCATTATTAATTTACTCATATTTAAATGGTTACATTATATTTTTTTTTGTTTTATAATATATAATTTATATATTACAATATATTGTATTTTTGCAAAGCAAGAAAAAAAATAAAGATATGAAAGTATTAATTGCAGCAGATCATGCCGGATTTGAATTAAAAGAAGAAATTAAATTTCATTTTTCTTCCTTTTGTGAATGGGAAGATTTTGGAACAAATTCTTGGGAAAGCGTAGATTATCCTGATTATATTCACCCGTTGGCAGAAAAAATATCATTACATAGTGAATTAATGGGAATAATCATTTGTGGTTCCGGAAACGGAGTTGCCATGACAGCAAACAAACACCCAAATGTTAGAGCAGCTCTTTGTTGGTCTCCAGAAATTGCTTCTTTGGCCCGGAAACACAACAATGCCAATATTTTAGCTTTGCCGGGAAGATTTATTTCACAAGAACAAGCTTTTGATATTATTAATACATTTATTTCTACAGAATTTGAAGGAGGGCGCCATCTTCAAAGGGTTAATAAAATAAATATTTAACGGACGATCAGAACAATGCAAAAGGATCTTCAATTTATTAAAACTAGAGCCAATTTTATCCGCTATTCTTTTATAGAAGAAATGGAAAAGCATCTTTTAGCATTTGAATCAACAATTTCTTCTAAACATATAAAGGTTCAATGGATTATAGACGAAGAAGAATTAGGGGATACTCTTTTGTCCAATTTACCTAAAAAGCATTTTAACAAAGTAAGTTTTGATTTGCCAAAAATTCCTGAAGCTATTCTTCAAAATAATTCGCTTGTAAAAATTGTTTCAATTAATGATTTTGAAAATAGTGGAGAAATTGCTGATTTATTGGTTGTTGAGGCAGATTTTGGAATAGTAGAAACGGGTTCAATCGTTCTTATTGATAAAAAAAGCAAAAATCTTTTCAACAAGGTCTCGAATTTAGTTTTAATATTAGACATAAATAAATTGCTTATTCGTCAAAATGATTTGGACACTATTCTTTATTTAAAATATCTAAACAAACAACCGATACCGTTTCCGGATGATATCAAGATTATCAACTCCCCCATTCAAAGAATTATTAAGGAAGCTTTTCATTCTTCATTCAATAGCTCTTATTCTAAGGAAGATGTAAATATTGAAGTTTATCTTTATGATAATGGTAAAACAAAAATTTTGGAAAATAACTTTTTACGAGAGGCTCTTTATTGTATTGATTGTGGAAATTGTAAATTAGTCTGTCCAGTATATAATATTACAAATAAATTTTCGCCAATTGATTTAATAAAAAATAATTGTCAAGAGGATAATTTAAAAAATCAGAATATTTTTCAAAACACCACCCTTTGTGGAAATTGTAACGAGGTTTGTCCGGTTCAAATTCCATTTACAGATCTTTTGATTGCCGAGATGGAATTAGCGAATGGAAAATCTTATCGTGAAATTTCAAACGATTTAATGAAAGTTTTTTCTAAAAGGAACAAAATGAATAAAAAAAGCAATCAATTTGGTCGTTATTTATTTATCAGAAAGTATTTTAGCAAAAACAAAAAACTATACAAATATTTTTTAGATCAAAAGGACCCCTTCTTTAATATACTAAACTCTACGCCCAAAACAAATCAATAACGATGTATTCTAACCAAGAACTCATTCGAAACAAACTAAAGGAGTTTATAAAGAAATTCTATCTTAATAAACTATATAAAGGTGCGATTTTATTTGTCTTAATTACACTGATTACTTATATTGTCTATGCAGTTTTGGAATATTTTTCCTATTTTAATACTATCATTAGATCTCTCTTTTTCTTTTCTTTTCTCTTAATTTTTTTAACAACTCTTATCTTTTATATAATAATACCTATTTTAAAAATTTTGGGTTTTGGTAAACAGATTTCTTCTGAACAGGTGGCCACAATCATTGGAAATCATTTTCCCGAAATTGATGATAAATTATTGAATGTTGTTCAATTAGAAAGACAACTTTCCGAAAATGAATACAAAAGTCGCGATTTATTGGTGGCCGCTATCGATAATAAAATAATTGAAATCAAGCCGTTTCCTTTTATAAAGGCAATACCTTTTCACAAATCAAAAAAATATTTGAAATGGGTAGCTATTCCGATTTGTCTTTTTATTCTTATTTATTCTACTAAAAGCGAAATATTTACAGACTCTACGCGCCGCATAGTAAACTATAATAATTATTATGAAAAACCGACGCCCTACCAATTTGAAGTTATCAATCCAAAACTAACCGTTTTTCAACAAGAAGATTTTACTTTAAAAATAAAAGTTGTAGGAAAAGAAACACCGGACGAACTCTTTCTTATGATTGATAATAAAAGTTATAAATGTGTTAAAAATAGCAATATAGAATTTTCTTACACCTTTTTTAATGTTCATAAAAATATAGCATTTAAAATTTATACTGATGAAGTTGTTTCTAATTCTTATGTTTTAAATGTTCTTCCCAAACCTGTTACCATTAGCTTTGTTCTGCGACTTTCTTACCCGGATTATCTTAATAAAATCGATGATATAATCGAAAACAATGGAGACGTTGTGGTCCCGGAAGGAACTTCTATAAGCTGGAGTTTTTATACAAAGAATACAGATAAACTAATATTTAAATATAACAATCAATCTCAAACCCTTATTTCTTCGAACGATCTTTATACTACAACCCTTGTTGCAAAAACATCTTTTCCATACTATGTTGTAAATACAAATAAATTTTTTATTAGTAAAGACACGCTATCTCATTCGATAACAGTTATTAAGGATTTATATCCCGAGATTCATGTTGAAAGTCAAAAAGATTCTTTACTTGAAGACAGGGTTTATTTTAAAGGGATTATCAAAGATGATTATGGTTTTAGCAATTTAAAGTTTGTTTATTCTAAGTATGACGAAAAAAACAATCTTCTTGAATCAGGTAAAAGTTTTGATATACAAATAAATAAACAAAATATTATTCAAGATTTTTACTTTTATTTTGATGCAGCGACATTACAAATTTCGCCGGGTCAAAAAATTTCATATCATTTTGAGGTTAGGGACAATGATGCGGTTAACGGTAAAAAGTTAACCCAAACTCCTACACAAAACTTTCAAGTTAGAACCATGGAAGAAATTGATAATGAAATAGATAATAATAATTTGCAAACAAAATCTGAGATTGAATCGCTAGTAAGTGAATCCAAGGACTTATTAAAAGAAATTGATAAATTAAAAAAGCAAATTATTCAGAACAACACACCAACATGGCAAGATAAAAAGAAGCTGGAAAAGCTTCTCAATGATTATAATGAATTAAAAAGCAAGATTAATGAATTAAAAGAAAAACAAAACAAACAACAAGCAATAGAAGACTTATATAAAGAAATTACTCCGGATATTTTAAAAAAACAGAAAGATTTGCAAAAAAGATTTGATGATATTCTATCGGATGAACTAAAAGATCTTCTTGAAAAAATGAAAGAAATGATCAATCAGCAGAACAACGATCAAATCAAAGATGCAATGGATAAGATGCAATTAAAAACGGAGGATATTAATAAATCTCTTGATCAACAATTGCAATTGTTTAAGCAACTTGAATTCGAGAAAAAATACAACAATGTAATAGAGAAAGCCAAAGAATTGTCACAAGAACAAAATTTTTTATCTAAGCAAACCGAACAAAAAAACATTGATAAAAACAATCTGTTGGAAAAACAGCAAGAGATAGAAAACGAATTTAAAAAATTGCAAGAAGATATCCAAAATTTGCAGTCACTCAACAAAGAACTAGAGGACCCCAATAAGATGACCAATACCAATGAATTGCAAAACAAAATTATGCAGTCCGTGGAAGAAAGCAAGTCATCCCTTAATAAGAACAATCGGGGAAAGGCTAAAGAAAAACAAATTGAAGCTGCCGATGATATGGAAAAACTCGCAGATCAAATGGAAAATGATAAACTAGACAGTGATGAAGAAAACATTTCAGAAGATATAGAAACCCTGCGTCAAATCTTGCACAATTTGGTTTTAATTTCCTTTAATCAGGAAGACAACATGAACAGTCTGCAGGGGACCAACATGCGATCATCACAGCTGTCCGATATAATACGGGATCAATTTACAATAAAGGAACACATGCGCTTGATTGAGGATTCGCTTTCTGCATTGGCAAGGCGTCAAACGTCAGTTAAACCCTTTATTCAGAGAGAAGTTACAAAAATCAATGAATATTTAATGCAAGCGCAAAACAATATTAACAATCGCCAACTTAAGCAAGCCGCAGCGAATCAACAATTTGTTCTAACCTCTATGAATAATTTGTCCTTAATGCTTGCCGAGTCAATGAAAGAGATGAAGAAAAAAGAGAGCGAGTGTAAAAATTGCAAAAATAAAAAAAGCGGAAAAGGCTCCTGTAATAACCCCGGAGGAAAAGGGAAGCCAAAGTCTGCAAAAGAACTCCAACAGCAGTTGAACAGACAAATGGAAGCATTAAAACGGTCAATGGAGCAACAAGGAGAAAATAGTCCCGGAAAGCCCCAGCAACAAGGTCAGCAAAGTATTAATGAGCAATTTGCACGAATGGCAGCACAACAAGAAGCTATTCGCAAAATGATGGAAGATTACCAAAACCAGCTTAAATCGGATAAAGGAATAGGGGATAAAACGATAGACCAGTTGATAAAAGAGATGGAAAAGACCGAAAAAGAGTTGGTAAACAAAACCATTACACAACAAACCATTAATCGACAAAAAAATATTGAAACCCGTTTGCTTGAAAGCGAAAAAGCAGATATGCAACGTGAAAAGGAAGAAAAAAGAGAATCTATAGAAGGGAAAGATATTCAAAACCCCAACCCTCCAAGAGACTGGAAAATAGATAAAGATAATCAAAAACAAACAGAAATGCTTAACCGCATGCCACCAAGTCTCAACTATTATTATAAGGATAAAGTAACCAAATATTTATTTAACATAGAATAGAAAGCCATGTATAATTTTGAAGTAACCATTTCAGACGCAACTACCGCACAGTTTGAAACATTAAGAATGTTAGAAAACATTATCGAGGAGTTTCAATTGCAAGATCATTTTGGAACAATCTCCATGGCTTTACATAATATACTTGAAAACATTATTAATTCCTCTCCGGATGATTTTGGAATAACAATAAATTTTCTGATTGAACCTGAGAAAATAACGGTTGTAATAGGAGGCAATAAATCATTGATAAAATTAAAACAAGACATTCAGCTTTCTAAAGAAAACAATTTACAAGAAACCTTTTTTTCGATGCTCTTAGTGGATGCACTTGAGTTTAAAGAAGACGACACAGAGTTATATATTGAATTTCACGTGAAACCCTATATTAAATCCCTAAGAACCATTACAAAAGAAAAGCAATTTGAAAAAACAAATTCAATTAAGAAGAATTAAAAATCGGAAGCGAGTAAAAAATAAGTTAAGTGATAATAATATCTTTACAAGGGGACAATATATACAGCAATGATAAGATTTAATTTTGAAACTTCGTTTACTCTTTTCCCAAAAAAATCATATAAAAACTGGATTAAAATAATTATTTCAAATGAGCATTTCAAAGCAGGAGAAATTAATTACATTTTTTGTGATGATGAATATCTATTAAAAATCAATCAACAATTTCTCAAGCATGATGATTTTACAGATATCATTACCTTTGACTATGGCAATGATGGGATGCTTGCGGGGGACATATATATAAGCATTATTAGGGTTAGAGAAAACGCAAAAATATTTGGAGTAACTTTTCAGGAAGAACTTCTAAGAGTTTTGTCGCATGGAATTTTTCATCTTTGCGGGTATAAAGACAAAACCAAAAGTGCTGCTTTAAATATGAGAAAGAAGGAAGATTGGGCAATTCAATTGTTCAAACAAATAGACCAAATCAATGTTAATTAAAAGAATATTAACTCATTATAATTTTGTTTCACAAGGAAAATGAATTTAGCATATGATATTATTGTGGTTGGAGCAGGGCATGCTGGATGTGAAGCCGCAGTGTCTGCAGCCAAGCTGGGATCCAAAACTTTGCTGATTACAATGAATCTGGCTTTGGTAGCTCAAATGTCTTGTAATCCTGCTATGGGAGGAATTGCAAAAGGCCAAATTATTAGAGAGATTGATGCCCTGGGTGGAATGTCAGGTATTGTCACAGACAACACCATGATTCAATTTAGAATGTTAAACAGATCAAAAGGACCCGCAATGTGGAGTCCGCGTGCACAATGTGACAAACATACTTTTTCTCTCTTTTGGAAAAGGATTATAGAAACACAAAATAATCTTGATTTGCGCCAAGACACAGTGGAGAGACTCCTTGTGGATGAAAAAAAGGTGGTGGGAGTTCAGACTTTACAAGGGCTTACTGTTTTTGCAAAAAAAATCATTCTAACGAATGGCACTTTTCTTAATGGAAAAATTCATATTGGAGAAATTAATTTTTCCGGAGGCCGCCTTGGAGAACCCGCATCTTCTTTTTTGTCCGATCAAATGAGAGACCTTGGATTTACTGTTCGCAAACTTAAAACTGGGACCCCGGTTAGAATAGATGGTCGTAGTATCGATTTTTCTCAAATGGAAGAACAAAAAGGAGATGAAAACCCTGGAAAATTTTCTTTTACTAATACTCCTGCTTTAACCCATCAGCTGAGTTGTTGGATAACCTACACAAATCCTAAAACACATGATATTTTAAAGACTGGTTTTGATTTATCACCACTGTTTAATGGCAGAATAATGGGACAGGGGCCTCGGTATTGTCCATCTATCGAAGATAAGATTCAGCGTTTTGGGCAAAGAGAAAGACATCAACTTTTTTTGGAACCGGAAGGATCCAATACCAACGAATATTATCTAAATGGTTTTTCTTCTTCCCTCCCGGAATTAGTACAGTATGAAGCATTAAAATTTATTCCCGGCTTGCAAAATGCAAAAATATTACGCCCAGGGTACGCAATTGAATATGATTTTTTTGATCCGACTCAACTTAAGCTCTCTCTTGAATCAAATATTTTATCAAATTTGTATCTAGCAGGACAAATTAATGGAACTACAGGTTATGAAGAAGCCGCATGTCAAGGCCTTATTGCAGGAATTAATGCAGCACAATCAATAAAAAGAGAAGGACCTCTTGTATTGGGCAGAGATCAGGCTTATATTGGGGTCCTAATTGATGATTTAGTGACAAAAGGTGTGCAAGATCCATACAGGATGTTTACTTCTCGTGCAGAGTACAGGATTTTACTTCGACAAGATAATGCTGACGAAAGACTTTCTCCTATTGGTCATAGGTTGGGATTAATTTCTGATTATTATTTGGATAGAATGATACACAAAAAGGAAAAACAAAAAATGATCATTCACTTTTTAAAAACCAATCATGCGGATCCTCTTGATTTTAATGAATTTTTGAAATCTCAACAAACACCCCCACTTGCACAAAAAATAAAATATGACACCTTGCTTCTTCGTCCACAAGTTACCATTACAGACCTCATTAAACATTCAGCCCAACTTCGTGATTTTTTAAACCAAATTGAAGCAAAAGAAGAAGAAATTCTTAATGCAGAAACACTTATTAAATATGCAAATTATATTCTTAAAGAGGAAGAACTTGCACAAAAGATGACACAACTTGATAATATAAAAATTTCACCGGAAACTGATTATTATCAATTTTTGTCATTGTCAATGGAAGCGCGAGAAAAATTGGCTAAAATTAAGCCAAGCAATCTTGGGCAAGCTTCCAGGATTAGCGGAGTTAACCCTTCTGACATTGCTGCCCTTATGATTTATCTTCGACATTGAAAAAAAATACTCAACCTTGTTTTTATAACACGCTAATAAACAACAAGTTAAAAGGCTTAATTCAAAAATATCGAAAATAAAAAGCTTTTAAAAAATTTTGATATTTAGACATGGAATAATCAAAATAATTGCCTTAAAAACAAAATTTCATAACATCTTGAAAACAAACAACTTGTTTGTAGCCTCGCCGGGAATCGAACCCGAATTTAAAGTTTAGGAAACTTCCGTTCTATCCATTGAACTACAAGGCCTAAAAGTTTGCAAAGATAGTTAACTTTTCATTTCTATTTGTCGTAAAGAGCACAAAAAAAGAGGAGCGTTAACTCCTCTTTCAAATAAAGTGTATACACAAACCTTAGAATGGCAAATCATCAGAAAAATTTTCAGAAACATCATCACTAGTAACAATAGTAGTTGCAGGTGCAGAATCTAAATTGATTTTCGATTCTGTTGGCTTCTCTTCTTCAACCTTGCTGCTAAGAATAGTGAAATTGTTAGCTTCAATTTCAGTAAAATATTTTTTTATTCCATTATCATCCCAGGAGCGGGTTTTAAGTTTCCCCTCCAGAAAGATAAGCTTTCCCTTGGTTAAATATTGTTCTGAAAATTCAGCGAGGTTTCGCCAACAAACAATATTATGCCATTCTGTTTGTTCAATTTTTTTACCCTCTTTATCTTTGTAATATTCAGAGGTTGCCAATGAAA
>Ga0116171_10005888_pt1 | contig 10697 bp, 9 predicted proteins | sample AD_JPNHW2_MetaG_FD_89798 | JGI IMG/M metagenome (GOLD analysis project Ga0116171, IMG submission 89798) | Active sludge microbial communities of municipal wastewater-treating anaerobic digesters from Japan - AD_JPNHW2_MetaG | ecosystem: Engineered > Bioreactor > Anaerobic > Digestate | place...
AAAGTACTTCGTTGCCACGGACAGCCCCCGTCGTTTCCGGGTGAGCGAGCGAATCCGCAGCCGGGTCTTCTTCCGGCGCCACGACCTGCTGACGCTCGAACCGTTCGCCACCGATTACAACCTGGTGGTATGCAAAAACGTACTGCTCCACTTCCAGCCGCAGCAGCGCGTGGAGGTGCTCCGCATGTTCCACCGGGTGCTGCTGGCCGGGGGATTCCTTGTGACCGAACAGACCCAGAAACTGCCCGAGGACGTCGCCCGCCTGTTCAGCCAGGTGACGGCTGAAGTCCAGTTGTTCCGCAAACTCGAGGTAAGTGATGACTGTCACCCCCCTGCTGCCCGATAAAGAAACCTACGGCTGTTCCTCCTACCTGGTGATGGGGGAGTGGAAACGGCTGGAGGACATCAACACCCTGATCGACGCCGGCGGTAACGACCGGATCGTGGCCCAGATCGAGGCCATACCGACCGGAGTGGGCAAGAAGGGGGTGGAACGGGTGATCCTGACCCACAGCCACTTCGATCACATGGGCGGATTGGCGGCCATCATCGATCGCTATCACCCCGAAGTGCTGGCTTTCAGCATGGTCCGGGGGGTCACCCGGGTGCTGCGCAACGGCGAGCGCTTGCGCTGCGGCTCCGGTACCCTCGAGGTCATTCACGTGCCGGGCCATTCCCAGGATTCCATCTGCCTGCTCGACAGCCAGCAGGGTATCCTGTTCACCGGCGACATGCCCCTGCGGGTCTACACGGCCGGCGGTTCGTACACCCGGCCCTACGCCGAGGCCATCGAGCGGTTCGCCGGTCTGGCACTGAAGACCATCTGCCCCGGTCACGGCCTGCCGATCGAGGAGAACATCGACGTCATCTTGCGGAAGTCACTGGCCAACCTGCGCAAATGCACCCTGGTGGACGGATGAAAACGACAGAGCGAATTCGATTCCGTGGAAGAGTGAGTAAAAAAAGCAAGGAGGAAGCATGTTTAAGAACATGAAACTGGGTGGCAAGATCGTCGCCACCGTCGTCGTGATTCTGGCGGTGACCATCATCATCGGATTGCTGGGACTGAGCAGTCTCGGCACGGTGGGAGGTTACCTGGAACGGATCGCTACCCACAACCTGCCGTCGCTGAACAGCGCCAAGACCCTCGCCGACGCCCAGAAGGCCATCACCGTCGGCGAACGGGGCCTGCTCAGCCGGCGGATGACGGCCACTTCCGAGTTGCGCCAGGCGCAGTACAAGTACATCGAGGACGCCTGGGAACGGGCCAATGACGCCTGGAAGCGGTTTGGATAGCTGAAGCTCGATGCCGACGAAGAGACGCTGGCCAAGGAGTTGACGCCGGTCTGGCAGAGCTGGAAGGCCAAACACGACCGCTTCCTGGCGGTATCCCTGGAGCGTGACCGGCTGCTGACGGCCGGGGTCCCCGCCGACGACCCCCGCGTCACGGCCGTGGACAACCGCATGTTCGACTCCTACATGGAAGAGCGGACCGAATTTCTCAAGGCAGACGAGCTGTTGAACAAGATCGGTGCGCTGAACGTGGACAAGGCGATGAAGGACCGGATCGCCGGCATGAGCGCCCAGAAGACGGCCATCACCGTCACCATCGTGATCCTGATCATCGGCCTGCTGATCGGCATCCTGGTCGCCTGGATCATGTCGCGCAACATCGCCGGCATCCTGGGCTCCCTGCAACGCGAAGTTACCACCCTGATCGACGCCGCCCTGGCGGGCAAACTCGACGCGCGCGCCGACCCCAAGAAGATCAACTTCGAGTTCCGCGCCATCCCCGAAGGGGTGAACAACATGCTGGACGCGGTGATCGGCCCGCTGAACGTGTCGGCCGAGTACATCGACCGCATCTCCAAGGGCGACATTCCGCCCCGGATCACCGACGAGTACCGTGGCGACTTCAATGAAATCAAGAACAACCTCAACAACTGCATCGACGGCATGGGCGGCCTGACCGAGGCCAACGGCGTGTTGCAGAAGATGGCGGTCAACGACTTCACCACCAAGGTCGAGGGGAAGTACCAGGGCGTCTTCGCCCAGGTGGGCCACGCGGTCAACGAGACCCGTGAACGCCTGCTGCATACGATCGAAGTCCTCAATCACATCGCGGTCGGCGACAACGACGACCTCGACGCGTTGAAGAGCCTCGGCAACGGACGCGGCCGTCGTTCCGACAACGACACCCTGGTGCCGGCGGCGATCCACATCATCGAAGCCATGAACCGGATCACCGAAGTGGCCAAGGAGATGGCCAACGGCAACCTGCTGATCGAGATCAAGTCGCGCAGCGACAAGGACGAGCTGATGAAGTCGCTGGCCGCCATGCTGGCCCGGCTGACCGAGGTGGTCTCCGAGGTACGTATGGCCTCCGATTACGTGGCCACCGGTTCCCAGGAGCTGAGCGCCTCTTCCGAGACCATGTCGCAGGGCGCCACCGAGCAGGCGGCTTCGGCCGAGGAGGTCTCCTCGTCGATGGAGGAGATGACCTCCAACATCCAGCAGAATGCCGACAATTCGCAGCAGACGGAGAAGATCGCCGTCAAGTCGGCCGAGAACGCCCGCGACGGCGGCAAGGCGGTCAACGACACGGTGGCGGCCATGAAGGACATCGCGGCCCGGATCTCGATCATCGAGGAGATCGCCCGTCAGACCAACTTGCTGGCCCTGAACGCGGCCATCGAGGCGGCGCGCGCCGGCGAACACGGCAAGGGGTTCGCGGTGGTGGCCTCCGAGGTGCGCAAGCTGGCGGAACGCTCGCAACAGGCTGCCGGCGAAATCACCACGCTGGCCTCCTCGTCGGTGCAGGTGGCGGAGAAAGCCGGAGGCATGCTGGGCCAGATGCTGCCCGACATTCAGAAGACGGCCGAACTGGTCCAGGAGATCAACGCCTCTTCGAGCGAGCAGAGTCGCGGCGTGGAGCAGATCTCCAAGGCCATCCAGCAGCTGGACCAGGTGATCCAGCAGAACGCGGCCGCGGCCGAAGAGATGGCTTCCACCGCGGAAGAGCTCAACTCCCAGGCCGATCAACTGCGTACGAGCATCGGCTTCTTCAAGGTCGGCGGCTCCACGCAACAGCAGCCGACGATACGGACCGCTGCGCCGGCCCCGGCGATGAAGGTGGCTCCCGCCAAGGCGATCCTGGCGAAAGTGGAGAAGGCCGAACCGCGCAAGCTGAAGGGCAAGACCGAATCCCGGCCGCTCAAGGGCAAGGGCGTGGCTCTGGACATGGGCAAGGGCGGCGATGCCGATGACGACGAGTTCGAGAAATTCTGAGCGGCCCACAGGCGACGGTCTCTCGCCTGAGCTAAGGAGGACATCATGACCGACGAAAGCTTGCTCATCAGCAACCAGTACTTGACCTTCAAGCTGGCCGACGAAGTTTACGCTCTCGATATCGGCAAGGTGCGTGAGGTGCTGGAGTTCACCTCGGTGACCAAGGTGCCGCGTACCCCCGAATTCATGCGCGGGGTGATCAACCTGCGTGGCGGGGTGGTACCGGTCGTGGACATGCGTCTGAAGTTCGGCATGAGCCGGACCGAGAAATCGATCAACACGTGCGTGGTCATCGTGGAGATCGAAGTCGACGGGGAAAAGACGGTGCTCGGGGCGATGGTCGACTCGGTGCAGGAGGTGATCGAGTTGGAACCGGCCCAGATCGAGCCGCCGCCCAAGATCGGCCTGCGGCTGAAGACCGATTTCATCAAGGGGATGGGGAAGCACAACGAGCAGTTCCTCATCATCCTGGACATCGACCGGGTCTTCAGCACCGACGAACTGATGCTGGTTCAGGAAACCGGCAAGGCCGGGGAAATGTCGACCGAGAAGGAAAAGCAGGAAAGCGACAAGAAATAGTAGTAAAATGTCCCACTGCCCCCGTCTGGAGAGGAACCCACTCTCCAGGCGGTCGCGGCAGGCGGAGGAGCCATGAAAACGAAGACCGAAGCCGAGACCCCTGGGACCGCCGGATTGGCCGATCTGCGGAGCAAACCTTTCTTCGAACAGGTGATGCTGCTCAGCCAGATCGATCGCGACCGGCCGCGGGCCATGATCCCCGGGTTGTTCGAACTGGTGCGCCATCCCCTGTCCGACACGGCGGTGGCCAACATGGTCGAAGACGTGCTGAAGGGCCTACTGGCCGGTGAGGAGTCCGAAGTGGTTTCCCGGCTGGGGACCGAGGATGCGCGGGAACGCCGTTTCCTGTTCGAAGTGGTCAAGCGGTATCACTTTGCGGATGCCCTCGATCCGCTGGTCAAGATGTTGGACGAGGTGAAGGACACCGCGACGCAGTACGAGATCCTGATCACCCTGAGCGAGATTCCGACGGCCAGCCGGCTGCCCCTCTTCCGGGAACGGATCAACCACCCCGACCCGCTGATCGCCGCTCTGGCCATCGAGATGCTGGGCCCGGGCCTTGACGAGGCGGTGCTGCCCAAGCTGTTCCGCATCATCGAGGCCAACGAGGACCTCGACCGATACCACGAATGCGCCCTGCAGACGGCCAAGGCCATCGAGGCGCTCGGACGCAGCCCGACTCCGGAAGTCATCACGTTCCTGGCCGCCAAGATCCACCACCGCAATCCGACCGCCCGCCAACTCATCCACGAAGCGCTGGCCGGCGTGGGGGCCGAGGCGGTACCCGCCCTGGCAAAGGCTTTCGACGGCGACGATCTGGACATGCAGATCATGGCCGCCAACATCTTCGGCGAGATCGGCGACCGTCACGGCGGCGATGTCATGCTGGCGGCGATGGACCGCGGCACCATTCAGGATGCCAACGTCCGCTTCGCCATCTACGAGGCCTTTGGCCGGATTCGCTTCCTGAAGGGGCTGATCTGTCTGATGGACGCCCTGGACGAGCCCGACGACATGTGTCTGCTGGCCGTGGTCGGGGCACTGGACCAGGAGCTGAATTCGGCGGTGATCGACCGCTTGCGCGGCCGCCTGTTGCCGGGAGACGAGGCTGCCCATCGCCTGGCCCGGGCCGTCGCGGCGGCCCATGCCCTGCACGTGTTCACCGCCCTCTACCCCGATCCGGTGGCCGGCCCCCTGCTGATCGACACCATCGCTGCCGCAGGGGATCCCGACCTGGCGGTTTTTTTCCTGGGAGCGCTGGAACAAATGGCCGAGGTCAGGCGACCGGGGGATGCGGACCGCCTCAAGAACGTGGCCGTCCGCTCCGGAGGCCCGCGCATTCTGGCGGTGGACGATTCCAAGTCGATGATCCTCTTCTACCGGAGTGTGGCGGCGGCGGCAGGGCTGGAGATCGTCACTGCCGGCAACGGGCAGGAGGCGCTCAACCTTTTGGAACGGGGCGAACGGGTCGATTTGGTCGTCAGCGACATGAACATGCCGGAGATGAACGGCATCGAGCTGGTGCGCAAGATCCGCAGCCGGATGGAATGGCAGGGCTTGAACGTGATCATGGTCACCACCGAGTCGGAAACGTCGCAGGTCGAACTCGCCCGGCGGGTCGGGGTGAATGCTTTTCTGCGCAAGCCTTTCCAGCCGGAGGCCCTGCGGGAAAAAATCGCCGAACTCACGGGGCGCCATAACTGAGGAACCATAGAGAATGGACGACATCGAGGTCTCTCCGGAACAGGAAGCGCTCGAAGAGCGCAATTCGCTCATCGGGGATTTCTGTCGTGAAACCGAAGAGTCGCTGGATGCGCTGGAACAGGCGATTGCCGCATTGCATCCCTTCGTTTTCGACATGCATTTCTCCATCGGCGATTACGTTCACTTTCTGCACGGCAAGGACCTGCCGACCATGCTGGAGAGCCTGCGGGTGGTCAACCGCCTGGTGCACACGGTCAAGGGGGTATCGTCCTTTCTGGACCTGACGCGGGTCAACACTTACTGCCACGCGGTGGAGGACCTGACCATCGGACTGACCCGCGGCCAGATCTACATGGACTCCGCCACCTATGGGGTGATCGTCGCCATCCCCGTCGTGCTGAACCGTTTCCTGGAAGCGGCGCGCAGTCTCCACAGCGACGAATCGGTGAGCGTGGAGGCGGAACTGGCGGCGGTGCAGAGCTGCCGGGAAACACTGATGGCCCGCATGGGAGGGGGCGTCATCCACTACGACGAAGTCGAGGGCAAGGACCTGGGGCGCATCCGCGATTTCAAGCGCGACCTGCGGGTGAACATCCAGTTGGCGACCTACGACAACTTGCTGCACGATTACCAGGCGTTTTCGCAGGACATCTTGCAGACCATGAAGGCCAGCCATACGGACATGGCGGTGATACAGCGCATCGAAAAGGGGCTGACCGAACACCTGGAGCAACTGCTGCTGGCCTCGCGAGGTGAAATCGTACTCTCGCGTTATCCGCGTCTGGCCACCGACCTGGCCGCCCACCTGGGCAAGAAGGTGAGTTTTTCCATCCGCAGAAACGAGGCGTGGGCCCGGCCCGATATCTGGGATCGCTGCCACAACGCGCTGGTGCACATGGTGCGCAACGCCGTGGACCATGGGATCGAGCTGCCGGAGGAGCGGACTGCAGCCGGCAAGGGACCCGAAGGCAACATCGCTCTGGAGGTCTACGAGGATTTCCGCAACCTCTACCTGATGCTGGAGGACGACGGCAAGGGGATCGATCCGCAGCAGGTGGGGAAGAGCGCCGTGGAGAAAGGGGTGATCCGTGCCGAACAGCTGGCGGGGATGGACGACGAGGAGATCCAGCGGCTGATCTTTCACTCGGGTTTTTCGACCCGTCGCGAAACCAGCGACGTGTCGGGACGTGGCGTGGGCATGGACGCGGTGCTCAAGGAGATCGAGAGCCACCTCAACGGCCGGGTTCACATCGACTCCAAGGTGGGACGGGGCACCCGCTTCACCCTGGAGATCCCGAAGATGGAGACGCTGTCCGAATGCATCTGCTTCGGTGACACCCGGCACCGCTACGCCATTCCGGTGGTGGCCGACTTGCGCTACCTCGAATGCGAGCCCCAGCGGGTGAAGCCGGTGCTGGGCGGTACCTCGATGTACGTGTCGGATAGCGGTGAGTTCCCGTTGTTGAACCTGTTTCCGCAGCTTCATCCCGACGAGTATGCCGGCATGAGCATGAACCTGCTGCCGATCATCCAGATCGGCCGAGGAGAGGAAGCCATGGGCTTCGTGGTGCCGCAAATCTATGGTCAGGAACGGATCAAGATCGATCGTCGTCGCAATCTGCGGCGCCTGACTCGGGACGACGGTCTGATCTTCGGCTATGGCCTGACCGATCCCATCACGATGGTGCTGGACCTGGACTTTCTGAAGACGATGATCTGATTCCGATTCGCTTCTGGAAGCGCATGGAAGGTGGCAGCCGAGGTGATTTGACTTGCGGGAAGAATCATGTTAATATATGTTCCCGCGATGAAGTTCAAGCCCCTATTATCTCTGTTCCTGCTGTTGTCCATGGATTTTTGTTCCGTCCATCGTCCGCGCCTGGTCGCGGAACGGAGCCGGACTTCCGATCGTCCGGCCACCGCCCGGCTGGCGCCGGTCACCCCGCCCGTCGTCGCCGGCGCAGCAGCGACCGGGTCGAAACGGGACGTGCCGGATGATCCGGCCCCGCAGTGGGGTGATGGCCCCTTCGTGCAGGTGGGAGTCGCCTCCTGGTACGGTCCCGATTTCCATGGCAAGGCCACCTCCAACGGGGAGGTGTACGATCAATCGAAGCTCACCGCCGCCCACCAGACCCTGCCGTTCCATACCCTGGTCGAGGTGGAGAACCTGGAGAACGGCCTCAAGGTGCTGGTGCGGGTGAACGACCGCGGTCCCTTCCTGAAGAACCGGATCATCGACCTCTCCAACCGGGCGGCCCGGCAGATCGGCATGCTGGAAAACGGGACGGCGCAGGTCCGGTTGCGCGTGGTCCGGCCGATCCTGGACCAGGTCAGCCGCTCGCCGGTGTACCGGGTCGGTTACTTCCTGCAGCTGGGAGCCTTCACCGATCCGGCCAATGCCGACTTCCTCCTGGGACGCCTGCGGGCCACTTTCCCCGAGGAATCGTTCCTCACGAGCCGGGACGGCGATCTCTACAAGGTCGTCACCCTCAGCTACGACGACAAGGAGGCGATCCAGGCCCTGCAGGAGAGACTTCGCCAGCGGGGATTCGATTTTTTCGTCAAGGAGAGCACCGGCGCCAAACCCTGAGCGGGTGCGGAAATCAGAGGCCGAATTCCCCGAGCAGCTGGTCGATCGAGTCCTGCTTGTGGGTCTGGTCGCCCTCGACGTCGGCCACTTTCTTCATGCCGTCGAGGAATGCCGAATCGTTCTTTTCGATCTTGTCCTTGAACTTCAACATGACCAGGACTTTCACCAGGTTCTCGTAGAGTTCATTGAGCCGCTTCAGGATCTTTTCGAGGAGCTGGCGGTTGATGTCTTCGAATTCGAGCGAAGACATGATGGTGAAGGCGTTGTTTTGCAGGTTGGCCAGCCGGTTCTCCACGTCGGTGATGGGGGCGGCGATGTCGGCCAGGCCGCCTCCCTTTTCCTTGACCTTGGCCAGTGACTCCGAGATGCCGTTGGCGTCGTTGATGATGGCTTCGGAGTAGTCGATGACCTTGTTCACCCCCTCGGTGGTGGTTCGGGAGATGAACTGCAGGTTGTCGGTGATCTGGGGAACGTCGTAGGTGTTGGTCAGGTTGTCCTTGGCCGATTCCAGCGAGTTGATGACGCTGCCGAAGTTGCGGGCCAGATCGGTGGCTTCCTTCTCGATGGAAGAGAGGTCGATTTCGGTGTACCGGCCCTCCTTGAGCAACTCGGAGATCGAAACGACTTGTTGCAGCAACCAGTCATGGATCTTTACTTCTGCCATTCCTTTTACTCACCTGTATTTCGGATGCGTCTTGTAGTACTCCATCTTGTCCTGATACATCCTCTGGTCCGCCAACTCTTTGATTGTATCATAGTCGGTTTCGGACGAACATCCCCCCCCGATGCTGAAGCGAATGGGAATCTGCTGACCGTCCATCTCGCAGAATGCGATCTGTTGCCCCTCGCGTAGCATTTCGATCATGATTTTCAGCTGATCTTCGCCGCAATTCGACAGCATGATCAGGAATTCATCGCCGCCGAAGCGGTAGATCGAGTCGTAGACGCTGATGTTTTCCCGCAGGAACTGGCTCGATTTCTGCAGCAGAAGGTCGCCCGCCTTGTGGCCCAGGTTGTCGTTGGCCTGCTTGAGACCGTTGAGGTCGATCATGATAAGCGACAGGGGCTGGTTGTACTTGCGTGACGCTTCCTTCTCCTCGGCGAACCGCTTGTCGAAGTAGTAGCGGTTGAAGACGCCGGTGAGACCGTCGGTGTGGGCGATCTCCTCCAGCCGCCTCCGCAGCCGGGCATTCTCCAGGTGGGAGTTGAGCTGGGTGGCGAAGAGGTCGAGGATCGACGGATCCACCATCTTCTTCGGCTGCCGCAGGAAGATCTTGCCGATGGATTTCTGCTCGCCGCTGAGGGCGATCACGCTGTACTGACCCAGCCGCGCGATATCGGAGCGGATTTCCCGCACGAACGAGTCGCGGTCCTCGTGGGTGATCCCCGACGAGAAGAAGGCGTAATCGATCTTGCCCGCCTCGTTGCCGAGCAGGATCGCGGTCTGTTCGGCGGCGAAGGTGGCGGCGATGGAGGTCGCCACCACCTCCAGGATCCTCTCCACGTCCTGGATCCGGCTGATCGTGATGTGGAGCACCGACAGCCGTTTCAGGATGTCGTTCTGTTCGGTGATGAGCCGGGTGGCTTCGCGGAGGCTCTCCTGCTGCTCCTTGATCCTGCCGATCAGCTCCAGTTCCCGGGTGGTGTCCCGGAACAGGTAGACGTAGGCTTCACCGCTGGGGATCAACTCCCCGGTGATGTGGCAGCCGTCCAGGGTGAACGTCTTCTTGCAGATGCCGTCGGGAGAGAGGGGAAGGAGGCAGGGAGAGCAAGGCGAGAGCCGCTTCACGAAGTTGTAACACTTGGGCAGGTTGGCCTTGGCCGGGACGTGAAAGAACTTCTTGGCCGCCCCGCTGGCGAACAGGACGTTGTGCTCCCCATCGATCATCAGGACGCCCAGAGGCAGGTCGGCGGAGAGGATCCCGGCGTACCGTCGTTCGGAGGCCGTCAGCGTTTTCACCTGCTCGCGAATCTTGCGCAGGGCGTCGGTCTCTCCGGTCACGTCCTTGAGGACGGTGACTGTGGCCCCCTCGGCTGCCGGCCCGGCCAGGGCTTCCCAGGTGGCATTCCCATGGGTCAGCAGGGAGCGGCCGCCGCCGCCGGACTTTACCGCCACCATGTCCTGGGGGGAGTCCCAGTCGGCAAAGGACTGTCGGAACGACTGGTTGCGAAAGAGGAAAGTGGCGCCGTCCGCAGCGATGATCGCCACGGGGTAGGTGTACCCTTCCAGCCAGGCGAAGGAGGATGCCGCTGTCGATGTCATGACCACCCGATCGTACCGCACCCGAGGCGGGGAAAGCAACCGGGGGGAGCCTCAGGGCTCCCCCCGGGCCGGACAGAGACTTATTTGCCCAACGTGGCGACCATCACGGCCTTGATGGTGTGCATGCGGTTTTCGGCCTCGTCGAAGACGATCGAATGTTCCGATTCGAACACCTCTTCGGTGACTTCCAGGCCGTCGAGGCCGTACTTCTGGAAGATCTGTTCGCCGATGGTGGTCTGGCGGTTGTGGAAGGCGGGCAGGCAGTGCAGGAAC
>Ga0116171_10005889_pt1 | contig 10697 bp, 11 predicted proteins | sample AD_JPNHW2_MetaG_FD_89798 | JGI IMG/M metagenome (GOLD analysis project Ga0116171, IMG submission 89798) | Active sludge microbial communities of municipal wastewater-treating anaerobic digesters from Japan - AD_JPNHW2_MetaG | ecosystem: Engineered > Bioreactor > Anaerobic > Digestate | place...
ATGCACCGGGGCAAACTCCTGGCCATAGGAACGCCCGGCGAAGTCAAGCGCTTGATGAAGGGAACAATCCTGGAGGTTCGCTCCTCGGAACCGCGCAGGGCCACCGCACTTCTGCGCGAACAGCTCTCGACAGCCTCAGCCAGCCTCTTTGGCGACCGGATTCACTTGCTCACACAGCGGCCGGATGAAGCCGCGGCGGAGACGGAGCGAGTGCTCGCCAGCGCGGGCCTTTCGGTCAGTGCAGTCCGTGCGATCGAGCCGGCGCTCGAGGATGTCTTCATATCGGTCCTGGCCGGCGAGGAGAAGAACTGAAGCCATGAACCCGAGCAGCATCGACAGCGCCGTCGTCGTCAAGAACCTGGAGAGGCGATTCGGCAGTTTCATCGCCGTAAACCGCGTCAGCTTCGAGGTGCAGAAGGGTGAGATCTTTGGCTTTCTCGGTCCGAATGGCGCGGGCAAGTCGACCACCATCCGCATGCTGACTGGGATTCTGGCGCCGACGGGCGGCACCGGAACGGTGGCGGGATTTGACGTTCGGACCCAGGCGGAAAAGATCAAGTCCAACATCGGCTACATGAGCCAGAAGTTCTCTCTCTACGAGGACCTCACAGTGGAGGAGAACATCGATTTCTACAGTGGCATCTATCGTATCCCGCGCGAGAAGAAGACCGAGCGCAAGGAATGGGTGATCGAGATGGCCGGCCTCAAGGAACGCCGCCACTCGCGCACGGGCATACTCTCCGGCGGATGGAAGCAACGCCTCTCATTCGGATGCGCCATTTTGCACGAGCCCCCGATCATCTTTCTTGACGAGCCGACCGCGGGAGTGGATCCGGTCAGCCGGCGCCAATTCTGGGACTTGATTTACGAACTCTCGGGCAAAGGAGTCACCATCTTCGTGACTACCCACTACATGGATGAGGCCGAGTACTGCAACCGCATTGGCTTGATCTATCGGGGAGAGTTAATCGCCATCGGGAGCCCCGATACGCTCAAGACCGAGTTTATGCAGGAGGAAGTGTTGGAGGTTCTTTGTGAGCGGCCGCAGGATGCCATGGGCGAGATCGAGAAGCTTCCCGGAATCAAGGAAGTCGCCCTGTTCGGCAAGGGCTTGCACGTGGTGGCAGAAGACGCGGGGAGCGCTACGAGCGAGATCCGGAACCTGCTAGGTACCGCGGCCAGCGTCGAAAAGATCGTCCCCTCGCTCGAGGATGTTTTCGTTTCGCTGATCGAGGCGCGCGACCGCGCTGACCAGCCTCAGCAGGAGGTTCGCATATGAAACCGCTTCGCGTTTGGGCGGTTGCCCGCAAGGAATTCACCCACATCGTCCGCGATCCCCGCAGCCTGGGCATGGGCATCGCGATTCCCATGCTGTTGCTGGTGCTCTTCGGGTACGCGCTCACTCTCGATGTGGACAACGTGCCCTTGGTGATTTGGGATCAGAGCGAGTCGCCGGCGAGCCGCCGGCTCGTGAGCGGTTTCCTCGGTTCGCGTTACTTTCTGCTGCAGGACTACGTTCACAACTACCCCGGCATGGAGCGAGCCATCGATTCAGGCCGCGCACTCATGGCGGTGGTGATTCCCCCGGATTTCGCCGGTCGCATCGAATCCGGGCGTTCCGCGCCGGTGCAGATCGTCGTTGACGGCAGCGACTCGAACACGGCCACCATCGCCATGGGCTACGCCGACATGGTCGCGTTGGCCTACTCACAAGACGTCGCGGTGGAGGCGACCCACAGGATCGGCGGGCGTGCGATTCAAGTGCCCTTGGACCTGCGCCCACGGGTGTGGTTCAACGCCGACATGGAGTCGAAGAACTATATCATTCCAGGCTTGATTGCGGTAATCATGATGGTGATCGCCGCGCTGCTCACCTCCCTGACCGTAGCCCGTGAATGGGAAAGCGGCACAATGGAGCAGTTGATCTCAACGCCGGTGAAAGGCCCGGAGCTAATCCTCGGGAAACTCTTGCCGTATTTCGGGATCGGAATGCTGGACGTCCTGCTGGCCGTCCTGATGGGCGAGTTCCTGTTTCAGGTTCCCCTGCGTGGAAACGTAGCGTTACTCTTCGCGATGGCGGCGATCTTTCTTGCCGGCGCGCTCTCGCTGGGGATGGTGATCAGCATCGTAACGAAGAGTCAACTCCTGGCTAGTCAGTTGGCCATGGTCCTGACATTTCTGCCATCATTCCTGCTTTCCGGGTTCATGTACGCAATCAGTAACATGCCGAAGCCAATCGAACTCGTGACTTATTTGATTCCGGCGAGGTACTTTGTCGCCCTGCTCAAGGGCATTTACCTGAAGGGCATCGGGCTCGAGATCCTGGCGCTCGAAGCGGGCCTGCTGGCGCTGTTCGGCGCCGCGATGGTGCTGCTTGCCAACGTTAAGTTCAAGAAGAGGCTGGTGTGATCATGTGGGAACGCATCAAGCACATGCTCGTCAAGGAGTTCATCCAGATCTTTCGCGATCCCCGGATGAAAGGCGTTATTTTCCTCATGCCGATCATTCAGTTGCTCGTGTTCGGGTATGCGGTGACCACTGACGTAAAAGACATCGCCACGCTAATCCATGACCTGGACAACAGCATCGCCAGCCGCGAACTCGTGAGCCGGTTTGTGAAATCCGGGTACTTCCACGTCGTCGAATACACGGACCGTGAAGACAGGGCCCGCGAGTTGTTGGATCGTGGCAACGTCGGGGCCGTCTTGCGTATGAACAAGGGGTTCGAGGAGGATCTCCGGGCCGGCAGGACATCGCAGTTGCAGGTCATCGTGGACGGAACCGATTCGAACACCGCCGGGATTGTACTCGGATACAGCTCAAAAATCGCCGGACAGTTTTCGGCGGATCTCCTGACTCAACGCATCCTCCGCTCGTCGGGACCCCTCGGGCAGACCGGCCGCGTGGCTGTCGAAACGCGAGCCTGGTTTAACGAGAACCTCGAGAGCCGCAACTTCTACGTTCCGGGTGTGATCGCCATCATCGTCATGCTGATCACGCTGATGCTTACCAGCATGGCGGTGGTGCGCGAAAAGGAGATCGGCACCATGGAGCAGATCATGGTGACACCAATCACGTCCACCGAGTTCATCCTTGGCAAAACCGTGCCGTTTGCCTTGATCGGCTTCGCGGATGTGATTCTCATCACCCTGGTCGGCGTGTTCTGGTTTGAGGTTCCAATCCGGGGCAACCTCGGCTTGCTGTTCGTCGCGACTGCTTTGTACCTGCTGACGACACTCGCTATCGGCCTGTTGATATCGACGGTCAGTCAGACACAGCAACAGGCCATGATGAGCACCTTTTTCTTCTATTTCCCGGCGGTGCTCCTCTCAGGGTTCATGTTTCCGATTGCCAACATGCCGGAAGCCGTTCAGTGGCTGACGTATCTGAACCCGCTACGGTACTTCCTGGTGATCATTCGAGGAATTTTCCTTAAGGGCGTGGGGCCGAGCGTCCTGTGGCCCCAGATGCTGGCACTAGCCGTCATGGGGCGCGTCGCCTTGTGGCTGGCTACGAAACGATTTCACAAAACGCTCGCCTGATTCGAAAGAGGGATCGAGCGAAGACTTGGATATTCAAAGGTTGGAGACTCACATGAACGGGAACAACTCACGGTCGCGCGGATGGATGTGGTCCGCAATGATATTGATTGGCGCTGCGATATCCGGGCTCGCGGGAGCGGCGCCACCGGATCAACAGAGTTCCGAATCACTTGTGCCCGCCGGCAAAATTCTGGACTTGGAAACTGCCGTCCGGATCGCCCTCGATCAAAACCCGCTGAATCGCGCCGCGCGGGAGGGAATCGCCATGGCCAAAGAAGCAGTCGGAGAAGCGAGGGCGCCTTTTTATCCGGACCTCTCGCTCGGCGCCAGCTACAGCCGATGGGAGCGGCATGCCTTCTTGCCCAGCGGTGTTGTGAGGCCGGGCATTCCGAGTACCATCGGGCCCACCAGTGACTGGTTTTCGGGAGTTGCGACCCGCTACACGCTCTTCGATTTCGGGCAACGGCGTGCGGAACTGAAAGCCGCTCGGGCGCGGGAGGGTGGAGCGAACGAAGAGGCGGCGCGCGTGCGGCAGGATCTCGTTTTGGAGGTCCACGAGGCTTATTTTGGTCTGGTGGCAGCACTGGAAAGTGAAGTTGTGGCGCAACAAGCGCTCGACCGCGCGCAAGACCACCTGCGGCTGGCGAAGGCAAGGAAAGACGCCGGGGCTGTTCCTCAAGTCGATGTCGTACGTGCGCAAGTGGAAGTGGCTGAGGCCGGCTTGGCTCTGGAGAGAGCGCAAAGCCAAGTGCGGATCGGCACGGGCAGGTTGAATACCGCCATGGGACTACCGGCCGAGATGCGCGTCGAGGTCGACCGCGGGCGTCGCGAGATGACGCGGCCGGAGGATATCAATCTCGCTGAGGCTTTGAAAACAGCCGTGGAATTGCGACCGGAGATCAGGGCCGCCCGTCAGCGCGTCATTGCCTCGCGAAGCGGAGTCTCGGCGGCGAGGAGTGCGTTCGGACCGAAAGTGAGAGGCGAGGCGAGATTCGGTTGGCGCGACGAAACATTCTTGCCAAATGACAAGGACTGGTCCGTGGGCCTATCGGTGGAACTACCGCTGTTCGACGGCTTTTCCCGAAAGCATAAGCTGTCTCGCGCAAAGGCCGAAGTCTCGAAGGAAGAGGCTGAGGCCCAACGCCTGGTACAGATCGTGCGCCAGGAAGTCTGGTCGGCTCATTCGCGGTTGAAAGAGAGCTCTGCCGCGACGACCGCAGCCGAGGCCTTGGTTAAGGACGCACAAGAGAGCCTCCGGTTGGCGAATGAGCGTTACAAGGTCGGGGCCGGAACCATCGCTGACTTGCTCGACACCGAGACCGCACTGGCGCGAGCGGAGGCAACTCGTGTAGGAGCACAGTGGGACTACCAGATTGCGCGGGCGGTGCTGAAGAGATCAATAGGAGACCTCGTTGCCGAGGGCGCGCCTTAACTCAGTTGTTGTGGGGGGCCACGGCTGCTCCCGTATGTCGAAACACATGCAGCGACGCTTACCGGCAAGCCTCGGCGCATACTGTGCGTCCGTGAACCCTTGAGACTCGTCTGCTCTTTCTTCCTCCCTTAAAATCCGCGTGGCCGAGTTGGACGGGGGCGTCAACTTTTGTGCGGCGCCTCGGCGTTCAGAACTTGGAGTCGGGGTCACTTGGATTGGCATCCGGTGCCCGGGAATCCTCTCGTTCCCCCTCGTGAGAGGTCCATGAATGACTCCAGACTCCACTCAACCTCCGGTGTAGATGAACGGTGGCGAAGAACATATAGGTTCCCATCGCTGGCAAGGACTTTGAAGAATGCATCGTCCGGTCCGTACCACTGATCGACAACCTCTTCGACCAGATACTCGTGACCGTCCAATTGGAAACGGAGCGGTCGCTCGTCCTCTTTTCGCCCGGAGTAGCAAACCACACGCAGCATCATCTGCTTCGATTCATCCTCGTCCACCGGGCGAGACTGTGTAGGGTGAAGATCGCCCAATTTCCAGTCGAGCATACCACCGAAGACCGATGGCCAACCGGGGCTCCTCAGGCATGCACTTCGAGAGCGACGGGTCAGGCTGTCTGCACCTGCCCTGGACGACGGTTGCCCGCAACGAGTCCCGCTTGGCGGCCTGCCCGCTATCTGGTGATCTGGGGCGCGTTCGCGCCCCTGTCAACTAATACCGGCGGGAGTTGGAAGATTTGCGAATTTGTTGGCCGGCTTGGACGGGACCGCCAACGACGAAGATGGGGTTATGCTTACCGCAGAAGGAGATTGTGCGTGCTCGAAGAACTCGATCCCGCAGATGCTCAGGACCTGGTTGATCTGGCGCTGGCCTCACTGCCGCTTACTCGTGGCAACCAAGTCCTGTCCACGAAGCGGCAGTTGCGCGAGTGCATGTTGAGGCTGGCACAGGAAGCGTACGCATCGGGTTTCCTTTCGGGGGGGAAGCAGCGGTTCGATTCAGTCGAACCTGCACGGCGCCCCGCCTGGATGGACATCGCTCTCGATGATCCCCAAGACTTGGCCAAGCACAACATTCGTTTGCGCCCGGTTGTCCTCCGATCGCTGATGGGTGCTGGCTACCACCGCCTCGGGGACCTGGTTCGGGTTCCAGACCATGAGCTCAGGAAGCTCTTCTATGTTGGCAGGCTCACTATACGCGAGATTAGAAGGAGCATCCGGCAGTTCCAAACCAGTTCGGCTGATTCCTGAGGCCGGCGGTACGATGGGTATCGAACAAATGATGCCACTCACAATTCGGACTGTCTTCGAACGGGCGACGGTCCTGTCGCTTCTGTCCGAGTCGGGCTTCGCCGACAATTACTCTCTCCAGGCTGAGCGTGACGTCAAGCCATTGAGCGACCACTACCTCGCCATTTTCGTCTTCGAGGCCGAGCCGTTGGGCGACGGGAGTACGGCGCTTCGCTCCGTATCCACAACTGTCGTCGGGATTCAGCGCTACACTACGACTCGGCTCCGGTACCAGGGCGTTCACATAGCGAGCACTCCTGCCGACGGCTTGCTGATGGAAACGCTTCGTGCGCACTATCGCGCGCAACAGGAAGACACGGTGGAAAGGCTCATGTCGGTCGGCGGCGCATTGCCGTTGTGCTGGACCAAGAGCTTCCCGAACGGGGCGGGTGACCTGGCGGAGCCTCCGGAGTTCGTGATGGCAGACCCCGACCTTCAGGAATTGAACAAGCTATTCTCGCTGCCGGACCCCCGCTTCGGAACCGAGTGCGGCGAAAAGGAAGTTTAGCCCGTGGAGTGCACAGATCTCGCGAGCGTTAACGCTTCCTGACCTCGGAGAATCAAACAACGAGCGAGCCGCGGTGCCATACCTCCCTGTTCCACCAATACCTTCGTTCCGCTATTGGAATCGATATCTTGATAGAGTGGGCGACGGACCCGGGCGGTCTACGAACCGGCCTTGTCGATTAGGTCATCTATCGAGGTCGCGCCAAGGCGCTCACGCAGCGTGTCGAGCTTCATGTCGCTCCGTACGCCGAAGTTGACGCCATATTGTTCCTCGATGGTTCCTACGTGCGTGTCTCCGCGCTTCCGGCGAAGCTCCCCGTCCTCATTCCTGCTTCGGGGGCCCTTCATGCCAGGGGCGTCATGCCGAACTGGCGGTGATTTTCGATTTGCCATTTTGATGGTCTCCTTTCATGGGTTACGGACTTCGATTCGGCGGCCTTCGATGAGGACGCTCGGGATATGGCCTGGATGCCGGAACTCGTACAACTGTACCGGTGGCGTCATGGTTGGGTTCAACTGCTGACCGACCGCAACCGCGCCAGGCGCCGGGCCAGCATAGAAGACGTGCCACCGGCCAGCTCCTGGGCTGTTGGCCACCACGTCTTCAAAGATCTCTCTCGCCGTGCGCGCCAAATCAACCAGCTGACGGGGCGACTGGAGCCAGCTCGTTCGAGGAGTCGGGACTGACACTGAAACAATCTGCGTCCGAGCAGGGAGGATTAACCTCACTCTCTCACGATCGATGGCGGCGCTCAGTTCGAACAAGAAGGCCACGTCTGTGGGTTCCTCACATCCGTGCTCTGTGGCCACGGAGAGACCTTCTCGTTCGGCCTGAATCCCCGGCCAAACCCAGGTTCTCTCGTCGCGATGAAACTGAAAGAGCCGGACGGTTGGTCGGTTCGTCAGTAGGTATCCCAAATAGAGACAGGCACTCACCGGTGCCAGCGGAAACACCGCGAAGCGGCTCTCGAACAGATCACTGACCGCGAGAGCCGACTCCAATCCGCCGCTGAGCATGGCCGGCACATCACTCCAACCGTTTCCGATGCCTGCAACACTCAGTTCAAAGACTCCACCTTCTATGTAGTCCGGGGAGATCGCCTCGTCGAATGTTGCGGGATCGACGGGATGGTCGCCCCTGAGAAGAATCGCCCGCCAGCCGCGCGTCGATCGCCCTCGCTCCGGGAGACTCGCCTTCACCCAAGCCTCATGATCCCGTTTGAGTTGGCGAATGTACTCTACAGAATGGGCATTCTCTTGACGGTCAAATTTCGCGTGGCAGTGCGCGCAGAGCAGAATGAGGTTCTCGTAAGAATCCCGCTGTTCTCGGGATAGGGCGGAGTTGGCTCGGGGTCCGCCGTCCGCCGCCGCTTCAACGTGGGCAATCTCCCCGATCGGAACCGCGGGGTCGTGTCCCGTCTCGTCTGCAATCAGATTCACCCGGCACCATGGAGCCGAGCATCTTCCCGCTGCCCGCCCCCAAAGGAGCTTCAGAGTTTGATCCTTGTATCCTCGCTGAGTCCTCTTCGCTGCCATAGCCCTCATGCCGCGGACTGATGTTCTGGTCGGTGCGGATGCGTGCCCGAACCTTCCCAATATCCTGTGTCCAGCCAGACCTCGTAGAAGTACAGCCAACCGCTGATCCAAGGCACGATGGTGTTGGCGATCATCATCGTGGCGTTCCAATCCTGCGCCTCATGGACACAGAGAAGGTCGTCCTCAAAAACATGCGGCAGATTCTGTGACCCTTCGCGCCGCCTCAACTCCGGTCGCAGGACGCGGATTCTCGGCCTCGCCGGAACTGTGTAGTTGATCTCTACCAAGTAGATCGCGCTTCGGGCCGTCGGCTGGAGCTCCCCCGTCCAATTGATGCGGATGCCGCGATTGCTCTGTGACCGGAACTGCGGGTACTTGGCTCGCATGAGCCAATCCTGCTGTGCCGTCGTCAGGTATCTCGGTCGCAGGTACTTATGTCTTGCCATGGAATGTATTGGGGCGAAGTGCCGTGGCGCCGCCGGACGCCATGGTAATCACTCCGCTCGATCGGACTCCGAGTTGGTTTGCCCGTCGCCTTTCCTGGATATTCTGTGCCTGCTGCACTACCGCCTTCATTACGGGTTCGCCGAACAGCTCTTCGAGTAATCGATTTGTCTCCCGGCCGCCCGAAAGTACCCGGCCCCAGTCCTTCGAGAACTGCCGCATTCCGGCCTTGAATGCCAGGTACGCATCAGGGTTATCGTCCCACCTCTCGCTCAGGTCCTCGTGCGGGTTCGACGGATTTACGACTACCAGCCGGCGCCCGGCCAAGTCAGCCGCGTCGATGGCGCCGAGTATTCTCGCGATTGCCCCCGAAAGCGCAGCGCTCGGCGATAGCTCACCGCGATAGCACCGGCCGACGAGGGTCGTCAAGACGATCGAAATCGGTGCCTGTTTGGGATTGGGGTAGAAGACGTCCCGCCAGCGTTTCATCAACTGGATCGCGAGTTGGAGGGGTAGTTTCTCGTCCGCTGGCTGTTGAGGCGGAACGGGCTGAGCTGCCTTCTCGACGATGTACAATCTGGTCGAGGCATCGCGGAACCATTCGACGTAGCCTTTGGGGTTGCTCGGGCTCCAATTCGCCAGCTCGCGGTCTGGGACTTGAATGCAGGTCCCGCCCAACTGGAGATCCTTGCAGGACGGGAGGACGTCCAGGTAGAAGTCGTTGGCGTAGGTGATGCGCACGCAGCGGTTCTTCAGGGACACCATTTCGCTGTAGGTTCCGTGCCCCTTCAGGAATTTGTAGAACGTCCCCAAGAGAGCCATTGGATCAATGCGCTGATGCGGGATCCCCAGTTCGAAGACAAAGTCGAGATCATGGGGGCCGTCCAGCGGGTGCACGGTTGTCCCCAGGGCCATGGAGCCCTGCGGGTAAATGGACTGTGGAATACCGCGGAAAGGGCTCCCCTCGCCTTCGAGAACTCGGCTAACGGCTCCGTACCGTTCGACCGCCAACCGATACCGAGAAGGGGCGAGCTGCAGTTCCTCGCAAACGAGCATGAGCAGGTCATCGAGTTGAGCTTGGGCGTCGTCGGTGAAGAACGCAGGGACTGTAGCCGCCATAAAGCAGATCCTCTACTCCAATTATAACATATCTTCCATTTTTTGCCATTCTGCGTTAGGATGGCAGTAGAGATGCCTAACCGACCGACCCATCTGGCGACAGCTGTTCCCTTGGGAACGCTCACAGCCGCGTATAAAGCACGTGAATTGAATGGCTTGCAGTATGCTGCCGAAGTCGCTGGGGGAGCTCTCGGAGCTGCCGTTGGCGGCTTGGGGCCGGATTGGGTCGACCCACCAACCTCGCCCTTGCATCGCGGAGTTGGGCATTCAGCCGCTGTTTCGTGTGTCCTGACTGGGCTTGCGAGTCGACGAATCGATGCCTGGCAGGCCTGGCTTCGAGAGGAAGCAGTTCGCCTCCGGTGTCTCCAGCACACCACTGCCGACCCGCTTGTGCGAGCCTTCTATGGCATCTGCTACGTGCTGACTTGTCTCGTCAGCGGTGCGCTGGTCGGGTTTCTTGCCGGCTGGGGGTCGCATCTGGCTCTCGACTTTGGCAGCGTTCGATCGCTCCCGTTGATCTAATGGGGAGGGAAAAACGACATGGCAATTACTCAGCAGGAACTGGGCCGAAGACTGCGCGACGCGCGCGAGGCCTGCGGCCTGAAGCAAGAGGATGTCGCCAAACATCTCGGCCTTTCCCGCGCCACCGTGGCCCAGATCGAACTGGGGAACAGATCGGTCTCGGGGCTTGAACTGTCGAAGCTTGCGTATCTGTACGCCCGCGACATCCAAGACTTCGTTGCTCAGGAGTACGCCGAAGACGACTTGGTTCATGCGCTCTTTCGCTCGGAAACGGACTCCGACGGCGACGGAGTGAAACAG
>Ga0116171_10005890_pt1 | contig 10696 bp, 5 predicted proteins | sample AD_JPNHW2_MetaG_FD_89798 | JGI IMG/M metagenome (GOLD analysis project Ga0116171, IMG submission 89798) | Active sludge microbial communities of municipal wastewater-treating anaerobic digesters from Japan - AD_JPNHW2_MetaG | ecosystem: Engineered > Bioreactor > Anaerobic > Digestate | place...
CCGGCTGCCGCACGCTGGGCATCGGCCATCAGGTAACCCAGCTCCTCATATGATGAAAAGTCGTCAGTTGCCGTCGCTATCACCTGGTTAAGCACAGGGTTGTCATTGTACCTGTCAACAATGGCACGGATCTCAGGCTTCTCCTTCTTTGAGTTCCTGATGTCAATCAGTTGCATGCTTCTGCTGACCTTGCCATCACTGCTGACGGTCAGTTTGACCAGGGTGCCGTATTTCAGCTTGTTTTCAGCCTGTGTGATCATGATTCCGTTGTGGATCTGTTCCTTTTCGACACGTGTATGGGAATGGCCCCCTATGATAAGGTCAATGCCTGCCGGCATTGTTTCAGCAAATCTGACATCCTCCTCAAACCCGAGGTGGTTAAGAGCAACAAAAATGTCACTGCTGTCCTTAAGCCACATGTAATCGCGTGCAGTTTCAAACGGCGATCTGAACACGAAATTCCTGACATTGTCGGGATGGCTGTCAGGGATGCCGTTCTGTCCAATTTGAAGAAGTGCGAGGAAAGCTATCTTCAGGCCGTTGGGCAGGGTGATGATTCTGTACGGGCTGATCCTTAAGCTGAACTGTTTGTCAGGAATCAGGTTGGCACAGATGAATCTGAAGTTTGCCATGCCCGCAAGATTACTAAATCCCATGGGGCCCGTATCAAATTCATGATTTCCCACGGCGCTCAGGTCGAATCCGACAGCATTCATCAGGTCAATCACGGGCCATCCTTTTTCGGGGTACTGGTCGTTTATGGGGTTGCCTGTCTGGTTATCGCCTGCGGCGATGAGAAGCATATCAGGGTAAATGGTCCTGAGGCTGTCAACAATCCATGCCAGTTTCGGGAAATTGTCAATAGCCGCGTGCATGTCATTGACGGAGAAGATGACTGCCTGGCGATCAGCCCGAGGAACAGTTCCGGACGGCGCCGAAATGGCTGTGCCGGTATTGACTCCGGTGGTCTGAGACGAACCTCTGTGACCGACATGGTCCCGAGTGCGGCCTGCCTGCCTCGTGCTGCTGCATGAGAGGAGGAGCCCGGCTGACAGAAGGATCGCTATTGCTTTTGGGAAAGAGGTTTTCCGTTTGGGCCCGGATTTGATGACAAGGGTGTTTCCTTCAGTGAGTTCACCGTCCGGGGCCACCCTGTTCCCGAAGCGGTCTTCGGCTGCAGGAAGGCGTTTGGGAATATTTTGTCCCGAACGGGTATAATAACTGATTATCGCATCCTTTACCCTGGCACCGTTGTGAAGTTCTAGGGCCACATTGTTGACCGTAATTTTCATTGCAGAAATAGTTAGACTATAGTAACAATCCAAAATTAACTATTTCTTCCGACGGTGAAGAATTTCAGGTTCTTCTGAACGGCCTGGTAAAGACGGTGAAGAAGGTAAACAGTTCAAGGCGTCCGGCTATCATGAGGAGTATCATTGTGACCTTGGCCACCGGGTTGAAATGGGCAAAGTTGCCCATGTTTCCCGAAAGGCCCAGGCCGGGCCCGATACCGGCCATGCTGGTGGCGGATGCTCCGGATGCTTCAAGGATTGATATTCCCGAGATCTGCATTATCATACTTCCGGCAAGAAAGGTAAGGATGTACAGAAAGATGAAGACCACAACCTGGTTTACTGTGTCATCGGTCACCCTCTGACCGTTCATCTGTACCGGTATGACTGCAGAAGGGTGATGCAGTTTGATAAATGCGTTTCTGAGGTTTTTCAGGGCTATCAGGTGTCTGCCCATCTTTATGCCACCCGTTGTTGACCCTGTTGATCCGCCGAAGAACATAAGCAGGAACATGAAATACCATCCGAGAGGTGGGAATTTCATATAGTCAGTTGATGCAAAACCTGTGCATGAGATCTGGGAAGTGACCTGGAAATATGCATCCCTGAATGACAATTCAAAATTCCGGTCGGTTCCGTAGAAGAGGATCAGGGTCAGGAAGCAAACGCTTGCAGTCACCATGAATATATAGAACCACAGCTCGTCGTTTTTCCGGATCTTATGGAAACTGCCTGAAATAAGATGATAGTAAACCACATAGCTCACTGCCGCCAGGAACATAAAAGTTCCTATAATATATTGAGAATATGCCGAATAACCAGCAATGCCCGTGTTCCTGGTTGAGAACCCCCCTGTGGCGACGGTTCCGAATGAGTGGCAGATACTGTCAAACAGGTTCATGTCTCCCAGTGAGAGGAAAAGAATCTCAATGGCTGTCAGCCCCAGGTATATCAGCAGGATCCTGGTGACGACTCCTTTTATCTGTGGGTGGATCTTTTCCTTTACGGATGATTCAAGACTGAAAAGCTGGTAGCCTGTCACCTTCAGGGAAGGCAGAATGAGGATCACCAGTACAATGATCCCTATGCCTCCGATCCAGTGGGTCAGGCTTCTCCAGAAGAGAATTGAGCGGGGAAGGCTTTCGACTTCAGTAAGGATTGATGCCCCGGTGGTGGTAAATCCCGATGATGACTCAAAAAATGCGTTGATGAATGTCGGGATGGTTCTGCTGAAGAGATAGGGGAATGCTCCTATTACTGAAATCACCACCCAGGCCAGTGTCACGATCAGGAATGTATCCCTGTTGCTGATGTATTCCTTTTTGTATTTCCGGCTTGCGAGACGGAGGATCCCGGCCAGGATTAAGGTAGTGAGAGCCGACAGCAGGAATGGCATGACAGTTTCGCCGTATATGGCTGATACCGGTGTACATGCCAGGAGGAATGCTGCTTCAATCAGCAGTATGGAACTCAGTATCCGGATAATGCTGACCGGGTTGATGAGGTTCATTGGGCGGTCTTGAAATTGCGGTGCAAAATTGAGGTCATAACCATTAAGTTTAAATAAAGAATGGTTCTTTACCCATAAAGATTTTGTAAAGAATCAACAGCCAGAAACGGGTGACGTATTTCCGCCACATTTATATATAATTAAAAGTTCCAATCAGCTTCCGAACCTGTAACCGATGCCTGATTCAGTTATAAGCAGGGTGGGATTTGACGGGTTTTCCTCTATTTTTTTCCTGAGCTGGGCGATAAAAACCCTGAGGTACTGCGTTTGTTCAAGGTATCCATAACCCCATATCTCCTTCAGGATAAACTGGTGAGTAAGCACACGGCCGCTGTTGCGGGCAAGAAGGGTAAGCAGGGAGTACTCCGTGGTTGTGAGTTTCACGATCTCGCCGTTTCTGCGAACGACGTGATTAAGAAGATCTATGCTGAGTGTACCGAACTCCAGCACCGGGGTATCCTGTTTCTCCTCGCTGAGTCTTATTGCTGCCCTGATCCTTGCAACAAGTTCCCCGCTGCGGAAGGGTTTTGTAAGGTAGTCATTTGCCCCTCCGTCAAGGGCGTTGATAATATCATCCTCTGAAGAGCGGACTGACAGAACGATTACCGGTTTTGTGTACCACTCCCTCAGGGTAAGAAGAAGCTTCATGCCATCCATGTCAGGCAGTCCGAGGTCAAGGATGACGAGTGAGGGGCTGTGGGTTGCAGCTGCCACCAGGCCCTCCCTGCCGGATGCGGCGAAGATTGTATTGAAACCATAGGTTGACAGCGAAATCTCGAGAAGCCTGCGGATCTGGACTTCATCATCAATTATAAGTATTGTTCTGTCATCTGTCATTTTGCAAGGTCTAAGTGATTCATATCCGGCAGTTCGGATGGGATTGCAATGGTGAACATTGCTCCTCCCGTTTCAAGGTTGGCTACGGAGACGGTCCCTTTGTGGACGTCAACAATGCCTCTTACAATGGACAGTCCCAGTCCCAGTCCTCCGGCAGGCGATCCGTCTACCCGGAAGAATTTGTCGAAGAGGTGCGGTAGTGATTCCCCCGGGAATCCCGGCCCTTTGTCTGATACCCGGAGAATAAGGTTGCCTTTTTCGTATAGTGCTTCCATTTTCACGACAGATCCCTGGGGAGAGTGCTGAGAGGCGTTGAGCAGCAGGTTGATAAGCGCGTGCTCCAGGAGACCGAAATCGATCTTTACCAGGGGCATTTCCTCGGCTATTACAGTCACCAGGCGGAACTGCCCGAGTTCCTGTTCAAGGTTTTGGGTGACCCTCTGAAACAGGTCGGTCACGTCATGCCAGTCAAGCCGCAGGGAAATCCTTCCGCTCTCGATGCGTGACATGCTGAGCAGGTTTTCCGTCATATGGTTCAGTCTTGCCGAGGCCTTGAGGATTTCGCTGTAAAGCGCCCTTCTGTTCTCTTCCGATGCCTCCGGGTACATCAGGGTGTCAGAGGCGCCCATGATAGCGGCTATAGGGATCCTGAACTCATGTGACACCAGGTTGAACAGCGTGCCATAGAACCTGTCTGATTCACCGAGAACCCTTGCCCTGGTTGCCATCTCGCCCAGAAACTCGCGCTCAAGGGCGCCGGCTATATGGGAGCAACAGGTATCCCAGAAGGCATCCCTGTTCCTGTACCGGTCTTCTTCGATCTTCAGTGCGACGACGCCGGGATTGATCATGGCTCCTGTCAGCGGGTGGTAGGTAAGCGGTTCATCCGGCCTGTTGGGGGTAAACCGCCCTGCTTTCTTCAGGTTGGAGAAAACCCATTCTGCGGTACCACGGTCAGGCTTTTCAGGAGTGTTCCTGTCATCAGGGTCAGGGTTATAGACCAGGTGGCCGTTGCCGTCCTGGATTATGAACTGAGCCTCAGCTCCCAGACTGGTCCTGAAGTTTTCCGCCGCCACCCTGATAACTTCCTCAGTGCCTCGTGCTCCGGACAGTCCGCCTGTCAGGCGGAAGAGGGCATTGGTCTGATTCTCCCTGTCGCGCACAGCCCGCTCCTGTCTTCTGATCCTGTTTGTCAGGATACCGTTGAGCAGGGCGATGATGAAGAAGGAGAAGAACATAAGCCTGTCTTCAGTTCGGGCTATGTGGAAGGTATGGAAGGGGGGGATGAAAAAGTAGTTCCACGAAACTGCACTCATTGTTGAGGCTAGCAGTACAGGGCCTATCCCGAGGAATGCAGCGAGGAGGGCAACGACGAATAGAAGGATGAAGGAAACAATATGATAGCTCTGGGGAGAAGATAATGGAAGGCACACAAGGGTTGTCAGTCCAATAATCAGGATAACAATCAGATAAGGATAGATGTTCCTGAGTAGGCCTGTCACCCGCGTTGTTAATCTGCCATCCATCTGATTTTCCGTTTTCAATACAAATTTAAGCCCGGAAAGGATATAATTAAGTTTTATTCCGGCTGCTAATTTGATAAACCGTTTATAAAGACTTTATTAATATTCCCGTCAGCGGTGAAAGGATTTTATAAAGACAATCCGGCCAGGTTACCGCAGCAGTGCAAAGCCATGGATATCAGGCATATCAGGCAAGTAATAACACTGATACACGCGAAAAATGGCGGGAAAATTGTAACCCTGAGCCCTTTATGGCCGTTTAACGTTTTGCATTACACACCGGCGAGGGTATGTGGTCAGATGGTTCATGAAGAAATGGGTCCTATATATCATTTCCCTTTTATTGTCGTTGAGTGCCACCGGGCAGAACTGTTCCATTCTCTCGAAGGCTAACAACATTACTCCTGACAAGCTCTGTTCACCGGTGACAGCCACCTGGACGGTCAGCTATACAGGGGTGAATGATGACGGCTACCCGGTCAGCATAAGGTTTGACTGGAATAACGGGACAGTACAGACGGTTCCGGCGGTAGAGACATCATCCGGGGTTTTTGAGGCAACTGCCATAAACACATACACATCGGCAGGCAATGTCTGCAACTATCATCCCCAGGCAACCCTCGTAGTCAATGGTGTTCTGTGCACCTCATCATCCCAGGAACAGATTGTGACAGTCTGGGATGATGATGACCACAACGGGGGCCATATGCATATCAACCCGGTTGTTTACCCGATCTGCTTCGGCAACAGTGCAAATGTCCGTTTCCAGGACCTGACGCAGTTCAACTGTGTGCCTCCACAGGAGAATGACAATCCCAATGTCAACACGCGTTGGATACAGTGGATTTACGGTACTGACAATACAATGACGGGAATACCGGTGACTGTCAACGGCAGGAACAGGACATTCCCGTACAGGGACAACATCATTACTCTTACCGGTCCGGTTACGGGGTCAGGGGTATGGTCTGACGTCATTTTCGTGGCAAATGACAAGCTGATAGGCCAGTATTTTGAGGTGACTCTTAGAAACTGGAACTATTGCAACCCCTATGATGACCCGACGATACCAGGCGGGCCTCATGACCGGGTCAACGGTGACCATCCTCCGGTTGTGACCACCGCAAGAATACTCATCGTGCCATATCCTGATGCAACTATAGCACCGGTTGCTCCTATGTGCGCCAATGCATCTCCCGTCACACTGACGGCGCATGACCCGGGGGGCACATGGTCAGGAAGCGGGGTCTCCGGCAACCTTTTTGACCCTTCCATTGCCGGACCCGGAACCCATACAATCAGGTATGAAATAGTCAATGGCAACGGATGCCGTGATGATGACCAGACTACAATAACTGTCTATCCTGTTCCGGATGCCACAATACTTACAACAGGGATTGCATGTTCAGGTGACCCCGTGATAGTTCTCCAGGCACGTGATCCGGGCGGGGTATGGTCCGGCACCGGTGTCACCGGCAATCTGTTTTACCCGTCTGTTGCTGCAGCAGGCAACCATCTCATTACCTATTCAATAACTGACGCCAACGGCTGCGCCGACACTGACCAGACCATCCTCACCGTGGCAACTCCCGATGCCACAATCACCCCGGTGGATACCCTTTGTGAGGACAGTCCTGCCGTCAACCTGGCGGCCCGTGACCTGGGAGGAGTCTGGTCAGGTCCCGGAGTTGTGGGCAGCCAGTTCATTCCTGCGCTTGCCGGAGTGGGGAATCACATTGTAAAGTATGAAATCCTGAACACAGACTGTGCGGCTGCAGATACCGCAGTAATAACAGTAATGGCACTGCCGTCTATAATAATTGACGGCCCGGGCACTCTCTTCCTGAACGGATCACCTGTTGCACTCACGGCTTATCCTACAGGCGGGACATGGTCGGGGCCGGGTATGACCGGAAGCCTTTTCGATCCCTCGGAAGCCGGGATTGGGAGTCATATTCTCACATACTCTGTACCCCCCATGAGTTGGGGATGCGAAGCCCTGCAGAGCTTAAGGATAGACGTGATAATGCCCCCGATGCCAGTGGCTGCCTTCGAAGGAGCCACGGAGGGATGCGCACCGCTCACAGTACAGTTTGTCAACAAGAGCATTCACGGTGAGAGCTACACATGGGATTTCGGTGATAAGCAATACTCGTCCGAAAAGGATCCCGTACACACCTATTTTGTTCCCGGTGACTACATTGTAAAGCTGACTGTCCACAACATAGCCGGGGAGGCCGTTGCAAACGGAATTATTACCGTGCATCAGAATCCTTCTGCAATCCTTGACGCTTATCCCACGAATGTGGTTAACAATGAGCAGATTGTGATTTTCTACAGCTATTCATACTTTGCTGATTCATGGCTCTGGTATTTTGGTGACGGTGCAACCTCCACGGAGGAGAATCCTTACCACAGGTATGAGTCGCCTGGTTCATATACCGTTTCGCTGCATGTTTCAACCAGCAACGGTTGTGTTGATTCGGCGGCTATGGAGACACCGGTTTTGGTGGAGTGGAAGACGGGCACCCTGAAATTTCCGAATGCATTCAAATGGAATGAATCAGGGCCGACGGGCGGTGAGTGGTCCGAAGGGGTCAATCCCTACATGGACGAGGTGTTCAGGCCCTTCTTTGAGAATGTAATTGAATACCGGCTCCAGATCTTCAACAGGTGGGGTACGCTGATATATGAAAGCAAAGACCTGAAAAGGGGATGGGACGGATATTTCGGGAACGGCAACCTGGCGCCGCAGGGCGTTTATGTCTGGAAGGCATCAGGGAGGTATGCCGATGGCGAATATTTTGACATGGTGGGTGATGTGACCTTCCTTCACTGAATTTGAGTGGCAATTCTGAAAGACAGCAGGGTTCCTGTTGAAAGTCAATATTAATTCAATACACGACAGTGAAGTAATCCGGTAAAAAAAAGGTACCCGGCCAGCGGGCCGGGTACCTGTAAATAATTCAGTTACATATTGATTGCCGGATCATTCGGCTGGTTTGAACACCCAGATCCATCCGGAACCGCATGAAGCATTATCGACAAAGAGAACCAGGCGGTCAGATGTGAATTCCTTGATTTCGTAAACCTTGTTGTTGGAATTTGATCCGCAGCCATTATTGCCCAGAATATCGGCAGCACCCTTGATGATAAGCTTGGTGTAGTCGGCATTAAATCCCCAGGTGGTCCCGGTTACAGGAGTACCCGTAGCTGAGGCATAATAGGTGAAGTTGGCGCCGCCATTAAGGTCAAAGACCATTTTGCCTGCAACATCTTCAGGGGGACAGCATTCACCTCCGGCATTCCACCAGAATTCCAGCCAGTTATATCCGGCAACCATGTACCACCAGCGTCTGCCATCTCCGCCTGTACCGTCGAACACCCATGTTTTGCCCTGGAGTTCATCTCCTACGAGCTTATAATAAGCCTCAGGAAGGGCATGGTCAAGCTGGGTGATATTCACCTCAATGCTCTTTGACGGGTGAGTTACATTTGTAATGTCATTATCCTGGATATAGGGAGTGGTGACATAGAATGTGAAGGTGCTCTTTCCGGGGATTGGGTAAACCACATCAACCCTGTCGGTGAACTTCTTGTCAATCACATAATCCCAGTAGCCGGCAACGCCCGGAGTCTTCATCCGGATTGACAGTTCGTTGCCGCCGGTAGTAGACTGTATCACTTCGAGCTGGATATCATCCGGGTTGAAGCTGTTTGTGAGAACCTGCCTGTTCTCTATCGGGTCGCAGGCTGCAAAAAACAGAGTCAGCGCCCCGAAAATCAGACTTATTGTTTTATTCATTTTCATCGTCGTATGAATTTCATATTATTACTAAACCTGCTACCAGCCGGGGTTTTGTTCGTAAACACCGTTTGAGAGGCGAATTTCAGATTCAGGTATCGGGACAAGTCCCTTGGTTTCAGCACGGTAAGCGTTGGTGTACACAGCGGCAACCCCTGAATTCATCACATTGCACGGAGTTGCGAAAAAGTTCTTGTCAGCTTTTTCTACGTCACCCCATCTTACAAGGTCGAACCATCTGAGGCCCTCGAATGCGAGCTCATAAAGTCTCTCCTTTTTGAGATTGTCAAGTGAATAAGTAACCGGGTCGAGGCCGGCCCTGGCCCTGACGGTATTCATCCCATCAGCTGTTTCTGTGAGCTCGGAATGCATCAGAAGCACGTCGGCATATCTGAGGTAGTAGAAGTCCTGGGCATGCCACAGCTGCATGTCTTTGTTCGTTGACCCGTAGATATAGTAGAACATGCCTCCAATACCGTCAGCTCCGTCATGCTGCAGGCTTATATACTTCTTGTTGAAAAGGCCTGTTTCATGGTCGCCCTTGTTTGCCTGGTAACCGCCGGTGCCCTGTTCTGCCTTGCCCATTTCAAGGACTGAGCCGAGTTTCCTTGGATCATCGTTGGACCATGAGTTAAAGAATGCAGGGTGAACAGGTCCCCATCCCCAGCCTTCGGCGAACGGAACGAGTGATGAATTTCCCCTGATACCAAAGAAGAGAGCTGTGCGGTTGTTGTACTTTGGACCTTCATCCCAGTCCCAGTTGCCGAAGGCAAACCTTTTGGCAAACATAACCTCTTTATTTCCGGTACCCACGGTGGAGTTCGGACCATCCTGGCCAACCCAGTCCAGACCTTCGGTAGCTGCCCATGGGAGGACATCGCTGCCAGCGCTCGTATTTACATATGAGTAGGGCCACAGGTTCCTGAAATCTGGAGTAAGTTCATAATGGCTGTTTGTCATTACGTCTTCCAGTTCTGTGACTACCTGTGCTTTTGTAAGGGTACCGCCATCGGGAAGGGGAAGGTCTGTGGTAGCCTGCTTCTCAATGTTGGTCATGTAACCGGTATAGAACAGGAATGTGCGTGCTATATAGGCTTTTGCCACCCACCGGTTTGTGTGACCGTATTCAGCAAGCGGAACAGTCATCGGGTTGATTGCCGGCATGGTTTCAGCAGCCTTGATGAAGTCAGCAGCAATCTGGCTGAAAGTCTCGGTGAAGGAAGCTCTTGGCACATCGCGAGGTGAGTCGGTCCTGGGAATAAGTGGCATTCCGCCGAAGAACCTTGCAGCACGGTACATGAAGAATCCTCTCATGAAGTATGCTTCGCCAAGGGCGGTGTTCTTGAAGGTTTCTGCCTCTTCAGCCGTATTGAAGTATGCCGAATAGTCAGCATCAGTCACCGCTTCGATGATTGCGTTGGTCCGGTATACGCCATTGTAAGTCTGTTTCCACAGGTCGCGGTAGGTATCCTCGGTGGGGTCCAGGAAATTATCACAGTTTTTGGCTGTAATATCATCAGGGCCGCCGCCGCCGAGCATATAGTCACTCATGAGGTTGGCAGCAACCTGCTCCTCGCTGAAGACTCCGTTGACATAAAGGGCATTGTATGCCCCTGCCATAGCTTCAGTTATGTCAGTTGGAGTTTTGTAGAAGTTCGTAAGGTCTTTCTGATACAGGTTTCTTGTATCGAGGAAATCTTCACAGCCGCTTACCAGAAGGGCGGTTACA
>Ga0116171_10005892_pt1 | contig 10694 bp, 8 predicted proteins | sample AD_JPNHW2_MetaG_FD_89798 | JGI IMG/M metagenome (GOLD analysis project Ga0116171, IMG submission 89798) | Active sludge microbial communities of municipal wastewater-treating anaerobic digesters from Japan - AD_JPNHW2_MetaG | ecosystem: Engineered > Bioreactor > Anaerobic > Digestate | place...
ATGGCGTGCCGCGCCGGTGATCGCTTCGTCAATCGCCGCGTAGTTGTTCTGGGTGGCGACGATGAGGTTGAGGCTGGCGACCCGGCCCTGCTCGTCTGCCGTGTAGTCGTGGACGAGAATGCCCCGGGGCGCCTCGACGACGCCGACGTAGCGGCCCGCGCGCGGCTGCGTGGCCACCGTCACCGGACCGTCTCCGATCTGCTCTGGCAAGGTGGCCAGCCACTCGGCGCAACAGAGCATCTCCACAAGCCGCGCCTCGACGTAGTCGAGGGCCGACTGGCGGACGCGACCGCTGGCGTGGAAGCGCGCCAGCGCCTCGTTGGCTCTCGGCGTCGGCATCGAGTCGGCCAGGTTGAGGCGAGCGAGGGGCCCGACAAAGCAGTTGGCGCCGGCCGGCTCGCGCAGCTCCACCGCCTTCATGTAGGAGTCGGGCATGACCTTCTCGACCATGAGCGACGCGTAGTCCGCGGCAGCTACGCTGCGCCCCCGCTTCCCGGTCGTGTCGCCAAGCGTCAGCTCACCGCCGAGCAGGCTGAACACCCCGGCGCGAGAGAGGGCGAGCGGGGCGAACGATAGCGTCATCGCCTCTCGGAGGTCCGCCAGTGCACCCACCTTCTCCTGGACCAGGCTCGTGACCTCGTCGAGCAGGGAGAACGCCTCGCGCCCCCAGCTCGCGATCGTCGTGAGCTTTTCCCGGTCGGGTCTGGCCGCCATCCCGCCGGGGATCGCCGTGACCGGATGCACACCCCGGCCGCCGATGATCTCGACGGTCCTCTGCCCGATGCTGCGGAGCCGCAACGCCTTCTTCCCGAGCTCGGGGTCGAGGCCAAGGAGCGCGAAGATGTTGCGGGTCTCCGGCGCCGCACCCACCCCCATCAACACGTCGGGGCCCGCGAGCACGAAGGTCGCCAGGGCATGAGAGTGCAGCACGTGGCCTGCGTACATGAGGTCGCGCAGCAGCGTCGCGTCGCGCGGCGGCGTCACGCCCAGCCCGTTCTCGATGGCCTGGACGGCGGCCATGTGATGGGCAGCCGGGCATACTCCGCAGATGCGCGCCGTGATCTGCGGCATCTTGAACAGCTCGGTCCCCTGCAGCAGCTTCTCCATGCCACGGATCTCCAGCACCTGCAGGTGTCCGCGGGTGACCCCACCGGAGTCGTCGGTCTCCAGGGCGATGCGGGCGTGCCCTTCAATACGCGTGACCGGATCCACCACCTTGATCTGTGGCATCGGCTATCCCTCCCTGCTCGTTGCCGCCGGCGCGGGAACCGCGTCGCCGGCCCATTCCCGCAGCTCCACGGTCGGCTTGCGATAGACCGCCGGCGAGGCCACGGCATAGGCATAGAAGGTCTTGGCGCTTTCCTCGAAGTAACGCGTGATATCGTCGATGGGAATCCCGGTCAGCATGTTCATGCGCCTGGCAACCATGGTCCGCAGGTCCAGGTGCGGCTCGCGGATGAGGTCGGCCGAAGGCCCGGCGCAGCCTGTGCAGGCGACTCCATTGGCCGGACACGGCGCCTGGCAGCGGTTGAGAGTGACCGACCCGAGGCACACGACCCCCTGGCTCAGGAAGCACAGCTCCGCGTCGGGCGCCGAGACGGCGGCCTTCTGGAGCGTCGCTCCCGAGCTCTTGCGCATCTTCCGATTGCACTCGGTACATACCGGCCTGGTGGTCAGAGGCGGGGCCGACGCGCCCAGCAGCGCGCGCAATGCTGCGGCGATGAAGTAGGGGTGAGGGGGGCATCCGGGGAGGTAGAAGTCCACCTCCACGACCTCGTCGAGCGGGGTCACGCCCTCCTCCAGGACCGGCAGATCCGGCCCCCCGGGGACCTGCCCTGGAGCATTGGTGGGACCCGAGGCGTACACCTCGTCGATGACCGCGCCCGGCTCGTAGAGCCAGCCGAGTCCCGACGGCCCGCCGTAGGTCGCACAGCTACCAAAGGCGACGAGGGTCTTGACGCTGTCACGCATCCGCTTGGCCGCCTCGCGGTCATGATGGCTGCGAATTGCCCCCTCGACGATGCCGACGTCGGCCTTCGGGTAGCCCTTCTCGTCCATCAGCACCGGCACGCGCACGAACTCGACCTCCTCGACCAGGGTCGCGAGCTTCTCGTGCAAGTCGACGACCGCCACGTGGCAGCCGGAGCACCCCGACAACCACTCGGTGGAGACCCGCGCTCTCATGACGCCTCCTCCCAGATCATTTCCTTCAGACATGCGTTGGGCCCCGCCTGGATGATCTCCAGGTGTACGCGCGTGTTGGGCATGATCCTCTCCATGGCGCCGGCGAACACGCCGTGGGCCATGAAGCACAGCGACTGCTTCTGCTCATGGGCATAGCAGAACAGCGCATTGCGCACCATGCAGGTCCGGAAGACGAGCCGCAGCTTGCGCTTGCCGCCGTCGGACGCGACCAGCTCGGTCCGCTCTCCGGCAAACGGCTCGAACTCCCACACCAGCCCGTGCGCGGCCAGAGCCTCCCGAAGGACTTCGACCGCCTTCAGGGGATCCGTGGTCTGGGCGACGTCGCGTACCGCCTCCAGCCCAAAACGCTTCCCTGCCAGATTGCAGACCGAGTTGCAGCCCTTGCCGAGGTTCTTCTCAGCCCCGTGAGCCAGTGCGCCCACGAAGTAGGCAGCGGCGTGCAACCGTTCCAGCTCAGCATCCATCGTGCGTCCTCCATTCCTTTCCGGAGAACGGTCCGGACCGTGCCTCACCGCCGGTGTTGCCGGGCGGAGGCGAACAAGGCGCGAGACTCATGGCCATCTTCATTCCGGTTCGGGGCTTGAGCTCCGCGATGCGCTTTCGGCCGCACCCGACCGACCCACAGCTTCCGACGGCAACATGCCGGCGCTCGTCGGCCGTGGCACACGACTCGGCGCTCCCCCGAATCGCCGCGTCGTCCCTACAGCATCCGCTCGATGTCAGGAATTCGCTTCTTGAGCTGATAGCGGACGTTGCCGAGGTTGGCGCCGATGTCGGCCACCACCGCGACGATGCCGTCCCGCCCCACCAGGCCCATGACGATGAGCCCGCCCTTGTACTCCAGGAGGCCCTGGGTCATCTCGCCGACCCCGAGCTCCCGGCCTACCACCTCCGAGGAACCGATCCCGGTGGAGATCACGGCTCCCACCGCCTCGGTGTCGAGGGTGGCGCTGCGGGACACCCCGTCCAGGACGAATCCGTCGCGTCCAACTACCACGGCCGTGGTCACGCCCTCCACCTTCACCAGGTCATTCAGTACGTCGCGTAGCGCTGCCATCTCATCCCTCCTTCTGTCTATCTGGTTGGCCCCGGACTGCGTGACCGCCCACAAAGTGCCCAAACCCTGGGCGACCCTTGGCTATCCGGACCCACATTCGCGACCGTCTGGCGTTGTGTGGAGCTCGACCTGCAGTCCCACCTGGGCGTCACTGGCTGGCCTCGAGCTGGTGCGCGAGCTTGGTCACGGCCGCGGACACATTCCCCAGTCCTGCATTCCCGTCGGCCACCACCATGAGCATCGAGCCATCCCCCAGGCGGGTGACCGCGACGACTCCGCGGTCGTCCTCGACCAGCATCCGGTGAAGCTCGGGTCGCGGGTGCGCGAGCCGAAAGGCGTTCACGGCGGCAGCGAGAGCACACATCTGGGCCATCGGATGGAGGCTCGAGCCGGACTGGGCGCGAATCACGCCGGTCGCATCCTGGATGCACGCGTACTCGGCAAATGGAACGGTCGCCACGAAGGCCGAGAGGGGCGCGCAACGCGAGTCGGACGTGGTCGGAGCCCCCGAGGTCGGTGTCAGGTCAGCAGCGGATGGTACGACTGTCAAGGTACCTGGGAATGCCAGCACACGAGCGACGGCTGACTGCAGCTCGAGGTCCGGGCGCGAAGGCGCCTCGGCTTCGGGGCGAAACTCGAACTCCCCGTTGTTCCAGCTCAAGGTATCGGTGAGGACCCCGACTCCACTCCGCCCGCCGCCGACCGCCTCGACCAGCGCCCCGTCCTGAAAGTAGAGCCTGGCGTCAGCCTCCAGACCGGCGACAACCAGCTCACCCGTTCGTCCTCCCGTACGCAAGACCTGCAGCAGGTCCCGCACCCGGATGTCTTCGAGACTTCCCCGCCATGCCATGCCAGCTCCCGCCAGAGGCGCGCCAAGCGGCCTTGGATTGATGCCTGAGCTGCGCGGCAGAGACTACCAAGACCGAAGCTCGCTCCCCCCAGTCCCGCCAATTGTGAATCTTAGCACAACATCCGGTCTACCGGGAAAACCTCCGAGCGATCGCCGTCAATACCCGAGCTGGCGGATGACCTCCTTGAGCCCCGCCGCGGAGGCCACAAGTCGGGCTCGCTCGGTCTGGTCCAGGACGATGGGCAGGACCTCACGGATGCCGTCGCGGCCCACCACTGCCGGCAGGCTGAGGCAGACATCGGTGATGTCCTCAAAACGCTCGAGGTAGGAGGAGACCGTGAGGACGCTCCGCTCGTCGTGGAGGATCGCCTCGATGATGCGGGAGACCGACAGCGACACGGCGTAGAACGTCGCCCCCTTGCGCTGGATGACCTCCTTCCCCGCCATCACAACCGCCTGGTGGATGCGCTCCCGGCCGGCTGCGTCGAGTGGCACGCCACCCGGAGGCGCATAGCGCGTGACCGGGATCTGCCCGAGGCTGGCCATGCTCCAAACCGGCACCGAGGAATCCCCGTGCTCTCCGATCACGTAGGCGTGGATGTTGCGTGGGTCGATCCCGAACTCCTGCCCGAGCAGGTAGCGGAATCGCGAGGAGTCCAGCGAGGTGCCTGAGCCGATGATCTTGGTCGGTGGTGCCGGCAGACGCTTCACCGCCACGTAGGTCAGGACGTCCATGGGATTGGAGACGACGATCACCACGGCCCCGCGGTAGTGGGGCGTGATGCCGGCGAGGATCTCCTCCATGATCGCGGCGTTGCCGCGCGCCAGGTCGAGGCGCGACTCCCCCGGCTTGCGTCCACGCCCGGCGGTGATGGCGATGACGTCGGCGTCCGCCACTCCCTCGTACCCCTCGGCCCGGATCTCCGCGTTGTCGAGGTACGAGGCACCGTGAGCAAGGTCGAGCACCTCGCCGAGTGCCTTCTCGCGGTTCACGTCGATGAGGCTGACGCGGCTCGCCACGTCACGCACCAGCAGCGTGAAGGCCATGGTCGCCCCGACGTTCCCCGCCCCGATGATCGCAACCTTCATGGCATCCTCCCTTCGGACCAACTGCCGGTGCACCGGCTAAATGCCGCCGTCAGGGCTCGCGAGACACGTCAGCGGCCGTCCCGCTTCCTGATCGGAAGCTTGACGCGGACACCATCGATCCCAGGACGACCCAGAGCAACGCGAAGACCAGCAGGGTGACCACTACCCCGGCCCCGACCAGCGCCCAGACCGGCACCCGCCGGGTCCGCAGCAGACCGGCGGACGACGGCAGGCCCGGCACCTGACCAGCCGCGAGCTGGCGCGCCAGCCGCACCCAGCGCCGGTTCTGATGGCGCAGGTAGCGCGGCCACGCCGGGGCGTCCCCGAGCAGCACGCTGGCAAGCTGGCGGGCCTCGTCGAGCCGCCCCGTGCGAGCCAGCAGCGCCGCCAACCGCACCCGTCCTTCGGCGTTGTTGGACTGCTTGCCGAGCTCACGCAGCACCGTCTCCAGGCGGACATCCTCGCCGCTCTCACCCAGGCACTGGGCGAGACGGAGCATCGCGTCGCCGTACCGGAACCGCGGGTCCCGAGCGCACACCGATTCGAGCAGCGGCAGCGCCTCGGTCGAGCGCCCCTGGGCCATCAGCGAGAGGGCCAGGCCGTGGGCGATGTCGAGTCGATCGGGGAGCTTCGCGAGCGCCGTCCGAAAGTGCACCTCGGCCTCGGCATGCCGGCCAAGGCTGGCGAGGTCCTCCGCCAGCTCGGCGGCGACCGCCGGCAGCGGTGCATGCTGCAGGCGGGCCTGGGCCTCGACGATGCGGACCTTCGCCGCCCGTCGCTGGCTGTACTCCCGCCACGGCCCCTTCCCCTTGCCGCCGCCCAGCGCCCCGACCGAGAGGAAGTACGCGACGGGACCGAGCAAAGGAAAGAAAAGGACCATCGGGATCCACCACCAGTCCGACCCGTTGCGGACGATGTGCGCGATCGCCGCGATGGCCAGAGCAATCGGCACGACCTGCATGAGCAACCCGACGACGAGAAGAAGCGACCCCATCCCTGCACCCCCTCGCGGCGCGCCGCCGGCCACCTGGCGATGCGGCCATTCTAGCCCCGCCAGGACCCTACACGGGCGCCCATCACCAGGGCGAAACAGCCCTCCAACGCCCGGGCGTGGGCGCCGGGGATCACCACCAGGTGGTTCCCGAGGGGGTGACGGAGCAGGTCGTCGACCGCGCCGACGTGAAGGGTGACGTCCAGACGTGTCCGGCAGGAATTCTCGGCCGGCGGAGCGGGCGTCGCGGTACCCTCTGCGAGCCATGCCTGGTCAAGGCGCATCCCGCCGATGCGCAGCAGCGTCACCGGGCCGGGCAGCAGCTCGCCGGCCACCGCCACCGAGCGTCCGGACTCGAAATGCGAGCGCAACCTGAAGGCCGTGGTCAGGCTGGGAGGCACCGTGCAGTGGGCGAGGCGCAAGGTATTGGCGTCCTCGTCGAGGTCGATCGGATTGGCCATCCAGGCGACCCGGTCGAGCCGCAGTCCGGCGAGGAGCAGGCCGAGGGCGGCGCACAAGTCGCCCTCGCACCCGGCCACGATCCCCTCGTCGGCCAGCGTGGCGAGGGCGAGACAGCCGCTCGCGCCACTCGCCTGCAGGAGGTCGAAGCACCGCACCGTCACCGCGTCGAGATGGTCCTCCTCGATAATGGCGCGCAGCGCCGCCCAGATCCTGCCCGCAGCCGCCACCTCCCCCGGCATCGTTGCGGCCTCACCCGGCTCGGCCCGCGCCAGCCACGTCGCGGCGAAGTCGGCCGCCATTTCATCTGGCACACCCTGAAGGCGGCGCAGCACACTGTCGAGGGGGATGCGCCGCACCTGGGGACCCCACTGGGTGCGCACCGCCTCGTCGTCGGGGGCGCTCGCCACCAGCCAGTCGGACGGCTCGCCCACCAAGCCGATGCGCGAGGCCCGCATCGCGTGCCAGAGCCGCAGGTCCGCCACCGTCGAGGCCAGCCGGGCAAGACCCAGCTCGTCGCCGGGACCGCGCACCAGGCAGATGCGGCCACGTACACCGTCCTGCTGCAGTCGCGCCAGCACCTCGAGAGACGCCGCCAGGGAGTTGTTCCCGGGATGTGCCAGGAGGCACACCGGCTCGCCGTCCATCACCTGCCGCCGCCGCGCCACCAGGTCGAGGATCGTCCGCTCGGTGCCACCGGTGGCGACGAGCACCACGACCGGCACCCGGGCGTCGACCTCCGCCTCCCCGACCAACGTGCCGCCGATCCCGGCGACCGGCGCAAGGAGAGGCTGGAGCACTGCTTCGAGGGCGCCATCGTCCAGGGATCCGGACCCAACCGGAACGACGGCAATCGCCGCGGTCTCGAGCTTGGCGGCGGAGCCTCGCAGAGGCGTCATGGCCACCATTCTCCCCGAATCCACTGTCGCTGTCGCCACCGGTCCTAGCGCTCCTGTAGCCAATCCCTGAGGATCATCGTCTGGAGAGAGTCAGGGCTCGTGATGCGGGTGATGGCAAAGCTCCGCTCGGCCTTCGAGCCCAGCGCGACCTCGATCTCCCGGACCTGCTGGCGGCGCGAGATGAGCAGCTTGACCCGATCACCGCTCGTGTGGAGCTTGAGTGCATCCTCCAGCGTCCTGGCGGTGAGGCGCGTCCCGTCGAGGGAAAGGAGCTCGTCGTCGACGCCCAGACCCGCCTGCCAGCCCGGCGAGCCCCACTCCAGACTGGCGACGGTCAGGCGCCCGTCGCGATCCAACGTCGTTGCCCCCAGATAGCCGCCCGGCTCCATCTTCGGAGCGGTGTCGATCGCCAGTCCCGCGTAGGCGAAGTAGCGGGGATAGTCGAGCTCCTTCACGGTTGTGGCATAGACGTCGAAGATCTCGGCCAACGGGACGCCAGCGGTCTGCTCGCACACGGCGCGCAGCTCGGCGTCGGTGAACCCCCGCCGCTTCTCCTGGAAGAAGGTCCGGTACAGCGTCCGCATCACGTCGTCGAGCGACCTCACGTTGCCCGTCTCGTGCCGGATCTTCAGGTCGAGCAGCATGGCCAGTGCGGCACCCTTGTCGTAGTAGGAGATCGTGGTGTTGACCGTGTCCTCGCCGCGGTCGAAAAACCTGATCCAGGTGTCGATGCTCGCCTGGGCCGCCGACTGGTGGAGGTGGCCGGGAGCGTTTTCGAAGCCCGCGATCACCTTCCCGGCCCGCTCCAGGAACTGCTCGGGGGTCAGCAAGCCGGCGTGCCGCATGATCCGGTCCTCGTAGTAGACCGTGAACCCCTCGGACATCCACAGCAGGTCCGTGTAGTTCTCGCGATCGTAGTCGAAGGGGCCGAGGGCGACCGGCCGGATCGCCTTGACGTTGTAGAGATGGAAGAACTCGTGGGCAATGAAGGCGAGCCAGCGCGTGTAGTCGCTGGCGTCTTTCGGGGTGGGGTCGTTGAACAGGAGCACCGTCGAGTTGGCGTGCTCGAGACCCCCGAACCCCTTGCCGAGGGCGATGAAGGTGTAGTGCCGATATGGAATGTCGCCGATGAGGCCGACCGCCGCCTCGACGATCCGCTTGAGGTCCGCCGTGAACTTGTCGCGGTCGAGGGCGCCGATCCCGTCGAGGGCGATGCGGTGAGGGATCCCGCGCACCTCGAAGCTCAGGATCTCCTGATTTCCGATCAGGATCGGGCAGTCGTAGAGGACGTCGAAATCCGGCGCGAAAAAGGTGCCAGGGCGGCCTTCGACCGGGTCCAGCCCGGTGGAGATCCGGCTCCAGCCCTCGGGCTGGCGGAGGGTGACGGTGACCGGATGGCGGAGCCCGCCCGCCGGGTGCATGAAGGCGCTGGCCGGCGAGATGAACGCCCGGCTGTCGTCGAGAAAGCTGTCGGCCACCGATCGCTCGAAGGCGAAGAGGTCGTAGCTCACCACCACCACGGCCGCACCCGCCGTGGTAACCCGCCACGTGTTCTTCGTGACCTTCGCCCAGGGCAACGCCTGGCCGGCCCCGTCCTCGGCCCGAAAGTCGACCACGTGCCTCGCGAAGTCGACGATCCGGTAGTACCCCGGCGTCCAGACCGGCAGCTTGAACTCCTGCGTCGCGCCCTCGACCCCTTCGCAGCGCAGGACGATATGCAGCAGGTGGGTGCCGGGTCGCTCCATCGACACCTGGAATGCCAGCTTCCCTTGGACCGTCTGGGCGCCTGCGATTGAGGCGACCGCGAGCAGCACACAGGCCACCGTCACCCGGGTTGGGTTGGTCATGCCGATTCCTCCGACCAGAGAGTGCCGGGCGCGCAGCCACGTCGAAGTACCCGGCCTGTGCCGGGAGTCTACTCCGAGAATGTCCGTCGTCCGACCCGGTTGGCTGGTCCTGATCCCTCCGCAGCGCGCCACCGCCGTGCCGCCGCGGAAAGATTCCGGCTCACCGGCGAGGTGCCTCCAGCGGACAGCCCATCCAGACGAAGCAAGGGCGGGGATCGCTCCCCGCCCTCGCGCTTGCTGCCTTGTTCGGGTCGTGGCCCGGTCTGCTGGCCACGGACCACGGTCGTCCTAGTACATGTCCCCCATGCCGCCACCGCCGTGGGGCATCGGAGCATCCTTCTTCTCTTCCGGGATCTCGACCACGAGTGCCTCGGTCGTGATCATCAGGCCGGCGATCGACGCCGCGTTCTGCAGGGCGTTCTTGGTCACCTTCGCGGGGTCGATGACGCCGCTCGCAACCAGGTCTTCCATCTGCATGGTCTGGGCGTTGTAGCCGAAGCTGCCGCCCTTGGCGCGGATCTCGCGCACGATCACCGCCGCCTCGTCGATGCCGGCGTTGTGGATGATCTGGCGGGTCGGCTCCTCGAGCGCGCGCAGCACGATCTGGACGCCGGTCTTGACGTCACCGGTGCTGGCCGCGTACAGCTTCTCGACCGTGTCCATGGCGCGCAGCAGTGCCACGCCGCCGCCCGGGACGATGCCCTCTTCCACGGCCGCCTTGGTGGCGTGGAGCGCGTCCTCGACGCGGGCCTTCTTTTCCTTCATCTCGGTCTCGGTGGCGGCGCCGATCTTGATCTGCGCCACGCCGCCGACGATCTTTGCCAGCCGCTCCTGCAGCTTCTCGCGGTCGTAGTCCGAGGTGGTGTCCTCGATCTGCTTGCGGATCTGCTTGATGCGGCCCGCGATCGCTTCCTTCTTCTTGGCGTCGGCGTCATCGACCACGACGGTGGTGTTGTCCTTGTCGATGGTCACCTTCTTGGCGGTGCCGAGGTCGTCCCACTTGACGTTCTCGAGCTTGATGCCGAGGTCCTCGGAGATGAGCTTGCCACCGGTGAGGATGGCGATGTCCTCCATCATGGCCTTGCGGCGATCGCCAAAGCCCGGGGCCTTGACGGCGACGACCTGCAGGGTGCCGCGCAGCTTGTTGACGACCAGGGTGGCCAGCGCCTCGCCAAGCTGGCCGGCGGCGTGGCCGTGATCAACGTCGGTGCCGCCACCGAGACCGAGATGAAGGAAAAGAAGGCTCGCGTCGAAGACTCCCTGCACGCCACCCGTGCAGCTGTCGAAGAAGGCGTGG
>Ga0116171_10005894_pt1 | contig 10693 bp, 6 predicted proteins | sample AD_JPNHW2_MetaG_FD_89798 | JGI IMG/M metagenome (GOLD analysis project Ga0116171, IMG submission 89798) | Active sludge microbial communities of municipal wastewater-treating anaerobic digesters from Japan - AD_JPNHW2_MetaG | ecosystem: Engineered > Bioreactor > Anaerobic > Digestate | place...
GACCATGTGGTATTGCTTGACGAAAAAGGAAAACAGTTTACATCGGTTCGTTTTTCGGAATTGATTTCAAACCTGATGCTGACATCCAATAAATGCACGGTTTTTGTTATTGGTGGACCGTATGGATTTTCTGAACAAGTATATAAACGTGCAAATTCGATGATTTCGCTTTCATCCATGACCTTTTCACATCAGATGATACGTTTGTTGTTTGTAGAGCAACTTTACCGTGCAATGACCATCATAAAGGGAGAACCTTATCATCATGAATAGAAATAATGCTGAAAAGCAAAGAATTTTAAACAGAAACAGTGTCGCGTTGATTCTACTCTGTGTATTTGCACTGCTTGGAGTTGTATGCCAGTGGTTTTACAAACAATCACCGGCAAATGCCATTCCCATAAATGATGTAAGGTATGCTATCAGTGTAAAACAACGGAAAGCGGAAGAAAAAATGAAGGTGATTGAGGGCCTTCTGCAACGAAAATCGCTCGATTCACTGAACCTGATTTCTTTTCAGAAATTAGCAAACACCTATCTTGTTTACCGGAATGGAGAACTGATTTTCTGGTCGAATAATATTACCAGCCAGAAAAATCTGCAGAATACAGCCTGGGAATATGTATTGATGCCCAATATGCATACTATTGCAAAATCGAAAAAGATTAGTGAGTTTAATATCGTTGCTTACATACCTGTAAAATATAATTATTCCTACGAAAATAAGGAGCTTACCAATAAGTATTTTGAAGGTTTCAAACTAAATAAGGAAATTGGAATTGTGCTGAATAAACCAGCAGATAAATATGCAATATTCAGCAATCAAAACGATTATCTATTTACCCTGAAACTTCCCGATCAGCCTGTTTATAATGAAAACTGGGCCATTGCCGCGATGTATTTCTTTCTGGCAGCATTCTTTTTGTTGTTTTACCTTTTTGCCACTTTCCCTTTGCTGATAGGTAAGAAACTGTTTACCTGGAAGGAATTCCTGGAGGTAACTTCGATTATGACATTGTTTGTGATTATTTGTTTGAAGTTTAATCTGCCTACCACCTTTTTTTCAAATAAAATCTTCACACCGTATCATTATGCAACCAATTCAATCCTGGCATCGTTAACCCATTTGAGTTTTCTGACTTCATATATTTGTTCTACTATCTATCTTTTCTGTTTTCATACCGATAGAAACTTGCGAAAAGATAAATATTTCACCCTGAAAGCGGTTGTTTTGCTGTTGATTCCCGGAGCATATTTTATGCTGATTTTCAACTTTATGGTCGGGCTAGTATTTAATTCTACCACCGAACTGAATATCCTGAAATTAACTGACTTCAATTGGGTGTCGGTTTGGAACCACTTCCTGTTGTTTTTCTTGGGAATTAGTTATATGTCTTTGTACCTGAAAATTCACCGGATTATTTTACGAAAAAAAGGACTGAGAGGTTTGCTGTTGATCGATATTCCTGTGACATTGTTTTTTTGTGTTCTCCTGTTTTTTAATCTTCGCCCATATGGGTTAGACGCCGCTGTTTCTTTTCTTATTCCTAATATAATTTTATATCTTCCTTTGCTGTACAGAGGTTTAATGGATAATAAATGGTTTGTGGCTATCTGGTTGTTTTTCATCACCCTCTTTGTTACCTGGAATTTTATTAACATGAACAAGGACAAGAAATTTGAAAAATATAAAACGCTGGCCGAAAATCACTATCTGAATGATAATGCTGATGAAGATAAAATCGCAGAGCTCATACTGGTTGACATTGACAGGGAAGTGAAGAAAGATGAAGTTGTGAGACATCTGATGCAGTATCCAGATTCTGTTCAGAAAGCCAATGATTACCTAAATAAAGCCTATCTTCGGGGTTTCTGGTCAAAATATGAAATGAGATTGTTTGCAACTTTGCCGGGTACGGTTCTGGATCAAACATATCAGGAAACAATAAATTCATACGGCAATCAGATAAAATCAAGTAACTTCTATGTGATGAATAGCAAATCGTCGGATATGGCATTTTTGGGCGCTTTTAAGCTAGAACAGTCGGGCGGGAAAAAAGTGAATTTCTATATGGAATTTTATCCGAAGAAGTATTATAAAAGTTATAGTTTCCCCGGATTGCTGGTTGAAGGAACGCCAAGTCTGCAGCAACAACTTGAACTCTCGAGTGCGCGTTATACTTATCACGAACTAGCATTCACTTCCGGAAAATTCCGCTATCCCCGAGATGGAAAATGGATTGATAAAAAACCTTTGAATTTTTACACCCAGGATTATGGAAGTTACCGGCATTATATATATGTCCCCAATATCTATAATTATTTCATATTGTCTGAAGAAAACACAAACAGTATCTGGGGGTATCTGCTTTATGTTTTATATACTTTCGTCGTTTATTTACTGGTAGCATTTCTGATTTTCTGGATTTATAAGTTGATTCACAAAAAAACTTCCAATCCATTCCGGTTGACATCAAGATACCTTTATTCATTTGTCGTACTGCTGATCATAAGTTTTGTTTCTATTTTTTATGTATCCATAAACTATATCCAACAAAAGTACCGAAACGAACAGCGTATTAATCTGGAACGAACTAAAAATTATATTCAGACTGCTTTACAGGAAAAATATTACTGGACAGAAAAAATTGATTCTTCCATGGAGAATTCTCTTAATCTTTTCTTACAGGACCTTTCTTATACTTATCAAAATGATATTCACGTTTACGACAACGAGGGAAAGCTTATTGCAAGTTCACAACCCAGTATTTTTTCACGCGGTCTGATCAGTAAGAGAATTTCTCCCTTACCATTCTTCTCCAAAAATCCCAATATGAATAATTATGAATTTATCGGAGAACTGGAATACCTTACAGCTTATACCGACTTCTACAATGGTGATTTTCTTCAAATAGGCTATATTGCAGTGCCGCAATATTTCAGCAATGATCAGATTCAGGCTGAAATTCAGGAATTTCTCGCCGTTATTGTTCATATATATCTGGTAATCACTATCCTGTTAATATTTTTAAGCTTGGTTATCAACAAAAAGCTCTCCGAGCCGCTTGCAATGCTTGAAAGAAGCTTGAAAGACATCCGGCTGGGGCAGCGGAATAAAAAAATTGAGTATAAACCGAATGACGAAATTGGTCAGTTGGTAATACAATATAATAAAACGGTAGATGAACTTGAAGAAAGTGCCCGGTTACTGGCAAAATCAGAACGCGAGTCAGCCTGGAAAACTATGGCGAGACAGGTTGCGCATGAAATCAATAATCCGCTCACTCCTATGAAACTTACCATACAGCAACTGCAACGTACTAAAAAAATGGGAGACAATCGTTTTGATGAGTATTTCGAGAAATCGACTGTTACGCTTATTGAGCAGATTGAAAATTTATCGCAGATTGCAGGAACATTCTCGACTTTTGCGCGTTTGCCTGAGGCTAAACCGGATAAAGTAGATGTATCGAAAATCGTTGGCATGGTTGTAGAATTGTTTTCCAATAACCACGATGGGACAAGAATTATTTTCCGGAGCGATGTTCGGGATGCTTTTGTAATAGCAGACCGAGAACAACTCATACAGGTGTTCAACAATCTGTTGAAAAACGCGATACAATCTATTCCTACCGGGCGTGAAGGGAAAATTCAGGTATCGGTAGAAACAACTCCTGAAAACGTTTTTGTACACATCCGCGATAATGGAAAAGGAATTTCCGACGACATAAAAGATAAACTTTTTACGCCCAACTTTACTACAAAATCTACAGGAATGGGTCTTGGATTATCTATAAGTCAGAATATGATTCGTATGGCTGGAGGGCAGATTACATTTGAGACCAAAATAGATGAGGGAACTGTTTTCCACGTCATTCTACCAAAATATATGACAGAATTATAAGGCTGATATCCTGTTATTAAATGTGATAAAGGTGCTCCAACAGTTCCAACAGCATCTCTGAATGTTGTTAAGCTGCATCAAAAATCAAAATTTCTTAAGCATTCTTACAACTGCCCAGTTGTTTTTTTGCTTAGAATAAAGCATCTCAAAACCAAGTTCGCGGGCTTTGGTTTCAATCACCGGGACATCCTCAGTGTAAAAACCGCTCATATACAGTTCACCCCCTGCAGGCAGTGTGTTGGCATATGATTGCATATCGTTAAGGAGAATATTACGGTTTATATTTGCCAATACGATATCGAAATGAAGGCCTTCGAGCAATTCAGCTCCTCCCAGCAGTACATCAATGCCACTGACATTGTTCAATTGTATGTTTTCCAAAGAATTGTCAACGCACCAGTCGTCAATGTCAATGGCGGTAAGATCACCTGCACCACCCATTGATGCCAGTATGGCAAGAACCGAAGTGCCACATCCCATATCAAGCACCGATTTTCCGGCAAGATCCATGTTCAGAATCTCACCAATCATCAGACTTGTTGTTTCGTGATGACCTGTTCCGAAAGCCATTTTGGGGTCAATAATAATATCGTACTTCAACTTTGGTATGTCTTTATGAAAGGAACTGTGTATAATACACTCATCATTGATGATAATTGGCTCGAAAAAGTACTTTTCCCATTCTTCGTTCCAGTTTTTATCTTCCATTTCTTCTTTTTCAAAATCTATTTCTTCTGGAAAGGGAAAGTTCTTTAGGGTAACTTTCAGGGCGTTTTCATCGTAGAGTTTTGAAGGAATGTAAGCATCTAGCCCTTTATCCGTGTTTACGAAACTCTCAAAGCCGGTATCGCCCAGCATGGAGGCAAGAATGTCCGCTGTGTATTCAACAGAAGTATCAAACGTAAAATGAATGGCAGTGTATTTCATAAGCTTTGTTTATTGTCTGAAAAAATTGAATTTCCAGTGAACAAAAGTACAAAATTAAGTTGAATAGGTTGCCAAATTTAAGTACATTTGTGCCTTTTGTAAATCTTTATATTATAGTCCTAGCTTCTTAATGTTATGGCACAATTTTTGTGATTTTTATTTTGTAATTCGATACATTATAATACTTCTCAACCTTTAATAATATTATAAAATGAAACGCTTTAGTTTATTAATTAGTTTTTTGATTGCGCTGGTTTCATCTGGTTTTGCACAGTCAAAAAAAATCATAGATGATATCTATGTCACTCCCAATGACGCCGGTATGGTTAAGGAAGTACAAACAGCTAAAAAAACCGTTCGTGAAAAGCCAGCTTATAAAAACGGTGCAAGAGAAATAATCTTCATTGACCGTAATGGTAAAAGGACTACAGCAGTGACTGATACCGTTTATGTGATGGACGATACAGTAAACGATTCTATTGAAACGGTTGATACCGTTGAAACGGAAGGTGAATACCTGCGCGGATTTAAAGGATCGCAACAAGATTTGGAATATGCAGAACGTATTCGCCGTTTCCATAATCCCCGATATACAATTACAATTGCAGATCCCGGTTACAACGACATCTATTTTCTGGATGAAAATGACTGGAATGTGTACGTAGATGGAATATATGCTACCATAACACCTACCTGGACCAACCCTTACTGGTTTAATTATCAGTATTTCCCATACGGCTACAGCAGCTGGGGCTGGAGAAACAGTCTGTATTCTTCTTTCGGATGGGGATATTACGATCCGTGGTATTCTCCATGGAGTTCATGGTACGGAGGATACGGATATGGATGGGGTGGTTATTATGACTGGGGTTATCCCTATTACGGCGGTTATTATGGCTGGGGTTATCCGTATTATGGTGGCTATTATGGTTATGGTGGCTTGGGTTATCCGTATTCTGGTAACGGGTATTATTCCGGCAATAATCACAATACCCGTGAGAACGGACGCGTAGGAAGATTTGAATCAACACGTCCAACAAGCAGAACTTCAGTTACACGCGAGCAGGCTGTATTAGGTTCGGGTCGAACTTCAGGCAGTAATCTCTACACTACAGTCAGCCGTCAGGGTACACAAAGAAACAGGTTTGAATCAAATAATTTATCAACATCAGGTCGCGGTATGCAGAACACTACATCCGGTCGCGGTGTTCAGACCAGAAGTTCGTACACCTCCTCCGAACGCAATTCATATTCACCTAATGTGAACACAACAACCCGTACAGGCGCTGTCCGGTCGTCCGATCAATGGAATGCAACACGAAACAGCAATGCAACACGTTATTCAAACGAAACCAGAAGTTCCTCCGGATCTTCAACGGTAATCAACCGCTCAGGCTCAGACAGCCGAAGTTCTGGAAGCCGTTCATACAATAGCGGTTCATCGTCAAGCCGATCAAGCAGTTCGTATTCACCTTCATATAATAGCAGAAGTTCTAACAGCAGCACTTATTCAAGTGGTAGCACATCGTCTGGTTCATATTCATCCGGAAGTTCGGGCTCGTATAGCAGTGGAAGTAGTAGCAGTAGTAGCAGCAGTAGTTCCGGCAGCAGTCGTTCCGGCAGTGGCGGACGGAGATAAAAAGTGAAGTGTTTTTGGAAATAAACAGAATTCAAATCAAATCAATCAATAGATATTACGAATATGAAAAAAAATATTATAGTTGTATTGGCTGCTTTTGTAAGCACATTAGCTTTTGCACAAACTGAATACGATGCTTTCAAACTGACGCAGACTGATCTAAGCGGATCTGCCCGATACATGGGAATGGGAGGTGCTTTCGGAGCACTGGGTGGCGATGCCACGGCATTGAAGGATAATCCCGCCGGACTGGGGGTATACCGTGGTTCCGAAATTGCCGGGACACTCAATACAATGATTCAGAACACCGGTTCGGTATGGAGTGGCATGACATCGAAGGAAGATATGCTTAAAGTAAATCTTAACAGTTTTTCGTACGTACTGGCAATGCCCAGCTGGAGTGAAAAGAACAGCGGTTTGATGAGCTCTAATTTTTCATTTACTTTCAATCGCCTGCGAAATTTCAACCGGAAAGTAAGTGCTAACACTACCGGAAGCGCATTTTCATTCACCGATTTTCTGGCTGCATTTTCAGAAGGATATTCAGAAGCTGATCTGCAGGAAAACTCTACTATCAAAGATCCGTATGAAAATCCTGATAATGCATGGCTTTCGGTACTTGGATATCAGAATTACCTGATTAATCCCCAGGAAGGCAATACCTGGTCATCCATTCTGGACGAAGGCGAAACTGTGGCTCCATCTACATATCTCTTTGAAACAGGTGCTTTGAGCGAATACGGATTTGGATGGGGTGGTAACTTCAATAACAATCTCTTTATCGGAGCCAATGTGAATATGCAGGATTTATCTTACAACCTGCATTCAACTATTGCAGAGGACTTTGCAAAAGGCGGCTACTTTGACCTTACCTCTGCAATGTCGCAAACTGGTGTTGGCTTTAATCTGAAACTGGGAGCCATTTATCTCCCAACAAATAATTTAAGACTGGGTGTGTCTTTCCATACCCCTACGTTTTATTCCATATCCGAATATACCAATGTGTTGAATTTCAAGACTTCGGAAATTAACGATTCTTACCTGCCGCTGCAGGGTTACAGTCATGATTACAAAATTACCGGTCCCCTTCAGGCTCAGGCAAGCGCAGCTTATCTATTTGGTAAAAAGGGACTTATATCAGTCGAATATGACTATGTAAACTACCCGGGTATGCGGCTTGGACTGGAAAACGGGGATACTCAATATTACAAAGATGAAAATCAGAACATGCCAAATGTTTATAAAGCCGGACAGACCCTGAAAGTGGGTGCCGAGTATAAACTGAGCCCAAGTTTTGCTCTGCGTGCCGGTTATGCACTGATGAAAAGTGCAAATCAAACCGATTATGCGCAGGGTAAATCGCTGAAACTGAATTCAGCCAATACTAATACGGAATATTTCAATCAGATGGATACACGTTACCTTACTTTTGGAGCCGGATACCGTGCTGCGGGCTGGTTTATTGATTTTGCCTATGCGCAGAAGATGCTGGATGAGGATATGTATCCCTACCAAATACTCCGCTACCAAAACAACCGAATAACAAATATTGTCACTCCTGCAGCTGTAAATACAAAAAACAACAATATTGTGGTTACACTGGGTATAAAACTCTGAGAAAATCCCGAACCTTTAACAAAAAACCAATCCTCAGCGATTGGTTTTTTTTGTGTATTTACGTGAAATACACTACCTTTGCCGACCGAAAAACAGATTAGAAATCAACGATAACTTTCCCTGTCTGTTCGAAATTTTTTGAGACTACCCGGAACAATTTATCAACAATACAACGTTACAACAATCAATCAATGAGTTTACAATCCGAAATAAAAAGACGCAGAACATTTGCCATTATCAGTCACCCCGATGCAGGGAAAACAACGCTTACCGAGAAACTTTTACTTTTCGGCGGTGCTATCCATATTGCAGGCGCTGTCAAATCAAATAAAATCCGAAAAACAGCCACATCCGACTGGATGGAAATTGAAAAACAGCGTGGAATTTCGGTGGCAACTTCGGTTATGGGTTTCGAGTATCGCGATTTCAAAATTAATATTCTCGATACGCCCGGTCACCAGGACTTTGCCGAAGATACTTTCCGCACACTGACAGCTGTCGACAGCGTAATCATTGTTGTAGATGCGGCCAAGGGCGTGGAAGCACAAACCAGGAAACTGATGAACGTTTGCCGGATGCGTAACACACCAATCATTGTATTTGTGAATAAAATGGACCGTGAAGGACGCGACCCTTTCGATCTGATGGATGAACTGGAAGCTGAACTGGGTATCAATGTTCGTCCGCTAAGCTGGCCAATAGGTATAGGAGCCACATTCAAAGGAGTTTACAATATCTATAAACAGAATTTGCAGTTGTTTACACCGAATAAACAACTTATCAGCGAGTCGGTGGAGCTGGCGGATATTGACAGTCAGGAGCTTGATCATCTGGTAGGGAAAAAACCGGCCGATAAACTGCGTGAAGATATGGAACTGATCAATGGCGTTTATTCCGCTTTTAATAGTGATCTGTATATGCAAGGACATCTTGCACCTGTATTTTTCGGGAGCGCGTTGAATAATTTCGGAGTGAAGGAATTGCTCGATTGTTTTGTGGAAGTAGCACCATCACCTCGACCGGTAAAGACCCTCGAACGGGTGGTCGATCCTTACGAGGAAGCATTTTCGGGATTTGTCTTCAAGATACACGCCAATATGGATCCCAATCACCGCAGTTGTATTGCTTTCGTGAAAATTTGCTCGGGACGGTTCGAACGCAATGTCAATTACAAGCATATTCGCCATGGTAAGATGATGCGATTTTCAAGTCCAACGGCTTTTATGGCACAGAAAAAAGAAACTGTAGATGAGGCTTTTGCCGGTGATATTGTTGGTTTGCCCGATACCGGCAACTTTAAGATAGGCGACACCCTAACCGGTGGTGAGGAATTACACTTTAAAGGGATACCGAGTTTTTCACCCGAGATGTTTATGTATCTGGAAAATTCCGACCCAATGAAAGCCAAACAGCTGGATAAAGGAATTAATCAGTTGATGGACGAAGGTGTGGCACAGCTTTTTGTCAATCAGTTCAACAACCGTAGAATTGTAGGAACTGTAGGACAACTGCAGTTTGAAGTGATACAATACCGTCTGCTGCATGAGTATAATGCCAGCTGCCGCTGGGAACCTATTTCACTTTTCAAGGCTTGTTGGATTGAATCGGATGACACTGTGGAATTAGAAAACTTCAAAAAGCGTAAAGTACAGTATATGGCAAAGGATAAGGATGGCCGCGATGTATTCCTGGCTGACTCCAACTATGTACTGCAGATGGCGCAGAACGATTTCAAAAACATTCGTTTCCATTTTACATCCGAATTTTAGTTTATTTGAATGAAGTATTAGCCAATAACTCAATAAGTCAATAACTTATTAAGATTATAATCCGTGGAGAATAATTTTACGATAAAAGCCGGGCCCTACGCAGTTCTGAAAGAATTCGATGTGGAGGCTCATCATTTACAGGAAGTTACTGATTTGCTGAAAGAACTGCAAATTAATGCGCTCGGTGAGCAGGGATGCTATGCCTTTGAAATACTGCAAAGTGAAGAGAATCAGGAAAAGTTATATCTGTACGAATGTTTTGAGAATATGACAGCTCACGCCAAACATACCGAAAGCCCTTATTTCAGGGAACTTGTGTCCGGAAAATTAAATCCGCTGCTGAGGGATAAAAAGATAATCAGAGTAAAGCCTGTTTAATTCACCAATCAACAGGTTACAACCATAAATAATAAAATGAAGGATCGGTTTTTTTACCCAATCCTTTTTTTATTTGCTCAGATCGCCTCTACCCTCGTAATCGTTGATTGCTTTTCTCCATTCATCAGATATTGTCCGTGTGACTTTGGTTTTTGCATCATAACCAACCATTACGGTGTCGCAGATGCATTTCACTTCGTTGGTTTCACAATCAATGAGTTGTTGCAGAAGTTTGAAACTTTTATTACCGATTTCGGTAACTGCCGTCTGTACAGCTACGTTTTCGCCAGGAAACACGGGCAACAAAAAGCTTACCTGAATGTTTGCTATCACCACTCCAACTTCTTGGTTGGAGATCATTTCGGGTATGACTTCCCGGAAATATTCTGTTTTTCCAAGGTCATAAAATGAAAAATAAACCGAGTTGTTTACGTGCCCCAGGGCATCAAAGTCGTTGAA
>Ga0116171_10005901_pt1 | contig 10685 bp, 7 predicted proteins | sample AD_JPNHW2_MetaG_FD_89798 | JGI IMG/M metagenome (GOLD analysis project Ga0116171, IMG submission 89798) | Active sludge microbial communities of municipal wastewater-treating anaerobic digesters from Japan - AD_JPNHW2_MetaG | ecosystem: Engineered > Bioreactor > Anaerobic > Digestate | place...
ACGGCGGGCTTATTCTTTGACCTTCTTCCAGATTCGTCCCCCGCTTGCCGGTTCCGTCTCTCCCACCGCATTCCCACACCCGCGAGAAGGAAGGGGACAGGGCGACTCCCGGGAATCGCGGAACCTTCGGGCAATCAACCTAAAAACCGCAGTTGAAGGCGCCAACGGCGCGACTCGATCGTAGCCTGGGGCAAGCGAAGTGTCGCCCCAGGGAGGATGTCCCCATTTTCAAAAGGGCTGAAGGCCCGTCCGATCGGGATGGGGATAAACGCCTGGATAAAACAATCTTTCAGCCCTTGTGAAAACAACCCGGTCTGTTTCTGTGGCGATGCCCCAGGCTACAATAAATCGCGCCGTTGGCGCTTGATCCATCCCTTTTCGATCTTCGATTCCTTTTCCCCGCGGATCACCCGTTGGGTACACCCAATCCGGTTGAGTACTGTGGACTTGGGTTTATGGAGCGTTTGCCCAAGAGAATCTTCAGTATTCCCTGAAAAACTCATCTGTTCGTCATCCCCGCGAAAGCGGGGATCCAGAGGAGCGTGAACGACGAAAAAGAGAGAAAACCGAAAAAACGGGGATCAAACCCAAAACGTCCCGGTCCTGGGTTCCCGCTTGCGCGGGAATGACGGAAAAGAGGCCGAGCCAGAAAGAAAATCCATTCGCTGATTCCTTTTGGCAAACTCTATAACTGCGGTTTTCAGGATCAATCGCCCGATTCGACCCGAAACATCCGCCGGATTCCCTCGAGACTTTCCGCTTCGGAAGCGAAGAATCCGTTTCCGACCTCCAGACAGGCTTCGGGCAAGATGGTCCGCGCCTTTTCAATCGCCTGGCAGACTTCTTCCCGTTTCGGCTCAAAAATCATGACCCCCTGTTCGACTTGCTCGCGGAAGAACGCAAGACCGCTCGGGTGGACCAGAACCGTCGGTTTACCAAACGCCAACGCCTCGTGCGCGCAAGTGGAAAAGCCGGTCAAGTGAATCTCTACTATCTGTAACAAGGCATAGAGTGAAACCCGCGAAGCGTCCGACACATTCACTCGTTCCCCCATGTCCTGCGTCATCTGTTCGACCCGGCGCTTTTCCAGATCGTTCATCCGGGGGTGCAGTCGTACAAACCAGAAAACATCGGACGGGCTGTTCTGGATGGCGGGCCAGACGGCTTCCTCCACCCCCTGACTGGGCTGCAGGGTCACCAGAAACACGTGCGAATACCCCGCCGTCAGGCGCTTGAGATCCTGAATTTCCTGTTGCAGAGCACCATCGGCGTGATACCGGCACAGGTTGATCCAGAGATTGCCACACACCACCGCGCGCCCCTCACCCGCGAAGTTCGGGGAATTATGCTGACACACGTTCCGGACATTCTCGCGCCCCCAGACCCAGAACGCGTCTGGAAGAGCCGCATACCGGCCAACCGGGACTTTCGTCCAGGTGCTGTAAGCAAAATCGCAATTCCCCTGTAAACCGTGCTGGATATCCAGAGAGTAAATCCCCAGACGGGATGCCGCCAGAATACTCCCCATCGTCGTCAAACCGTACCAGCAATCCACCACCAGAAAACGGGGACGCCGCTTTCCCAGCCATTCTTCGAAAATGCGGGCCACCAGACACACATACCGCAACCGCGCCGTCACTTCCTCCCATTTGACAGGGCGTCCGAGCAGATCCCCCGCCCAGGCCCCAAACGGTTCAAACCAGGCAGGCGCTCTTTTTTCCCAGACGGAGAATTCCCCCGAAATCCGAGCCAGCGACAGGCGCCGCCTAATCTCGGCAGCAAATCGGCGACGAAGCCAGACCGGTTCAACCAACCGGTGCCTCTCCCCCTCTTTTCCCAAATCCCAGACTTCGGCCTTCAACCCCACCCGCTCAAGTTCCCGAACAACCGGATCGGCAATATAATGAAACAAAGAACCCTCGCGCACAAAGCACCGATTCGAGTCTGTCAGAATCACGGCATCCAGTGCCGCACCGGAATTGTCCCCACCCCTGAGACCGGGGACACTCGACTGTTCCAAAACGCGATAACGCAGGGAATCCCCAATCATGGACAGGAAAGCGGAAAAACGCCGGCAGAAACGCCCCCCCCCGGACGGTTTCCGCTCCCCTTCCGCTTTCAACCCGAAGACCAGTTGAAACCCCAACCAGCTGCGCAACACCGGCCAGACCTGAAAACCGTACGCCTCAAACTCCTCCACCGAATGACTCGACTCGAAGGTCCTGAATCTCTGGATAAAATCCTCAGTATTCATTCCTGGCTTTCCTGCAGAGAACTTCCCCGCTTCTGAACTTCGCCCCCGGAACAATCCCGGTGTGGCACCAAAACCACTTCCCCGGATAGTCGCCCAAATCCGAGAGCAACCCAATCGTTTCAGACTTTACTCCGGAAACTCCCGGTCGGCCAGACAAAACAGATCCTGAATTCGACTTCAGAGTACCTTGATTTCAACTCATAAGTGCAACTTTCCGAATGCAGTGGCGGCTCTCCTGAATCCGGGAGCAGATTTTTACTGGGAGACTCCGGGTGTTTCTGTTTGAGACGAAGTGCTCTTTTCGGGTTCTCCTCCGGGAGGCGTTTTCTTTTCTGTCACAGTGTTCGTTTCGATAAGTCCAATGTCGTCGTCGAAGAAATCGACTCCAATCCATCCGAGGAGAAAATCGAAAAATTCACCCGGGTTGACTCCGATTCGGATTGTATTCAAGAACCCTCCACACACTTCGACCTGAGTATAGTAGGGATGGAAAAGTGAATTTCGTACCGGTACAGAATCCTTTTCAACAAATGAGATCCCAAGATGAGCGGCCCGGAAGTATTTGCCTCGTAGAGATTGTATCGACCGCTTCTCTTTCCAGACCGTCTGTTTTCCGTTGCCTTCCGTTTTTGCAGGAGAATTTTCCTGTTCCATGGTTTCTTTTCCGGATGGTTTTACCCTGAGCGTATCATGAATGTTGTAAAAATTCTCTCCTCCAAATGCCAGGCCAATTAATTCCATACGACATCCCATACAAGCGGGTTCATAGAATCCGTTTCTCCATCCCCAGATATCATCCAGGGTCAGCAGAAGCCCAACAGGAAGGGGACCGGTTCGGACTTTTACTCCCGCGCCGAATCCAGCGGTCAGGGTCACGATATCTCCGGCATCGCGGGCACGGTCCACAAGGTAGGGATTGGATGTCGTACATCCGGAAGAAATGGGAAGAAGACAAATGAATCCCCACAACATGGCGACAGAGTTTCGAAATTTCATTCTTCTCTCGCTTTCATCATCGGGTGGACGGGATCAACCGCAAAATACGCAGAAAGTTCGAAATTGAAAATCTTTTGCCCGTTTCTCGGGGGAATGATCCCCCCCTTGATAGTGTTTCTAAAAAGTAGACAGGAGGCTCGTGGTTCGTCACATCCCGCCCCCTCACAAACAGGCCCTCCGGAATCAGTCCGTTCCGGAGAACCGAAGAAAACAACAGGACCCGACCCAAACGACCCGGAACCGTCAGGCGCCCCCCCCCGTCTCGTTTCTCAACAATCTCATGATTGACAAACCGCTCGGCAATCGCCCTGAATTCCGCTTCGGTGTCCCCACAGAAATCAATGAAATCCTTTTGAGATCTTCCACGATCCCGTACCCACTCTTCCTCCTTGGCCAGTTTGACCGCATCCTCATTCGTGTTCTCTCCGTACACGATGAGCGGAATCCCCAGTTTGATGGTGATCCGAAACGGATAGGCGTCGATGGCCATGTCAAGAACGTTGTCGTGTTCTATTATGAACGGGAGCAGAGAGTTTCCCCCCGGCTCCCGTTCATCAATCGGTCCCGCTCGTCCGTTTTCAGCCCGGCGAAAAACCCCGTTATCCCACCTGCGGATACTGCCACGGAGCGCGGTACTCGCGCCTCAACAACTTGTTCGCCTCCGGGTCGTTCAGGATCGTCTCTTTTTCTCCGTCCCACGCGAGGCTCCGCCCCGTCTTAAGCGAAAGCATCCCGAGCAGACTCATGGCCGTGGAACGGTGACCGGTCTCGATGTCGCAAAGCGGCCGCTGCCCCGTCTCGATAGATTTCATGAAATCCGCCCACAGTTCGCGGATATTCTGATCGTCCGGCTTGTTCAGTTTCGGTTCCTCGTGCAACACCGGCTTGCTGCCGTCCGCCGGATAGAACGTCCAACCGTCCTGCCACCCCATATGGAAAGTACCTTCGGTCCCGTAGAAATAACAGCCGATGTTGTGCTTTTCCGCATTGTTGGCGGCGTACAACCGGTGCTCCCACACCGCCGTAAACGACTCGAATTCGTAGTTGACCACCTGCGTATCGGGGGCGTCGGTGTTGTCTTTCCGGATGAAACGTCCCCCTGTCGAGTAAACATGCCGGGGATACTTTTCCCCCGTACACCAGAGAATCTGGTCCATCCAGTGCAGTCCCCAGTCGCCCAACTGCCCGTTGGCATAATCCAGAAACATCCGGAATCCCTTGGGATGGATCATTCTGTTATAGGGCCGAAGCGGCGCCGGACCGCACCACATATCCCAATTGAGTCCCTTGGGCGGTTCGGAATCGGGGACAGGCGTACCCGCCTCACCGCCATAATGCACAAAGGCCCGGACCATCCCGATCTTGCCCGCCTTGCCCGACTTGAGGAACTCCATGCCGGACACATTGTGGGGCGAAACACGACGGTGAGTTCCGACTTGGACAATCCGGTCGGCCGCCCGTGCGGCATTCACCATCGCCCGGCCTTCGAGAATCGTATGGCTGATCGGTTTCTCGACATAGACGTGGGCGCCCGCCGCAACCGCCGCAATAGTGATGAGGGGATGCCAGTGGTCCGGAGTCGCGACAATCACGATTTCCGGCTTTTCCTTGGCCAGCAGTTCCCGGTAATCCTCGTAGCGTTTGGGAGAATCCCCCGTCGCCTTTTCGACACGCTTCAAGGCCGGCTCGATCTGATTGGCGTCCACATCGCACAGGGCCACCACTTTCGAGCCCCCCGCTTCGATCGCCGTGTTGAGGACATTCATCCCCCACCATCCCGATCCGATCAGGGCCACCCGGTATTTTTTATCCCGGGCCAACACATGAATGGCGGGCGCCGCCGAGAGATACACCCCCGCCGCGGCAGCCTTGGTCAGAAAACTCCGGCGCGTTACCAGCATCTGAATCCCTCCCCCTCTGATTTGGCGTCACTGAGATCAGGCCCGTCTTCGGGTCACAACGCTTCCCGGCTTTTCACTCCTCGAAGCTCAACCATCTGTCCCCAACCCGAACCGTTTCAAATCCACCGGGGGTACTTTACCGCACCCCGCCGCGCGTAAACAATATTTTTCTGATTGTCTCGGACGCCTGATCCGGTCCCTTGAGAAAGGAAAAAAATCGCCGTCCGTTTTATATTCAGGAAGGAACCTCGCGGTTTTCTCCAGCCACTTCCCGAAAAAGCCGCTCCGCCACCCGGGCCGCCCGCTCATAGGTAAACCCTTGCGCCCGCAGACGCCCGGCCTCGGAAAATCGTATCTGCAACTCCCGATCCTCCAGAACCGATTTCAACCCCTGCGCCATCCGAGCCGGCTGGGCCGGATCGAAATAGATCGCATGGTCGCCGGCGATTTCTCGAAACACCGGTAAATCGGACACCACCACCGGCGCGCCACACCCCATCGCTTCCAGAACCGGCAAACCAAACCCTTCCGCAAAGGATGACATCACAAAGGCCTGGGCATGGCGGTACAGTTGTACCAGGTCCATATCCCCCGGATTTTCCAAGCACACAACCCCGTCCGGCAAACCGTCCACCGCTTCGGCAAACAATTCTGTCCCCTTTTTACCCCCCTGGGGCATCAGGAGGCATAAGAAAAACGCCTCGCGAATACGAGTCGGCAACTCCCGCCAGGCCCGTAACAACCCGTCGGTATTCTTCGAGGGATTGGAAGATCCGAAAGCCAACACATACGGTTTTTCCGCTGACAGCACTTCTTTCCGCAGAACTTCCGGCATTTTTGAGGGAAAATCGTCCTGAAAACACGGCCGCAAACCGGGGTAGGCGACCTGTATCCTATCTGGAGAGAAACGCAACCCCTCCTCGAGATCGCGTTTGACCGTCTTCGAAATTGAGAGCACCCCCTGAATCAACCCCAACCGCTTCAACCGGTCGGTGTACCGCTTTCGCGCTTCAGCGGGCCAGACATCCAGGTACTGCGCGTGCAGCTGCCAGGGGATCAGATCGTACACGGTCGCCGTAACCGGCAAACCTCTTCCGACAGACCAGTCAAATGGTCCATGCAACGGACTGCTGACATGCAGCACCGCCACCTCGGCATTTCGGGCTGCAGCATCCAAGGCACAGGCGTCCGGAGCGGGAAAAAGCCCCCATTCGCGCAGTTTTGACCGGAACCGTCCCTCTTTCTCAGAAACAACCGGAACAATAGCCGCAGCGCCCTCACACCGGACATCCGGCTGCGGACGCGCGGCATCCCAGAACAGGACCATCTCCAGTCGAGATCGCAGTTCGGTCCCTTCCTGGCGCTGTGCCAGAGCAAGACTCAGAAGGGCTTCTGTCAACCCGCGCGTATAATGCCCGATTCCCCGATACGCATCTTCCCCTTGCAAGATACGGACATCCACTCCTACCCGCAAGGCCTGACTTCCCGTTCTCCCCATACGTTCCCCACACCCGTCGCGTCATGACTTCTACAGAGTCCACCACTCCACACCCATCCCGAAAATCCACAAGAAAAAAAGCAACATATCCTCTTCCATCCCCCCGATTCTCAGTCCCTCCTGCGCGAACCACCCTTCTCAGAAGTTTTCTCCCAGTTCTTCCTCTTCTTCTTCCTCCTCTTCGCCCACCGCCCAGGGATCCACCACCAGTCTCGGTCCGCGTCGGGCAATCGCAAGCAACTGGGCGCGGAGTTCCGTATCATACTGAACCACCAAGGCGGAGATGATCCAGAAATAAGCCGTCAACTCGACCGTATCGAGCCGGGAGCCGAAGAAATTTGCGGAAATCAACCCCATGCACATCCCCACACTCGCCAACCCCAGAGAACGCATGAATTCGTCGCGCGCATAACGATAAACATGCAGACAACTCTTCAAGATCAGCAAAACGGAAAGCACAAACGCCACCAACGCAAAAACCCCCATTTCGGCTGCGATCCCCAAGTAGGAGTTGTGCGGATCACGGTTCCACAGTTCCGAATTATACTTCCCGACAAGTTTTGGAAAGGTTCCATAACCATGCCCAAACCACGGACTTTCCAGAAAAAGTTGATACCCGGCCTGCCAGATCGCCATACGTCCCTGAGAACTGGAATCCATCTGTTTCGTAACGTCCTGCAGTTTGTTGGAATTCTGTTCTTTCTCGACACGGGCCCCCTCCACAAAGGTGGTGGCCTTTTGCTCCTCTCGAACGCTTATCGGGGTCCACTCATCTCGAGATGCCGGGCGAAACGTTCCATAAATCAAACGGCCCGAAATCGTCTCGGGAAGATATTGAGGGAATGCGATCGCCAAGGCCAATCCCACCATTCCCAGAAGAAACAAGCGCTTGGAACGAAACCAGAAGGTAGCCAGAATGGCGATGGTAAAAGCCATCAGTCCCCCGCGTGAGTTGGCAAGCGTCATGGCGCGCCCGCACATCAGGAACGGAATCAGGAGAAGCCAGAAACGCTTGTCGCGCCAATTACAGAGGAAAAATCCCAGAAAGATCAACGTGTAATAGACAAAGAACGCCCCGGTCGCATTGGCCTGTCCCAACACCCCTTTAACCCGAATCCTATCCCAGGTTCCCCCGGGACCAATGTCGTAGGACTCCTTCATGGTCAACATCGCAATCGCCGTCAGAGCCGTACAGATGGCCACCACAATGAAACGAACCCCCCGTTCGTTGCGCGCCATGTTGACAAAGAGGAAGTAAACCAGGAAAGGAGAAAGCCAGCGTTTCAGTCGGATAAACTGTTCAACGAAACTGCCCGTTCCCGTATCAATCCCCACCCGTAAAACCGACATACTGCTCAGGATCACAAAGATCAGGACGGGCAGGTCCGGCGCATGAAACCGCAACAGGGGTTCATTGAGTTGCGAGCGTTGCATGAGCCACTGGAACACAATCGGAACCATCATCAGGTTCGTCAGGTTCATCCCCATCAAAAGCCGGTTGAAATCCCCCGCATATTCGCCACTGAACGGAATATACATGGAGAAGGCAATACTGGCCCAGTAATACTGCGGGCGCAACCAGGAGGCCGCCATCAGGGCGGACAACCCCACCACCCCAATCGTTGCCAGAACCAGAGTCGGAACCGAGACATCCCGATAGGGATACGTGATGCTGAAAATGGAAAAGATTCCCCCGAAAATGACCGAGTAAAAAATCCGATCACTCGGGGGACGCAACTCGTGCGACTTGTCAAACGCGAACGTCTGAAGGCGAATACGCTGTTCATCCATGCCGGCATTCCTTACAGGACAACGGATCTTTAGCCTCAGGCGCTCCCCACGTCACCACCCCATGATCCACCAGGAAATGCCACATTCCCAGAAAGGCCGCAGCATTCAGCATGACAAAATAATAGGGCAACGTCATCAACTTCGAGAACCGGTGGGACCCCTGGAAGAAAAACCCCGCAGCGGCCAGCAGATAACAGAGGATCTGTCCCATCAGAAGAACACGATACACCCCGGTCCCCAGCCAGGTTCCCGACGGGGAAGACGCCAGCGCAATTCCCGTCCCTCCCGCCAGAATCAGCCAGAGCGGCGAGACAACCCGCAGGAACTTGTGACAAACCATCTGAGCGAGCAGACGCCACTGCCCCCGCTTCCCGGAAAAATACTCCCGAAACAGAAGCACATGCTGGCAATTCCCCACCATGATCCGCACCCGCCGCCGGAACTCCACCTCCACATTGCGCGACTCATCCTCCACGGCCACCGCATTCGGCTCGTAGAGGGTCCGGAATCCCCGCAACGACACGGTGATCGGCACCACAAAATCGTCATTGACCAGCCCCGGCCGCAAGACCGGATATAGATCGCGCCTCAGGGCATACAAAGCGCCGGAAGCCCCCAGAAGCCCTCCCGATTCGCTTTCCTTGGTCCGGATATACCCCTCATACCGCCAATACAACCCCACTCCCCCGGCATTGCGGCCTTGAACCCCGCCCGCCACATAACGCCCCGCCACACACCCGACAATCGGATTCACGAACGGCTTGACCAGCAAACGAACCGCTTCTCGATTGACCAGACAATCCGCATCCGACAACACCAGGACATCTCCCCGCGCCTCCTCGCCGCCCCGGTTCAAGGCCGCCGCCTTTCCCTGTGGCGCTCCCAGAGAAACCACACGCGTGGCCCAGTACCGCCCCCCCCCCAGATAACGCTCAAAAGCCTGCCGGGTCAGTTCAGCCGTCGCATCGCTGCTCCCGTCGTCAAGCACCAGCACCTCCAGGCGTTCCGGCGGATAATCCAGTTCGGCAATATTGCGGATTTTCGCCTCGATATGGCGCGCCTCATTGCGCGCCGCCACCAGAAAACTCACGGTCGGTTCAAAGACCCCCGGGCGGATTACAGGTTTTGGACGAATCGGCGCCAGCAATACCAGCAGAAGCGGATATCCCGCATAGGTAAAAAGCAGAAGGGCCAGCGCTATCCAGAAAAGAAACTCGACAAAAAACATCGCACCCCCCCAGCTGCCAAAAAAGAGGGGCCATCCTCCCGCCCCTCTCACCCTTATCGGCAGTTCCGGGTCCCCGGTTTAGAACAATTACCGCCCGGCGGCCCACCCCTCAATAATTACCGTAGTAGTACTTGCGCCAGATCTGGGGCAGGAAACTCCGCACGTTGTTGATCACATACCCCAGCATCCGGATCTCCAACCGGGCAATACGCTGACGCGCTTCCTGAATCTGCTCGCGTTGCGTCTTGCGTGCGCGCAACAGAAACAGCATGCCATCGCTGCGCGTCCCCACCGTCAAGGCGTCCGTGGCCAGCAACACAGGGGGGGTATCCAGAATAATCAGCGCATATCGCTTTCGCAGAATTTCGAGCAGCCGGGTCATGTTGTCGCTGTCAATCAACTGCGCCGGATTTCGCCCGCAGGGCGCCGACATCAGCAGGTGCAGCCCACTCTCCGTGCGCACAATACAATCTTCCAGAATGGCATTAGGATCCTCAGCCGCCAGCAGGTCGTTGAGATTCGACGAACCCGCCACCCCCAGATAGCGATGAACCTTCGGATGGCGAAGATCTCCATCGAGCAGGATCACCCGGTCACACAAATCCTGAGCCATCGTCATGGCCAGATTCACACTCGTCAGTGTTTTCCCCTCGCCACGCGCCGAACTGCTCAGTGCCACCACCTTGCCGAGCGTCATATCCACATCCGGCGTCGTGGCAAAGGTGTGCAGGATATTCTTGCCCAGCAGCCGGTATTCCTCGCACACATGGTCTTGCGGGTCGTAAAAACTCAGGATTCGGGGATCGGGCCGCAACGCAATCAGGGCAATCCGGCTCACTGCGTCCGGATCGCGCTCCGGTCCAGGAATTGGGATCTCGCGCCGACTCCCCCGGCGGCGCAACGTCCGACGTCCTCCCCCAACACTTCCGCTTCCACCCGAGCGTCGAGCCGACGACAAATTGAATGCGGGAACCGAATCCTCCGGGGAATCCACCTCCGGCAACCGCTCATATGCCG
>Ga0116171_10005903_pt1 | contig 10683 bp, 5 predicted proteins | sample AD_JPNHW2_MetaG_FD_89798 | JGI IMG/M metagenome (GOLD analysis project Ga0116171, IMG submission 89798) | Active sludge microbial communities of municipal wastewater-treating anaerobic digesters from Japan - AD_JPNHW2_MetaG | ecosystem: Engineered > Bioreactor > Anaerobic > Digestate | place...
GATCCTTAGACCCATAATGCTGTGATAAATTGAGCCCTGTCTTCACTCCCCACTGTATGGAATCGCATGCTGCGTTTGACAGAATCAAAACACAGGAGAGAATAAGAAGAAATTGTTTCACAAATCCCCCTTTTCATGTTTCCATAATACACTTCATGATTCATATAAGTCAATATTGTTTTTGTTTTGAGAATCTGTATCCAATTTCAATGCACTGAGCAAAATGACGATTATTACGCATTCACAATAAGACCTGTAGAATATTTATGACTTAAATTCGTCCAAATTGATCTGTCACATTATGCCATTTATCATGCTCATTCAAATTTGACTCGCTGATTTTAAGAAGAGACAGAAGATGAACATATATATATTGAAAAATACTTCTTGACGGATATGTAACCCCGTTGACAGGGTATAGCACAAAGTTGACAATCAATAGAAAGTTGTATATATTCTTAGCAAGAGTGAGTTTTCTATAATAAATACATCCACTCAGGATGTGAATCGTGGTTTGATTGATGAAGACATTGACGGTAGGGAAATCGAGAAATGTCTTCTAATGGGGTTTATCATGATTAAAAAGATTGAACAGGCTTTGACACAATTCGTGGCTGAAAAACTTCAGTTAGTGGAACGAATTGTTGATCGTCAACGGGAAACCAAGAGTCACCTGATTGAAATACTTGGTCCTTCAGGAACAGGCAAATCCTACTTATTCAAACAACTCTGTCAGTCTCTCGATGAAACAGGCGTAAACTACAATGTAATCCTGCCTCGTGTTTTTACCTTTAATCAATTGGAAGAATTGGTGAAACTGCTATTCCAGCTCGATGATGCTGAATATCAGAAGATTATCGAGAATTCCAAGGATTACAACACAGGAAGAAAATACGATTTCTTTTACTACCTGACGGAAACGCTGAATGAAAGAGAGAGTTTCAAGCCTATTACACTGCTGATAGATGACTGCAATAAAATGGATTCCTATACGCTGGATTTCCTGCAATATCTTGTCCAATACGCTCCCGAAAGTGGATTGCATATTATCGTTTTTGATAAGCAGAAAGTTTTTACCTTCTCGGAAGTGGAGCAGTTGGATTATCTCAAAACGGAAGATATCAGTAAGATCCTCAGCATGCTTTATCCAGATTCCAACAAGGATTTCACTTCAGAGAGTGATATTCTGAAGAGCATCACGGAAGGAAATCTGTTCATACTCGAGCATATCTTTTCAGAGATGCTTTCCAACACCAAATTAAAGACCATTGATCTGACACCCTTCATTGAAAGACAGTTTAACGATCAGGATATCTATCGAACCAAATTCCAGGCACTGAATAAGATCCAGAGAGACTTGATGGAATGGATTTACCTTCTGGACGGAAGAGCCACCATTGATATTCTTTCCAGTTTTGTGAAATCCAAGAAGGTAGAGCAAGAACTTAAATATCTGGAAGAACAGAATTATATTCTCCGCTACAAAACACTGTATGGTTTAAAGAAGATCAGCAGCTTCCAGCAAGAATGGTCAGGCAAGAGTCTCGAAACCAGGAAGGAAATGGTCACAAACCTTCTGCATTACCTTGTCAAAAAGAAGGAATCCAATCTCAATCTTGGTAAATACTACCTTGCCCTTGATGATCTGAGCAATGATTTATTCTTTGAGATCGTAAATTACCTGAATTTGATAAACGATCATCAGAATTTGATTCAACTCCATCAATTCAGGTTGTCAAAGCAAACAGAACCGACCGAGCGACTTTATTCTTATATGCAGATTGGTAAGACCTATAAGAATATGAATGAAAAGGAACATGCTGCCGAGCAATTCAGGCAATGTCTGCAGATTTGCACGGAAAATAGCATTCCGGCTGAAGAGACCATATTCCAGCTTGCAGACAGTTTATTTGCCATCAATTCAACCAATTTTGCGTTGGAGATCATCAAGAAATATACACCGCAAACCATCAGCAGCTATTGGAGGGCAAAGATACTTTTACTGAAAGCAGAAATACTGATGGAAATCGAGAGTTATGATGAATCATTCGCCTGCCTGGATGATGCTGCAGAATCGATTTCTCATGTCGATGACAAGGAAAAGAGGTATAAACTTCAAGCTGATACACGCAAGATCAAGGGAAAGATATACTACTACAACAATGAATGGGATCAGGCTGCAGTTGCCTTCAAAGATGCCGAGTCTCTTTATAAAATGGAGAATGACTTCGCCGGTCTTGCTGCCATCTATAATAATCTCGGTGCCTTGTATATGTTCCAGGGAGAGTGGAAAGATTCCGAACAGATGCTTCAGCATAGTCTTGAACTGGAAAAGAAGAGATACAATCTCAACGGCATATCAGTATGCTATAACAACCTCGGTGGCTTGATGGATGACAAGGGAGACAGAGAGCATTCCATTTATTACCTGGAAGAGGCGTTGAAACTCCAGAGATTGCTCAATGAACCATATAACATCACGAACATCCACAATAATATTGGTGTCACATACATGGATGCCAATGATTTCGAAAGAGCAGAAGATGCCTTCAAGCAATCACTCGACATCGCCATCACCTATGGTTTCTATAAGAATATCATCGCCACACTGAACAACTTTGGTGCCCTTTACTTCAAGAAAGGTGATTGGAATATGGCGATTGAATATTACGACCGTGCCATCGAAAAATCCAAAGAGAACGACTTCATCGAAGGTTTGCTTCGTTCTTATAACAATTTGGGTGAATTATACGAAAAACGGGGAGAACTCAATCTTGCCTATGATCTCTACTTTAAGGGAAGGGAACTTCTTCCACAGGTAAGTGATGACTATATAAAAGCGGAATTATACGGAAACCTCGGGTCTGTTCTGACGAAACTCCATAAATTCGGGGAAGCTTATTCCAATCTTATGGAGAGCTTCGATTTCTTCAAGGCTCTCAATGCAAAAGACAAGATCATCGAGGGCTGCCAAAAACAGGCATTTTACTTCATTCTTACCCGTAACTATGAAAGTGCGGATTACTACCTGAATACAGCAGTTAAGATTGCCAAGGAATTAAACAATTCATTTGAATTAGGCAGGATCTATTACCTACGCGCATTATTGGAACACAAGAATATCGAGCTTGCCCGCAAGCAATTGGAAGAGGCTATTACCATATTCCTTGAAACGAAGAACTATTATGAACTGGCTTATGCCAATTACGAATATGCCAATATTCTCTACGAAAGCAAGGAATGGGAACAAGCTCTGCAAATCCTGAAGAATAACCGCAAGACCATCCAGCAATTCGGTGCCATAAAACTCCTCGAGCAGAATGATATCCTCATGCAGAAGATCTCGAAGGAATATGCCAGTGATCTGAAAGAATCCAAGTTCCAGGAAAACATGTTGAATAAGTTCTATGAGATCACGCAGAATCTGAATTCAATTTCGGACTTGGATATCCTGATCGAATCTTCCCTGAACAACCTCAGTGACATTGCTGAAGCAGATGGTGGAATTCTTTGCCTGTATAACAGCATTACCGTACCGGAATCATGGGAATATAAGATATACAACAATTTCAGCCATGATGACAAGCATTACGAAACCATGATGGATATGATCCAGGATACATTCCGTACAGGTGAATCACAGAATATCAAGCAACCGCATTTTGCTCCCCAGTTCAACCACATTATCACCTTCCCGCTTTCGATTCGAAACAAGCCACAGGGAGTTGTGCTCCTATTCAGTAAACATGGCTCACATTATTTCCCTGAGAGAGTGGTGAATCTCATCAATGCTCTGAGCAATCAAATCATTGTCATTATCGAAAATATTCGTTCCACCAATTTGGAAAAATCACATGCCATCCTTCGTGAACAGCTTACTTCTGCCAATTCATTTTCAAATATCATTGGAAAAAGCCCAAAGATGCTGGCAATCTTCCAAATGATAGAAAAAATCAAGGACACACCAACCACCATCCTGCTGGAAGGACCAAGCGGAACAGGTAAGGAATTAATTGCCCGTGCCCTGCATTACAGCAGTAATCGACGAAACAAGGCATTTGTCGCCCAGTATTGCGGAGCGCTCCCGGAATCTCTTCTGGAAAGTGAACTCTTCGGGCATGTGAAAGGCTCTTTCACTGGCGCAGCTTATGATAAGAAAGGGTTGTTCGAGATCGCTGATGGCGGCACATTCTTCCTCGATGAAATTGCCGATATCAGTCTTTCCACCCAAGCCAAGCTGCTTCGTTTCCTGCAAGAAGGCGAGATCAAGCGGGTTGGTTCAACCAAGACGGAAAAGGTGGATGTCCGTGTTATCTGTGCAACAAACATCACCCTTATGGACAAGGTAAAGAAGGGAGATTTCCGGCTTGACCTTTATTATCGCCTGAATGTCATTCGCCTAGAAGTTCCTTCCCTCAAGGAAAGAAGAGAAGACATCCCGCTCCTTGCCATCCATTTCCTTGATAAGTTCAATAAGAGAATGAACAAGAACGTCAGTGGGATAACCGACGAAACCATGAAGTGCCTGATGAATTACGAATGGCCTGGTAATGTACGTCAGTTGGAGAATGAAATAGAAAGAGCAACCACACTTGCTGACAACAACAGTTTTATCAAACCTTCAGACCTTTCGGAAGAAGTTTATAAATATGCTGAGCATACACAGGCTGTGAATCTGCTGATGAAGAAGATCAGTTTGAAGGATGCAGTTGAGAATCTGGAAAAATCCATGATCCAGAAGTCCCTTGAAGAGAGCAACTGGAACCAGACTCAGTGTGCTAAGGATCTTGGTCTGAGCCGCCAGGGCTTGATCAAGAAGATGAAGCGTTATAATCTTTATAGGGAAGAAGACGAACAACAATAGAGGGTATCATTGAATAAGACTGAATTATTCGAGAGCATTGATTTTGTTGCTCTCGATATTGAAACAACGGGTTTGGAAAAAGAACATGCCGAAGTGATCGAGATCGGTGCCGTCAAATATGAAAAGGGTGTGGAATCGGGGAGATTCTCAACTTTCCTGAAAACAGCACATCCGATTCCTGATTTTATCAAACAACTGACACATATCACCGATGAACTGGCAGCACAGGGTATGTACCCCCGAGATGCTTTCCTTGAGTTACAGAAATTCGTCGGAACCCATACACTCCTCTGTCACAATGCATCCTTTGACTTGCCTTTCCTGGCTCATCATTTTGAAAAATATGACCTGTTCCCCATGTCCAACATCTATTGGGATACACTCGAGATCTCGCGAATCTATCAACCTTTCCTTGGAAACCATAAACTGGAATCGGTTGCAACCTTTTTTGAGATCCTTAATGAAGGTGCACACAGAGCCATCTATGATGCGGAAGTAACGGCAAAGATACTGATTGAGGAATTGAAGTTCATCGATAAACACATCCCTGTCCCTGTGAATTACCAACTCTCTCAGATAGCGCAACTTGCAGGAATGGAGAGCGGCTTATCCTTCTTCCTTGGGAAGATCGTTGAACATCAGCGTTCAAATGCCCTTCTGAAAAAGAAAGCCGTGGAATGGAAGATCGTCAACCAACATCTCATTACCAATCGAGTGCATGATTTCAAGCCATTATCCCTTCCCGAAATATTCGAGCAGGATGGTCAGCTCGGGAAGAAATTCTCTCATTATGAATTCAGACCCGGTCAGTTGGAAATGGCGGAAGCAGTGAAAGATTGTTTTGAAAAGGATGAATATCTTCTGGTGGAAGCCGGAACCGGTGTCGGAAAATCCTTTGCCTACCTGATCCCCGCTATCCAAGTCGCTCATGCGCAAAATGAAAAGGTGGTCATCTCCACCAACACCAAGAACCTACAGGAACAACTTATGGGGAAGGATCTTCCTGCCATCAGCAGCATTTTACCGTTGCCCTTCAAGGCTTTACTGCTGAAGGGAAGAGATAACTACCTCTGTGAAAAGAGATGGCAGGAAATCATCTTCGATTTCGGGAAGAACCTGAATCGGCAGGAGTTGGAGGGATTATTATACCTCGTCGTCTGGCGAGAATTCAGCCAGACAGGTGATATTTCCGAGAATGGAGCCTTCGATCGTTCCCGGTACAGCACATTATGGAAGAAATTACTGGCAGACAGGTATTTCTGTTCAGGGAAGAAATGCTCGCTCTTCGGACATTGTCACCTTATGGAGCTTCGCCAAGAGCAGGAAACGGCAAATCTGCTCATTGTCAATCACTCCCTGCTGCTCACTGACATTTTGAATGAAAATACTACACTTGGAAAATATAAATATCTTGTGGTAGATGAAGCACATAATTTGCCGCCAATCGCTTCCAAGCACTTGGGAATTGACCTCAGTTATGGAGATTTCTCCAGTTTTTTCAATTTGCTTTCACACTCAGGAAAAAATCAGCAAAGCGGATTAATTCCATCCCTTCAGACTGCTGCTGAAAAAAGCATGCTCCCTCCCAATAAAGTCTCGGCTGTGATCAAACAGACAAGTTCCATTTCAGATCGTCTTTCAGAAGGAAGAGACATGATGCTGGAACTTTTCCAATACATCACCACGGTCGTGAAGGAACAGGGAACATACGGCAAATATCGCATTAAGAATATGGATGAATTCCCCATGCTCTCAGACCTATTCACTAAATCTCTTGAATATTGGAAGCAACTCGACCGGGAAATCACTGCCATCCATATGTTGATGACCGAATTCAATGCAAACCAATTTCCGGATTATGACAACCATGTCACGAACCTTGAAGGGATTCGAAGCAGGTTGGATGAGTTCGAAAATGAGTTGAACAAACTCAGTGATCCTGACATGGAAAACAATGCCTATTGGCTTGAAAGCAGCGGTTTTACAGACAGCGCCTATCCAACTGCAAGTTTCAATTATGCCCCGCTGGAAGTAAATGAACTGCTTTCCCGTACGCTGTATTCAGTAGTCGATTCCATCATTTTTACTTCAGCGACCATTGCCATCCGTGGTGTGTTCAAGTATTTCTCACAACAGATGGGATTGAATCTCGTGGAATCAAAAACCGTCCGTGAACGTGTCGTTCCCTCTCCCTTTGAATTCGAGAAGCAATCAGCACTACTGACAGCAGGATTCCTCCCGGATCCCAACGACCATTATTTCTCTTCGCAGAGCATCGATGTCCTGCGCAGAGTATTAGCAACAACCCAAGTCGGTAGTATGGTGCTCTTTACTTCCTATCGCGACTTGAACATAGTGTATGACGCGTTGGAGAAGGAGTTCTTCGAAAAGGACATTCCTCTTCTTGCGCAAGGCAAGGGAGCAAGCCGGTCTGCCATCTTGAACGAATTCCGTGAACATGGCTGTGGAGTATTGCTCGGAACAAGCTCATTCTGGGAAGGCATCGACGTTCAGGGTGAATCACTTTCACTGCTTGTCATTTACAAACTGCCGTTCCAGGTCCCATCTGAACCCATTGTAGAAGCTTATATCGAAAAAATAGAAAAAGAGGGGAAAAACTCGTTTATGAGTTATATTCTTCCAAACGCCCTACTGAAACTACGGCAGGGATTTGGTCGCCTGATCCGAAGTAAGACTGATAGAGGCGTTGTTCTTATCATGGACAATCGGGTCGAGACCAAGCAGTATGGTGTGTATTTCAAGGAAGTGCTTCCCACCAAATGCCATGAGATGAAGGACATCCTTCAACTGGAGAATGCGGTTGCAAAGTTCTTCCGCAAACTATAGTATCATCCACTTTAGTGGGTTTGTGAATAATTGAATAAGGTGTAACATGAACATTCAGGATGAACTCACCAAAATTGTCGGTTCCGATCATTTACTGATTGATGAACCCATGAAGAATCATACCCATTTCCAGATTGGAGGTCCGGTAGATTACCTGGTTATGCCCGGGAATCTTGCTGAGCTTTCACAGGTGATTCGTTTCAGTAGGAAGTTTAATATTCCGCACATGGTGATAGGAAACGGAAGCAATCTGCTCGTAAGAGACAAGGGAATCCGTGGCATCGTGATCAAGACCACAGAACTGAAAACAGTTGAAATACAGGGTAATCAAATTTATGCGGAATGCGGGATCACGCTTGAAGAACTTTCCAACCTGGCAATGAATCATGAACTGACAGGTATGGAATTCGCTTCCGGCATACCCGGTACCTTAGGTGGTGCAGTGGTCATGAATGCAGGTGCCTACGATGGTGAAATGAAGGACATTGTAGTGGAAAGTAAGTTCATCGATTATGATAACGAATTAAAATCACTCTCTTATAATGAACATCTCTTTGGTTATCGTACGAGTTATTATCAAATCCATAAAACAACGGTCGTATCGGCTACCCTGAATCTGAAAATCGGAAATATCGATGTAATCAGAGCACGCATGGAAGAACTGCACAATCAGAGATGGGATAAGCAGCCCATGGACCTTCCCAGCGGAGGGAGCGTATTCAAACGTCCGGCAGGATTCTTTGTCGGTAAGTTGGTTGACGACTGCGGATTGCGGGGTACCCGTATAGGTGATGCCCAAATATCAGACAAACATTGTGGTTTCATAGTGAATATTGGCAATGCCACTGCACAGGACGTCCTATCCTTGATCAAACGCGTACAGAATACAGTTTTCAAGAGATTCGGAGTTACACTCGAACCGGAACTGAGGATCGTAGGAGAAGATTGATGTAGCGATTGCTTCAGCAATCGTAAGAACACAATTCATTGTGTTCATATCCGTAAGAAAATTAAGCCATACGTATATAAGCGCATCTCATTCCATCCTCTTTAATAAAAGGGATCATATCAGCATCGATAAAGCATCCATACAGCATCCTTTGACACACCATGAATCTTGTTTTCTCTCAGATTGCTGATTGTTAATTTGGGAAATAATATTGAGTGTACCTTGAGTTAAGGAAAGATAACGGTCTTTTTCTTCTATTTTAAAAACCCGTTATGCTACTCATCCGCGCACTGAGGCTGCAGACAGTCCCCCATCGCAGGTCATTCTGGCGAAGTAAGTAGTGTTAGAAGTCATGTTTGAGATATTCATGTTGTAAAGGGATGAAGATTGGGACAGCTGAAGCAGCCCCTACAACGGCTGAAGCCATTGCTACGAGATACTGGTTTGCTGAAGATGGGGATAGCTGAAGCAGTCCCTGCAACGGCTGAAGCCATTGTTACGGGATGCTCGTTTGCAGAAGGTTGGGACAGCTGAAGCAGTCCCTACAACGGCTAAAGCCGTTGCTACGGTATCTATATAAATGATTCCTGCATGAATTCCTCGAGCTTCTTACGGACATTAAGTACAAATCTGTTGTCGTTACAGTTCATTTTTTCTTGACTGGAAGATGCCTAATTAAAACGAGTATAAGAAGAGGAAATTGTAATTATTCGAAGAGCATTGCCTTTGTATTATGGAGAATATATGACGATAGAACAGCAAATGAAGATCATCAAGAGGGGAGTTGAAGAAATAGTCCCGGAAGAGGAATTGATCAAAAAACTGAAATATTCAGAGAAAACCGGAAAACCATTACGCATCAAATATGGCATCGATCCAACCGGTTATGATGTTCATATCGGTCATCTGGTTCCCATTCGCAAGATGCGTGAATTTGAGGATTTGGGACATACTGGTGTCATCATTATTGGTGATTATACAGCGCAGATCGGTGACCCCACAGGAAGAGACGAATCCCGTCCCCCGCTTACCGCTGAGCAAGTGAAGTCAAATGCCGAAAAATACATGGATCAACTATATATGGTTCTGGATCCGAAGAAAACAGAAGTAAGATTTCAATCTGAATGGTTTGGACCAATGGGAATGTCCGAAGTCCTGAAACTCATGGGGCAATTCACATTAGCGCAATTCATGGCGCATGATACATTCAGAAAAAGATATGAAGCCGGACTGCCTCTCGGAATGCATGAGATCATGTATCCCATTCTCCAGGGATATGATTCTGTTGCAATCAATGCCGATGTAGAATTAGGTGCAACCGAGCAAAAATTCAATATCCTGACTGGTCGCGATATGCAGAGGATATTCAACCAGCCCGAGCAGGTCGCATTACTTTCACCCATTCTCATGGGAACAGATGGCAAGGAAAAGATGAGTAAGAGTATGAATAATTATATAGCCGTCTTTGACCCACCACAGGAGAAATACGGTAAAGTCATGTCCATTCCGGACGATATCATCATCAATTATTTCAATTATGCGACACGTTTGAGTGTTGACGAAATAGAAGAGATACAAAAGCAGCTCAAGTCGGGAGAGAATCCAAAGTTTATCAAGCAGAGATTGGCACATGAGATCGTTGCCATGTATCATGGAGAACAGGCTGGAAAGGACGCAGAAGCAGAATTCAACCGTATATTCAGCCAAAAGGAAATTCCGACCGATATCCAGGACTATGTCTGTGCAGAATCACCGATCAAGATTGTAAAGCTTCTGACCATAACCGGATTATGCCAGTCCAATGGTGAAGCGAAGCGAATGCTTCAGCAGAATGCAGTTACCATCGATAATGATAAGATTTCGGATATAGATGCCTCAATAGAAATCAGGAATGAAATGATCATAAAAGTCGGAAAGCGCAGATTCATGCGTATCCTGAAGGGTTGAACCAGATGGAACTTGCATCTCATGTGATCGTGACTTTCATTTCGATCATCATTCTCTTCGGCTCAATCATCATCCA
>Ga0116171_10005906_pt1 | contig 10681 bp, 8 predicted proteins | sample AD_JPNHW2_MetaG_FD_89798 | JGI IMG/M metagenome (GOLD analysis project Ga0116171, IMG submission 89798) | Active sludge microbial communities of municipal wastewater-treating anaerobic digesters from Japan - AD_JPNHW2_MetaG | ecosystem: Engineered > Bioreactor > Anaerobic > Digestate | place...
TATGAAAAAATTAGTTCAATTGCTATGGAACTTAATTCACTTACCAGCACAAAAATTTCAGCAGTTTCTGCCGAACCGGTAAAAGATACAAAATCTGAAGATGATATAAAAGTAGAAAAACTGGATGACCCTTTAGAGGGAAAGGATGTCAAACTTGTACTCAATGGCGCGCTGATTTTATCTCCAATTAAAGGTAAAGATATTTCTGAACTTGTTATCGGTGACAGGATTATGATAAGTGTTATTGACAAAAGTCCTAAAGTCGTTGATCTTCTCAAGGCGTTTAACGCTATTACCGAGGATGGCACAACAAAACCAATCGCGGGACGAATTGTATCTATCAAACATCTGGATGATTATAAGATCTTTGCCATCGTGGCGAAAGGGATTTATCTTAAGATAATAGAGGAAGAACCTCATATTAAAGTATCAATGGATCCAACTTATTATAATACACAAAGCGCAAATGAGGATGCTGATAATAAAAGTAACAGAACGACGATGATGATACTCGCCGCTGTTTTTTTTGTTCTCATTGCAATTATTATCGCTTTTGTCTTTTCTCTATAATCAGACAGGACGAACCGGAATACCCCTTGCAAGAAGTTCTTTTTTTACTTCTCTTATGCTGATTTCTCTGAAATGAAATATAGATGCAGCAAGAACTGCATCAGCTTTTCCCTCTGTCAATCCCTGATATAGATGATCTATATTCCCGGCTCCGCCTGATGCTATGACCGGAATTTTTACTGCTTCAGAAAGTGTTCTTGTAAGTTCTATGTCGAAGCCATCTTTAGTTCCATCTTTATCCATGCTGGTGAGAAGTATTTCGCCGGCGCCGAGATCCTGGGCTTTTACTGCCCATTCAACTGCATCAAGTTCAGTGGGAGTTCTCCCTCCGTGAAGATAGACTGTCCATCCTCCGTGGTTGTTTTTTTTCGCGTCAATCGCTACAAGTATACATTGTGATCCGAATCTTTCCGCAGATTCTGTAATGATCTTGGGATTTTCCACTGCTGCTGTATTGATTGATACTTTATCGGCACCTTCACTTAATATCAGCCTTACATCCTCGACTGTACGTATCCCGCCGCCTACTGTAAAGGGGATATGAACAGTTTCAGCAACTTTTTTGACCATATCAAGGATAATTTCTCTTCTGTCAGAGGATGCGGTTATATCGAGAAAGCACAACTCGTCTGCACCTTCGCTGTCGTAGAATTTACCGTTTTCAACCGGATCTCCGGCATCAATAAGGTTTAAAAAATTTACACCTTTTACAACACGTCCATCTTTTACATCAAGGCATGGAATTATTCTTTTAGCGAGCATGCTGTCTTCCTGTTTTACTATTTTCGGGTACTATTATAAAACGGATTTATTTACCCGTATTTTTTATAAATAGAAAAGATATTTATATGTGTCAAGATTTTGTTTGCAATTAAATAAGGTATCAGTAAATTATTCATAAAATGTGACTTTTCTTCTATGCAGCATTTAGTGTTGTATAGCTGAAAAGGGGGGCTACCCCCTTTTCAGCGCATGCGGAGCGTGCGCAAGTCAGAATGCACTGGTGATTGCTTTAATAATGTTCGATAAAGGAAAAATAATGTTTAAGAAAAAAAGAGATAACTGCAGGGATATATTCAGGGATTTTTCAGGAGAAATTATTCCTGAAATTGATGCTTTCATAAGTGAGTTTTTTGAAAAAAAAATTTCTTCCGCTGATTCTGAATTTATGAAAGAGATTCTGGGTTATGTTGGAGAATACTGCCTGAGAGACGGGAAAAGAATACGGCCTCTGCTTCTCCTCAACTCATACTACGGATATAGAAAAGGATTTAAAAAGAGGAGTGAGATTATAAAACTTGGAGCTGTCGTTGAGCTGATGCATTCTCTTCTCCTTATACAGGATGATATTATTGATAAGTCGGAACTGCGGAGAGGGGGAAAAGCTTTGCATATTCTTCTTGGTGAAAAGTACTCTCCTTTAACTTTAAATCCGTTAATCGGTCAGGATATTGCTTCTGTCACTGCGGATATACTTTTTTCCTGCTGCATAGAAATCATAAGTGGCACTGATATCCGGCATGATGTGAAAGACAGATTTCTTGAAATATTTTCTAAAACATATGAGAAAACAGCCTGGGGACAGATACTCGATTCGCTTAACTCTATGCCGAAAATAATTGATCCGGAAAGTGACGCTCCTATGCAGATAAGCCTTATGAAGACTGCTTACTATACAATGGTATATCCGCTTATTATGGGATATGTTTTAAGCGGTGAAAAAAGTAAAAGTGAAATGACGAATATTGAAACTTTTGCAGTTCCTCTGGGGATTGCATTTCAGGTCAGGGATGATCTTCTTGGGGTTTTCGGGGTGGAGAAAGATACAGGCAAACCGAATGACTCGGATATTATGGAGGGGAAGCTGACACTGCTTGTGCAGAATACAATTCTGAAATTATCTGAAAGCGACAGAGACAGATTCGCAGGTATTTTTCTCAGTAGTGAAAAGTCCGGGGATGATATTGAATTTGTAAGAGAGTGCATTAAGGGGAGTGGTGCTCTTGAGGAGACAATTCAGCGGCACAGAGAACTTATAGATGAATCATACACTCTTCTGGATGATCTTGTAATGAAAAGGTTCAATAAAGATATAATGCGGGGTGTTATAGAATCGGTTGAGGATATACCTCTTTAAATATATAGCAATACATTACGTGTCAGCCCCTGTGCTCCCGGAGGGGAGTTGGTTTTATCACAGTAATTTTAATATCTGTTCAAGTCTCGTAAGATCTATGATATTTTTATTCTTAATTTCTGTAATAAACTGATCTTCGCCTGTTGGTCCATGATATCTGGAGTAATCACTGATAATTTTATTCCCCCTGATGTAGTCCTTTTCTTTTGAGGAATAAACAGAAGAAAGAAAAATGTCATTCTGATTTATAAGCTTTTCCAGGTTCTCCTTTAATGGTTTATCTTTTAAACCTTCATCGGTTAAAACAGCCATTGCATGTATCCAGTGTTTTATATCCGCATCATCGAGGTAGACTATATTGATGTCTATTCCGCTATTGCCGGAAAGAACTTTCCCTGCTCTGTGAGCCAGAAGCTTCAGTGCATAAAACTGGATATAAAAAGTATATGTATCCACCCCTTTAATTCTATTTTCTTCAGTAATGTAGTTTTTTCCTATCCCATCTATATCTGACTCAGTATAAAACTCTTTCAATAGTGATACATTTTTAAGCCTGTTGCGGGCAATCAGCATCATTTCAATTATTTCAGGTCTGAAGATGGTGAAATCAATATCATTTTTCCGTGATCTGTTTCGTTTTCTGTATTTAGATTCATTTCTTACTATGGAGTAAATGTTATCGCTCAGCATCCATGCCGGGATGAGTTCATTATAGAGCGGCGAAATATTTTTCTGTATCATAGACTGCTGGGTAATAAGGGAGAACGGGAATTCCACTTTCTGAGGGAGAGTAACCGTTCCTGTGGAGATTACAGTGTATGGAGACTTCGTGTATTCAGCAGGAAACTTAATGCTCGATCCAAGTCCGAAGAACATGCCCTCACCGGGGAATATCTCCTGATCAGGGAGGCGCGATGTATGGTTAGATCCGGCGTTTGCTCCATAACCGATGTTACCTCTCCCTCCGGGCCAGATGGCTGCAATGAGCAGAGAGTGGTGATGCGCGGTTGTGAATGGTCCGGCAAGCGATGATGTTATCTCCGCCTCGCCGATTGCAGAGTTCGGGCCAATTATACTTTCTATAATGTTGCAGTGTTTTTCCGCATGAGTGTATTCCATCAGTAATGATCCATGTATTATTGCCATGGACCCGGCGCTGCATCCCCACTGAATGACAGAATCTGCAAGATCAACCCCGGACCCGATAAATGTTCTGTCATTTTCCGAGCTGAGTATTGTGCAGTTAAATATCTGTGATGCACCGGAAATTATGGTTGTATCACAGATAAATGAGTTTTGTATTGAAGTTGTGTTTATAATGCGGCAGTTTTTTCCTATATATCCGCTGTTTATGCTGCAGAGTTTTGTATATCTTGAGATAAACTCATCATAACTGGTCTTGTTATCCGGAGAGATAATATTCTCCACAATTGACATGTTCATTTCCGCAAAGATTTTCACTGCACGTTCACCGGTCTCCGGGCCAATTGATGTATCTTTTCCGTTTCCGGAACTGTTGTTTTTACCGGCAGTTATAGTGCTGCTGTTATATAATACTGTATATGAAGATACTATGTAGTTTGAGATAAGTCCGCATCTGCATAGAAGGGATTCATCATCAATTTTTGAATCTTTAATTATGCTGTCGTAAATACCGGATTGCAGTATGGTATCATTTTCAACTTCAAGCGGGAAGCCGGTAAACCTGCCGAGATAGCATCTTCCATAAAAACGGCTGTTTGATATGAATGATGTCAAAAATCCGTCTGCTACCAGAATATTTTCCCAGCTTTCAGCATGATTATTCTGTTTCTTCAGCTGATCTATTTCTTCTATCGCAAGATTCCTGTAACTGGAGGATAAAATCTTCTCATCCAATGATTTATTGATCTCAGAAATTTTTTGTAAAAATTCTGATTCATCCAGTATTGAAGCAAGAGTTTCTTTAAAATTTGTCATTTTCTCACCGGCTTCCAGTTAGAAATTTTTTATGATAAGTTCAAATTTTACTATTTCCTCTCCCTTGACGGGGTAGGAGGTTACGGATTTGTGAAAGCACATTTATATATCTTTTTAAGAAAGAATGTTCTGTGACTATAAATGATTAACATATATAGGATAATGATGAATTGTAAAGTAGAATTTAATGGTGCAGTAGTATGATTACTCAGATCATTGACAGAAAAAGCCGGTGAATCCTTGTGTCATCTGTAAGTTCCGGATGAAAACTTGAAGCAAGGAGTTTATTTTCTCTTACCAGAACCGGGTTCCCTTCAAATTCTGCAAGAACTTCAATATCCTGTGTGTATGCAGTAACCATTGGCGATCTGATAAATATTCCGGAGAAAGGTTCATCGTTTAAACCTTTTATCTCAAATGATGCCTCAAAACTTTCTTTCTGTCTTCCGTAGGCATTTCGTTTTACGGTGATATCCATCAGATTGAGCAGAGGCTGATCACTATCTTCAACTCTGTTTGCCATGAGAATCATGCCGGCACAGGTACCATATAGTCCCATGCCGGATTTTACTTTTTCTAATACCGGATTCATAATGTCATTTTTAATCAGAAGTTTTGCTATTACTGTACTTTCACCGCCCGGTATAATAAGACCATCGATTGAATCGAGATCATCAGCTGTTCTTATCCCTATTCCTTCTGCTCCGAGTTTTGAAATCATATCCAGATGTTTTTGGAAAGCGCCCTGTAATGCGAGTACTCCTATCTTTTTAGACATAACTGTTTTTTTACCAGCCTCTCCCCGCAAGTTTATCACTCTCTTTCAGCTGCGACATTCCGATGCCTGTCATAGGTTCGCCGAGATTTCTGGAAATTTCCGCAAGCTTCACCGGATCATTGTAATATGTTACTGCCTGTACAATCGCCTGTGCTCTTTTTGCAGGATCGCCTGATTTGAATATACCTGAACCGACAAAAACCGATTCAGCACCGAGATGCATCATGAGTGCGGCATCAGCCGGAGTCGCAACTCCGCCTGCAGAGAAATTAGGTACAGGAAGTTTACCGGTTTCAGCAACTTCAAGAATCAGTTCATACGGCGCGCCCATCTCTTTTGCCGCAGACATAAGTTCTTCAACAGGAAGGCCTTTTATTCTGCGCATATCATCCTGCAGTGTCCTCATATGTCTCACCGCTTCAATTACGTCACCTGTGCCGGCTTCACCTTTTGTTCTGATCATGGCGGCGCCTTCGCCGATTCTTCTTAGAGCTTCACCCAGATCGCGGCATCCGCAGACGAAAGGCACTTTGAAGTTCTTTTTATTAACATGGAATCTGTCATCTGCAGGAGTAAGTACTTCACTCTCATCAATAAAATCGACTCCAAGCGCTTCAAGAATCTGAGCTTCAACAAAATGACCTATACGGCATTTAGCCATAACAGGGATTGAAACAGCCTTTTGAATGCCGATTATCATCTCCGGGTCGGACATCCTTGCTACACCGCCGGCAACACGTATATCCGCGGGAACCCGTTCAAGAGCCATGACAGCAGCTGCACCGGCATCTTCTGCAATTTTTGCATGTTCCGGGGTCACAACGTCCATTATTACGCCCCCCTTAAGCATCTCGGCAAGGCCTACTTTAGTTTTCCATGTAGATTCCTGTTTTTCAGACCATTTTGATTTATTCATAATATTATCTCCAGATTCAATGTTTATCTAAAAGTTCAGGTTTGTCAGAAGAAATAAGCTGAGGCCGAAAATCCCTGCATCCTGCTAAAAACTATATTTTAGTGTATGCCCGTGATCTTCGCCGGGATTCCAGGAAGCATCTGCATCTTTTCGTCCCTGGAATATTGAGTTATTCTGACTGCCCTTATCCTAATTAACATAATTATTAAGTTGGGCATAGTAAATAAAGGACTTTATTTTTCAATTTGTTTTTTATTACAAATTAGAGGTTCAGCAGGATAATTTTTACAGCTGAGTTAATTTATCTCAGATGGCGGGAACGTAATATAATCAGTCAGAAGCTGATTCCGGGGCGGGTTGATGGCCCTGAAAATATGTATTGGTATCAGTTTCTTTATTCTCCATAAACTATATGAATTTTTTGTGAAAACTTTTTTTTAACATCATCCGGTTAATTTTATATCCATACAATATGATGAATAGACATGGAAATCTTTAATTTTCATGTTTGTAATTGACTTGTATATATATAGTTGTAAGATTATATTCAAATCATAAAGGAAGCGATGTGATATGGAAAATAAAAAACTTTCAGCAATAGAGGCTCTAGAATTAGAAGGAAGTATTATATATTTTTTCTGCTATTTAATAATAGCAATCCTGGCAGCTGTTTTTCAGATTCTCGCAGGTCAGAATGCAAAAACAATCGCAATGCCTGCTTTTATTAACGTGATAGTGCTGTTTCTTGCATTTTTGATTTATAGAAGGAAAAAAGCAGGACGCCCGGCAATGGCTTTGTCATGGAGTGTCGCTATCATCACCCTTCTGATAAATTCTCTCATCCGTCTGGTTTATATACGTAACTTTGACTGGACTTATGCTGCAGAGGGTTATCATCTTGCGGCAATTACCGTTGCTTCACTTATTATCCTGCAGTTTTTATACAGCAGGAGGATTTACGTTACAATGGCTGTTCTGCTTTTCCTGAGCTGGCTTGCATTTATCTTCATTGCCAGTAATAACGGAGTCGATTATTACATGTATTCCATGAAAGACGGGAAAGTCTATCATGGCGTTATGTTTCTCAGGGAGATATATTATCTTGTTATGATGGTACTCGTATCTGTGGCGGTATATTTTAATATACCTATAATAAAAAAATTTAATAAGCAGACCACTTTACAGCAGGAGATAATACTGACTCAATCCAGAAATCAGAGTGAACTTTCAAACGAGATTCATGAGAATATAAATGATCTGTTTCAGCGTCTTGAACAGCAGAAGCTGATACTTGATCACTTTAATGAAAAAATGCAGGATCAGGCTTCGACTTACGAGGAGATATCCGCTACTCTCGAAGAGCTTCAGGGTGCTTCTGAGAATATTGCAGACAGCGCCTCTACCCAGATTGAAGAGAATTCCAAAATGGATAAAATTCTCTCTAATCTCAAGAATATTAAAATTGAGACAAAATTACATCTCGATGAAACCAGCAGCGGTATAGAAGAGACTGTTGAAAATTCAAAGGCCGGAAAAGATTTTCTTGATAGAGTGGAAAAGGCTGTTGAGGAACTGAACATTCAGAATGACCGCATTGTAAACACAATTAATATGATAGTTGATATTGCAGACAGGATAAACCTTCTGGCGCTTAACGCCAGTATTGAAGCAGCCCGGGCGGGTGAACATGGAAGAGGTTTTGCGGTAGTGGCTGATGAGATCGGTAAACTTGCTGTGCAGACTACTGACAGCGTAAAGGAGATAATGTCAATCACCGGGAAAAGCACTCAGACAATGTCCGGAACACGTGAAGTGATTAATTCAACAATACCTCTGATAATGAGCATGATAATAAAAATGGAGGAGAGCTCGGCCAAAATTGAAGAACTTCAGAGAAGCCTCAAACTGGAGGAGAATCAGATAACGGAAATGATCGGACAGATGAGTTCCACTCTGACACTATCAAAAAATATCGCTACCGGTACTGATGAACAGAAACGCGCTATAGAGAATACAAACCGCGCTGTGGAGAATGTAAACGGGATTATAACAGCAATGGTTACAGGAATCCATGAAATTGTGGATTCATCCGAGACTATAATAAATAATGCCGGTCAGCTTCTGGATAAGGCAGAAAAATCGGCCGGTGAATCTAAAATTATGGAAGCAAAACAATAATAGAAATATGCTGTTTAACTATATAAAATCCGGGATATTGATTTTTATTATATCATTGGTTGTAATGGTTGAAGCCTATAGTGAAGATAATCCAGGGAAGGGTAGAGATAATTATTCAGAATTAAAAAAAATTTATGATAAATGGGACAGCGGGCTTTTTGGAAGCAGAAAGTATTACAGAAACAGGCTATACCGTTTATTAACAGATATGATCGATTCTGATATACAAACCGGAAAAGATTATAGTGTTTCAATCCCTGATGTTTTTAAAAAAAAGCACTACTCAAGCGACCTCTACAATCAAAACTGGCTTCATATTCATGGTACTGTTGACGATTCAAGTATAAAGGAGTTTGCAGAAAAAGGGAATGACTATATAAAAGAGGTTGAAAGAAACAAGTACCTGTTTTTTCTGTCCGGAAGAATAGAAAGATTTAGAATTATTGAAACCGGTTATGGCAGGAATGTTCATCTTTATCTTGAAACTGTGAAAATAAAGGATTCTCTTAAATGAGAAGCTATGCCGTGCTTTTAAGCAGATGATGCTCTTAACTTTATTAAAAAATATCAAATATAAATCAGTCTTTTAATTGGAGAAACAGATGTGTGGAATTGTCGGATATATTGGTAATAAAAGCGCTGCGGAGTTGATAATAAATTCACTGAAGAAACTTGAATACAGGGGATATGACTCAGCCGGAATTTCTGTTAATTGCGGTGGTGAGCTTTTTACGCAGAAGAGGGCAGGTAAAATATCTGTTCTTGATTCTGTAATCGATTATGAAAGCCTTCAACACTGTACTACCGGAATCGGCCATACAAGATGGGCAACTCATGGTGAACCTTCAGATATTAACGCGCATCCTCACGGTGACTGCCATAATGAACTTGCAATTATTCATAACGGTATTATTGAAAACTATAAAGATCTCAAAGATGTTCTTTTCGCGAAAGGACATAAATTTATAAGTGAGACTGATACTGAAGTTGTAGCACATCTTATTGAACATTATAAAAAAGAACTACCCCTGCTTGATGCTGTAATTATGGCTCTCAATAGAGTCGAAGGGACATACGGTATAGTTGTAATGTCGAAGAAAACACCGGATGTGCTCATAGCCGCAAGAAAAGGAAGTCCGCTTATTCTTGGAGTAGGCAATGGAGAGATGCTTATAGCCTCTGATGTAAGCGCTGTAATCGAACACACCAGGGATGTTATTTATCTCGAAGACGGTGAGATAGTCGAAGTAAAAAAGGATGGATACCGCACATACGATCTGAATAAAAATCAGATTATAAAAAATGTTGAGTCTATCGATTGGGATATTGCCTCTATCGAAAAACACGGCTTTGATCATTTTATGTTGAAAGAAATATTCGAACAGCCTGAAACGATTACCAATGCCTTCCGCGGGAGAATTCTTCTTGATGATGCCATGGTTAAACTTGACGGTTTAAGGCTGAAAGATGAAGATTTTGATAAAATAGAACGTATTATTTTTATCGCATGCGGAACATCATGGCATGCGGGAATCGTGGGGAAATATCTTATTGAAGAGTATGCGAGAATTACTGTTGATGTTGAGTATGCCAGTGAGTTCAGATATAGAAAGCCGGTTCTAAAAAAAGGTGATCTTGTTATTACAATAAGCCAGTCTGGTGAAACCGCGGATACACTGGCAGCACTTAGAGAAGCGAAGGCTAAAGGAGTAAAGGTTCTCGGTATCACAAATGCTGTAGGGAGTACAATTGCACGGGAATCTGACGGAGGTGTTTATACACATGCAGGCCCTGAAATCGGCGTAGCTTCAACAAAAGCATTTACTTCGCAGATTACAGTTATTCTTCTTCTCACGGTGTTCCTTGCAAGAAGAAAGGAAATGTCGTTTACCGAAGGGAGTATTATACTCAAGGATCTTATACGGCTGCCTGAACTGGTAAAATCTGTTCTTTCCAAGAGCGAGTGTATAAAGGAAATTGCAAAAGTCTATTACCACAATAATAATTTTCTTTATCTTGGCAGAGGGATGAATTTTCCTGTTGCGCTTGAGGGTGCATTGAAGCTGAAAGAGATATCATATATTCATGCTGAAGGTTATCCCGCGGCAGAGATGAAGCATGGGCCTATCGCGTTAATAGATGA
>Ga0116171_10005907_pt1 | contig 10679 bp, 9 predicted proteins | sample AD_JPNHW2_MetaG_FD_89798 | JGI IMG/M metagenome (GOLD analysis project Ga0116171, IMG submission 89798) | Active sludge microbial communities of municipal wastewater-treating anaerobic digesters from Japan - AD_JPNHW2_MetaG | ecosystem: Engineered > Bioreactor > Anaerobic > Digestate | place...
CGCCGCTCGCCAAAACCCTCGCGGAGAACGAAGCCAAAATCGTCGCGGAACTGAATGCAGTTCAGGGCAAACCGGCAGATATCGGCGGCTACTACCGCCCCGACGAAAAACTCGCCGCCGCCGTCATGCGCCCGAGTGAAACATTCAATGCGGCATTAGCCTCTTTGTAAAAGGTGGAACGCGCCAGGTGGAGCGGGCACTCCGTGCACGCTTCTTACTTAAAACGCGCCGGGACGGCGCGTTCCGCAATCAATTACCCAGCGCCACGCATCCGGAGTTTCACAAAACCCTTTCACAACCGGATTGCGGCGGATATAGGCGGCTTTCTCCAGATATTCCTTCGTGCTCCGGATTCGATGATCAAAGAAGTTCTCCTGCCACTGAATCCCGTGCTGTCTGGTCTGATAGCGTTTCCATTCGCTGATGATACGGGACATGGCCTCGTCCTTCGGAAAAGAAATCAGTGCATGAAGATGATCCGGCATCAAAAGAAACAAATGAGCGAACCATCGGCCCGCATTTGAGTAAAAGTTCGCCGATTCCAACACTTCGTTTGCAACGTCAGGCTGGACGAGAGAAACCGCGTTGTCTTCAGAACAACGGATTCGAATGTGGAATACTGAACCGTCCTCAACCCAGGCCGGTGTCTTGTGATAAAGACGGGAAGGATACTTGTTTTCCATGCAAAGAATTTAACGCGCCGGGACGGCGCGTTCCACCTAAATTCTGCGCAAAGGCGACAGCCAGGTGGAACGTGCCGTCCCGGCACGTTATACAAAATCTTTACCGTCCGCCGCACTTGCCGCCCGAACATCAACCTGCTAAAAGCCTATCGGCTGTAAAGCCCTTTACCTTGTCCGTGATATCGTTTAAAAATTTCCGCCAACAAAAGGAAATAAATGAAAAAACTTATCGAGCTCACTCTTGCTGGACTTCTCTCCTTCTCAATTTTCGGATGCGGAACCACTGCAAAATTCATTTATCCGGCGGATGGGAAAAATCTGACGCAATTTAATGACGGTCCGGCATACCAGAAAAAAGTCGCCGTTGTTCCGTTTGAAGATATGCGAACCGACAAGAACCAATCCGGAACCATGTTCTTCTACCTAGTCCCACTTATGCCCTTCGGCTGGGTTGATTATGACCGACCAGATGCGGCCAGAATGTTTATGACAATTGCTGAGTTTGAGTTTAATTCTAGCGAAGACCTTGCCAAAGCCGCCGCACTCAGTCTGCGGAAATCCGGGTTATTCCAAGATGCCTTCTTCACCTTCGGCGGAGACAAGGAAAAGTCTGACTATGTGCTCGAAGCAGAGCTTCTTTCGTCGCATTACAAAGGCACCCTTTATTCTTATGGGGTTTCTTTCCTCTGCCCGTACCTTTGGTTTTTTGGACTACCGGCAGGAAGCTCCTACAATGAACTGATCGTTTCCATGAAGATGACTGATCTCTCCACAGGTCGCCCAGTTTGGGAAAAGAAGTATGACGTGAACAGGAAAACCATACAGGGCTATTACTATAACTGGGGAGATGATGTTCGCGCTTATTCCGGTTTGATGCAGGACATCATGAATGATGCCGTCAAAGACATGAATCACGAGTTTCAGCGAAAGCAGATCAAATAGGAGCTGGCATCCGTAATCAGGGTCGGTCTGAAAATTTGATAATCTGGCTCCCGAAGTTTTGAAGAAATCTACGGTCTATTGATACAAAAAAACCAGAGCGGTTTTCCTGATCCCGACCTTCGACGTTCAGACCTTTGACTTTAGACTTTCTGAGACTCCAACAACTCAGAAACCCCCTTCTCGGCGAGATCCATCTGAGCCCTCTGTTCTTTGGTGAAAGGCTCGGCTTCGGCAGCGCCCTGCACTTCGACGAGCTTTTCCGAAGGCAGACGCAACACTAGCTGCCGTTTGATTGTTTCACACCCCTGAAGAGTTAACGGCGGCAAAAGCCGCCGTTCGACAGCCTATTTCTTTTTGAGAAATCCGCCCAGCAGGGCCCCGCCCGCTTCGATCAACTGCTGTTCCTGCGTTTTCGGCTGCACAGCAGGCTGCGCCGTTGTGGAGGATGGAGCGTTGGTTGCCGAGGTCGGCGGCTGCGGCTGCGTTCGGCCTTTCAGCAGCTCCTGCGGATTGATTTTGCCGTCTTTCAGAAACTGCCCGGCGGCATCCTTCAATAAGTTCTGTCCCTGGGATTTGGCGGCGGAAAGCAGCGCCTCTTTGATGAATTTCTGGAAGTCCGGCACCGAGGGCTGAGTGATGGTTCCCGCGACCCGGTAGGTCAGCGGCGGCGCGATCAGGTGCTTGCCGCTGCGTTCCGTAAAGAGCAGGCCGACCGGCAGGCTTTGCAGCTTGGACTCCAGCTGTCCGCCGACGCCCGGCGTGAACTGAAGATCCAGACGTTCATCAAAGCCGATTTTCCCTTTGGCCAGCAGCAGGTAATCCGGTCCGCTCAGGCGGGTGCCGTCCAGGCTCACGCCGTTCGCGGCGGAGTTGACGCTGAGGACGCCCTGGTCCAGCCGGATCTGGCGGAGATCCGGCAGGCTGAGGGCTGTGGCCGCGACGTCCTGATAAGGCAGGCGGTCCAACGCGATCGCGCCGGTTTCGAGATTGAAATGGATGTCCGAGTTCCGGCTGAGATTCGCCGCCGTTATGCCGGCGCCTTTGACATCGAGCTTCAACGACTTGATGGAGGCCGAAACGGTGTCGCGGAAGGCCGCCGGAACAAAGCTCTGGATAACCGGCTGCAGATCCAGGGCGCCGGACTCGGCATGCGCTTCATACAGATAGCCGGGCCGTCCGAGGTCCGCACTCATCTTCATACGGATCGGCGACTGGTTGAGCTTCAGTTCGAGCGGGTCGAGCACCACCTTGTTGTCGCGGACGCGGAGCGAGCCGGACAGCGGGGCAATCAGCAGCTGCCGGTAAACAATTTTTTCGAAGCGGAAATCGGTTTTCAGGTTCAACCCCTTAAGGTCTACCGCCGGCGGCTCGGTTACAGGGAAGACCGGCTTCGGGGTCTTGGCCGCGGGCTCGGCCGGAGCCGCGGGCTTTATCGGCGATTTGCCGCCGGTCGGCACGGCAGCCAGCGCCAGCAGCGGTTCGATATCCAGAATCCCCGACTGTATCGTCAGGGAAATTTCGTTGCTGGCGGGCGGCAGCGTTAAAGCCCCGCTGACGTTCACGTGCGCGATGCGCCGTCCATTACTGTCCGCCGCCAGCTCCATCCGCCGGATGCTCAGACGGGACAAACCGTCCAGTCCGAACGAAAAATCATCGCGGATATCGAGGTTGCGGATTTGCCGGGAGGCGGTATCCAAGCCGAGGCCTGGAATCTGCACACTGCCCTCCGCACGGATCTGCTGCCCTTGGCCGGCAATTTCCAAACGAATATCCGCGCTCAGTTCACCGCCCGTCAGCTTGGTTCCGCCGTCGGCCGGCAGAAAGGCGTTCGCCGTCAGCAGATTAAACCGCTGAATGGAGAGCTGAAGCTTGGCCGGAGCCGCCTGTACGCCGCTTCCGGACGCAGCCGGACTGACTGTTAACGGGCTGGAAAGAGCGAGACTGACGATTTCGCGGCCGCTTTCGCGCACGCCGCTCTGCAACCGGTCGATGGTCATCGCCCGGGTTTTCAAATCCACCGCCAAGGCATAGTCCAGATTGACCGTGAGCGGCGGCAACGCGCGCTTGAACGACGGCGCCGTGACAACCGCATCGCGAATGCTCAGCTTTCCTGCCGAGCCCAACCGGTCGCCGGCCTGAAACCGAACCGTTCCCTGATAGTCGATCAGCGTTTGGCCGAAATCGAGTCCGCCGGCGAGCGCTCCGGCCAGATTCAAGGCGGAGGATTGAATGGGTCCGACATGCACATTCAAATCGGCCGTCAGCGGATTCAACGTTCCGCTGCCGTTGACTTCAATCGCAGCCTCTTCTTTGCCACGGAGACTTTCGGCCAGCCGCAGCCGCTGCAATTCAAAGCGGGAGCCATCACCGGTCAGCGCCAGTTCCGCCGCTACAACACGTCCGTCCAGCGCGATCTGCCGGAAATGCCCGGCCCACTCCTCCAGCCGCACGGACAGCTGAACGCTGCGCGGCTGCAAGGCGGAGTCGATCTCCGCGCTGAGGGTCCCTTTGAGCTTCGCATTCGTCAGCTGAATTTCCGGGCCCTGCAAAAAGCGGATGTCGCCCCGCAGCTCGATACGGGTCGGCTTATCCAGCTGAAACTCCGGCAGCTCCAGATTAAATTTCTCGAGGGCAAATTCCAGCGGCTGACCGTTTTCGCCGGCCTGTTTGACGTATACGCTGGCGTCCACAATGCGCACGTTATGGATCACCGGACGCAACGGCAGCCCGCCGCTCTTGCTTTTCTCACCCTGTTTCACACGGGCGGACGGATCTTTCGCCGGCTGCGGAGGTTTAGCGCCGCCCGCGGCATCCGGCAGAACCTGAACCTTTACTCCGTCCAGCAGGATTTCATCGACGGCCAGTTCACCCTGAAACGCCCGCAAGAGTCGGTAGCGCAAACGCACCGTATTCGCATGTAGGAGTTGATTGGAGCCGGATCCGACCGCCAGATTCTGAATCTCCACGCCGGAAAACAGCGAAACTTTCAACCGGCCCGCCGTCACGGGCTGGCCGATCGCCTTGCCGACGCGCGGCAGCACCTGCCCGGTAATAAACCACTCGCTGGTCAGACAGCCGTACAGCAAGCCGAGTCCGCACACGATAACCGCCAATAGCGCTAAAACGATTTTCATCCAGGTTTTCATCTTGAACTATCCCCCAGGTATTCATGCCTCAAAACGCGCTCCATCCCAAGGACGCGCGATAAAATACTGCCTGAAGCCCGACATCAAAAAACCGGAGCAGTTTCCCGTCGCCGGCTTTTTGGGACAACTGATAACTCAGGCTTTTTGCGCCTCGAGCAGTTCTTTGATCCCCTTCTCGGCGAGATCCATCATTTGAGCCATCTGCTCTTTGGTGAAGGGTTCTTCTTCGGCGGTGCCCTGCACTTCGACGAGTTTGCCGGAGGCGGTCATGACGACGTTCATATCGACTTCCGCTTTGGAGTCTTCAAAGTAGCAAAGGTCGAGCAACGGCACGCCTTTGCAGATGCCGACGCTGATGGCGGCGATGGCTTCCTTGATTGGATCTTCTTTGATCAGCTTTTCGGCCAGCAGGCGATCCACCGCCATGCGCAGCGCAACATATGCGCCGGTGATGGACGCGGTGCGCGTTCCGCCGTCGGCCTGAATGACGTCGCAGTCGATGTAGAGCTGGCGGCGGCCCAGTTTCTTAAGATCAATAACGGAGCGGAGCGCGCGGCCGATCAGCCGCTGGATTTCCATCGTGCGGCCGCCGAGCTTGCCGGCGGTCGATTCGCGCTTGGCGCGGTCGGGCGTGGCGCTCGGAAGCATCGAGTATTCGGAAGTGACCCAGCCGCCTTCAACGTTCTGCGCGCGCATCCAGCCGGGGACGTTTTCGTCCACGCTGACGGCGCAGATGACTTTGGTGTTGCCCATCTCGACCAGCACCGAAGCTTTGGCGTTGATGGTGAAATCGCGGGTGAATTTGACCGGGCGCAGCTGGTCCGGTCGCCGTCCATCGTATCGCAGTTCTGCCACGTTGATAAACTCCTCGAGGTTGATGCCTGTATTGATTTTGTTGAACGGTTTTTTATCCATAAGGGTGCCGATTATGCGAATCCGGCCCCTGATTGCAACGGGGAAAACCGATAAACCGCACCGGAAATTCAAATGCAGAGGTCACTGAGGCACAGAGACAGAAGCTTTACAAAACACACAGGGCAAAATCATTTCTGAGACGTTGCGTCTCCCTTCGCCCTGCCATCATTTCCATTGTATCAAAAAAGCTCTGTACCTCAGTGACCCCTGCTGTGAAAAATTAAACCCTAAATCCTAAGGTCTAAAGCCTTCATCCTTACCGGGCCGGCGACCGGCGCGGCGAAAATGATCCGCCGCGATGTGCCGGACGCGGCGCATGACCTTGACTCGGTCCGCGAGACGGGCCGGAAAAGCGGCGCTGTCCGCGCTGACCTTTCGGTTCGGGCCGCGCCGCAGCGCCGGTGGCGTTGCGTGCATCTTCGGAATGATATTTGTGCGTCTTATCCACGGGAATGGATTTACGGATCATTTTTTCAATATCACGCAGAAAGTCGCGCTCGCGGGCGGCGCAGAACGCCACGGCGTCGCCGTCCGTTCCCGCGCGGGCCGTGCGGCCGATGCGGTGAACATAGGTTTCCGGTTCCTCCGGCAGATCGTAATTCACGACGTGCGTGATGCCGTCTACATCGAGACCGCGGGCGGCGATATCCGTCGCGATAAGCGCGCGCAGTTTGCCGGTCTTGAAATTGTGCAGCGCCGTCGTGCGGGCATTCTGCGACTTATTGCCGTGAATCGCGGCGGCGCTGATACCGGCCGACATCAACTGCCGGACCACTTTATCCGCACCGTGCTTGGTGCGGGTAAAGACAATCACCTTATCCATGTTGTGGTCGGTGATCAGATCAATCAGCAGCTCGTCTTTGTTTTCTTTATCAACAAACATCAGCTTCTGCCCGATGCGCTCAACCGTCGGCTGACCCGGATCAATGGTAATCTGAACCGGATCGCGCAGCAGTTCCTTCGCCAGACCGGCGACCACCGGCGGCATCGTCGCCGAGAAAAAGAGCGAGTGGCGTTTGGCCGGCAACTTGGCAATCACCTTGCGGACCGACGGAATAAAACCCATGTCGAGCATGCGGTCGGCTTCGTCGAGAATGAACAGCTCGATCTGATCGAGCTTGATGTGGCCCTGTGCCATCAGGTCCAGCAGACGGCCCGGTGTGGCGACGACGACATCGAGACCGCGGCGCATCGCCTGAACCTGCGGGTTCTGACCAACGCCGCCGAAAATGACGGTGTGGGTGACGTTCAGGTGACGGCCATACGTCTTGATGCTGTCGCCGATCTGGGCGGCCAGTTCGCGCGTCGGCGTGAGAATCAGCGCGCGCGGCTTTCCGCCGGGCGCGGTTTTTTTATTCTGCGTCATTTCCTGCAGCAGCGGCAGCGTGAACGCGGCGGTTTTGCCGGTACCGGTCTGCGCGCAACCGAGCAGATCGCGGCCTTCCAGCAGATGAGGAATCGCCTGCTGCTGAATCGGTGTAGGAGTCGTGTAGCCTTCTTCGGCAACAGCGCGCTGCAGCGGCTCGATAAGAGCCGCGAATACATTCTGTGATTTCATGAACCTTCTTTTCCGTCCGGAATATTTCAAAAATCTCTGCCTGCCGGACGTGTAGGGAAAGAAGATACTGCGTAATCCGCAGCGTGCGGCCCGCGATGTGCAGACCGAATTGAGCCGTGGGTTGTAGGCTTATGCCGCCGATGTGTCAACCTAAGATTCAAAAAAGGTGCAACGTGCCGTCCCGGCACGTTGTGCAAATTCAAAACGCGCCGGGACGGCGCGTTCCACCTGAGACATCCGTTTTGAACGGTTGCGTCCCGCCCTGCGGGGTGTTAAAAACACGTCGTTCTGCACCCACTCAAAAGGAGACCCCATGAGCCTTGCCGACGAGATTCAGAAACTGAACGACCTCAAACAGGCCGGAGCCATTTCAGAACAGGAATATCAGCAGGCTAAAGATAAACTGCTGGGAACCTCCGGCCAGCCCGGACCGCGTCCTGCACTGGATGCAAACTCCTGGGGACTGTTCATCCACCTCTCGCAGTTCTTCGCCTATTTGCTTCCGCTGGCCGGACTCATCGTCCCGCTCATCCTCTGGCAGATCAAAAAAGACGAATCCGCCCTCATCGACCGGCACGGCAAAATCGTCATGAACTGGCTGCTTACCGAGTTCATCCTGCTGCTGATCATTATTCCGCTCTGCTTTATCCTGATCGGCTTTCCGCTGCTGTTCATACTGGCCTTGCTCGGCATCGTCTTCCCGATCATCGGCGCCATCAAAGCCGGTAACGGTGAAGTCTGGCCTTATCCGTGTTCGATACGGTTTTTTAAATAGCTTTCTAAATTTTGGACGGCGAGGCCGGATTAAGGCGGTAGATTGTAAGTTTAAATGCCGCATTTTTTCGGACGCGATGCTTTTCATGCGGCTATCTCCTGTATGAACAGTTCCTCTGCTGTTTTAAATCCAAGGATCCGGCGCGGACAGGTGTTGATCCAGTCCTCGATCTGTTCGAGCGCCGGGCGGGTCACCCGCGACAGGGAGATCCCTTTGGGGAGAAAACGCCGAATGATCCGGTTGGTATTCTCGTTCGAACCCCGCTCCCAGGATGCGTAGGGATGCGCATAATACAACCGCGTCCGCCGGTGGCCGCCGAGTGCGGAGGTCTCCAGCGCCTCGGCATGGAGGAACTCGCTGCCGTTGTCTGCCGAGATGGATTTGAAGAAGGTGCGAAAGGCTTCCTTGCCCATGGACCGTTCGATTCCGTTGAGCGCCTGCGTGACCGACTGCTGCGTCCGGTCTTTGAGTTTGCGGACGATCACTTTGCGGGTTTTGCGCTCCACCAGCGTCATCAGGGCCCCCGGGCCCGTATCTTTCCCGCTGACGATCAGATCGATTTCCCAATGGCCGAACTCTGCGCGTGCGGAGACGGCGGACGGCCGGTCCGCGATCCCCCGGCCCGCAGACGCGGCTCGTTTTGCTCTGCGGAACAACCGCTTATGCGTTTTTCGGCGGCGTTTGCGTTTCTCCCAAAGCGATTCATTGGTGACACCGGCGATCCAGCCGTCCTCGATATAGGAATAGATCGTCTTGGTGCAGAGCGTACAGGCCATCGCCTGCTGTTTCATCAGTCCGGCAACCACGTCGGGCGAAAAGCGCTTCTCCACGATATAAAACCGGATGAACTCGGCCGTCTGGTAATGCCTCCCCAGCTTCAGCGGCGGCCCTTTGGCGGTGGCATTGAGGCGGTGAACGGCCTCTCCCCGGTCGCTGCTGTAGACGGCCGAACGGGTCAGGTCGCTATGAAGGTGCTCCACCGATCCGCGCCCGACCTCCCGTTCGATGGTGCGCACATGGCGGCCCAGCAGAGAGGCGATCTGTTTGGGAGAAGAGCCCCTCTTTAAAAGCACTTCGATCTGGATGCGTTCGTCGCGGTTCAACTGCTTGCCCTTGCGCGGAGATGTGTTAGCGTTTTGCTGTTCCATGCCGGTGATCTTCCCTTTCGTTTGTGGTGAATGAAGGAAAGTTCATTCTGGCATGGGACACTCCGTTTCCGGATGCGGCATTTAAACTTACAATCTACCAGGCCGGATTAAGGCCAATGATTTTAATGACAATTCGACGAAATGTGTTAGATTACGACCATGCCAATGAGTTTCTCCTATAAAAAAGCCACTCAGGCTTTAAATTACTTCGCTCGGCAAAGTGGCGGACGTATCAACAAAATGAAGGCGCTGAAGTTGCTCTTTTTTGCTGATCGCTTTCATCTACGAAAATATGGCCGACCAATCACTAACGACGAGTATTTCGCTATGAACTACGGGCCGGTTCCATCGGGCGGAAAAGATCTGGTTGAAGGCAGTGATTTTCGACCGAATGTTGAAAAAGTCTATGCAGGTCAGTTTCTGAACGCGGACAACCGGTATGAATTCTCCTCGGTTAATGAGGTCGAAGCACTGGCGTTTTCCCGCACCGACCAGGAAGCTCTTGAATACGTGTGGACCCATTTCGGTCAGTATGATGAATTTAAACTGGCCGAGCTGACGCACGAGTACCCGGAATGGAAACGGCACGAAGCGGCCATCAGCGGCGGTAGCAGTTCGCGGGTTAAAATGTCCTTCATCGACTTTCTGGACGATCCTTCCACTCCCTTCGATCCCTGCCATCCACTGACAGAACAGGAACGTTCCGTTCGGTGCGAAGAGGTTCAGGAGCTATGTTCCATCCACAATCTATGGAACTGACATGCCGGCGCCGGATTTACCGTTAGAACTTCACCTGACTTTACGATCCGGAACCGTCTACTACTTCGAACATCGCGGATTAACTACTGGAGAGCCGCATTTCTTTGCTGTGATCAACGCTGAGCCCCGCTCTGGCAATGTGTTAATCATGGCAGTAGGTTCCTCGCAGATTGCCAAGACACAGGCACGCCGCCAAGGATTGCCGCCTCAAACTCTGGTAATTGTCGATCCGGCTGAATATCCCGACTTCTCTAAGCCAACGGTGATCGACTGCAATCAGGTATTTGAACTTTCAGTCGAAGAGCTGGTCCAGAAGTTCAAAACCAAAAAGCTACGACATCACCGGGATTTGCCTAGAACTGTGCTGGAAAAAATCTGGCACGGAGTTCATACGAGCCCCCGAGTGGATGAAGTCTACAAACGCATGCTTCCTCCTGAAGCAGAATGAATCTGACGTTCTGCGTCTTGATTTTCCGATGCTTCAAAAATCAGTCCTGCCCGGAAAGTTTTCGGGACGGGCGGGCGGCCATCCAGGCTTTCATTCCGGTATCGAGGAGTTTGCACTGCGCTTTGTCGTCGCGCAGTTTGGCGAAGGTGCTGTAGAGGCCGAGGAAGGCCTGCCGGAAGGTGTCGACCATTTCCATGCGTTCCTGAAAGCGGCCCTCGGCGTCGATGGCTTCGGTCTTGGGCATTTTGATGCTGCGGAAGGTGAAGGCGTCGGCATCGAAGGTGCAGGTCCAGCACTCTTCGCCG
>Ga0116171_10005909_pt1 | contig 10678 bp, 10 predicted proteins | sample AD_JPNHW2_MetaG_FD_89798 | JGI IMG/M metagenome (GOLD analysis project Ga0116171, IMG submission 89798) | Active sludge microbial communities of municipal wastewater-treating anaerobic digesters from Japan - AD_JPNHW2_MetaG | ecosystem: Engineered > Bioreactor > Anaerobic > Digestate | place...
ACGACCATCTACGAAGGCCAGCGCCTGGTCATCCGCACCGGCGTCCAGACCCCTCTCGCGCCCACGCCCACTGCCGCGCAGGCCGCCAGCCAGACGACAGTATCCCTGCCCAGCGCCACGCCCACGCGCACCCCAACCCGCACGCCCATCCCTTCCCCTACCCCTACCGCCACTCCGCAATCTCCTTTGGCCGCGTTTTGGCGGGGCAACCTGAGCGGCGCTCTGCTGACAGGCGCGCTTGGCATGCTTTTGGGCGCGGGGCTGACCTTGCTTCTGCGCCGGCGCGCTCCGAAAGCGCCGCCTGCCCAGGAGCCAGCGCGCGAAACCTCAGCAGCAAAGGAACCCCCGCAAGGAGACCCGGAATGAGCAGCACACCCCAGCCCCCAAGCCCGCAGCGCGCAGCGCTGTTGGTCATCGACGTGCAGCAAGCGATGTTCGCCCAAAGCACGCCTGTTTATCAATCCGAAACATTGCTGACGAATATCCTCTCCCTGACCGCCAAAGCCCGGAAGGCCGGCGCGCCCGTGGTGTGGGTCCAACATTGCGACGCGCGCGACCTGGTCCCCGATACGCCCGGCTGGCAGCTGCACCCCGCGCTGGTGCCCGGGGCGCAGGACCTGAAGCTCCGGAAGCAAAAAGGAAACGCTTTTGAGGGCACGAACCTGAAGGGACTCCTTGCTGAACGCGGCGTGAGCAGCGTAGTCGTGTGCGGGATGGTCACGCACGGCTGCGTGAAGAACACCTGCCTTGGCGCCCTGGCGGAAGGCCTGCGGGTAACGCTCGCGCAGGATGCGCACAGCAGTTACAGCAAAGACGCCGCCGCGCTGATTGAAGAATGGAACACCGCATTGGCACAGGCCGGCGCGCGCGTGCTCAACAGCGGCGAGGTCTGCTTCTGAGCACAGGCGCACGTTGGAAATCAAAACAATCAGGAGAAAAACGGATGACCTTACGCTCCCCGCAGGATAGGATGGCGGCTGTCTCGGAAAGCATCCAAGAGCGCACCGGCAGGACGCTGGAGAAATGGGTTCAACTGGCGCTGGCAAACGGCCCAAACCCGCTGGACCAGAACAGCGTGTGCAAATGGCTGAAAAGCGAACACGGCGTCGCGCAAAACACGCAGTGGGCAATTGCCGAAGCAGCCGAGCTGGCCGCGGGTTGGCAGCGCCCGAGCGAAGAAGAATACGCCCTTAACCACTACTCCGGGGAACCCGTCTTTGAAAGACTGCGCGCGCTGCTGTTCGGTCTGGGTCCGGACGTGCGCATGGAAGGGCGCGGCACCTACACGCCTTTTGTGCGCAAGCGCCAGTTCGCGGCGGTGGCCGCCGCGTCGCGTGAACGGGTGGACCTGGGCCTGCGCTTCAAGTCGGCGCCCGAAAGCGCGCTGCTGAGCCAGGCTAAAGCCCCCGGGCAAGCTACCCACAAGCTCAGCCTCTGCTCGGTGGAAGAGATCACCCCCGAAGTGGAAGCCCTGCTGCGCGCGGCGTATGAACAAAACGGTTGATTCGGAATTGTTATTCAGATGAAAAAATTCATTCTTAGGGTCTTGCTTGGGTACGGCCTCCTCGCTTTCCTGCTGGTAGCGAGCTTCTGCGTCATCGGTTACCGCGCGGCAGGCTGGCAGGGCGCCCGGAACGCAGCCGGCACGGGTTTGCTGGTTAGCGCAATAGGCCTGCCAATGGCTGGTCTGCTGATCGCTCTGAAGTTTTGGGGCGGCTATGCCAACCGCTGGGGGGCGTCCAACTACAAAAAAGAGTTGGAAGGCGAACCCAAAGACCGCGAACACGACCCGGAACGCTGGTAGGCGCCTGCCCGCCTCCGGGGCGGTTTTAGCCCGCATTCCGCGAATTCCGTCTATAATTGCGGCATGCAGCCCCCAAAAAAGCCCTCTGCGCTCAAGATTGTCTTGATTGTTCTGCTGATATACGGCATCATCGCCGTCTTGATCCTGCTGCTCAGCTCCCTGATTGGCTTCTGGCTGAACGGCAGCGAGGGAGCTTCTTTCGCGCTGGGCATTGGCATGATGATGAATCTTCTCGCCTTCCCGGCCGCTATGTACATCCTGGTCGCCAGGCTGCGAGGCATTTCGGACACAGCCCGGACCCCAAAAGCGGCGGGATCGAACGAGAAGAGTGATGAGGAGCGCTCTGCCTGAGCGCCCAAGGAGAATTATGAAAGCAAACCACATCCCCGAAACCCGCACACGCAAGACCTGGCTGATTTACGTGCTGCTGTCACTCTACGTGTTCATGCTCAACGTCCCGGGGCCGATCACCAACTACCTGAAGGACGAATTCGCGATGAGTTACACGCTCAGCAGCCTGCATTTTTCGGCTTTCGCGGCGGGGGTATTGGTTACCGGTTTGCTCGGCGCGTACTTTATTCCCCGCTTCCCGCGCTGGAAAGTGATGGCATTCGGAGCGCTGGGTTTAGGCGTTGGTGGGATAATTCTGGCCTTTGGTCAGGCGCCGGCAGTCACAATCCTTGGCATTTTTCTGATGGGCTGCATTGGTACGCTGATCTTGTCCATTTATCCAGCCATTCTGGATGAGGAGATGGGCGCGCGCAGCCCCGTGGGTATCTCCGAAGCCAACACCATTGCCTCCCTCTTCGCCGGCATTGCCCCGCTGCTGGTCGGGTTTTTGGTCCAAAAAGCCGTGGGCTGGCGCCCCGCGATTTTATTGGTCGCGGCGGCATCCCTGGCATTGGGGCTTTGGCTGCTCCTGCGGATCAACGGCAGCCCGGCAGGCGGCCTGGCACAGAAAGTTGTGCCGGAACAAAATGGAAAGCTGCCCGGCCGGTATTGGATTTTCTGGCTGGCGCTGATGCTTGGCATCGCGGTGGAGTACTGCATCATCTATTGGGGCGCGGATTTTGTGGAGAAAGTGCTCGGATTCAGCAAGAACAGCGCCACGCAATCCGTCAGCCTTTTCATGGCCGGCATGATTATCGGTCGCTTCTTTGGCTCGCGCCTCCTGGAGCGCGTGCCCCCGATGAAGCTGCTCACCGGTTCCATTTTGCTCTCTATCGTTGGTTTCGCGCTGTTCTGGAGCGGTATCACCCCGCTGCTGGGCATCGTCGGGCTGACGCTTTTGGGGCTGGGCGGAGCTAACTTTTACCCTGTCATTGTTTCGCTCGCGATTGCTTCGGCAGGGGAATTGAAAGCCAAAGCCGGCGCGCGGGCGACCCTGGCAACCGGTACCGCCATTCTGTTCCTGCCGCTGGTTTTGGGCATCGTTTCGGACAGGATAGGCATCCGGCTGGCGTACAGCATCGTGGCGGTGCTGTTCGTGCTGCTCTCGCTCACGCTGTGGTGGGCAAACAGCAGGCAGACCGAACCGGCCGCGCAGGCAGAAACAGCGGATTAATCGCGCTGTGCCGGGCTAATCTCACCCGGGTGAACAGGAAGCTTACAGGAGGCAGGCATGAAAGCATTGTTTATCGGCGGCACAGGCAACATCAGCAGCGCCTGCTCAAAACTGGCGCTGGAACGCGGCGTGGAACTCTATCTGCTCAATCGGGGGCAGTCGTTTAGGCCCCTGCCGCAGGGCGCGCGCGTAATTAACGCCGACATCCGCGACCCGAACGCCGCGCAGGATGCTCTGGGCAGCCTGAAATTCGACGTTGTGGCGGATTTCATCGCCTTCACCCCGCAGCACATCGAGACTGACCTGCAGCTCTTCCGCGGGCGCGCCGGCCAGTACCTCTTCATCAGTTCGGCCTCTGCCTATCAAACTCCGCCCGCAACCTTGCCTGTAACCGAATCCACCGTCCTGGACAACCCGGTCTGGCAGTACTCCCGGGACAAAGCTGCCTGCGAAGAGCGCCTGGTGCGCGCCTACCGCGAGGAAAAATTCCCCTTTACGATTGTGCGCCCTTCCCATACCTACAGCGAAGTTTACGTGCCCGTGCACGGCAACTGGACGACGATTGACCGCATGCTGAGGGGCCTGCCTGTGATTGTGCACGGGGACGGCACCTCGCTCTGGACGCTCACCCACAGCTCAGATTTCGCCAAAGGCTTCGTCGGGCTGCTGGGCAGCTCGCGCGCGATTGGTGAAGCGTACCATATCACCTCCGATGAATGGCTGACCTGGAACCAAATTCACGAAATCCTGGCGGCGGCAGCGGGTACGCGGGCTAATCTGGTGCATGTGCCGTCGGACTTGATTGCCGCTTATGACCCAATCTGGGGAGAAAGCCTGCTGGGGGATAAAGCCCACAGCTTCATCCTGGACAACAGCAAAATTAAGCGCGTCGTGCCGGACTTTGTGTGCAGCACGCCATTTTCACGCGGGGCCGAAGAAATTCTCGCCTGGCACCGCGCCGACCCCGCGCGCCAAAAGGTGGACGAAAACTTTAACGCAATTTGTGAACGCATCCTCACAGCATACGCCAAAGCCTGGCCTGAAAAGTAACCGCGAAAACGAAAAAGTGGGATTAACGCATGCGCTCGCCGGCGCGGAGCACCGCGTTGCGTCCGAACAAAGCTCCGTGCCGGCAGCTGGCGTATTAACGTTTCATCATAATCTCTGGACAGAGGAAAAAGCGGGGGGATAATTTGGTAAAATGACAGTATCAGAGGATTCCAAATCAAACCTTTGACTGACCGCGCTTGACCGCAGGTCTTACCCGCAAGATTTCCTCCTGCCGAAATCCACACTACGGGGAGGGGCGGCAGGGGTTCTTTTCGGAGCCACAAAATAACTGGAGGTATGCCTTGGCTGGCATTAATCGTTTTACACAAAAAGCCAAGCGGGTTCTCGCCCATGCTCAGACTGAAGCTGAGCGGATGCATAAGCAAACCATAGGGACGGAGCACCTTTTACTTGGATTGATGATTGAAGAAGGCACGATTGCGAATCGTGTTTTGCGCGACGTGGGCATGGATCTGGATTCCGTCCGCGCCGCAGTCGAAGAAAAGACCGGCATTGGCAGCCATACCGGCGACATGGTGCTTGGCGGCGATACGCAGCGCGTGCTGGAACTGGCGCTGGAAGAAGCAAAAGACAGCGGGCAATCCACGGTCGGCACAGAACATCTGCTGCTGGCTATCGCGCGCTACCCGATGTGCGAGGGTATGAAAGTGCTGGAAAGCCTCGGCGTCACGCCCGAACAAATCCGCCGGCAGACTGGTCGGGTGATTTCTCAAACCCGGCAGGACAGCGAGGAAGACACCCGTCAGGCGCCCCCGCCCGACTTTGACCAGAACCAGGTTGGCCCCAGCCGACCTTCGTCGCGCCGCAAGGAAAAGGAAAGCGGGAAAACCCCATTGGTGGACCAGCTGGCAACAGACCTGACCGCCCTGGCGGAAGAAGGCAAGCTGGACCCGGTTATCGGGCGCAAAAAGGAAATCGAGCGCGTCATCCAGATTCTGGCCCGCCGCACCAAAAACAACCCGGCGCTTATCGGTGAACCCGGCGTGGGCAAAACTGCCATCGTCGAAGGGTTGGCGCAGCGCATCATCGAAGGCGACGTGCCCGGGCTGCTGCTGAACAAACGCGTACTGCAGCTGGACGTCGGCTCGTTGGTGGCGGGCACGATGTACCGCGGTCAGTTCGAAGAGCGCCTGAAGCGCGTGATTGACGAACTGAAAAGCTCCGGCGCCATTGTGTTCATCGACGAACTGCACATGCTGGTGGGGGCCGGTTCCGCCGGCTCGTCCGTAGACGCAGCCAACATCCTCAAACCCGCCCTTTCCCGGGGGGAACTTCAGGTAATTGGCGCCACCACCCTGAACGAATACCGTAAGAATATCGAGAGCGACGCCGCACTCGAGCGCCGCTTTCAGCCCATCGTGGTCGACCAGCCCTCGCTGGAAGAAACAATTGAGATTCTGAAGGGTCTGCGCCCGAATTACGAAGAGCACCACCGCCTGCACATCTCGGACGAAGCCCTGGAAGCCGCCGCCAAGCTCTCCTCCCGTTATGTGACAGACCGCTTTTTGCCTGATAAGGCCATCGACCTGGTGGACGAAGCCTCCTCGCGCGTGCGCATGTATAAGAGCGAATCCGCGGTGAGCAGCAAAGACCTGATGAACGATTTGCGCGCGCTCCGCAAAGACCTGAAAGCCGCCCGCGCGGCGGAAGATAACGACGCGGTGCAAACACTGCTGGCCAAACAAAGCGCTCTGGAAGAGAAACTACAGGCCATGCAGGCCTCCTGGGACCGTGAAAGCGCCCCGACCGTGAGCGCGGAAGATATCAGCGAGGTCATCTCCATGTGGACCGGCATTCCGCTGACTCAAATCGCGACCGAAGAATCCGCCCGCCTGCTCAACATGGAAGAGGAACTCTCCAAACGCATCATCGGGCAGCAGGAAGCTATTGCAACGGTCTCCAAGGCAGTACGCCGGGCGCGCGCCGGGCTGAAGAACCCACGCAGACCGGTTGGTTCGTTCATGTTCCTTGGCCCGACGGGCGTCGGGAAAACAGAATTGACCAAAGCGCTGGCGGAAATGCTGTTTGGCAGCCAGGAAGCCCTGATTCAAATCGATATGTCCGAATTCATGGAAAGGCACACCATCAGCAGGCTGGTCGGCGCGCCCCCCGGATATGTCGGTTACGAAGAAGCCGGGCAGCTGACCGAAGCGCTGCGCCGCAAGCCCTACAGTATCGTGGTGTTCGACGAAGTGGAAAAAGCCCACCCCGAAGCGCTGCAGCTGCTGCTGCAGATTATGGAAGAGGGGCACCTCTCCGACGCGAAAGGGCGCAAGGTGGACTTCCGCAACGCCATCATCATCATGACCTCCAACATTGGCGCGGACCTGATAAAACGCCAGTCCTCGCTTGGTTTCTCATTGGAAGTGGACAGCGCGCTGGAGGAACAATCCAGCTACGCTGACATGAAGAAGAAGCTGATGGAAGCGCTCAAGCGCAGCTTCCGGCCTGAATTCGTGAACCGTCTGGACTCCGTAGTCGTCTTCCGGGCGCTCAACCGCGCGGATATCCGCGAGATTGTCAGCCTGGAGCTGCACAAGGTCTCCGAGCGCTTGCAGGAATACGACCTGTCCCTGCGCAGCAGCGAAGCCGCGCTGGATTTTCTCTCGGAAGAAGGCTTTGACCCCGAAATGGGCGCCCGTCCCGTGCGGCGCGTAATCGAACAGATGGTCGAAGAACCGCTCTCCGACGCTCTGCTTGCCCGCACCTTTATCAACGGCGACAGCATCCTGGTGGACCTGGAAGAAAGCCTGGACGCGGACGGCGACAAGGTGCGTAAAATCGTGCTCAAACGCTGCGAAACGCAAAACCAGCCGGACAATCCGGAATTGGTGGGGGCGTAGCAGCGATGGCAAAAGCTTACTCCCGTTTTGTCTGTCAGGTGTGCGGCAAAGTCAGTTCCCAGTCTTTTGGGCGCTGCCCGGCCTGCGACAGTTGGGACAGCATGATTGAGGAAATTGTAGAACCGGAAGCCAATCATTCAGCCCGCGCGGTGCGCGGGCTGAATGCGTCTTCCCAGCCGCGCCGCCTGGCTGAAATCGAAGGCGAAAGGGAAGAACGCGTGCCGGTGCGCATGCAGGAATTCGCCAGGGTGTTGGGCGGGGGGATTGTGCCCGGTTCGGTCGTGCTGATAGGCGGCGACCCGGGCATCGGAAAGTCCACGCTCACCCTGCAGATGGCGATGGAGTTGGCGGAACAAAACGTCGTGCTCTACGTCTCCGGTGAGGAATCGGAACGCCAGGTGAAGATGCGCGCGGTGCGTCTGACCGCGAACAATGCCTCCGGCGAGGCAGCCCTGCCGCGGAATTTGTTCCTGGTGACGGAAACAAACCTTGGGGTGATATTTTCGCACATCCAGACAGTCCAACCCACGCTGGTGGTGATTGATTCCATTCAGACGATGACCCTGCCGGAAATGGAATCCTCCGCCGGATCCATTTCCCAGGTGCGCGAATGCGCCGCCCGGCTGCGCGAGCTGGCCAAATCCAGCGGTATCTCTATTTTCCTGATCGGACATGTTACCAAAGAAGGCACCATTGCCGGTCCGCGCGTCTTGGAGCACATCGTGGATACAGTGCTCTACCTGGAAGGCGAACAGTTTCAGTCCTACCGCCTGCTGCGCTCGGTCAAGAATCGCTTTGGCGCCACGTCGGAAGTGGGCGTGTTCGAGATGCAGGAAAAGGGCATGGTGGAAGTCAGCAATCCGTCCGAGATTTTCCTGGCGGAGCGGCTGATTAACGCGCCTGGCTCGGCGGTTGCCGTCACGATGGAGGGCACGCGGCCCCTGCTGGTGGAAATCCAGGGGCTCACCACGCATACCAGCTTCGGCAACCCGCGCCGCAACGCGAACGGGGTGGACATCAACCGCCTGCTGCTCATCACCGCGGTGCTCACCCGCCGCCTGGGCTTGCCCCTGGGCGAACAGGACGTATTTGCCAACGTGGTCAGCGGCTTGCGCGTTTCCGAGCCCGCTGCCGACCTGGCGACCGCAGCCGCGATTGCCTCGTCCATCAAAGATATCCCCTTGCGCGCGGATACCGTCCTGATAGGCGAGGTAGGACTCTCGGGCGAGCTGCGCATGGTCAGCCAGATGCCCGCCCGCCTGCGCGAAGCCGCTCGCCTGGGCTTCAAACGCGCGGTAATTCCCCGCCGCCTGCGCTCCAACGAGCCCTGGCCAACCGGCATCGAAGTGCTGGAGCGGCGTTCCCTGAAGGACGCGCTTGCTTCCGCTTTATTGGATAACACAGACCCGAATTGAAAGGCGAACGTCAATGACCGCTTCATTTTTGGATAGACTGCCGCTTATTGGCGCCGTAAGGCGCAATCACGCCCTGGAACACGCCACCATGCAGGTTTTGACGGAAAAATATAAAGGCGTCCCCATGGCGGGGGTTTCCAATCCGCAGGGATTCCTGCTGGTGGCTGACCTGCCGACTGAAATTGTCACCGAAGCCGCCCTGGAAGCCGAGAAGCGCTTGAAAGCCGGCGAAAGCCAGCTCGCAATCCATCCGCACTGCGGCACCAACCTGGTCGCGCCAGCGCTCGCTGCCTGGGCGGCTGCCTCGCTGGCATTATGGGCTGGCAGCGGGTCGAAGAAGCCGCGCCTTCCCCAGTTCATCCTGGCGCTGCTCACCGCGGTGCCGGTGTACCTCCTGGCCCGCCCGCTGGGTCCGCTGCTGCAAAAGACGCTCACCACCAGCGCCGAGCAGGGCAGCCAGCGCGTCACCCAGGTTGCTACCACGCGCTTGCGCGAAAACTTTCTGCACAAAATCAACACGGGGATTTAACAGGCGGGGCAGATGGAATTAGCGAGGCTCACAGTACTGCGCGGAGATGACGGCGAGCGCGTTCAGGCGCTTCTGGCGGAAATGACTGCCAGCCTGGGAGATCCGCAGATGGCGGAGATGAACACCACCGTATTGGACAGTGAAAGTTTGAACCTGGAGAGCCTGCGCGCCGACTGCCTGACCATGCCTTTCCTGGCGGAGCGCCGGCTGGTGCTTGTGCGCAAAGCCCGCCCGATTCTGACGAAGCTGAACAGCGCTGAACGCAACAAAGCGCTTGAAATCCTGGCGGAGTTGCCGGAGACTGCCGCGTTGGTCCTGGTCATCGAAGACTCACAAGCCGCAAAACGAGGGGAAAAATATTGGGAGAATGCCCGCGCGTATACCTGGCTGCTCGATTGGCTCGGCGCGCACGCAGAATTCAGTCAGCTCATCGACTGCGCGCTGCCCGACGACGCGGAAATGCCGGGTTGGATAGCAAAATACGCGCGCAAAGCCGGCGGGGAATTCCGCACCGACGCGGCGCACTTGCTGGCAAGCTATGTCGGAAATAACACTCTGCGCGCGACCCAGGAAATAACCAAACTGCTGACCTACGTAAACGGCGCGCGCGCTGTCAACACCCAGGACGTTGTCTTGCTGACCTCGCAGGAGCAGGAAGGCAATATTTTTAATCTGGTAGACGCCTTGGGGGAGCGCAACGGCTCGAAAGCGATGACCCAATTTCGCATCCTGAGCGAAAAGAACGAGATGATTGAGCTCTCAGGCATGATTTACCGCCAATTCCGTCTGCTCATCCAGGCGCGGGAGATATTGGACGAGGGCGGCGGCAGCCGGCAGGTGGAAAAAGAGCTGCGCGTTCTGCCTTTTGTGGCGGATAAACTGACCAGCCAGGCGCGGCGCTTTACGATGGCGCAACTTCTGGATGTGTTTGGAAGGCTTCTGCGAATAGACGAAGACATGAAAAGCAGCGGCATGCCCGGCGAGGTCGCGTTCGAGCTGCTCATCGCGGAACTTACCGCCTGAGCGAAAAAACCGCAGCTCAGCGCGCCGTCTTCCATGCTGATTCCCAACGATGCGTTCGCATTACGCGTGAATTCACTTTTATACCCGCGATAATTCATCGTATACTACTATCAATCTAGTGATTTCAAAATTGAATACGCATCAGTGGAGGTGTTCAGATGTCGAAATACAAAGTCGTGCCCATTTTCGTTGTTCTCATCCTGCTTTTTTGCGCCCAGGGGTGCAGCGCTTCGCCTGAAACTGCCGCACCTGAAGCCGCCATCCCAACGGAAAGCCCGGCAGCGCTCAGCGCAAGCCCAACACCGATACCAGGTCAATCCGGAACCTATGCAATGTACCGGGGAAACCTGGAGCGCAGCGGTTTCTTTACAGCCCAGGCGCCCGTGGAAAACGCCGGCTTGCTGTGGCAGGCACAAGGCGCAGCTCCGG
>Ga0116171_10005910_pt1 | contig 10676 bp, 8 predicted proteins | sample AD_JPNHW2_MetaG_FD_89798 | JGI IMG/M metagenome (GOLD analysis project Ga0116171, IMG submission 89798) | Active sludge microbial communities of municipal wastewater-treating anaerobic digesters from Japan - AD_JPNHW2_MetaG | ecosystem: Engineered > Bioreactor > Anaerobic > Digestate | place...
ATTATATTTTCCCTTGTGAACCTTTGTGTCTTCGTGTCTTAGTGGCAATAACACCCATGATATTTCTACCTCCACTCAATAGTGCCTATTCCATGTGCAGCCAGGTAATCGTTGCATTTGCTAAAATGCCTGTTCCCGAAAAAGCCTCTGGATGCAGAAAGAGGAGAGGGGTGTACTGATTCGAGAACCAGGTGACGTGACCGATCAATTGACTCTCCCTTTTTCTGGGCATAGTTCCCCCACAGGAAGAATACAAGATTCTCTTTTTCCCTGTTTAATGCTGTAATTGCTGAATCGGTGAACTCTTCCCATCCTTTTCGCTGATGCGAACCAGCCATGTCGGCACGGACGGTGAGTGTTGCATTAAGAAGAAGCACACCCTGAACTGCCCAACGAGTCAGATCGCCTTTCGCCGGCCGGGAGCCGAGGTCCGATTCAATCTCTTTGAAAATATTTACAAGGCTAGGCGGGAAAGGCACACCTTCGCGCACGGAGAAGCAAAGTCCATGCGCCTGACCGGGGCCATGGTATGGATCCTGCCCGACAATAACAGCTTTTACCTTATCGAAAGGGCACAGGTTGAACGCATTGAAAATAAGGCTTCCCGGAGGATATACTGTTTTATTCCTGTATTCTTCTTTAACAAACTCCGATAATTTTAAAAAGTATTCTTTTTCAAACTCTTCTTTAAGCCTTTCTTTCCAGGCAGGTTCTATCCTTACATCCATAAAAAACAGGTTAAGAAAAGCTAAAAGTAAGAAAACTTAACCGCAAAGACCAAAGATAAAACGCAAAGCAGGCAGAGAAAAACATTATGCTCAGCGTTCTTTGCGGTTAAAAAATTACTGCAGAGAGATAAGCACCATTATTTTACCTGTTCCGGAGCCTGAAAAACTTTCAACAGCCTTTCCTATTATGGCACCGCGCCTCTTTTCATTCTCAGCCAGGATCTTCTTAAGATCGTTAAAATCTTTTGCAGAGTTAACATCCAGAAGTGTCCATTTCATTGCATGTCCCGGTGTTGAAGAAGAGGTCAGATAATCGCCTGGTGATATTGCACCGTTCTCGCCGGTCACTTTTACAGGGACCCTTCCGGTAAGAGCCAGCCGTGCTGCAGGTTTTGCATCTTTAATTGGCTCACCCGTGGCTTCGTCAACAACAAGCTCCATACCCATAGTCATGTGGGGTTTTGTGGAAATCACACCAAGAACACCTGTCTGGTATGGTTTTGATGATTTTATAACACTTTCCTTAACTTCAGGATCTGCGATCACCACATCGGCGGGCTCTGTATTTGCCTTTGTATCGTATATATATTCTGCGACATCAATTGAGCCACCTGACCTTTGATCAGCATAAAGTCCGTAATATGTTCCGGCAGTACCTGTTGCTCCAAAATATCCGCTGTAATAATATTCTATGGCAGTGTTGTCCCTGTTAAGGTTTGTATAGATACCATAAACATAATCCTTCACAACAAAGGTCGGAGGGAAACCACCTGCCGGGATAAGTCTTGCCCTTGTGTAATTAAATGTCGACACTGCATAACGTCCTCTCAAAATTGTTTTTCCATTCTTGTAAAGGGTGAGTGCGTTCGACCTGTTGGCATCATTAACACCGTTGCCCACAGTAAACAAAAGCTCATTATCATTCCATGTATCAAAGGTGCCTGTGAGATTCTCGTTCCACTGCCCGATTGATAGTTCACCGTATGAATTGGCCGTCACATTGTTGCCGATTGCAACTGAATATATTCCGTTGGCAGTAGTATTATAACCAATTGCTATTGAGTTAGATTCTTTTGCGGTTGCAGAGGTTCCGAGTGCAAGGGCTCCGAATTTTATTGCGTCGCTGTTTGATCCGAATACAAGGCCCCCGTTCTGTGCCAGGTTCCCGTTTCCAACAGAAACTGAGTACTGACCCTCGGCTATGTTTGCACGGCTGAATGTTCTGGTAAACGTTGTTATTGGTGTAACAGGCCTGATAATAAGAAAGTCATCCAGATCTCCTTTAGTCTCCCCTGTATTATCACCTTTACCCAGATTAATAATAGGTATCAGAGATGAATATGAGTAGAATGAACCAATAGCTATCGACTTATCGCCTTTTGACTGTGACTGGTAACCCATAGCTGTCGAGTTTGTTCCTGAGGCGACTGTTCCGTTACCTATAGCAAGGGCATTTGTATTTGTAGCCTGTGAATTAAGTCCGAAAGCCATCGTTCCTGTGTTGGTGGCCTGGGAACCCATTCCAAGGGCTATTGATGTATTTCCTGATGCAACAGCAAGTGAACCAAAGGCATAGGAATCGTTTCCTGTTGCCTGTGAGCTGTTTCCGAATGCAAATGCATTATGTTTTGACTTGTAGACTCCTGCAATTGATTTTTTCCCGATCGAAGTAGAATAATCTCCGAATGCTGTTGCCTTGTAGCCAAAGGCCTGTGAGTAATCGCCGATAGCTCTTGACTGGTAGCCCAGCGCCGTAGAATAGCTTCCGACACTATCAACATGACCGATATGTACGTTACCAGCTATAAAAGCATTTTTCTTGGGATACCACAGAACCTGAGGTGATGCGGTGACAGTGTTTACACTTGTTGCCCCGGTAAGGTTGAAATACATATCATTGATCCCTTTTGATTCATCATAGCCTCCCACAGCAAATCCGCCTTTTGTGCCTTTTGCAGGGGTAGGATCGATATAAACCCTGACACTGTCGGGGGTTACCCTGAAATAATCCTGTGGATTGGCTTTTGAGGCATCAAATCCTCCACCTGCATCTCCGCCTTTCTGTCCTTTCCCGGTGCGGGGAACATATATATTAACCGCTTCAGGATACACAGCGAAAACGGTTTGTCCGTCCTTCCTCTTGACTTCAAAAAGAGCATCCGTTGCAGCATCATCATCGCTTACGATAGCAACTTTTGAGCCCTCCGAGATGCCATCAGAAACCTTGGCGTAGGGTACGGATAACAGGGGAGAGGTACCCATATATTTCCATGTGGATGAAGAAGGAGGCTGAACTTTAATTCCCAGGAAGAGCGGTGTCTGTTTCCAGTCGATAGCGCTGAATGAGGCTGCCGTTCCCTGGACCTTTGTGGCTGTGGTTTTACCTATGGTCAGGGTAAAGAGCCCTGACGAGTTGGTTTTTGCAGCCTGTTGTTCTTCCCACAGATATGTTCCTGTTCCGTTTGCATAAAATCCTGTTGTATCGGTAAGAATGGAAATCTTTACCTGAATAGTCTTGTTTATCAATGGATTTCCTGATCCATCGCGGGCGACAGCCTGGTAATTGAATCCATCGGGTACCTGGGCAGATATTAACAAACCCAGAAGGCTGAAACTGAAGAGTAAGTAAAGTTTTTTCATGGCAATAAGGATTTTCAGTTATTTGATGCGTTCAATTATTATCAAAATTAAATAATAATGGAGTAAAAGTCCAATAAATTACATGAACAGTCGATATTCATTAATGAATGTCAGATATATAACAACAAAAGAGCCGTTCTGGTTGCAGGAACGGCTCTTTAAATATCACTTGTTTAACTTATTTCTGTTTAAGCTTCTCTATTTCAGCTTTGAGTTCTTCAATTTGTTTCTGCTGTTCTTTGATTGCCTCAATAAGAACTGGAGTTATTTCATCATAATTAACTGCTTTATTACCATCCATATCTTCACGGACTACACCAGGAAGTACAGTTTCAATTTCCTGAGCAATTACTCCAATCTGGGTTCCTTGGTGCATACCTTTGCTTTCAATTTGCTCTTGATTCCATTCGTAGGTTACTCCCCTTAATTTTTTTATTGTTTCAACCGCATTATCAACAGTTCTAATGTTTGATTTCATCGATTTATCAGATGCGACCCATGTTCCACCGCTTGCATAGGCACTCCCAAAAATATATAAAGTATATATTTTAGTTTGTGTGCTTGGCACATCAACAATAAGACCATAACCATTGACGCCGTTATAATTAATACCCATGTTTGAATTAGTACGAAGAATATTATTATCAAATTCACCGTAAATCAAGGGATTAGTTGAGTTATCGCCCTGTCCGAACGTATTTTCAATTACCAGCTTGTTGCTTCCCGAGAGGTTGTCGCCGGCAAATGCACCCAGGAAAACGTTATTGCTGCCCTGGTTGCTTCGGCCTGATCCAATACCGACAGCTACATTATTTCCACCGGCTGCATTATTATAACCGCTTTCACTTCCTACATAGGTATTATTATGTCCTCCATTCGCCGCATAGCCTGCTTTATATCCTATAAAAACCTGGTTGTAGTAAGCAGTATTGGAAAAACCTGCATGGTAACCAATCATGGTATTATATCCCTGGGTACTGCTGGTACCTGCAAGATACCCTACCATCGTATTATAGTCGCTTGTCAGGTTATTTTTTCCGGCTTCAGATCCGATGTATATATTATATGATCCGGAAGTGTTTTTATTTCCCGCCATATTTCCGAGGGCAATATTATCATGTCCGCTTGTCATGCCATTGCCAACAAGTTGTCCGATCATCACATTATCGTATGCAGTGGAATTGGTGGCCGATCTACCTGCCTGGTACCCGATATATGTATTATTGGTTCCGCTGGCGTTATTCATGCCTGCCTCATTACCGATGAAGTTGTTGTTATCGCCTGTTGTGTGATAGAAGCCGGTATTCCTGCCAATAAAAACATTATTGGAACCATCGTCATTGCTGTATCCGGCCTGTGAGCCTAGGAAGGCATTGGATCCTCCTGTTGTATTCAGCCTTCCGCTTCTGTATCCGAAGAAAGCATTTGAACTGCCCGAACTGTTGTTCTCTCCTGCAACATAACCTACAAAGCTGTTATAGTCTCCTCCATAGTTGCTGAAACCGCTTCTTTCACCAATAAAGACATTTCGGAAACCGTCATAGTTGGTATAACCGCTTTCACTACCGATAAAAATATTTGAATATCCGGAAGTATTGGAAAAACCTGCCGTATTGCCAAAGAATATATTGTTATTAGCATTACTGTTCCGTCCGGTTGTGTACCCAACATATATATTATTATTACCGGTTGTATTTGTTAGTCCGCTTTCAATGCCCATAAAAACGTTATCGGCACCCTGCGTATTTCCAAGTCCTGCCTGGTAGCCTATAAATATATTCCTGTCGCCGATAGTATTTGACCTGCCTGAATTGTAGCCGAGGAATGTGTTAAAAGTACCTCCGTTATTTGAAAGGCCGCTCTCACGTCCGATAAAAACGTTAAAGCTGGTTGTATCAGCCATATATCCAGCCCTGTAACCAATGAAAACATTACCCTTTCCTGAAGTAAAATTTCTTCCGCTCTGAAATCCAAGGAATGAGTTATAGCTTCCTGTCGTTATACCTGCACCACTGTAATTTCCCAAAAATACGTTGTACTCGCCGGTGGATGCTCCGCTGACACCTCTCCCGGCATAAGGACCCATATATACATTATAACTGCCAAGGTTATAATAACCGGAATAGTAGCCGAACATGGAGTTCTGACTGCCGGTGGAATAATAGCCTGACAAAAATCCAACATAGGAATTACCCGTACCTGTTACATTCTCATGTCCTGCCAGATATCCCAGAAATACGTTTCTGGCCCCGGTTGAGGTCTTAAAGCCTGTTTCACTGCCTATGAATACGTTATTATCAGCTTCAGTGTTGGCAACGCCCGATTTATAACCAATAAAAATGTTGTTATAGCCCGAGGTGTTTACCAGTCCAGCCTGATAGCCAATAAAAACATTGTTTGAGGCCAGGTTTTTCTCACCTACCTGGTAACCCAGGAAAACGTTATTGGACCCTGTTACAGTTTCAAGACCAGTTCGAAATCCGAAGAATGAGTTGTATAATCCTCCGTTAAGGGCTTTCCCGCTGCCTGCTCCTATTAGATAATTGTCAGGGGTCATATTCATATAACTTCCTGTCATAGAACCTTTAGAAGCATCAAATCCTCCTACAGCAAAACCTCCCTTTGTTCCCTTTACAGCTTCATCAACATATACTCTTGTACTGTCGGCATTAACGTACAGGAATCTTTGGGAAGCAGCTTTGTCTGTTCCGAAACCTCCTACTGCAAAACCTCCTTTTGCGCCTTTCTCCCCGTTATCGACATATATCCTTACACCCTCATTATAGACAGCGAGTACGGTCTGACCATCTTTGTTCTTTACTTCGAATATAGCCTCATCAAAACTCGTTGTAGTGCCTTTGATACCCAGCTTACCTGTTCCAACAAGGTTCTTTGCGGCCATAGCATATGGAACTGTATATAATGGAGATGACCCCATTATGGTTCCATTTACCTCTGTAATGAGATATTTGGGACTGACTGTCCAATCAATAAGGTCGAATGTAGCAACTGTGCCGTTCTCTCTTGTTCCTGTTCCTACAACAAGGTTAAATAACCCGAAGCTGTTAGTGGAAACTGATGAATGCACTTCCTGCCAGAAAAGTGTACCACCGCTTGATAGTGATCTTATATAGAACCTGACCGACAAGGATTGATTTGCCAGTACATCTCCTGATGAGTTGCGGGCTATGGCCTGGTAGTTGAATCCCTGCGGGATCTGGGCCTGGGAAGACCAAAGACCAAAGACTAAAGATAAAAGAAGAGTGAAGGAGAGTTTTGTTTTCATTTATGGAGGCGTTTTGGATTATACCTTATAATATATGCATAAAATATAAAATTACAAAATTGGTTGCTGAAGTGGAAATTTATTACACAAACAGGAAGCAGATTTTGACCAAGTAACCCGGGTACACTGTAACCGGCGTAATTTATATGATAAAAAATGCCGAGATTTGTTCGAATTCTTCGTAACATTATTTGAAATGGGCATCGAGACAGAAAGAAAATTCAGGGTGAAAGGCAGCATTATGCACCTGGCTTCAGAAAAATATGAGATAATACAGCGATATCTTTCGGTTGATCCTGATAAGAGCATCAGGATAAGAGTAGCCGGTGATAAAGCGTTTCTTACAATCAAGGGCCGGCCAAAAGGAAATTCCTTCTCAAGGAGCGAATGGGAGATACCTCTTCCGCCCGAAGATGCAAACGGGATCATGGAACTATGCCTCCCGGGAAAAATCGTAAAAACCAGGTACCTTGTCCCTCATGGTAAACATACCTGGGAAGTCGATGTATTCCATGACAAAAATGAAGGACTTGTAATTGCGGAACTGGAGATGGACTCTGAAGATGAAGAATTCGAAAAACCCGGCTGGCTCGGAGAAGAAGTTACAGGGAGATCCGAATTCTATAATGCTAATCTTATTAAATGACCTACTTCTTAAAGACAAAGTAGACAGCCAGTATCAGGAAAACAAAACCAATAAGGTGATTGATCCTGAAATGCTCATCCCTGAACACAATCAGGGTAAAAAGAGTAAATACAAGCAAGGAGGTAACTTCCTGGATTACCTTAAGCTCGACAAGCGAGAAAGGTCCCCCGTTTCCCGAATAACCAATCCTGTTGGCAGGAACCTGCAGGGAATATTCGAAAAGGGCAATGCCCCAGCTTATCAATATTATTGCCAGGAGGCTCAGGTTCTCAAAACGTGAAACGGTTCTTAATTTGAGGTGACCGTACCATGCGATGGTCATAAAAGTGTTGGACAAAACGAGCAGCCCGATTGTCGAAATCCCTTTCATACGACTTAGTTTAGTTCAGAAAAATTAAAGAGAGACTACAGTACTTTTACATAAATCTGCTTCGGATCGCCCATGCTGTAGAAATCCTTCAGGCTTGCTGCAAGTTCATAACCATTCCTTTTATAAAATGCTTCTGTAGGAGAATAAAGGGGTCTTCCGGCAGTTTCTATCCATAATATCTTTCCGCCGAGCTCCCTTACTTTGTTTTCAACAGCTTTCAAAAGAACCGATCCTAGTTTCTTATTGCGCGAATTATTATGCACAGCTATCCAGTATAGCTCCCATGAATGTGTAGAGAATTCATTCTTTCCAAAGTTGGCGAAGGCAACAAGCCCGTCGTCATCGACTGCCTTGAGCCAGTAATAACCGCTCTTTTCCACGCCTTTTTCGATTGTTTCATCAGCTATCTCCAGCGCTGTGTCAATTTCAAAGTCATAGAAAAAATCAGTCGACCTGAGTATCTCCTCAATCTTATCCCTGTCATCCCTGTCTAAATCGCCTGATATCCTGGCCATCATAATCAATAATTTAAGTCGTTTATTATTCTCCCTATCACTTCTTCATGCGGATATCCGGCAGCATTGATTGCAGCCACTACACCACTGTCGGGAGATATGCATGGATTTGCGTTAACTTCAATTACGTAAGGATTGTTGTTTTTATCGATACGCATGTCGATTCGTGCATATCCTCTCAGGCCAAATACATTCCAGCACTGTTTGGCTGTAATGCGTATCCTTTCGCCCAGATCCTGGTCAAGATCGGCGCCCGGGAAAATGCGTACAGTGTTCTCATACTCAAAAGTGCCATGTTCCCATTTGGCCCTGAAATCAACGATCTTCGGTCTTCCTTCCTCATAGTTCCTGAATGTCATCTCAGCAGGAGGAAGAACCTCCGGGCCGTTGTTGCCGGGAATGACAGTGATATTAAACTCCCTGCCGTCGATATAATCCTCGATGATCCAGTGAGAATCATTATAAGCGGAGAGCTTCTTTTCAATTCCCGGGGCAAACGTAAAAACAGAATCGGAAGTGATATCCATCGATCCGTCTTCCCAGACAGGTTTAATGATATACTGATTCCCGGGGATAAGCTCTTTCCACTGAGAGGGCAGAAATGCGCCCGGATTTCTTATCCCGGCATTTTTAAGGGTTTTGCTTGTCAGGGCCTTGCTTGTGGTGATGAACATAGCCTCAACAGGATTTCCGCTGTAAGGTATTGAATGCAGATTCAGCAGAGCAGGTATAAAATAGCAGAGCTCACCTTTATTATTGATCGACTCTACGAGGTTAAAAACAAATTCATGATTTTCTTCTGTCAGATCATCTATCTCAGCCATGAAGTTCGCTGTTATTCCGCGCCTCGATGTTTTAATTCCGAGCTTCTGAAGATTTGCATCGACAAAATTTACCTGGTCGAGCACATCAAGTTCATCGGGTAGTGCGTTTTCTCCAGGCTGATTATAGATAATACAGCAGTTGTGTTTCATAATGAAAGGTTGTTTCTCTTCAGCGAAGCCTTCATTATCATTTCCATCAGTGACTGATATTCAATTCCTGTGAGTCGTGCCAATATTGGCAGGTCGGAGTGAACGGGATGCAATCCGGCGAGTGGATTGACCTCAATAAAGCACAGACGGCCGTTACGATCGGCTTTCAGGTCCACTCTGCCTCCATCGACACCACCCAGGGCTTTCCATGCAGCCAGGGCCACTTTCTTACATTCATCGACATACTCAGCAGGCAGAGGAGTATATTTGCAATACTCCTGGTAAGCTTCCTTGACATCAAGGGAATAGGGGAGGTTATCACGGCAGACAATCTCCATACCACCTATTGCGACAGATTCATCACCTGTCCCGATTACACCTACAGTAAATTCCCTTCCGGGAAGGTATTCTTCCACGAGCGCCGGCTGGGAGAATCTTTTCAGGATCCATTCGGCCATCACTGTCAGCTCTTCCTCCGATTTGAGAAGGCTTTTCTCGTTTATTCCTTTCCCTGTCCCTTCTGAAACAGGTTTAATGAAGAGGGGGAAGCCTAATTTACATTTTTTAATATCCGATGAGTCGCTGATAAGCATACCAGGGCTGACAGGAACACCTGCAGCAGACACAATAAGCCTTGTGAGGTATTTATTAAGTGAAACCCCCAGGATAACAGGTCCGCTGAACACGTAAGGAATTTTATACTGGTCGAGGATTGCAGGCACTACCGATTCACGTCCATCACCATATAAGCCTTCGGCTATGTTAAAAACGAGATCCCATTTTTTTCCTGCAGCAAGGGCGCTGATCAGCTGGAAGCAGTTTCCTACCTGTTCCGTTTCAAAGCCCATTTTCCGCAGGGAGTTATCGATGGCATCAACTGTTTCCTGCTTATCGAATTCGGCAGTGTCTTCCATAGAATAACCCCGGTCAAGGTACCATGACCGCAGGTCGTAAGTTAAACCAACCTTCATTAAGTATCTTATTTTTCAGGGTATTCGCAGAGCACACCCTTATAGTTACGAAGCACGATCTTCTCGCTGTTATGCTCAACAACATAATTGGGAAGCAGGGGAATTTTTCCACCGCCGCCGGGAGCATCGACAACAAAAGTAGGAACGGCATATCCGCTTGTGAAGCCGCGGAGTCCTTTAATTATTTCCAGGCCTTTCTTGACTGTTGTGCGGAAGTGCCCGGAACCGGGTATAAGATCGCACTGATATAAATAATATGGTCGTACTCTTATCATTAGAAGCTTATGCATCAGCTCCTTCATTACGGGTACATTATCATTAATACCTTTAAGAAGCACTGTCTGGCTTCCGAGCGGTATTCCGGCATCCGCAAGCATAGTACATGCTTTGGCACACTCCTCGGTAATCTCTGAAGGATGGGAGAAATGAAGGCTCATAAGCAGCGGATGGTATTTCCTGAGCATGTTCACCAGTTTCTCGGTGATCCTCATAGGAAGAACAACAGGTATCCTGGTTCCTATACGTACTATTTCAACATGAGGAATA
>Ga0116171_10005913_pt1 | contig 10672 bp, 11 predicted proteins | sample AD_JPNHW2_MetaG_FD_89798 | JGI IMG/M metagenome (GOLD analysis project Ga0116171, IMG submission 89798) | Active sludge microbial communities of municipal wastewater-treating anaerobic digesters from Japan - AD_JPNHW2_MetaG | ecosystem: Engineered > Bioreactor > Anaerobic > Digestate | place...
CAGGAACTGGTATTACCAGTTTCTTGCTGAAAGATCATGCTTCAGAAACAGTAATGATGGATACCTCGGCAGAAATGGTGAGAATCATGAACGAGAAAGTAATAAAGAGCGGTACATCAAATCTTAAACCATTGCTCTTCGACCTTGAAAAAGAAGAATGGACAGGAGAAAAATTCAACCTCCTGATAACACAGATGGTGCTTCACCATGTTATTGATGTGGAACATATCCTTAAAAAATTCTACGAAATTATCCTGCCTGGAGGGTACCTGGCTATTTCAGACCTTTACCCCGAAGACGGATCATTCCACGGCAAGGGATTTATTGGACACAAGGGATTCGATATAAATGGTCTCTCAGATATGCTGAGAGAGACAGGATTTGCCAATATCTCATCCGGAAAGTGCTTTTCGATAAACAGAACAAATGAACATGGCCTTACAAAATCATTTGACCTTTTCCTTCTGATAGCTTACCGGCCCGATAACCACCTTCTTTAATATTACATATATCCCTGCTTCACCGACATGTAAAAAAAATAGTTTTATTTGTATTATGAACGCAGGTTCATTATCTTTGTCAAAATATTACCGACGAAAAGTACACTCACAAATCGTATTCATTCTCTTCACGCTTTTCATCCAGTAATATATCAATTTAGAGTAAAATGGCTCGACCTCAAAAATGCAGGAACATCTGTATCCCTCCAAAAATGAAGGGATTCAGGCCATTTGGACTTCAGTCCTGCAATCACAGCCCGGTAAGATTAAAATATGAAGAATATGAAAGCCTCAGACTAATTAATTATGAAATGCTCTCGCACGAAGAGGCTGCAAAAAAGATGAATATCTCCCGGCCTACCTTCACAAGGATCTATAATCAGATGCTCAAACAAATTGCAAGGTCATTTGTGGAAGGAAAATCTATTGAGATAAGTGGTGGAAATTACAGTATGGAAAAGGAGTGGTACAGATGTAAAAAATGCTTTAAGCTGATTGAAGGAATGCAAAATCATTTCAGGTGCGGCAATTGCTCCTCATTTAATAAAAATGAACTAATTAAACTAAACTGATTAATAAACAAATTAATGGAAATTACTTTTGATGGTGGTAAAGTTGTGACAGCTCATTCACACGGACATATTATCAGAACCGATCAGCCTCTCGATAACGGAGGAGGTAACAGTGCCCCGGCACCATACGATCTGTTCCTGGCTTCGATAGGCACATGTGCAGGCATATATGTAAAATCATTCTGCGATAACCGCGGAATACCAACGGAAAATATAAAGATCATCCAGAGCCATGAATGGAATGAACAGACAGGCCTTCCGGTAAATATAAGGCTCGATATAAAGCTGCCTGCCGACTTTCCTGAGAAATATAAAGATTCATTGATTCACGTTGCAGAACTCTGCAAAGTAAAAAAGAGCATAGCAAATCCTCCAAAATTTGAAATAATAACTTCAAAGATCTGAATATGAAAATTGCAGTACCCACAACATCAACAAACCAGATAGACAGTCATTTTGGTCATTGTGAATCTTACACGGTATTTACCGTATCTGACAATAGTGAGATTACAGAAACAAAAAAGGTTCAGTCACCGCAAGGCTGTGGCTGTAAATCAGATATTGCCGGAATCCTCGCTTCCGACGGTGTTTCCGTTATGCTCGCAGGTGGAATCGGAGCCGGCGCCATTAACATATTGAACAGCAATGGAATAAAAGTAGTCAGAGGCTGTGAAGGCGATGCAGATCAGGTAGTGAAACTCTATTTATCCGGAGAGATCCACGACAGCGGAAGCAGTTGTCATCAGCACGAGGAACATCACCAGCATGGCCACCAGTGCAGCCATAATTAATCAAGATCCTTTGCAATAGCCATCGCGGCTATTGTTCCGTCTGAAACTGCAGTGGTTATCTGGCGATATTTCTTGCTTATCACATCACCTACCGCATAAACACCCGGTATGCTTGTTTGCATGTCGTCATTGGTCTTTATGTAACCCCACTGATCGAGCTCCAGCTTCTCCTTTATCATCCCGAGGTTAGGCCTGAATCCGATGAAAATGAAGACACCATCACTTACCAGCTTCCTTAAAATGTGTGTCTTCAGATCTTCAACTGCTGTGATTATCTTATCGCCTTCTCTTGTGAACGACCTCGGTTCACTTTCGAAAAGTATACTCACTTTTGGATTATTGAATATCTTTTCCTGGGCCTGCTTATTGGCAGTGAGTTTATCGAACTGGTGAACCATCGTCAGACTTTTCGCAAACCTCGTTATATATTCCGATTCTTCAACAGCAGAGTTACCGCCGCCTATGACCACCACATCTTTGCCTTCATAATATTTTGCATCACACGTTGCACAGTATGAAATGCCATTCCCTTTTAACTCCTTTTCGCCAGGAGCACCTGTAAGATTAGGGGTTGTGCCTGTCGCAATTATTATCTTTTTTGCCCTTACGGTTTCAAATTCATCAACTACTACCTCTTTTTTGAGGAGGTCGACACTGGTAATGTCTACAGCAACCTTGTATACCGTCCCGCAAAGCTTAGTCTGCTCGCTCATATTATGCGAGAGCATGTATCCAGGCTGGGGATCGATGAATCCCGGGTAATTTGAGACCTCATGTGTGGTCGACACATGACCGCCCGGCAGCGAAATGTCAATCAATACCGTATTGATTTTGGACTGGCACAGGTAAAGACCCGCAGTAAGACCACCGGGTCCGGCGCCGAGGATAATCACATCAAAATCCGATACTGTCCGTTTTATCCCTGATTTTATCTCTTCAATCCTTTTTACAGGAAGCATCGAATCGAGCCTGGCTATAATTTCGCTTTTTTTTATACCTCCGCTAAGGCGTCCGGCAATCTCATTTCCATTATCGAAAAAGAGAAGTGTGGGTGAAGACTTCACTCCCAGCTTTTCAGCCAGCTCCCTGTTCCCCTGCCTGTATATCTTCATGAAACTTATATCACTTCCATAGAGACCTGAAAGATCTTCAAATTTTGAAGCAAGAGCCTCACACGGCGGACACTCAGTTGAATAGAAGTCAAGAATTACTTTACCTCCTTTTAGTACTTCTTTCTCAAAATCCGATGCATTGATCTCTTTCATTTTAACCTGATCTTAATTAAATTATTTTTTACTACTCCCAAAGTATGCTGCAAAACCGAGTCCCAGGAGCTCGTTAACCGGTCTGCAATCGGGCGAACAAATGTCGCCTGATCTGTTTTTTGCCACAGAGCCGCATCCCCCTCCGCAGGCGAGCTGTACAGGGCAATCACGGCATTTAGAAATTGCAGTCACATCTCTCTCCTGCCACCCTGATATTATTTCATCTCTTTTATTTACGACAGGATAAAATGTTCCGAGCGATTCTCCATCCTTGCCTACCGTCGCAGTACAGGAATAGATATTTCCTGTATAATCAAAAGCCCATTCTGTCTTGCAGGCAGGACAAGAATCGAATAACGGATCAGGCAATGACCCGTTCTCCGACAAAAATTTAGCTACAGAATATGCTGGCTTGTGAAATTCAGTTATGTATGGGTATTTCTTAATAAGTTCGTAAATCTCTTCATAAAGGGATACTCTGCTTAAAAGAAGGTCAGGGTCTGATGAGCAGTGGTGCAGTTCATAATTTCGTCCGATCTGTGTTTTGAACAATGGATTGCTCGTCCAGCCTCTTTCAATGGCAAAGGCAGCCAGTGCCGGAAGATCATTTATATTACCCTTGTCGGCCACCATCCGGAGGTTTACAGGAATGCCGTAACTCAGTGCTGCATCCACGCCATTCACAATCTTAATAAAAGTTCCTTCTCCTCCTTTCAGAAAACGACGGTGGTCATGAACACCCTTTGTACCGTCAAGTGTTACCTGCACCTCACGGATCTTTCCCTTTGCCAACAGGGGGATATATTCTTCGAGAGAATAGCCATTAGTCACGAAACAGAGATCAAGGCCTGCACCATTTGCCTTGTCGATGATGTATCCGATGATCTCTCTCTGCCTCGATGAGGGTAGAAGCGGCTCTCCGCCGAACAGAGTCAGATACTTACGCCTGCCTGCGAATTCATTATTAATATAATCAAAGAATGCATCCGCCACATCCCTGGTGAGTTCTTTCCCGGGAAAAACATACTCGTCCTGGTAGCAATATGAACATGCAAAATTACAGCTGTAGTTTGTAACGAAGAATATCTGAATTTCGTCTGTTTCGCGGCTCTCAGAAAAATCGAGATATTTTGAACGGAAGAGCTTTTTCTCCTGATTTTCATCAGCGAGATAGCCTTTTGATTTCAAATCATCAAGGAAAATAATATCCTCAATACTTTCGCCCTTTTGCAGCTTTGCAGCCAGGGCTGCTTCCTGCGGATCAAGGATATCTGCGTTACCTGTCAGCGGATTGAGAATAAAAGAATTCTCTGAATCGCGGACATGCGAAAGAATATTGTACTTCGACCAGTACACTTTATCAGTCGTGGCAGCCAGCCACTGTTTTTGATGTTTTTGCACAACACTGTGCGGTTTTTGTTGTTGAAACTGATTCCTTCTTTCTGATTACGCTTTTCATTTCTTTTATTATTAGTATGATTTTATACTTTTAATAATTAATTCCTGCAGGCGCCCTTGCATCCCGGTTTTTTCCCGGAAACGGTCCAGCTTGCAACTTTGATCTGTCCTTTTGTATAAGGTTCAGACTCCTCGATGATCGTGATTTTTTCAAATCCCGCTTTTTCGAGTTGAAGCAGATACCTGTCACGGGTTACAGCGCCAGCCCAGCATTCTGAGACAGCCACAGGATCATTTCTGTATTCATCCGGTACAGTTTCTGTTGAATATATATCGCTGACAACAAAACGTCCTCCTTTCTTAAGTATCCTGTAAATTTCGTTCCATACAGCTTCCTTATCTTCAGAATGGTTTATTGTGCAGTTTGAGATAACAAGGTCGGCTATGTTGTTCTCAAGTTCTATTTTTTCAAGTGTTGACTGGATGAATTTTACATTATTAACACCAAGTCTTTCAGCTGTATTGTTGGCTTTTCTGAGCATCCCGTCGGAGATATCGATGCCGTAAACGAAGCCCTCCTCACCCACGATATCAGCCAGCCTGAGAACATCAGTCCCTCTGCCGCTTCCAAGATCTACACAGGTTTCTCCGTTGCGGGGATCAGAGTAATTAATCGCCCCTCCGCACGACAGACAACAACTGCTTTCTGCCAGTTCTGTATACCTCTTGTTTATTTCCTTGAGTTCCATACCTGTTAATATTGTGCAAAGATACGACGAAAATATTAAATCGCAATAGTATCACTTAAATCTTTTTATTATCACCCGAAAATTTAATTAACTTTGTGGAGTATAATCCCGGAAATGAGTCGAATTTTCAAATCTGATCCTGAGGCCTCGGAACTGGAAGAAATGTTCAGTAACGATGATAAATGCCTGCATTTCCTTGCAGAGACTAAGTGGAAGGAAGGTTTCAGATGCAGGAAGTGTGGAAACACAAATTACTGCAAGGGGAAGACACCTTACTCACGACGATGCACAAAATGTAAGACCGAGGAATCAGCCACCTCGGGTACCATATTCCATAACTGCAAATTCCCGCTCCACAAAGCATTTTTCATAGCCTGGAATGTATGCAGGGGAAGAGAGGAAATCTCAACCTATGAATTCGCCAGGAAACTTTCCCTGCGACAGATGACCTGCTGGAATTTCAAGAACAAGATAAGACAGGCTTTAAATGAGATGGATTCCCTCTCGGAAAAAGAAAGGGAATCCATCATTAAAATGTTGAGCTGACCTTCCGGCTCAGTCAGTGACTGTTTGCACAATTTCAAATGTCTCATCGGAGGCTGCCTTCATCGCATCAGCAACAGCTGGTTTTTGACCGTCAGCCAATGCATCTCCTTTGATCAATGCCAGGTAAGTCAGTCCGTCATCCTTGACGTATACCGATATCCGGCAAGGCATCATTACCGACATGATCCTTTCATCGTTAAGTTCAAGCATCTTACCTGAATATTGAGGTTTACAGATCTCGATAACTTTTACCGGTTTCACACTTTTTCCCGATTTTGCCAGTGAGAGCTGCAGGTCATGTACCGCTGGTACCTTCCACTCTCTTCTTTCAGCCTCACTGATTATCAGTTCGACCGTTTTATCGAATCCGGACTTGCTGACCTTCTCGACAACCATTTTGTTCTTATTCATTTCAGAATAATTAAATATACATGTTTATGAGTTGCTCAAGGAGTTCCTGTTTGCCGCTGATAGTTTTCGGTTCACTACCTTTCTTAGCTATATCATGAAGCTGTTTCAGCGTAAGCTTTCCTTTTTCGAAATCTTTTCCGGGACCTTTATCAAACGACCCATAACGTTTTTTTCGTATCGCAAGGTAATCACTCTCCTTCAGTACTTTATCAGCGATCACCAATGCCCTGGCGAATGTGTCCATACCACTGATATGGGCTATAAAGATATCCTCATTGTCAGTTGAATTTCTACGGATCTTAGCATCAAAATTGATACCTCCGGTTTTGAAACCACCGGCCCTGAGGATAACCATCATAGCCTCAGTAATTTCATAAACGTTTGTGGGGAACTCATCTGTATCCCAACCGTTCTGATAATCACCTTTGTTGGCATCAATACTACCCAGCAATCCTGCATCTGCAGCCACCTGAAGATCGTGCGCAAAGGAATGGCCGGCAAGTGTTGCATGATTGACTTCCACATTAAGCTTAAAGTCCTTTTCAAGACCATAATGGCGTAAGAAGCCGACCACTGTGGCTGCATCATAATCGTACTGATGCTTCGAAGGCTCCATGGGTTTCGGTTCAATAAGGAATGTTCCCTTGAAACCATTCTTACGGCCATAATCACGAGCCATAGTAAGCATCATAGCCATGTGATCAAGCTCTCTTTTCATATCTGTATTGTGAAGGCTCATATATCCTTCCCTGCCACCCCAGAAAACATAATTCTCACCTCCAAGGGCTATAGTGGCGTCTATCGCATTTTTCAGCTGTGCGCCCGCATTGGCAACAACTGCAAAATCGGGGTTTGTTGCCGCTCCATTCATATAACGGGGATTTGAAAAAAGATTTGCCGTTCCCCAGAGAAGCTTTACACCTGTTTGTTTCTGCAGATTTTTCATTACCGGGACAAACTTGCCGAGCCGTTTTTCAATGTCGAAGACAGAGCCGTCGCTGCCTACAACATCCACATCGTGAAAACAATAATATGGAGCGCCGATCTTGGTTATGAATTCAAATGCCGCATCGAGCCTCTGGCTTACTTTTTCATCAATCTTAAGGTTCTTCCATGGGAAAGCATGGGTAGCATCACCAAACGGATCAGACCCGTCTCCGCAGAAAGAATGCCAGTATGCTATTGCAAAACGAAGATGATCTTTCATCTTTTTGCCTGCAACGAGCTGTTCAGGATTATACCACCTGAAGGCAAGTGGATTTTTTGATTTAGGGCCTTCATAACTGATCTTCCCGATACCGGGATAGAATTCTTTTTTGCCTTTGTAAATCATATCTTTAAATTTAAAATTATTGTTTAATAAAAATCCATTAACCGCAAAGTACGCAAAGTTTAAGTAAAGAACGCAATGTAAACCATAAAAGCTAAACTGTTTTCAGTATCTCCTTCCATTTGAAATAGGCATCTTCATATTTATCTGCCTTTGATTTATCAGGCATAATAACCCCCACAGCATTAAGCCCCGCAAATGCCTCTTTATGAGATTTGTAATAACCACAACCGATACCTGCACCTCTTGCCGCTCCTATTGATCCATCTGTATTATAAAGGTTTATTTCAGTTCCGGTGATACACGACAAAGCTTCCCTGAAAACAGGGCTCTGGAACATGTTTGCAGCTCCAGCCCGTATTACAGATGGAATAATTCCTGTCTCCTTCATGATGTCAAGTCCATATCTTATCGAGAAGACAATGCCTTCCTGCGCTGCCCTGAAAAGGTGGGCATTTGAATGGGTATTGAAATTGAGTCCTGTTATTCTCGCTCCCACATCCCTGTTGCCCAATATTCTTTCAGCCCCATTTCCGAATGGCAGTATGGAAACACCATCAGATCCGGGTGCAATCTTTTCTGCAAGATCGTTCATATTGTTGTACGACAGGCTGATTCCGACATTGCGCCTTAGCCACGAGTTCAGTATACCTGTGCCACTGATACAAAGCAAAACACCGGCTCTTGGTAAAGCTTCAGAGTGATTAACATGCAGAAAAGTATTCACCCTCGACATGGGTTCATATTTCTTCTGGTCGGTAACACCATAAATAACTCCTGACGTTCCAGCCGTTGCTGCCACCTCACCGGGTTCAAGCACATTCAGCGAGAGGGCATTGTTCGGCTGGTCGCCTGCCCTGTATGATACAGGCATCCCCGCAGGAAGACCCAGCTCGTCGGCAACACTTTTCAGGAGAGCTCCCTGGTCAGAAAATGACGGTACTGCATCTGCAAGTAATGAAGAGTCGAATCCGAAAAAAGACATCAGCTCATCCGAAACTTTATTATTGATAAAATCCCAGAAGATCCCTTCTGAAAGTCCTGAATATGTTGTCAGAGGTACTCCCGTCATCCGCAGGGCAATATAGTCGCCGGGAAGCATGATCTTTCTTATTGACTTGTAGATGGAAGGTTCATTTTCCTTCACCCAGGCAAGCTTGGTGGCAGTGAAATTACCAGGCGAATTAAGCAGGTGTGAAAGACAAAAATCCTTACCTATCCCGTTGAATGCCTTCTCACCATACCCGACAGCCCTTCCGTCGCACCAGATAATTGATGGTCGCAGGACTTTGTAATCATTATCAACCACTACAAGCCCATGCATCTGATATGAGATACCTATTGCGCCAAGCTCATTCTTTCTTTTTCCGAGCTGCTTTCTGCAGTCAGCAATTGCTGATTTAAGGTTGATCCACCAGGTCCCGGGGTCCTGTTCGGCCCATCCTGGTTTATTTGCAATTATCGACATTTCATCTTTTGGATAAAATGCTGATGCCAGACATTTGCCTGATTCTCCATCAATGACCGAAGCTTTGACTGAAGAGCTTCCCAAATCGATTCCAAGTAGTAACATTTTTTCGCTTTTTTACCAATAAAACATTGTACCGTCACTTTTTCTGTTTACAGGAAGAGATGCTTTCTGATAAGGATATTTTGAGGCCTTCTTCTCATCAATATCGACACCGGTTCCGGGAGAATCATCAATGACCATATATCCGTCCTTAAAATTGTAATTAATGTTGAAAACCTCATTCACAATCTTCTGGTGGGGCATATATTCCTGTATTCCAAAATTGTTTATAGCTGTATTGAAATGAAGCGCGGCTGCCAGGTTAACCGGTGACAGGTCGGTGGCACCATGAAAACCTGTATTAATATGATAGACCGATGCGAGGGCAGCGACTTTCAGAAGATGTGTTATTCCTCCGCCATGAACCAGCGGCATCCTGATGAAATCGATCAGCTGCTCAGAAATAAGTGTTGTATAGTCATATATAGAATTGAAAACCTCTCCTATAGCAACCGGTGTTACAGAATGTTTTCTGATCATCCTGAGACCCTCCTGCAGTTCTCCCGTCACCGGATCTTCGAGCCAGAAAAGGTGAAATGGCTCAAGTTCCTTCGCAAGTCTGGCTGCCTCTATGGGGGTACACCTGTGATGAGCATCGTGGAGAAGGTGAACATTCTCTCCATAGGCTTCCCTTACTTTTGAAAACAGAGAAGGAAGAAAGTTGAGGTATTTTGATGTTTCCCAGTATTCGACATGTGCAAGGCCTTTTGTTGCAGGTTCATAGGGCTTGCCATCCCTGGGAACTCCATAAGTGTCTTCAATGCCGGGTATGCCTGATTGTACCCTCACTGCCCTGAAACCTTTCTCAATTTTTTCCCCGACCTTGTCGAGCGTCTCTTCCGTATCCCTGCCATTGGCATGACAATATACCAGCACTCTCTCCCTGCTTCGGCCGCCAAGCAGATTATACAACGGTGTATTCAGTACCTTCCCCTTTATATCCCACAATGCCATGTCTATTGCAGATAGTGCGGTCATGGCCACTGATCCCCTCTTCCAGTACACGCCCCGGTAGAAATAGTGCCAGATGTCTTCCGTGTTACGAGGATCCATTCCAATCAATGCCGGAATACAATAGTTTTCAAGGTAGGTGGCTACTGCCTTCTCCATACCGTTAAGAGTGGCATCTCCAAGTCCGTAAATGCCCTCATCGGTCAGCACTTTCAGTGTCACAAAGTTCCTTCCCGGTGAGCATACAATCACTTTTGCACCTGTTATTTTCATCTTTAGTCTTGGGTCTTTTATCTTTGGTCTTGGGTCTTTGGTCTTGGGTCTTTGGTCTTAAAACCCTATTGAATTTCCGCCATCAACCGGCAGTATAACTCCGGTAATAAATGATGCCTCATCGGAAGCCAGGAAATATGCGGCATTTGCTACCTCCTCAGGTTTTCCTAACCTTCCCATGGGTGTACGCGACAAAACCTTTCCCTTTCGTTCAGGATCTTTCTCCAGAGCCACCGACGACATATTTGTTTTTATAAATCCCGGGGCGATGCAGTTTACTCTTATCCCGGCCGGCGATAGTTCAACAGCCATGGCA
>Ga0116171_10005915_pt1 | contig 10672 bp, 6 predicted proteins | sample AD_JPNHW2_MetaG_FD_89798 | JGI IMG/M metagenome (GOLD analysis project Ga0116171, IMG submission 89798) | Active sludge microbial communities of municipal wastewater-treating anaerobic digesters from Japan - AD_JPNHW2_MetaG | ecosystem: Engineered > Bioreactor > Anaerobic > Digestate | place...
CCTGAAAAAATCAGTTTGTTTTCTTGAACAAGCTGTCTTTTAGTAATATAATCCCTTACTTTGTTAGTAAAATGTTTTAGATAAGAGGTCAAAATGAAAAAAATCAGCTTAGTAAGTTTTCTGTTCGCTCTGTTTTTTATTCTGCCGGGCACAGTTTCGGCACAGACGACCCTTGATCAAGGGGATATTGCGTTTGTCGGTCTATATATGGATGGATTATCAACTGCTGGAGACGGGTTCACTTTTATTTTGTTAAAAAGTGTTGAAGCAGATACCGTAATTTATTTCACTGATGAAGGATGGGATGCTACTAATACCACTTGGTATGGAAATTCCAATGATGCTCATTTTTCCTGGACGGCTCCTTCTGGCGGCTCGTTAATAGGAACAATTGTTCATATTGAAAATATTACAGCAACTACTTATTCTACAACATCAGGAACTGTTTCAGCAACTCTTAATGGTATTTGGAACTTATCAAGTTCAGGCGATCAAATGCTTGCTTACCAAAGCGGTTCCGGTGTTCGGCCAGCTTTGCCTGTATTTCTTGCTGCTATTGATGCAGATTATTATACCGGAAGTACTTATGATGGACTTAATGGATGGGGTTCGTCTTATTACAATCAAAATTATTGTAGTGACCTTCCGTCTGGTTTGACGAATGGTGTTGATTGCGTAGCAATGGTTAATGCTTCGCAGCCCACGGAATATGATAATTACAAATACAATGGTACTCTTACAGGAACCGCATCTGCTGTTAGAGCGGCAATCAATAATTATTCTAATTGGACGAGAAATGATGATGGTTCACTTGATATTAGTGTTTCAGCTTATGCAATACCAAATATAACGGATGATTCAAATCCCGAGATTGACATACGGGGTAACGGAAATTCGATAACTGACGGGGATATGACACCTTCATCGAACGATCATACTGATTTCGGTACGACGCCGGTTTGCAATACGACGATAGTAAGGACTTTTACAATCCAGAACACGGGAACGGCGGTTCTGAACATATCTTCTGTTAATATAAGCGGAACTGATGCCGCGGATTTCTCTGTTACGGCATCTCCGGCAGCGAGTGTAGCGGCGGCAGGATCTACCACATTCCAGGTGACATTCAACCCCTCAGCATCAGGAGCGAGGAATGCAGTGATAACAGTCAACAGTGATGACAGTGATGAAGCGGCCTATGATTTTGCAGTTACAGGAAACGGAACGAATATGACGATAACGCCAGCATCACAGACCAATGTGTCGTGCTATGGCGGATTGAACGGAGCGGCATCTGCGAATGCGGCGACAGGAGGAACAGCTCCGTACAGTTACAACTGGACACCGGGCAATCCGGCAGGTGACGGAACACTGAGTGTCACAGGACTTACAGCAGGAACATGGACGGTTACAGCGACAGATGCAAACGGCTGTACAGCATCTACGCAGTTCAATCTGACACAGCCGGAAGAATTGAGATTGACAATTGCATCGCAGACAAATGTGAGTGTCAATGGCGGATCGGATGGAGCCGCAAGTGTCAATACGGCAACAGGCGGAGCCGGCGGATACTCATATAACTGGACACCCGGCAATCCGGCAGGCGACGGAAGTGTCAGTGTGACAGGACTCATTGCAGGAACATGGACATGCACAGTTACTGATGAGAATTCATGTACAACTTTCAAAAATATTACGATTATTGAACCTCCGGCAGTTTCTTCAGCAGACACATCATCTGTAACGGCAGGTTCAGCAGTTCTGGGAGGAACTGTGACTGCTGACGGTGGCGGAACAGTGACAGTAAGAGGAGTCGTATATTCAATTACAAATGCAACCCCGGCAATTGGCGAGCCTGGTGTATTTCAGGATGCAAACGGTTCAGGGACAGGTATTTTCAGTAAAACAATTTCAGGACTTGATCCGAATAAAACATATTATTTCCGTGCTTATGCAGTAAACGGTGCAGGAAATACTTACGGCGGGATAAAGAATTTTACAACACTGAAAGGAACCCCGGCAGTTTCCGTATGGCCTGACGCTTCTGATATCACATACGGTCAGGCACTTTCAGCTTCAACTTTGACTGGCGGTTCGGCATCAGTTGCGGGAATATTCACATTTACAGCACCGGAAACAACGCTTAATGCAGGAGCCATTCAATCAGTTGATATGACATTTACACCCGACAGCGAAGATTATAACACAGTGGCAGGAACGGTTACTATAAATGTCAATACAGCGGAACTTACAGCTACAGCTGATGACAAGACCCGTAATTTTGGTGATGCAAATCCGGAATTTACGATGATGTATGAAGGATTTGTAAACGGTGATGATTCTGATGACCTTGACACAAAGCCGACAGCATCCTCAGAAGCGGTTATTACTTCACAGGCAGGTGATTACGACATTACAGTTTCAGGCGGAAGTGACAATAACTACACCTTCAAATATGTGAAAGGGACACTTACGATAAATGCCATCATTCCTGTTCTTAATACAGCGGCAGTTATTGGCATTACCTCCAAATCGGCTAAATCTGGTGGAAGCATAACAAGCGATGGCGGTGATTCTATAGCTACAAAAGGTGTCTGCTACAGCGAAAATGAAGATCCTGACACAGATGATTTGTGTGTTAACAGTAATGCCATCTCAAATTCATTTACAGCTGTTCTCACAGAGCTTACCCCCGAAACGCTTTATCATGTCAGGGCATATGCGACGAATTCCGCTGGTACGGCATATGGAGATCAGGTCAATTTTACGACTTCAGAACTTGGAATGCTGATCCCTGCATCAGAACTTCCACTCGGAGCAGTTGTTTATGACGATACCTGGGAATGGAATACAAATCCTCTTGAATGGCGTGTCGTTCATACTAATTACGGTGGTGTTGAAAGTGTTACTCTTTCATCCACAAGCGGAATAGGAGGAAGAGCTTTTAACAGTGTCTGGGACAACAACTGGAGTGCGGCGAGTTTAAGGACATGGCTGAATAGCGGTTTCATTGCGGATTTTTCACCTGCATTTTTAGATTCACTTCAGGTAACAGATGTTCCATGGGTTAATACAGCAACCGGCGGCGTTGAAACAGATTATGTATTTATCTCTTCCCGTACTGAACTTGGTGGAATGGCACAACTTGGTGACGGTACGGTCTTTGACTGGTTTTCTGATCAGGCTACAGCAACGGCAAGAAGAGCTGATGTGGCATCCGGTGTTGATGTGTACTGGACTAGAACGGGTGCTCTTGGAGAATATGAAGGCATCTGGAGTGACATATCAGCGTACTATATTACTCTTCCTGACGGGAATTTTGTTTCAGGAGCGTGGGTTACCGATGCTTTCGATGTTATTCCGGCTGTAAATATTTCAGCTGATACGATGTTCGAATTGATCGAAGGCAAATATCGTCTGTTTATAGCAACTCCTGAAGTGACATGGAATGCAGCATATATCACTTACGGTCAGGCACTCGGAGAATCTTCGTTGTCTGGAAGTACTGCAAAATATGAAGGGGTCGATGTTGCTGGAATTTTCAGCTTTGATGATCCCGATGAAGTTCTCAATGCCGGAACAAACGAAAACATTTCTGTAACTTTTACGCCGAATGACCTTGCAACATACAGAGTCGTAACCGGTTTAGTAACAGTAAATGTAAATAAAGCTATTCCCGTAATTACATGGGATGATCCTGCCGATATGGTTTATGGAACTGCACTTGATGCAACTCAGCTTAATGCGACAGCTGATGTAACTGGAACATTTGTATATTTACCATCAGAAGGAACGGTTCTCAATGCAGGACTCATGCAGACACTCGGCGTGGAGTTTACACCGTCTGATACGGCGAACTATGAAATTGCAACAGCGCAGGTCATGATAAATGTCGGCACGGTTGAACTTACAGCGACAGCGGATGATAAAGAAAGGAATTATGGCGAAGCGAATCCGGAATTCACAATCACATACAGCGGTTTTGTAAACGGTGATGATGAAGATGATATAGATACAAAACCGGAAGCATCAACACTAGTTGATGAATTATCTCCGGTCGGACCATATGACATCACAGTTTCAGGCGGATCGGATGATAACTACACTTTCAAATATGTTTCCGGGAAACTCACTATTAATGCGAAGGCACCTGAAATAACAACTGGTGTGGCTGGGAACATAACAACTAGAAAGGCCGATGCCGGTGCTATTATAACAAGTGACGGAGGATCTACAATAACAGCAAAAGGAATTTGTTACAACACAACAGGAATTCCAAATATAACAGATATCTGTGTGAACGATCTTTCAGTAGATATGTCATTTGTTCTCCAGTTTACTGATCTTATGCCGGCAACGCTTTATTATTACAGAGCATATGCAACTAATAGTGTAGAAACTGGTTATGGTGAAACTTTGTCATTCACAACAAAAACAGCGATAGAAATAACAAGCGGTCAGTCCTTTGTAATTAATGAGAACACAAGTGCAGCAACACTTGCAGGTACAGTTCTTGTGACAGGTGACATATTTGGAGTTTCATTGTTTTCAATTGTGGCAGGTAATAGCACTGGAGCCTTTAGTATAAATAATAATGGAAAAATATATGTTGCCGATATGTCAAAACTTGATTTTGAAAAAATCTCTTCGTTTTTGTTGACGATTTTAGTTTCTGATGATGAAAACAGTGACAGTAAAACTATTGAAATAGTATTGAACAATCTCAATGACAATTCACCTGTTCTTAGTGATAAATCCTTTACCATAAGTGAGTTTGCAGATGTCGGAACTGTCGCCGGCATAATTATAGCAACAGATGCCGACGGCACTCTTAATCCTATTACATATACCATCGTTTCAGGCAACGAAGACGGCGTGTTCACGCTTGGTGTTGATACCGGAATTATCACAATAACAGATAACAGCACTATTGATTACGAAACGACACCGCAATATGTTCTTACAATTAAGGCAAGTGATACTAATAATGAAACTGAAGCAACGATCACGATTAATGTTTCAGATGAATCGGGATTGTGTGAAGACCCTGAAAAAATCACAGAGCTTCCATATACTCATAAAGGCTCGACAACCGGAAGAAGTTCGGATATCACAAGTTATGGTACAGGTTGCGGAGCAGGTGAAACTACGGAATATGTATCACCTGACTATATCTACTCACATGATATGAAAACCGGTGATAAAGTTGAGATAACACTCACACCTGCGGAAGGATTTGACGGAGTACTTGTTGTTACAGGAACATGCGGAGATAATGAAGCGTGTGCAGCTTATGCAAATGATGTGTCTGTTTCAGCTGTTGAAACAATTATATATGAAGCGACAGAAGACAGAACAATATTCATAGTTGTTGAAGGTACTGATGGCACATCAGGAGATTATACACTTGAAGTTAAAGAATGGGTCGATGAACCTGATGATGATGTAATTATTGACGAAGATACAGCTATTGTTGATGATGACATCGTTATTGATGAAGACACAGAGATCATTAATGAAGATAACGAAATCGCTGACGAAGATGCTTCCGATACTGACCAATCTGATACTGACCAATCCGATACTGATTTAGATTCAGTTGAAAAGGAAGTCTTTGAACTTGGAGGATCAGGTTGCGGCTGTAATATAGTTTTTTAATTGATATACGGTTGATTAATCTTTTCAACAAATTTGATCTTTTCTGAACTGTCGAATTTAGCATCAAAATAACGATCAAGTCCGAACTTTGCAATTATCAGCTGAAGCCTTTCAACATATTCATATTCTATTCGGCTGTATTTGACAAACCCCGTAGAAAGCATGGTGTAATTAGTTGGATATTCCCGTCTGAGATTTCTGAATTTCCTATAGGTTTTATTCCTGTTTAGATTAAGCAGATATGTAGCAATGGAATCAGAAAGAGTTTCGAATTTCTTGATATGTCTTTCAGTGCCTTTCCAGTTATTCGGTTTCAATCCTTTTGATATATCCTGAGTTGTATGTCCGAAAAGATTGTTAGCTTCAAGTGCAAATCTGCTTGAACCCCATCCTGATTCAAGTGCCGCCATTCCAAGAGCTATCGGAACAGGGACCGGTCTTATTCTGTGATCAAGAAAATATCGTATTTTTTCAATTTCATCTTTTGAAATTTTTGAAATATCGGTAGTTTTGGGGATAATCCGGTATTTGTAAGCTGTTTTATAGATCAAATCTCTCTCTTTTTCATTCCAACGATCTTTTGAAGCGATTTTAAGCACAGTTTCTCTTTCATTTTCTATCTTTTCATTTTCAAGAAGAATCAAAGGTAGAACCGTTTTAATGAAGAACCGTGTCCTTTTTCCACCATGAATTGATTTTATCTCAACCGGTAATTTATTAATGAAAAGTCTTGGAATAAGAACCGATTTGTAATGATAACCTATCAATTTATGTACAGAATTTATTTCTTCGAATGTATTGAACGGAATTTTGGAATATGACGGTAATGGAAATATAGCAATTAATAGCCACAAAAAGATCTTTTTTCTTATCATCCTGTACAATGGTAGGCGAGACGGGATTCGAACCCACGACCTTTGGCTCCGGAGGCCAACGCTCTATCCAACTGAGCTACCCGCCCACTTTTCAAAGGCAGCTATACTCTTCTGGAATGAACCTTCCGGTCTTTTGCCTTGATTATCTGTTTCGTTATTTTGTCAACACATAGATCTATTGAAGCGCTGAATTCCTTGTCGTCAGTCTCACTTGCGACAAATTCTTCACCGTCATGATTGAGTTTGATCTCAGTAACTTTGAGATTCTTGTCTTTTAGAAAGATAACTTCGATAAGCGTATTGGCTGATACGAGTTTGGATACTTTTGCTAATTTCTTGGATGCATAATCCTTTAATCCGTCACTGTTTTCGTCAAAACCTCTGAAAGCATAATTAATGTTCATAGTATCCTCCATAATTAATAACGCACAAAGAGATTAACACAGTTGGCTGGGTGTGTCAATATTTGAACTGCCGTGATGTCATTTGTCGGGGAAAAGGAATGATATGATAAAGTTGCGTATTTTTAAAATATCTTCACTTTTTAGTGAACTGTAAAAAAAACCGTTAGCCACCGGGTGTTTTATCTTGACCAGATCGCTTTTTGAATAAAGTGTGATGATATTTTCCCTGGCTATTCCGTTTTCGAGCATAAGGTCTTCAACAAATTTCTTTTTTCTGTTCCATCCTTTTGATGTAGAGTCGACAATGTGCAGGATGAGGTTTGATGATGCGATATCTGTGAATGTCGAACGGAAGGCTTCAATAATATCTTCCGACATTTCGGAAATAAACCCTACTGTGTCGATCAGGAACACTTCTTTCCTGTTAAATGTCATTTTCTGTATCTTCGGGTCAATTGAGCTGAAAAAACGGTTGCTTTCCTCAACAACTTTCCGGTTAAGCAGGGAATTGAAGAGTGTGGATTTGCCGGCATTTGTATATCCGACAATAGCAACGGTCCTTATCGCACTCTTTTCTCTGAACTTTCTCTGAATCGAAAGTCTTTCTGTTTCATGTTTGAGATCAATTCTTACAGTTTTTTCTTTATTTTTCAGTATTCTTTTCCTTTCTTCTTCTTTTGTTTCTCCGGGACCTTTAAGTCCGATACCGCCTTTTATTCTGCTTAATCCCTGAACCTTGTTGCGAAACTGAGCTTTCTCTCTTGCAATGAGCGCTCCTGCAAACTTGAGCTTTCCGCTTGATCCCTGTGCTCTTGAATTGAATATTGAAATCACGAGGTCTTCTCTTGAAAGCACTTCAAGCCCGGTTGCTTTTTCAAGTTTTGAGAGATTTCCGGCTTTCATTTCAAAAAAAACGGCAACTGTGCTTATTTTTGAATTGTTTTTAACCCATTCTGATATTGAAGTCAGGATGTTCGTCGAAAAAGCTTTCCCGAAAACCTTTGTTTCAATGACAAGATATCCTGCATCTTCAAGAAGTTTTATGCTCTCTGAAATGTAGTCTGTCGTTGAACTTGAAAGAAAAAGCGCAGCAGCGGCAGGCATTTCGGGATCTTTTTTCTGTGCGGTACCGGGTTCTTTGAACAGAAAGAAAGGCGATCTTCCAGATTTTACTGAAGAACCGTTCTTGCAGAAATATTCTATCTCAAGCGGAATTTTCTCTTCGTTATGTGTTACGATTCCTATAAAACTGACAAGCCTGCCATCCATGAAATTTTTAATCTCATTAAGCAGAACAGGTTTATGAGATGCGATTAACAGAGTGTCAAATCTGTTGGAAACCGATAGTGTTTCAAGGTGGTTATAAAGATTCCAGTTAGATGTGAAGGTTTTCTTTTCGATCACATTTCCCCGGTAAAGCAGAATTATAGCTGATGATGCGAGCGGTTTTTCAATTATGATCCGTAGTATTTGCTCTTTATCAAACAGCATTATTTCTTTTTCTGCCAGATAAGCTCTATTCTTGCCATTGATTCAGCGATGGCAGGGCTTATTCCTTTTGATTCGAGTTCATGCTTTTTCTTGAGGATCTCTTCAGGTGAAAGGTCCGGAGCTATATTTTCAGGATCTGTTTTGACGGGTTTCTTTTCTTTGAACCTTGTAGTGTCAACTATGAATTTAATATCGGAAATGCCGCTGTTCCTTACAATGTTGCCGATATTTGATAAAAGCTGGTTTTTGAACCTTACAAATGTTTTTGCAACCATTCCGTTCGGCACGACTATTATGAGCGTTCTGTCTCTGATATCGACGGGGATCATGAGTTCCCTGTTGGAAACGCCTGCAATTTCAGTCCAGTTGATTATGAGCTTTAAAATCGTGCTGTGTTCTGAACCGAGTATCTGCGACACGCGTTTCATCAAAATGAGTTCCTGAAAAGGTTGTTCTGAAATTTATAGCATTTAGCCAGATTTTCGAGCATTACGGCATTTGTCACGACTCCGACTCCGCCGGGAACTGGTGAATAGTTGATCCTGTTCTGCTCGTTATCATCTTTTACGATCATATCACCGACAACTTTGCCGTCATCAAGGACATTTATTCCAATATCAATGACCGTTGCTCCATCTTTGACATCAGATGAATCGACAAGCCCCATCTTTCCGGCTGAAATGGCAATGATATCAGATGTTTTTATGAGATCCCTTAAATTTTCAGTATGTCTGTGAGCTGTTGTAGGAGTGGCGTTGCGGTTGAGAAAAAGCTTAAAAAGCGGCAGTCCGACGATATTACTTCTGCCGATTATCAGAGCATGTTTTCCGACAATCGGGATATCAAAAAATTCAAGAAGTCTTATAGAAGCGACAGCTGTGCAGGGGACAATCTTTTCAGTGATAGTTGCAAAAAACTCTCCCTGATTACGGAATGTTACACCGTCGACATCTTTAAGCGGATGTATCTTTGTATGCAGATTCCAGTAATTCACATCAATAGGAAGAGGAAGTTCGACCATAATTCCATGAATGGATGGATCGCTGTTAGCCTCATCAAGCTGTTCATAGAATTTTACAAGCGGAGTGCTTGCTGAAACCGGATATATCCTTATTTTTGCATTGATCTTTGCCAGCCACTTTTCTTTCATTTTCAGATAGCTTTCCGCAGCTGCATCACCGACCGGATGAAAAACAGCAAGTGTCATGGACGGAAGATTTTCATTCTGTATTTTTTTCACAATATTATCAGCAAGTTCCTTACCTTTAAGAAGCATAAAAATCCTCAGTCAAGTTAACAATCGTGCGGATTATAAGTGGTGGAAGGTTGTAAGTCAATCTCTTAAATCTGTCTGGTTTTAAATTCTGATGTTGTGTGAAATTCAATGTCGGGATGGTCTTTCATATAAAACTGGAGCATCCAGTCTGATTCTGCAAAAAACACAAGATTGCCGTCTTTGTCTTTTGCGATCTGATTGTTCTGATATTTGCAGAATTCAGTGATTTTTGCCGGGTTTTTAGATGTTATCCAGCGGGCTCTGGTAAATTTGAGCTGTGAAAAATCACAATCTGCACCATATTCGTTCAACAGGCGGTATTGAAGTACCTCGAACTGAAGCTGTCCGACAGTGCCGATGATCTTACGCCGTCCCTGATCCTGTATGAAAAGCTGAGCAACTCCTTCTTCGGAAAGTTGAAGGACTCCTTTCTCAAGCTGTTTCACCTTTTCAAAAGATCTGTTATTTAAAAGTTTGAATATCTCAGGACTGAAAGAGGGGATGCCCTGAAAATTCATCACTTCGCCCTCTGTCAGTGTGTCACCGATCTTAAAATTACCGACATCATAAAGACCGACGACATCGCCGGGATATGCTTCTTCAATGGTTTCTTTTTTCTGACCTACAAAACTTGCAGGTGTATTGAATTTCAAATTTTTGTTGAGTCTGACATGGTGATAATATTTTTTCTGCTCAAAAATACCTGAACAGATACGGACAAATACCATTCTGTTGCGGTGACGCGGATCAAGGTTAGCATGGATCTTAAAAACAAACCCGGTGAACAAGTTTTCATCAGGCATTACTTTTCGTTTGTCGGTCATCCGGAACATCGGTTCAGGCGCGATATCACAGAAAGTATCAAGAAGCTCGTTAACCCCGAAACTGTTCACAGCACTTCCGAAAAATACAGGAGCTACATCAGAAGAAAGATATGCCTCTTTGTCAAAAGGATCGTAAACGCCTTC
>Ga0116171_10005917_pt1 | contig 10669 bp, 9 predicted proteins | sample AD_JPNHW2_MetaG_FD_89798 | JGI IMG/M metagenome (GOLD analysis project Ga0116171, IMG submission 89798) | Active sludge microbial communities of municipal wastewater-treating anaerobic digesters from Japan - AD_JPNHW2_MetaG | ecosystem: Engineered > Bioreactor > Anaerobic > Digestate | place...
ATTACCTGCGATTTATATTCAAAGAACTTCCTTATGCAGAATCTGATGAAGATATAAAAAAGCTATTGCCTTGTTATTTAACAGCTGAAATGATTAAAATTACTGGTTAATTTGACGGTTACGCGGATTGATTCTGTTTTATACTTTGTCGAAAGGTCCTCTCTGTTTTTCCAATATGTTAAAAGTGCATCTCTAAAATATGGGTTTTCAATATTAGCCTTTAATTTGCCCTTGTTTAGCATTTTATCAGCTTCTTTCTCTGCGGCTTCCTTGTCGCTTTTTTTTGTACTTCTTGCCGTGCCGTATTTCCCGGCTTCCGTGTCCCATAATCTGACATAGAAAATGCCATTTCTAATATACAGATTATAAGGTTTTTTATCTTGTTCATCAGTCATAATAAAGCCCCCTGTTATTCAGTTGACTTGCTACAAAAACCGCTACAGCAAATTAAAATATTAAATATTAAATAAAATTCTAATCACTATACAAATAAAAAAACCGTAACCCTTGATTTAATCAGTAGTTACGGTTCGTACAGTGTTAAATTCTGTGGGCGCTACAGGGATCGAACCTGTGACCCTCTGCTTGTAAGGCAGATGCTCTCCCAGCTGAGCTAAGCGCCCTTGTTTATCTCTTTGTCTGTGTTTTTGCTTGCTTTAAAACTTATTTTAGTCTTTGCAGGAACTTCTATTGTCTTTCCTGCAAACGGGGACTTAATACTTCGCTTATCCTGTGTCGCCTGAAAAAAAGTTCCGAAACCCCTTATCTCGACATCTTCACCATTCTGAACTGATGTAATGATGTTGTCAATAAAAAGATTTATGATGTAATCAATTTCTTTTTTGGTGAACCCTGTTTTTATGCTGAGGTGTTCAACCAGTCTGGTTTTATTCAAAAAGTTTTCCTGCTGTTAATTTATTGATGCAACAGCAGCATTTACTTTTCTTGCAAGTCTTGATTTTTTTCTGGCAGCTGTTGTTTTTTTGATTATTCCTTTCCCTGCTGCTGAGTCAATTGTTTTTACAAAATTCAAGTATGCATCCTTTATAACTGCAGCGTCTTTAGCTTCTTTTGAATCTAAAGATTTAACTATTTTTTTTGCAGCAGTTCTGATTGAAGATTTAACCTGTGAATTTCTTGCACGGTTTCTTTCGTTCTGGATATTGCGTTTCTTTTGTTGTTTAATGTTAGCCAAGTTGTTACCTTCATTAGATCAGTAATTCGTGAATACGTCGGCAAATATGTTTCCATTGGTGAAAACTGTCAAGCATAAATGAAACATTTTTTAGCTTTTTAAGTATTATGTAAATTATACTAATTGTAATATTATGGTGCAATAACATATAATATAAATAAAGATGCCGGATGTCAGCAGGTTTCCGGGAGAGGGGAAAATATGATCAGGAAAACACTCTTAGCATCTATTATTATTTTACTAATTTGCGGCAGACTGTTTGCGGCAGATAAATATGCCGTTATTCATCTTGACGGTGTGGTAAATCCGGTTGTTTCAGAATATATAGCAAATTCCATTAACAGAGCTGCCGATGATGGAAACAATTTTATCATTATCGTGATTGACACACCCGGCGGCTGGATGGATTCAATGCGGGATATTATCAAGTCGATGCATGCGTCCCGGATACCGGTCGTAGCCTATACATTTCCCAAGGGGGCCCGGGCTGCTTCTGCAGGGGGATTCATTATGCTGGCATCGAATGTAGCGGCAATGGCTCCGGGTACTGAAATAGGCGCAATGCACCCGGTCAACATGATCCCTGATTTTCTTAAAAAAGAAAAAGGTGACCGCCCGGAAGATATAATGGAAATAAAACTGCTTAATGATACAGTCGCCTATGCCCGCAGCCTTGCACAGAAGAGCGGACGAAATGTGACATGGGCTGAAAATGCTGTTAGAAAAGCCCAGTCCAATTCGTATCTTGAAGCACAAAAGTCCGGAGTTGTAGAGATTATTGCAGATGATATGAAAGATCTTCTGCAGAAGCTGAACGGCAGAAGGATTGATTTTAACGGTAAGCCGTATCTTTTCAATACTTTAAATATTGAAAAAACCGAATACATGATGACATGGAAAGAAAAACTGGTTAACCGTTTTGCAGATCCTCAGGTATTGTTGCTGATGTTTATAATTGCAATTGTAGGGATATGGATAGAAATAAAAAATCCCGGAATGATTGTTCCCGGTGTTACAGGTGCAATCGCCCTGATTCTTTTTCTGCTCGGGATTAAATTAATACCAATCAATGCCATCGGGCTGATGCTTATTATTCTGTCATTTGTACTTTTTATACTTGAACTCAAGTTTACAAGTTTTGGATTATTTACACTTGGAGGAGTCATATCCTTTTTTATAGGTTCTACAATTCTCTTCGATTCACCATTACCCGGAGGAGGTATTCCGATGTCATCGATTATAGCAATGCTTCTTGTTGTTCTTGCGTTCGTATTCATTGTTCTACGTGCCATAATCAATGCACATAATGTCATGGCTGTAACAGGGATTGAAGGTCTTACGGGTGAAGAAGGTTATGCCCTCGCCGATTTTTCAGGTACAGGCAAAATATTTGTGCATGGAGAAATCTGGAATGCTGAAATTGACGGAACTTTAAAAAAGGGTGACAAAGTGATCGTTGAAGAGATGCATGGCATGATTTTAACAATCAGGAAAAAATAAAACAATTTCAGGAGGCTTGTGATGAGTGGTATTGATCTGGGTTTTTTGCCGGCTATTGTTGTTCTGGCGCTTTTAATTCTTGTTTCATCAATCAAAATAATTAAGGAGTATGAAAGGGCTGTCGTTTTCAGGCTTGGTCGTCTGCTTGTAGGAACAAAGGGACCAAAGGGCCCCGGTCTTATTATCATAATTCCCTTTGTGGATAAATTTCTCAGGGTTAATTTACGACTCGTTGCCATGGACGTCCCTCCGCAGGATGTTATTACAAGGGATAACGTCTCTGTTAAGGTTAATGCAGTTGTATATTTCAGGGTTGTGGAACCGAACAAGGCTATAACTGAAATTGATGATTACCTTTATGCAACTTCCCAGCTTGCGCAGACAACTCTCAGGAGTATTCTCGGCCAGGTTGAACTTGATGATCTCCTGAGCAACAGGGAACATATCAATTCTGAACTTCAGACTATTCTTGATGCACAGACCGATTCATGGGGGATTAAGGTTTCAGCTGTTGAAGTTAAGCATGTTGACCTTCCGCAGGAAATGCAGCGTGCGATGGCAAAGCAGGCTGAAGCTGAAAGAGAAAGAAGGGCAAAGATTATCGGTGCAGAGGGCGAATTCCAGGCTGCTGCTAAAATAGTCGAAGCTGCGAAACTCATGGAAGAACACCCGGTTGCTCTCCAGTTAAGGTACCTGCAGACTCTACGAGAAGTGGCAACTGAAAATAATTCTACGACGCTATTCCCGATACCAATAGATTTTCTGCAGGCTTTTATGCAGAATAAAAAATAATTGTAATCCCCGCGCCTTCGGCGCGGGGCTAAATGCAGCTGAATTTCATATGGGACTTGTAAAAAAAAGATAATTCTACATTCCCGGCCCGTGATGCAATCTTTACAGCAGTATGAGAAACCTGCCGCAATATGTACATATGTGTATGCCGTCCCTGTCCTGGATTTTTTTAATGTTCAGGGGAGGGATTTCCATGTGGCATCCTGAACAGGAATTTTTTTCCACTACAGAGAAAGGGTTGTTATTTTTTTTCCTCATTCGTTCGTAATATGTAAGCGACCTGTTGTCGATGAGTTTCTTCAGTTCCTCAATTTTCTGCTGTATCATTGATGAAGTGGTTGTTTCAATGTTAAGGTTGTAGAGCCTGTCAAGTCTTATGAGGAGGTCAAGGTCAGAGGAGGGTACGCCTACCAGCGGTTTATTTCCGATTTCTTTCTGTTTAGTCTCTTCCGATATCGATGTAAAATAAATTTCAGCCTGTTTGTTCAGAAAATCGTATATTTCACCGGGTGAATGTTTTTGTTTAAGGTATTCCGCATTCTCTTTGTTGTTAAAGATTCTTGCCATCATACCAATAAGGTATAGATACTTGGTGCTGTATCCTGTCGGAAAGAGGCTGAGCATTATATATTTTACCGGTTTTCCATCGAATGCCTGGTAATCAACAGGTGTTTCGCATATTCCCAGGATGGTGCAGAATTTTTCGACAGAATCGCTGCGGGCATGAGGGATCGCGAGCATGTTGCCGATCCCGGTATTTTCAAGTGATTCCCTGTGTACTACCTGCGCGTAATAACGGTCCTTATTTTCTATGAAGCCTGCTTCCTGGAGACCGGAAACAAGTTCTCTGATTGCCGGCTGTTTTTCTGCAGCATCAAGTTTTATTACATGATCGACGGGGAAAAAATTCTGAAGATTCATTATGCTGCTCCGGTAAGAAAGGAATGTTTATCAGGATACGGGCATGCTTCTAAACCTGATACTTATCTGCAAGTTTGTGCGCAACATTTTTTGTGTCAAGGCATTTAGGTAAAAGATGATACCGTATTAAGGGGCATAAATTGAATTTACCAATTGGAGAGCATCTTCCTGCGTATGGTCGATAGTTACTGGAGTAGTGATTCAATTAGTGATAGCTCAAACCATGGAATAGTAAATTTAAACTGGATATTATTAAGCAGATATCAGTTTTTACTGTATCTGCCCGGACTGTTTAAATCAAAGAATATCTACTACAACCAGTGTCAGGTCATCTTCAAAATGCCCCCTGTTCCCTGCCCATTCTTCAAGATGTGATGGCAGGGAATTCACAAATATCTCCGCTTTCTTACCCGAATGCTCTCTTATATACTGGTGAAATCTTTCTTCACCGAAAAGTTCGTTTGAACTGTTTCTTGTTTCGATGATGCAGTCAGTATAAAGGATAATTCTGTCTCCAGGTTTTATGTCGATTTCAATCAATTCCAGGCTATTGAGTTCAAGGAGCCCGAGTATTTTACCCTTGGAACGGACTGTTGTTATCTCATCATTTGAACTGCTGTAAATTATCAGAGGTGAATGTCCCGCATTGGAATGCAGGAGTTTTCTTTTTTCCCGGTCAATGTAAATGTAGCTGGCTGCAACAAAATGCGTTTCACATTTGCCGTATATTGTGTTATGTATATTCAGCAGCAGTTTATCAGGCAGGTTGTAGCATGTTGACTGCATGTAGAAAGCTATCTTGACCATGGATGAAATCAGGGCAGCCGGTATTCCATGGCCTGAGACGTCGGCGACAAGTATGCCGGTTCCGCCGTCATCACCAAGGTGATAATCATAAAGGTCGCCTCCAACAAGTTCCATGGGCATATAGATCGCCTGGATATCAATACCATCAATGCTTGGAAGCTTTTCAGGAAGAATGGAATTCTGAATCCGCCTTGCAATCTCAAGCTCTCTCTGGAGGTTTTCAAGTCTGTTATGTTTGCCCACCGCCTCTTTTAATGTTATCAACATGTCAACCCTTGCAAGAAGTTCCCTGCGGTCAAAGGGCTTTGAGAGATAATCATTTGCACCTGCTTCGAATCCCGCAACGATATCCTGTATACGGTTTTTTGCGGTCAGGAGCAGGACAGGGAGATCATAGAGGGAAAATTTTTCACGGATAATCCTGCATACATTGTACCCTGTCATTTTTGGCATCATAACGTCCAGTATAACAAGATCAGGCGCACTTCGGTTTATTATATTTACGGCATCCATGCCGTTGTCTGCTGTAAGCAGGGAGTATCCTTCAAGGTTAAGCTGGTTCTGCATAACCTTGATATTTACAGGTTCATCATCAACTATAAGTATTGTTGCACCTGAAAGTGTATTCCTTTTTAACGGCATTTGCGAAATTGCTACCGTTTCATGATTAATCATCACCGGGGTTTCGGGTTTATATGATTTGTCAAGATATGACCTGGGACTTGAAGTATCCAGGAGCTCTTCCCTGTTTCCCATAATTAATGGTATTGTAAACCTGAACTCTGAACCTTCACCAGTTTTTGATGTTACCCAGATCTTGCCTCCATGCAGTTCGACCAGGCTTTTTGTTATGGCAAGTCCCAGCCCTGTCCCTCCGTAACTCCTGGCATTAGACGAATCAACCTGATTGAAATGATCAAATATTTCTTCGAACTTATCCTCCGGTATACCGATTCCCGTATCCCTGATTGAAACAATTGCCTCACTTCCGGATACATCAGAAGAAACGATAATCATACCGGAATCCGTGAACTTTACGGCGTTACCCACAAGATTATACATAATCTGCTGCATCCTGTTCTCATCGGCCAGTACGGGCTGGGACGCGGGATTTATGTTGTTTAGTATTTTGACCGGCTTTTTAGCTGCTGATGGCATAATAAGTGAAATTACCAGTTCAGTAACCTGTCTTAAATCAACGGGTTTCTTGATCAGCATAAGGTCATTGTTTTTCATTTTTGAGAAATCCAGAAGGTCGTTTACTAGGTGTGTCAGCCTTTTGCCGCTTAACACTATCATGTCAAGGTTGGATTTCTGGTCAGTATTGACCTTTCCCGCTGCACCATCGATAAGCGATTCCGCGATTCCGATGATTCCTGTGAGCGGTGTTTTAAGCTCATGAGATGTATTGGCAAGGAATTCATCTTTCAGCCTGGATGTCTTTACGAGTTCTTCATTTGCTGTAATAAGCTTGTTTTTTGCATTTTTAAGATTAAGCACCATGCTGTTGAATGTGGTTGCAAGTTCACCGAGTTCATCGTCCCTGTTTACATTTACTGAGCAATCCAGGTTGCCTTCACTTACTTTTTTTGCCCCGCCTTTAAGTTTAAGAATAGGGGATGTGATATAGTCTGCAAGAAGCCATGAAATCAGTATGGTCATGAGAAAAGTGATAAGCGAGACTATAACGGCGATCATTACCATTGATTGTTTAAATGCAGCAATTTCTTTCTGGAACAATTCGATAACAACCAGACCGTTCGCGACTCCTTTACCGTCGCGGATAATCCCGTATACAGTAGAAAGGTTTTCACCATAGATGCTTGTCTGTTCAGTCCGTGTTTCAACGGTGTTCCTCTGACTTTTAATGATTTCTTTGCACCTTTCCACGACAATGTCAGATTCCATGTAAAGTTCACCGGGAATACTCTGCGATTCATTTTTTGCGGTGAATGAAAAATAGACTTGAAGCGGTGTGCTGCTTTTATTTATCTCAACAAGTGCTTCCCTGTGCTTTATGTCTATCCTTTTACCCTGGGACGTCAGGGTAAGCGGACCGTGTGACAGGATTCTTGCCAGTTCATTTCCCCCCAGCATCAGTCGTCCGTCATCAGTGATTTTAAGCAGGTATGCTTTATCCTCGATTTTTACTTCGAAACTGCCGGTATAAATTTTCTCATTATATTTGATCTGAATTTCATCGTTCCGGCCTATGGTCAGCGCAAAACCGAAAAACTTTGATGTGATCCAGACCGTATCTGTTTCAAGAATATCTGAATCTACAATATATGTAAGTCTGTCGTTTATGCTGTCATAATTAAGTGTAAAAAGATAGGTAACATACTCCTCATGTTTTCGCAGGTTGTTCAGGTATTTAAGATATTTTTTATATTCAGGATCAGATGCTGATTCAAGGGAAGTAAATTTTTTATGCATGTCGCCGTCAATTGCAAGTGCGATAGACCTTGCAAGGGACTGTCTGCTTTCTATGAATGATTTGTAATAAAGCCCGCCTGCAAAACGGTAAAGTGAAAATCCAAGCGATACAGCTATGATGAGATTTATTATCAATGAGAACAGTATAATTTTTATGCGCAAATTTTTCTTCATATTAACAATCCCGTGCTTTATTATTCTATGGTTTAATAATAATCATAATCAGCAGTATAATTGTCATCCAATATTGACAAATTAAGAGTTAAAAGCATCTTCAAAATATTATTGCTGAATCGTATGCAGGTATATATTCTGATATAACCAATTATTTGAACTTTAATTTAATTGAAACACAAAATCGCATTTCCATATAAAATCCGGCAACAATTTTATTAACAAAATTTTGAATATAAACAATGAACGTTTGAAAGAAACAGAGAATTTAAGTAATATATTCTTTTATAAACCGTATGTATAGTTTTGGTTCTATTTCGGAGGGGTAGTTGATGAGTGCTAATATGATAAAAGTGAAAATCCGCAATTTGAAAATATCCAACAAGCTTATATTGAGTTTCGGTATTGTTGTTTTGCTGTTTGTTATGGTTATAGCTTACCAGATCTACAGTATAAGTAATCTTAAATCGATTCAAACTGTTAGTGCAATGAGAGGCCAGGCATCTGAAAAGGTGAGGGATATTAACACAAATATGGCTAATATATATTCTATTTTCTCTGACCTGCTGATCAATCGGAACTTTAATGAGTTTGAGAAAAGCCTGGACCTTGCCAAAAAACAGAGAGAAAAGGACATGGCCGATCTCGAAAAGCAGATATACACAGATGAAGACAGGGTGCGATTCTCTGATACTGATGCATCGTATAAAGAGATGCTGGATCTTCTTGAGCAGGCATACCCTGTAGTAAAAAATTCGGAAGGAATTACCGGCGAGATTATGATACTCGATGCCGGGATTGATACTTACAGATCAACTGTTTCAGATAATATAAACTATTTAATTAATAAATACAGCAATGAAGCGAAAGATGCTGTGCAGAATTTTGAAAGACAATACAGGTCTGCTTTAACAATCGGGATAATCCTGACGTTTATTGCCCTTGTTTTATGCGGCTTGATGATTTACATCCTCTATAGTTATTTCGTACATAATATTAAAAAAAATATGGATTTTGCAGGCAGGCTTGCTGATGGTGACCTTACCGGCAGAATCGAAGTTACATCCTGTGATGAATTTGGAAATCTTGCGACATCGTTAAATAAAACAGTAGATAACCTTGAGACGATGCTGCGCAATATACAGTCAGGGATGATCGTGCTTGTCCAGGATGTTGAGGAGATTGCATCGGGTAACCAGAATCTGTCGCAGCGAACGGCGGAACAGGCTTCATCGGTCGAGGAGATAGCCGCGACCATTGAGGAATCAATGTCTGCGTACAGGCAGAATTATGACAATGCAAAGGCAACAAGCTCTCTTGCGAATAAATCTTCAGAACTGGCCCAGAGCGGGGGCACTCTTGTTGACGATGCAATTGTCATGATGGAAAAAGTTAACAGTTCAAGCCGTAAAATATCTGATATCATTGACCTCATAAACGGGATAGCGTTCCAGACAAACCTTCTTGCGCTTAATGCTGCGGTTGAAGCTGCCCGTGCAGGCGACCAGGGCCGGGGATTCGCTGTTGTTGCAGGCGAGGTCAGAAACCTGGCGCAACGTTCAGCAGACGCAGCTAAAGAGATAGGGCACCTGATCCATGAGTCAGTGAATAATGCTACAGATGGAAGCGACAAAGTTAACAGCAGCGGTACTGCATTGAAAGAAATTATTGAATCATCGGTAAGTGTTGATAAGATGGTTTCTGAAATCACAATCGGTATGGATGAACAAAAGACCGGGCTGGACCAGATTAACAGCGCAATAACAGACCTTGATTCGATGACTCAGCAGAATGCCGCACTTGTTGAGGAGATCGCATCATCCAGCGAAGAGATGAGGGGACAAGCGATGGAATTAAGTGAAATGATTTCAATTTTTAAAATAAATGAAATTTCCTGAGTTTTTTACAAAAAATATTTTATAAAAAGGATGCTTTTCAAACAATCCTTTTAGTTAGTTGCACAGCAGATCGATCCCGCGTCAGTCTGCTTTTTCCTTGTTAAACACAGCATCACAAACTTTTTTGATTGAAAAATGTTTACATGGCAGACATTAAATTAAAAACATGTTTGATTAGATTCATATGATTGATTTATGATGAACCCGATTTAAAATAACATGACGGTATTTATATGATAAAAAGAATAGACCATGTTTCACTCGCGGTAAATGATTATGAAAAAGCACGTGTTTTTTTTACAGAACTCCTTGGTCTTGTGCCCGGAGCATACGGTATTGATGAACAGAGCGGTTTCTTCTGGCAGCTCTTTTCCAGCGGCGACCTGTCCCGCTTCGAACTTATCGCGCCATTAAAAGAAGGAAGCTTCCTCGACGGGTTTCTCAAAGGAAAATCAGGCGGCGTGCATCATGTCACATTCCAGGTTGACGATATAAAGGAAACAGCACAGAAACTTGACTATATGAAAATCCCTTTCTTCGGTCTTAATGACAAGCATGAGAACTGGAAAGAGCTATTTATTCATCCGCGTCATGCATTCGGGCTTTTGATCCAGTTTGCACAATTCCAGCCCGCAGACTGGCTTGACAGGTCGCGGAACATTGACAACGGGGAAAAATGGAATGTTGCAGTAAGTGAAAATATTCTGCACTTTGAACTTGCTCATCCAGGTGGAGGAAAAGTCCTGTCGGAATTTAACGCAGAAGATCTGGACCTGTTGATCGCGGAACTCACATCTGCAAGAAAGAAAATGAAATAGATTACATCACTACTGTCCCATAGAATTTAGAGAAATGATAAAAAATGCTATTAATACTCACAGTGTTGTTTAATTATGGAATCGCTAAAGACCGTAAAAAACAATACTTTCAGAGGATTAATAGCATG
>Ga0116171_10005919_pt1 | contig 10665 bp, 8 predicted proteins | sample AD_JPNHW2_MetaG_FD_89798 | JGI IMG/M metagenome (GOLD analysis project Ga0116171, IMG submission 89798) | Active sludge microbial communities of municipal wastewater-treating anaerobic digesters from Japan - AD_JPNHW2_MetaG | ecosystem: Engineered > Bioreactor > Anaerobic > Digestate | place...
GGCACTTCAGGAATCCTCTGCGTTGCCATGATGGGCTACGCCGCCTGGAGCCTGTTGGGGCCTGAGTGGTATCTTCCGGTTTTTATCTGTACAGTGCTGATTTCTCTTGTTGACATGTTTCTTGAAATGCCAGGCAGCCAGGATGAGCTGCTGCGGGTTCGCCCGATTTTTTACATGTTTGCTGTTTCTGCCTGCTGGATCATCGGAGCCAATATCAGCCTGTTAAGCCAGGCGCTCAGCGTTGATCTGTTTTTCGTACCTTATGTGGTGAGCTTCGCTGCCATTCTCAGCGTCAGGTGGAAATGGTCGCAACGCGAGGGCACCCTGGCTTCTCTCAGCCGCAGGCAGATAGTTCCCCGATTCATCAGGGAAGGCAATTTCATGGTGCGCTCGCTGTGCTTGACCCTGGCTTTTCTGCCGCTGAACCACCTGCTTGGGCTGCAACTTCTTAGCCCGCTGTTTTCAGCAGCAACCTGTCTGGTTGGTATCAGCCTTTCTGATGCGATTTATTGGGGCATAGGAAAACGCTACCACGGCGTCTGGAGCCGGGTAGCGTTTTTGCGTCTTGGTATGCTTTCGGTGCTGGCGTCTTCGAGTCTTGTGTTTGCAGCTAATCTGCTTTTCTATTGATGGTTTTAATGCCCGGCCCTGATTATTCTGATCGCAGGTTGCGACAGATCTGGTATGGTTCCATGCTTTTCAAGCCAGGCGAGGGCGGCGTCGCGCATCAGAACTCCAGAGTCTTCAACTTTTGTGACGGTTGCAAATAGCTTGTCGCCGGCAATGTTACCGTTTGCCATGAAAGAAGAGGTGCAAACCCGGTAGCTTCCGCTGGCTTCAACTGGTTTGCCGCCAACTTGAATGTTTTCGGCTTTGCCGGTAGTCATGTTCAAAGTGCCCGAAAAACCGTCAAACTGGTATCCGTCTGGTTCCCCATAGTTGGCGGCCAGATAATCGAGCATGGTGTTCAGTGCCGTGCCGGTCATGGTAAAGGTCACAACCGAATTGTCATAGGGCAGGGCTTCAAATATGGCGCCGCGCTTGATGCTGCCGGTTGGCAGATCAGCGCGTATGGCCCCTGAATTGATGATGCAGATGTCTGATTGCGCGGCCTCGCGCATGCCCATTGCCGTGAAGGTACCCATTGGCAGCAGGTCTTTCTTGCGCTGGTCTTTGGGGAAGGGCAGGGCGCTGGTGGCGCTCCCGACCACAGAGTTCATGATGTCTTCAAGTTTCAGGGCGTATTCCTGCACCAGATTTTTTATTTCGGGCGAGGCCAGGCCTTCGAATTCGGGGGTTACCTTTTCGAGTTGCCCCGACCAGCTGGCGATCTTGCCGCCCGCTTCGACCAGCAGATTAATGCGACCGAGAAATGTTCCCCATTCGCCTGTTTGAGCGACAATCGTGCCGTTAAGGCCATTTCGTGCCAGGCCGGCTTCAGGGGAATGCTCTATCAGCAGCGGGGTTGACAAGACTTCGTGGGTGTGCCCGCCGATCAGAACATCAACTTCAGGAACACTGGCCGCAAGGATTCGGTCGAATTCAATGCCGGCATGCGAGAGCAGCACAACCAGATCGACATGAGGCTGAATCCGGCGGGCAGTGGCTCTGACTTCGGTAATCTGATCGATCTGGTGCAGCGGCGCCCTGATCTGGCGGTCGGTGTCATCCCAGGCTTCATTGCCGATGCTGCCGATAACCCCTATTTTCAGGCCCTGTCGCAGAAAAACATGGTAGGGGGCAAAAACATGGCGGTTTGTATCGCGCTGAAAGACATTGCAACAGAGCAGCCGCATGCCTGAGGTCGCCAGCTGGGTCTGCAGATTGGCCAGCCCATTGTCGAACTCGTGGTTTCCGAGGGTGGTTGCGTCATAGCCACATGCCTTTGCGGCCTTGAAGCATGCTTCGCCTTTAAATATGCTGTAAACAGGCGTTCCTTGAAGTATGTCTCCGGCGTCGAGCAGCAGCAGTTCACCGGTTTCGTTTCTGATTTTTTCAATTAACCCGGCCCGGCGCACTATGCCGCCACAATCAGGGCCGAATTGTTTGCTCTCAAACGGCAGCATGTGTGAATGAGTGTCGTTGGTATGTAGAATGGTCAGCCAGGTGCCTGCCCATGCCTGGGAAACAAGCAGCAGAAAGGCGGCCAGCATTAAAGCCGGATGGAGAATGAACTTTTTCATGGTTTGGTTCAGATTTCTGCCAGCATCCTGGTGAGGAGGCGGTAAGTCTTGCTGAGCGAGGGCATGAAAAGCATTTCTTCGGGGGAATGAGGGTTCTTGATGGTCGGCCCGAGAGAAATCATCTGCATACCCGGGTGGATGTTGCCGATCAGGCCACATTCAAGGCCGGCGTGAATGGCTTCGATGCGTGGTTCTTCACCGAAGAGGTCAATGTAAATCTCGCGGGATTTTTTGACCAGTGCTGATTTAAAATCGGGTCGCCATGACGGGTAACCGTTTCCGCTGTGCGAACGGGCGCCACCAAGCCTGGCAACCGCTTCAATGCGGGCGGTGATTGCGTCGCGTCTGCTCATTACTGAACTGCGCTGGCTCGACATGATAAAAAGTTTGCCTTCGTTAACCCAGACTTTGGCGAGATTTGAAGAGGTTTCTACCAGGTGCGGCATATCGGTTGAACGAGCAGCAACGCCATGAGGAACCGAACTGATCAGGTCAAGCACCTTAAGACTGACATAGCTGAGCATAGCCCGGCGGTCGGGGGTTTCGTGCAGATTTTTGCAGCTGATTTTCATGCCCGGGTCAGTGAGCGCAAATTCTGAGCTGATCGTTGCATGCATTTGGCTGATGGTTGCAGCTATTTTTTCGGTTTCGCTGACCGGAACATAAAAAGTGGCTTCGGCGTCGCGAGGAATAGCGTTGTGGGCGGTGCCGCCAATAATGCCGATCAGGCGAAGGTCGGTCAGTTCACGGATATTGTGCAGAACGCGCACCAGCACCCTGATGGCATTAGCACGCTCATTGATAATATTTTCGCCTGAATGCCCGCCAGTGCAACCGCCGACCATGACATGCATGGCAGTGTAATCATTCGGCACTTCTTCGTAATCGAGGTCGAATTCGATGTGGGTGTCTTTGCCACCAGCACAGCCAACCGTAAAAACGTTGTCGTTTTCAGAGTCGATGTTGATAAGATTTTTGCCTTTGAGGGTGCCGGGCTTAAGCCCCAGAGCGCCGGTCAGGCCAGTTTCTTCTTCGATGGTGAACAGCAGTTCAACTGCCGGGTGCTCAACCTTGCTGTCGGTCATCAGGCACATGGCCATGGCAATTGCAATGCCATTGTCGGCGCCGAGAGTAGTGCGGTCAGCTTTCAACCAGTCGCCATCCTGAACGAGTTTGATCGGGTCATGATAAAAATCATGAGTAGAATCAGGGGTCTTTTCGCAGACCATGTCGAGATGGCCCTGCAAAACAATGGCTTTGCGCTTTTCGTGGCCTTTGGTGGCCGGAACCCTGATGATCAGGTTTCCGACTTCATCGACTTCGGCGGCAAATTTATGTTCTCTGGCCCAGGTCAGCAGATATTCGCGCACCTGCGCTTCATTGCCAGACTGCCGCGGTATGGCACTTATTTTGGCAAAATTTTCAATAATAGCCTGAGTTGTCGCGTCTGCCTTGAAGGTTGTGGCAGAACCTTTTGTCGTTGACTTTGCAGCCGGTTTCTTTGCAGTAACAGCTTTCCCCATCTTGATGCTCCTTGCCTGTCTGATTTTCTAAACGATACTCCACATGAATAAACTTTTCAACTTTGCCGGGAAATTTAGTGCGTGTAACGGTTATTCGTGATAGTTTAGCCTCACACAAGTGGAGTTGCACATGGGAATTGAACAGAAACCGGTAATTGCAATCTCTTTGCTCAGTGAAATCGCTCAGGCTATTTCACATCTGAATCCTGACCGGGCACTGCTTTTTCTCACTGAGAGCGCGGTTTCGGTGACTGATTCAAACGGCGCTCTGCTGCTCACTCCGCACGAAAAAGTTAACTTCATGGTGCCGTTTGTAAAAAGTTTTCAAGATTCAGTGCCCGAGCCTGAAATCGACGATGACTTTCTCAAAGCCTGCTTCACGACTTTCATCAACCTGCGTGATGCGGTATTGCAGGTTCCGGGTGCTTCCGAGCACGAGATTTCCCCTGAATACCCGATAAAAACCATGTCGGCATGGCCAGTTATGCTCGCCGGGAAGCCGGTAGCGCTGCTGGTCATGTTCAAACCGGCCGGGCGTGCTGACTTTTCCCATGAGCACCGCAGTTTTCTCGAGATTCTCACGCCTTTTATGGGTGCCCTGTTCGAGAATTTCAGGCTCGACAACGAAATGATTCACAAGAATTCGCGTTTGTCGGCCCTTTATGAAATATCACAACAGGCTGAGTCTCTGATCGACTTTCGCAATATTTATGATGCTCTCGGCAAGGTGGCCCGCAGCTTTATCAATTTTGATGCTTATCTGCTGTATTTTTTATCGGCTGACGGCAAGACCCTTGAGGTAAGAGCCGAAGAAACAGTTAGCGGCCCGTTTCACCGCAGTATAAAAATCGGCGAAGGGCCAGTCGGTCTCGCAGCCAGCGAAATGAAGCCATATCTGACCTATTCGCACGACTACAACTCTGTTCTTATTCTGCCGATTGAAGTTTCGGGCCGACTGATAGGCGTTCTGGTCATTGCCAGCCGCAAGGCTTATGCCTACCGCGACGAAGACATTATCGGGCTGCAGATCATTGCCACGCAAATTGCCTCGATTGACCACATGTTCAAAGACCTTATCAATCTTAAAGGTTTTACGGCACAAATTCTTGAAAGCATGACCTCCGGGGTTCTTATTTTCGACCCGGGTGGCAAGGTAACCTATGCTAACCCTGAAATTAAGCTGATCATGGCACGCCAGTTCCCTGAAGGCTGGTGCCCCTACGATTCAAGCGAGAGATTACCCGGGCGTTTGCACGATCTCATGGTTGATGTTTTAAAATCCAATATCACCCTTGAGAACGAAAAAGTTAGAATCAAAACCGCCGGAATTACACGCATTGTTGAAGTAAACGCTTTTCCGTTCAGAAACGAAGACGGCGGCATGCTGGGCACTGCTTTTTTTATCAAGGATGTTACGCAGATCAGCGCCCTCGAAGAACAACTCAAGCGTGCCGACAAACTTTCGGCCATTGGGGTGCTGGCGGCCGGGGTTGCTCACGAAATCAGAAATCCGCTCACGGGCATGAAAATGATTGTGCAGTTGCTTGATGGTGAGTTTGCCGCCGATGATGCGCGTCGTGAACCTCTTGGCATCATTCAGCGTGAAATCGACCGACTTGAGAGTATTGTCGGTAACCTGCTCGATTTTGCCAAGCCCAGCAAGCCGAAAGCTATTAATGTATCGCCCGCCAGAGTAGTAGAAGACTGCTACCGGCTCATTAAAAATCAGCTTAACAAGCAGGGCATCATGTTTACGACCAATGTTGCAGAAGAAAACCCGATGGTTTTCGGTGACCCTGATCAACTGAAGCAGGTGTTTATCAACATCATGACCAATGCTATTCATGCCCTGGCGCGTGGTGGCAGTTTGATCGTTAATATTGAGGTGCGTGATGATCTTGTACTGGTGGCTTTTGAAGACACAGGAACCGGAATTCCGGCAGAGCGGTTGCCTGATATTTTCAACCCTTTTATGACAACCAAGGAAGACGGAACCGGACTTGGCCTGTCTATGGCGCAGAGAATTGTTGAAGAGCACGGCGGGCGCATTGAGGTGCAAAGCGTGGCCGGCGAGGGTTCCACTTTTTCTGTTTATCTGCCGAGGAAAATCACTTAATATGCTGATCATCGGAATTTCTGGACAAACTGGTGCGGGCAAATCGACCTTTGCTAATTTCCTTTCGCAACGCGGGCTGGGCGAAAACCTTGAGGTCGATGCCATCGGGCATGAATTACTTGCCGCCCCCGAAGTCAGAGAGTCGCTTGTTAAGACTTTTGGCGCCGAAATTCTCGATGCGTCAGGGGCTGTTTGCCGGCGTTCACTCGGGCGTCTGGCGTTTCGCAGCAGCGATGCAACGAGTTCTCTGAATGCGGTCATGCACCCGGCGATGCGCAAACTGGTGGCCGCCAGGGTTGAGTCTGCACGCCAGGCAGCTTTGCCATCGATCATCATCAACGCGGCCCTCCTTTTTTCAATGGAACTCGACGGGCTGTGTAATCGGCTGATTTATGTGCAGGCCGACCCCGAAGTCAGGTTGCGCCGGTTGGTAAACTACCGTAACTGGAGCGAAGAAAGCGCCAGAGAGCGACTTTTCGCTCAAGATCGTCTGCCTGCTGTTCCGGGGGTGGTGATCGTCGAAAACAATGCTGATGAAGCGTCACTGGCGGCAGTTGCCGACCAGATTGCCGAAAATTTGCTTAAAGGAGCCGGGGCAGATGAAAAAACACGTTGAAGCTGCTGATTCTACCGGGTGTTCGAGTCACGATCATTGTAGTTTTGCCAATCATAGCCTTGAAAGAAAGATTCTTGAGTTTGCAAATCTTGGCGCAGTCCCGCACTGCTGTTTTGCTGATCTGATCAAAGAGCAGGCCATCGCCAGTCTGCTGCCGGAATTAGATGGTGCTGCCGGTTTTTATGCCAGTACCGGCGCGTATTATGAAAAGAATCCTGAAGCCAGCGGGCATTGCCATGGTTCGATTGCCTGGCTTGCCGAACTTTTTGTCAAGAATAATGCTATCAGACTGCATGCTTCCGGGGGTGTTTCAATAGATATTTCCCCCCCTGAAGCTGCCAAACTGCTGATTCAGGCCGGCCGGCGTTTTGAGAATCAGCAAAGTTCAATGGTTGAAGATATAAATATCGCCGATGGCGAACAGATGATTTTTTCGACGCCCGACCCTGAATTGCCGGTGGGTTTTATTGAATATCTGGAAACGGTTTTCACGCCCCTCGAAGAAGTGGCTGCCGTCTATGTTTTCTCGGTAAACCGCGCCGGTCAGGCAGGTGAAACGCTGACCATCGGTGTTGAGCCTGCGACCCGCATCAGCAGTCAGGAAGCCGGCAGATTGTCTTGTCTGATTGTTGAGGGGGTCGAGCGTTTTCTTGATACCCACGATCAGCTTGATTTTATGCTGGTTGAAGACGCCGAACTGGCTGATATAGCCCGTTCGGTCAGCCCGGTAGTCAACCTTGGACGCTGAAAGGAAAACAGGGCAATGAGTCACATTTTGAGTCACAAGGCACATGAAAAGGCTGCCGCAGCAAAGTTGAGACTCGGGATCATGAGCTTTTCAGACACGAGGTCAGAGGCTGAAGACCGGTCGGGAGCCATTCTCAAAGAAACATTGGCCGCCGGTGGGCACGAAATTGTCAGTTACCAGCTCGTGCGTGAAGACCCCGACCTGATGAAAAAGGCTCTCGTAGACTGGTTGCAGCGCCATGACCTCGACGCGATAATTACCAGTGGCGGCACCGGTCTGACCGAACGCGACGGTACAATCGAGGTGGCCCGGGCTTTTTTCACAAAAGAACTTGATGGCTTCGGAGAACTGTTTCGACTGATCTCATACCAGCAGATCGGCGCGGCAGCCATGCTGAGCCGTGCGACCGCCGGGCTGGCGGGCGGCAAAATTCTTGTTTGTCTGCCAGGCAGCAGCAGGGCGGTTAAACTGGCAGCAACCAGATTGTTGCTGCCGCAGCTTCCGCATATGGTCTGGGAAATAAACCGGCAGAAAGCCGGTTAGTTGCCGAAAAGCTTCTTGATCGAGCCGAGAAAGCCGCTTTTGGTTTCTCCGAGCTTTTCACCGGTCAGGCTGGCGATCAGGGTCATCATATCTGAGCGATAGGCCGACTGGGTATCGCGGTCAAAAATGGTTTTTTGATCGTTAATCATTTCAGATGCGCTTTTCCAGTCATCGTGCAGCGAAAAATCAAACTTGCGCTTGAGGGCTGTCTCGATGTCGGCACGCGGTTTCGCATAAATGCAGTCTTCGCGGCTCAGCAGCAGACGTATCTTTTCGGCAGGGTATTTCAGGGTTTCCATGACCTTCATGCAGACGTGCATGCTCTTGATGTGGTTCATTTCGGGTGACATTACCAGACAGATAACGTCTGAAATATCAAGAGCGTTGATCGTGAGATCCTGGAACAGGGAATGTGTATCGATAACGATGAAATCGAACATTTTCTGGGCAATCTTGATAATCTTGCGCAGGTGGGTTGAATTCACCATTTCAGATTGTTCAGGCTTGATCGGTGAAGGCAGGATGCTGAAGCCCAGAGCGTGTTCGGTGAGAAATTTTTTGAGGTCATCGGGGGTGGTGGGTTCGGCCTCGACAACGTCGGCGATGGTCTTTTTGCCCTTCAGGCCCAGCATGAACGCGAGGTCACCGAACTGCAAATCGAGATCGATGATCAGCGCTGTTTTTTTAGTTAATTTAGCAATGCCTGCCACCATGTTGGCGGCAATGACGCTTTTGCCTGCCCCACCTTTGGGAGCGAAAAAAGTAATAATTTTGCCGCATTTTTCTTCGGCTTTTGGTGCTGAATCTTTTCTGAGGCGGCGGCTGAGAGCGGTCATGATGCGCAGAGCGATAAACGAATTCAATCGCAGCAGCATGTCAAAATTCGTCTTATCGATCATGAGAACTTTGCATTCAGAAACGGTTTTTACGGTGGCGTTGCGTGCCCCACCTTCAATCAGTGCCATTTCGCCGAAAAAGTTGCTCTCATCAGTATGAGCGATTTTGTTCACTAGTTTCTCGGCATCGTTATCTTTTTTGTAGACCTCAACTGCACCTTCTTTAATAAGGTAAAAGGCATCGCCCTGGTCGCCTTCTTTGAAGAGGCAACTGCCTGCCGCCAAAGTCTGCTCTTTGACAACCTCGGAAATTTTCTTGAGGTCACCTTCTTCAAGCCCTTGAAACAAAGGAATCTGTTTTAAAATTTCTATGATAGTAACCACTCCCTCTCTGAGAGAATTCTAAATCAAGTCAGGCCTTGTCGCTGTCACTTGCGGGAACAGTGACATCCTGATTTTCAGCAATACCCATGAGTTTGTTATATATTTTCTCGCCGACTTCCGGCTTGAGAATCTTTTCCCAGATCGTTTCTTTTTCTTTCAATGAGATCAGTTTAACTTCTTTGTCGCTGATAGCGATAAAAGCAACCGGTTCAATGGTTGCACCACCGCCAGAACCACCGCCAAAGTTTGCGGCATCGGCTTTTCCATTGCCGCCTCCGACTCCAAATCCAAATGAAACGCGGGTAACCGGAATCACGGTCCAGTTCTTAAAGGTGGTTGGCTCACCAATAACCGTTTTTGAGTTAATTGCAACTTTTAGTTCCGAGAGGACAGTTTTGATTAAAGAATCAAGAGCCATTGGTGTTAGAACCTCCTGAGTTTCGTTAACATCTTAACAGAAACCCATGGTGAAAAAAACAATTTTTTCATGAACGCTTCCGGCTCGCCCAATACCATTTTAATAACTGCCATAGTTCACGGTAGAGATCTGGTTCGCACAACAACCCCAGCATCGCGAGCACCAGACGCCAGGGTCGAATGATTGCCGTCGCCCGGCCCCGGGCATAGACGCAGGGTTCAGCAAAAACCGGCATTGGCTGAAAATTAACACCGAAGCGGCCTGCCATTCCCGACAAAATCGCAAGGTTGGCGTGAAACATGCCCGTCAGATATGGTTCATGCAGGGCATATCTGAGCAGCAGAGTCGGGTCGCTTATGCTGAATCCCTTTTTCCCGCGTTTCCAGAAGCGTTGAAACACAGGGAAAAGCACCTGCCACTTGCGCATGAAAATGCGTAACCAGCCCTTAACCTGCAAGTATCGGCGGCTCAGGTCGCGTTTGAACTTGCGAAACCTGCCACGCCAGTTGTTGGCGGCCGGTTGTGCATTTCTGGCGCTGTCGCCCGGGCTGGCGGCCGTTTCATTCTGGTCGCGTGTCTGGTTGCGTGTCTGCTCGGCAGAGACTGCTGCGATTGGCTTGAGCGGCTTGTCATCAATTGGTGCCGGGCCGGTTGAGGTTTTTGAAGCGGTTGTCTGTGGTTCAGGGTTGACTACAGGCGGGAGCGAAGGTGGGGCTTTTGTTTCTGGGCTTTGGTATTCTTCAGGGGCTGATTCGCCTGTTTCGGGTTCAGGTAGTGAAGCCCGCGGTGTGGTTTTATCTGGTTGAACGATGGCTGGCATGGCTGTTGAGTCTGCCTGAGCCACGGTCTGGCCGGTCGGATCGCTTATTGCTTCGCTGGTTGCATCGGCATTGCTGACGGGCGCTGGTTCAGATGAGCGTTCAGGCTCAGACGTAGCGCCTGGAAAGGCGTTCTCAGGGCGCGTGGGTGAATCATCAGTTGTGGTGGGCCTGATGGTGTTTGTAGCCAAGCCGCTGCCCTGTGAGGTATCTGCGTCAGATGACGGAGGTTTTGGCTGGCTGGCAGGTCGCGGTGTTTTGCTGCGCTGGCTTCGCTGCAAGAGCTTTTTCCAGAACAGAAACTTCAGCGTCAGATCCTGGGTGTCGGGAGTTGCGATTACCCCGATTTTGAGAGTACCGAAAAAATACGAGGCCCATATTTCAGCCCGTTGCCCGAGTTTTGAGGCCCGGAGTTTGAGATTGAAGGTAAGCGGGTGCAGAAGAGCAATAATACTGATAATTGCTGTGCCGGTCAGCAGA
>Ga0116171_10005924_pt1 | contig 10659 bp, 6 predicted proteins | sample AD_JPNHW2_MetaG_FD_89798 | JGI IMG/M metagenome (GOLD analysis project Ga0116171, IMG submission 89798) | Active sludge microbial communities of municipal wastewater-treating anaerobic digesters from Japan - AD_JPNHW2_MetaG | ecosystem: Engineered > Bioreactor > Anaerobic > Digestate | place...
ACTTCGATAACCTTAGCAATTGTATTTTTACCAGTATTGTTTTTAGAAGGATTTGTAGGACGTTTATTTCGCGAATTTGGAGTTGTTTTAGCCGGTGCAGTCTTAGTATCTGCTTTTGTTTCGCTAACAATAACACCCGTATTAAATGTGTTGTTAACCAAAAAAAATACCGGTCATAGTCGTTTTTATCAAAAAACAGAGCCATTTTTTAGTGGAATGGAAGAAGGGTATAAAAATATGATTCATCGTTTTATACAGCGACGTTGGATAGCATGGGTTATTGTTTTCGCTTGCATCGTTATTACCTTAGTTATTGGAGTAAACATACAAAGCGAAATAGCCCCTCTGGAGGATAAAAGCTCTATACGGATGCAAATATCGGGACCTGAGGGAGCCGGTTTTTCATATATGTCGAAAGCCGCCGAAGAAATTGGTAATTTTATTATGGATTCTATTCCTGAAAAAGATTTTTATTTTATCTCTGTTCCTGGTTATGGAGGTGGCGGTAATGTTAACAGTGGAATGGGGAACATTGGGTTAATTAATCCTTCATTAAGAGAAAAAAGCCAGAGTGATATTGCCAGAGAATTAGCCAAAAAATTCAGTCGTTTTAAAGATGTCCGTATTTTCCCTATTGAAGAACAAACTATTGCTGTGGGTATGTCGTCGAGAGGCTCACTACCAGTACAATTTGTAATACAAAATATAGACTTTGAAAAACTAAAATTGGTTATTCCCTTATTTTTAGATGCAGCCCGAGATAATAAGGTTTTTCAAAACGTAGATGTTAACCTAAAATTCAACAAACCCGAAATTGAATTAACCATAGACCGTATAAAAGCTAGGGAATTAGGACTTACGGTATCGGACATTTCAGAAGTTATTCAAAGTGCATTCAGCGGAAGACGACAAGCCTATTTTACCATGAACGGAAAACAATACCAAGTAATAAGTCAGGTTGAACTAAAAGACAGAGAAGACCCAATGGATATATCTAAATTATACATAAAAAGTAAAAATGGAGATGCTATCCCTCTTTCTGCTGTTACCCTTCAATCGCCCAATGCAAAACCTCCTACCTTATTCCATTATAACCGTTATAAAGCAGCCACCATTTCCGCTTCCTTAGCTGAAGGGAATACAATAGGCGACGGTGTTGAAGCTATGCAAACCATCGCAGACACTTTGCTGGATGAAAGCTTTCAAACGTCTTTAAGTGGCCCCTCGCGCGACTATGCCGAGAGCTCATCCAATATTGCTTTTGCATTTTTGCTGGCACTTTTATTAATTTATTTAATTTTAGCAGCCCAATTCGAAAGTTTTAAAGACCCCTTAATTATTATGTTTACTGTTCCATTAGCTATTGCAGGGGCCTTATTGTGTTTATGGATATTTGGACACACCCTTAATATTTTTTCCGAAATAGGAATGATTATGTTGATAGGGCTTGTAACTAAAAACGGGATTCTAATTGTTGAGTTTGCTAATAAAAAAAGAAAATTAGGTATTCCCAAACGTCAGGCAGTGATAGAAGCTTCTACGCAACGTTTACGTCCGATTTTAATGACCAGTTTAGCAACTTCATTAGGAGCACTTCCTATTGCTTTAAGTATAGGAGCAGCCGCATCGAGTCGTATTCCACTAGGAATTGTTGTTGTTGGAGGTATTTTATTTTCATTAATTTTAACCTTATTTGTTATTCCGGCAATTTACACCTACATTTCAGGAAACCGAGAAACAGATAAAGAAGAAGAAAAAAATTAAGTTTTAAAAAAAAATGTTTTTAATAATTCAGTTTAAAAATAAGAAAACGAACAAATGAGACGATTTATACTCTTTTTTTTATTATTTCCTACTTTCGTTAATGCACAAGATATATTAAGCTTAAAAGAGGCTATTGATACTGCTCTAAAAAACAACCTCGACATTCAAATTTCAAAAAACAAATTAAAGATATCCCATATACAAAACACGTATGGGATGGCAAGTGGACTTCCCTTCATAAATATAAATTCAGGGGATCAATTTTCATTAAGTAATACCGTCCAAAAATACAAAACAGGAACAGAAAATAGTTTTACCGATATAAATAATAACAGCGTTAATGCTGGCATTTCGGCCGGAATGACTTTATTTAATGGTTTTAAAGTAATAGCCACCAAAGAAAAACTAACCCTTTTGGAGAAAAAAAGCGAGCTAGCTTTAAATTGGGAAATACAGAATACGATAGCAGCGGTAATGATTAAATACTACGATATAATAAGACAACAAAACTATTTGAAGATTATTCAAAATACCTTAGATGTAAATAATAAAAAACTGGAAATAATTACAGCAAAAGAAAAAGTGGGAATGTCGAATGCCATAGAACTATTACAAGCAGAGATAGATGTAAATATGGCACAGCAAAACTTAAAATCGCAAGAACTAATAATAGCAGAGGCAAAAACGGATTTAGGTTTAATCATGAACATGAGTTCTTTATTTACTATTGAAGATTCTATCATTATTGATGAAAATATACAAAAAGATTCAATACTCTTATTTTTAAAAAACAATCCTAATTACTTATCCCTAGAACAACAGCTTAAGATTAACCAACAAACAGTAAAAGAAATAACGGCTTTAAGATATCCGGCAATAAAAATGAATACCGCCTATGATTTCTATCGAGCCACAAGTAATAATGCTTCTTTACTAATTAATCAAGATTACGGACCTTCCGTGGGATTATCACTTCAATTTCCGCTATTTAACGGGTTCTATTACAAAAAACAGCGACAAACAGCAATTATAGAGGTAACAAATACAAAACTAGCACAAGAAAGTTTATTAAACTCAATGATGGCAGATGCTGAAAACACCTATAATTCATATGTATCAACACTAGAACAAATAAATGTTCAAAAAGAAAATTATAAAAAAGCGAAAAAATTAGTTGATATTATTATGCAAAACTTCCAGTTAAATCAATCAACTATATTAGAAGTAAAGACAGCACAAACGAGTTTAGAAAACGTATCCTATCTTTTAACAAATCTTCAATTTGCATGTAAAACAGCAGAGATAGAATTAAAACAACTTATTTTTCAATTAGGAAATTAAAACAAAAAAGACCTAAACGGGTTTAATTATTTCTTCTTCTTCTCTTCTTTTTCTCTTAATTTAGGATACTTACGAGAATCGATAAAACGATATTCCTCATAACGATAAATATTTAAAAAAGAATTATCGAAACCATCTTTATTAGACGTCTTTCTAAACCGATAATTACTCTGAAGATAGTTTCCGCTCATTTTATCGACACATTTTTCGAAGTGTAGTCCGTATTTCATAAATGCACTAAAGAAGAACATCCCTAAATCATACCCCAAGAAAGCATATTTATCGGGTTCCGTTTTGTATTGTTGTCGATATGATAAAATAAATTGTTTCACATTTTCATCCATATAATCTATAAAAGAAGGAGAAAACATATGCAGGTTAATATTTTGCAAATAATCCGTTTCTATATTATCGAAACTTTTCCAAGTAGGTAATCCGAAAACAATCATTTTATAGTCATTACTAACCTTATATAAATTACTAACATATCCAGTAACAAATACTTCCCCATTACTTAAGGTAATGACAATATTTGTATCGACCTTACTCATTACCTTTGTAACACCCGAAATACCAGAATTTCGATATATCACTTTATGATAACTACTATCTTTTTTTCCTATTTTTTTAAGTTCTTGATTTAATGAATTTTCAAAAATTTGACAATATTTTTTGTCATTATCTTCGTTATTATGAACTATAATAATAGGCTTAGTTGGATATTTTTCAGCAATATAAACGGCTAATTGTTTTAATTGCATGGTTGTAGATGGAGAAGCTTTAAATAACAATGGATTTCCTTTTAAGATATTATCTTCCATTGAAACAGGATCGAGCATTTTTATATCGTGTTTTTTAGCAAATCGAGCAATTACTTTCTGACTACTTTCATGGAAAGGCCCAATTATGAAGTGCATTTTAGCTAATTCCGGTTTATTTAATATATTAATTGCAGAAGAAGAATCATCATCCACATCATACACATATATTTTAGCCGAGAATCCTTTCTTTTTTAATGAATCTAAAGCCATTAAAACCCCTTCATAAAACTGTATAAACGTAAATGAAGCATAATCACTTGCATCTTTTTCTTTTATAGCAATCCCTTCCGTTTTTATTTTATACATATCGTCCAGATAAAAAGGAACCATTAAAGCGATATTATATGAATCTAAAAATTTAGGTTCGCCACAATCATAGCTTATAATTTCCGAAGGCTCGGATTCGGGTTCCGTTTCTGTTTTTACAGTTTCGGGTACTTTACTTATTTTGACAGGGATTTTAATAAGTTGATCGGGTTTTATTTTATCGGTTAATCCCGGGTTTGCACTAAAGATAATCTCTTTCGTAGTTTCAAATTTTCGAGCAATAGCAGAAATATTATCTCCTTTTTCAACTTTATATTCAATAATTTCTTCTGTTACCACTTGCTTTGGAGGGGTTGAAAAATTAGGTATCTGTAGCTTTTGACCTACTTTGATTTTATTTTTTGCTTCCGGGTTATTTATTACAATTTCTTCGGTAGAAACATTATACGATTTAGCTATTCGATATAAGGTTTCTTTCTTTTTTACAGTATGCACATAATATTCTTTCCCATCAATTTTAATAAATACATTCGATTTTTTTATATCCTGAGCAAATAAAAAAGAGGATATAATACAAAATACGAGAAGTAACTTTAATTTTAAAGCAAGGCTAGATATCATGTTTATTTGATTAAAATATATTTTTTATTTAATAGAATGAAAATTACCCTCATTTATTCCCATTCTATTGTTGCTGGTGGTTTTGAGCTTATATCATACACCACTCTATTTATTCCTTTTACTTTATTAATAATATTATTCGACACTTTCGACAAGAACTCGTAAGGCAGATGGACCCAGTCGGCGGTCATTCCATCGGTTGAGGCTACCGCTCTTAGTGCCAAAACATATTCATAAGTACGTTCGTCGCCCATTACCCCTACCGATTTTACGGGTAACAAAATTGCTGCCGCCTGCCATACCTTATCATATAAACCATCTTCGTGAAGTGACTGAACAAAAATATCGTCGGCATCTTGCAATATCTTAATTTTATCTTCGGTGATTTCGCCCAAAATACGAATTCCCAATCCGGGACCGGGAAATGGATGTCGCCCAATTAAATTAATGCCGATATTTAATGCGGTTCCTACTCTCCTAACTTCATCTTTAAACAAAGCTTTAAGCGGTTCTACTACTTTTAATTTCATATAATCCGGCAAGCCCCCTACATTGTGATGCGATTTAATGGTTGCAGAAGGACCTTGAACAGAAATCGATTCAATAACATCGGGATAAATAGTGCCTTGTGCCAACCATTTCACATCTTTTACCAAATGTGCTTCCTGGTCGAATATATCGATAAATGTTTTCCCGATAGCTTTTCTTTTTTGTTCGGGATCTGTAATACCATGTAATGCTTTATAAAATTGATTTTTCGCATCTACCCCTTTTACATTCAAGCCCATATCCTTGTATGAATGTAATACTTTTTGAAATTCATCCTTGCGCAATAATCCGTTATCAACAAAAATGCAGAATAAATTAGTGCCTATCGCTTTATTTAAAAGTACCGCAGCAACAGTAGAATCAACTCCGCCCGATAATCCAAGTATTACTTTATCATTACCTAATTTATTTTTAAGTTCAGATACCGTTGTTTCTATAAAAGAGTTAGGAGTCCATGATTGGTTGCACTTACATATATCAACAATAAAGTTTTTGAGCAAAGTTAAACCCTCTGTTGAATGATAAACTTCCGGATGAAATTGAATACCAAATGTATCTTCGTTTTCCATTTGAAAAGCGGCTACTTTCACATTTTTTGTAGAAGCGATTATTCTTGCTCCTTTCGGTTCTTTAGCAATGGTATCACCGTGCGACATCCACACCTGCGATCCGAGAGTCATATTTTTCAATAAGCTATTTTCGCTCTTAATTTCATCTAAATTAGCACGCCCATATTCCCTAATTTTGGAATGTAACACTTCACCACCATATTTTTTAGCTAAAAATTGGGCACCGTAACAAACAGCTAAAAGGGGGAGTTTTGCTTTTATATTCGATAAATCCGGATTAGGTGCAGAACTGTCTAAAACAGAAAAAGGACTTCCTGAAAGGATAACTCCTTTTATATTTTTATTTATTTGCGGAATTTTATTAAAGGGGTGAATTTCGCAATAAACATTTAATTCGCGTACCCTTCTAGCAATCAGCTGAGTATATTGCGAACCAAAATCAAGTATTAATATCATTTCTTCCATTTTGCAAAGGTACTGTTTTGACAGATAATTAATAAGAAAAATTCTTCATAAAAAATTAACAATAATTTTAAAAAAGCAAAATAAATCCGCTATCCTATTTTGCTATCACAATTAATATGCGTCTAAATGAAGCTGTAAATTTACGAATAATTAAAAAGTTTCTACTATTTCAATTTTTTTCCCATTAAACTCAACAATATCCCCTTTTGATTTATCTAAAAAAGGTTTTGCTAATGGCACATTAACTGATACAGCTAAATATAAATCATTCTCTAACAAAATCTTACCTAGACCAATAGCAATAAATATTTTCTGTTCGGGTGTAATTATAACAGAGCCAAATCCTATTTTTTTAATTTCTTTTTTCAAATCAATTTTATCGAGGGCATATAACTCATTTAGTGCTTTTTCCAGTTGTTGTGAAAACATATCTTTTTTCCGTAAAAGCTGCATCCGGAAAGAGTCGTAGCGATCTTTAGGAGGTCCATATTCGTTGGCACTCTGCTGGGCTTCATTTATGGTATTTTTCAGGTTACTTACCATTTCTAATTGCTGTTTCTTACATTCCTCTACCAGCTTAATTTTTAAATTTAATAAATCCATATTATTGATATTTAGCTAAAACGAAATGCGAACATAGATAAAAAATTAGAAAACTAAAAAATATTTTACTTTTGTTCAAAAAAACAAAATATGAGTCAACCGATCGATAATGAAATTGTTTATTCTAAAAATGTAATTGAGTTTTTAACGGTAGCCAACGAATATTGTCTATTTGTTGAGAAAGCCGAAAGCTTTACAAAAGAAGATATATCGCAATATATGTTAAAAGTGCTTCCTTTATTATATTTAAAAGGGACGCTATTGCCTTTTATAAAGGAAAACGACTTTGAAATTTCGGAACGTTATGTTAATGAAGAACTTTGGGCAAATATTTACAAATCATTAAACCATAAATTCGGGAAAGATGACCGCTATAAAATAATTCGCACCAACGACAATTTAGAAAGTGTTCCATCAATAGCTAGTATCTCTGATAATCTGTCGGATATATATCAAGACATGAAAGATTTTGTGATGTTATATCAAAAAGGAACGCATGCAGCAAAAGAAAATGCGGTATCGGAATGCAAAAAACTTTTTGAAACAAATTGGGGGTTTAAACTTTTAAATGCTATAAAAGCAATACATTGCACCCTATTTACAGAAAATAATCCAGACGAATTCTATGAAAACGATAATTAATTTTAAAATATTTTGTCATAATAAATGGATTTTCTAACTTTGCACTCTTATTTTTTATTAATATTGCTTTTTGTAACGTACTTTATATATTTATTAATATTATTTAATTCAGCAAAATACACCATTGGAGAGATGGGTGAGTGGCTGAAACCAACAGTTTGCTAAACTGTCGTACTGGGCAACTGGTACCGGGGGTTCGAATCCCCCTCTCTCCGCAAATCAATAAAAAACAGCTCCGTAAGGAGCTTTTTTATTTTCGGAAAGCGCAGTAAAATTTATTTTGCTGCGGTTGAAGAAAATAAAAACTAATACGAACGTAGTGAGTATGTTTTTTATTGATTTTAGCCTCCCCTCTCGGGTTCACGAGCGAAGCGAGTAATCCCATTGTTTAGTAGGTAGTAAGTAGTTCGGAGTTCTTAGTTAAAAAATTCTATTTCAATATTTTGAAGAAAATAAAAACTAATACGAACGCAGTGAGTATGTTTTTTATTGATTTTATACCGAAAGCATATGTGTAATGGTCCAAAAATGAACCAAAACATATATGTCATCGGCATAACCAATTGTAAAATTTAAAATATCCGGTTGTCTATTTTAAATTAACAATTGGTATTAGCCTCCCCTCCCAGGTTCACGAGCGCAGCGAGTAATCCCAAATTTAGTTTGTAGTTCGTAGTTGGTAGTTTGACCATTGACCATGCCTGAATAGCATTGACCGTTTTTAGAAAAGATTAAACAAAGTTATTTATTATTTGTATATTTTATTTTTAAAAAAGGTTTTTTATTTTTTTGCTTTTCTACTTGATAAGAAAAGCAACAAAAGAATCAAGACGAATCGAAGCTTCAGCGCTCTCTAAAATTTAAAAGAATTTTTTAGCAAAGTAAACAGCCCACCTGAAATAGCGGGCTGCTTTGCTTAAATTCTAATTAAAATTTTATTCACAGCCAGCCCCGTCCTCGCCGTTTCGTCTTGCCATCGCGCATTTATCGAATATTTGGCATTTTTTATACATAATTGAAGAAAATAAAAAACTAATATGAATGCAGTGAGTATATTTTTTATTGATTCCGCTACTACCTATTTAATTCCCTCTAATTTTTTTAAAACAGCTTCAACTACTTTGGCTTGATCTTGAATTAAAGTAGTAGTAGATTCTTGGTCTTTTATATTAATTTCAATTTCTTTTTCAGCATTAGCAATACTTTTTTGCCATTCTGTAATATCGTTTGCTAGCTTTTCTTTTTTCTTCGCTAAATCCTTTAATTCATTTTCTAGTTTTTTTTGTTTTGCAAGTTCTGCTTCATATTTTGCTTTAACTGCTTTTTTACAAACATCTATGGCAAAATCCTTTACTATTTTTTCTGCAATATCGTAATAAGTAGCATGTGTCGTTGAATTAACAAAAGCACCACCTAAATCAATAGCAACACTAAATTTTACTCCTTCATCGGTAGAACTCATCATCGCATAGGTATCAACCGTATTGGTAGAAAGCTCTGTTATTTTAGCATTATCACTAAAAATTACTTCTTTTGAGGTAACTTTTGCATTATATCCTTTCATTAAGCTTTTCCAGGCTTTTTCCACATCATTTTCGGTCGATTCGTAGATGGTAACTTGTAAAACCGGATTTTTAGCTCCACCTAAATCTTCTTTGCCTTCGGTGACTACAATTTCTTGTGCACTTAAACGAATAACACCTAATAATAAGGCTATTAGAAAAAAATTTGTCTTCATGTTTATTTATTTTGTTGTATAAAATTAATTAAAAATATGAACTCATCAAATTTTTTTTTATTTTCGTTTATGAAATGATGACTTTTTTAGCATTTATTTATGAAATTAAATAAAAAACTATGAAAAAAAAATCAATTATTCTATTTTCTCTTTTTATCAGCTCATTCTTTATATTGAAGGCTGAAGAGGTAAAGACTCCTGTAAAATCAGAAATTACAGAGGTAACCGTTTTCTCCAATAATGCGCAGGTTTTTCGAACAGCAAGCATTAATGTACCCGTTGGACAAACAACATTTGTTCTTTCTGGACTTTCCCAATTTATAGACCCAAGTAGTATTCAAGTTAAAGGAACCGGCGATTATATTATTTTATCGGTAAGCAATCAGATGAACTATTTAAATCAACAAGAAAAATCGAAAGAAGTAAAAACATTAGAAGATTCACTTGAAATATATTCGGACAAATTAGCCTATCAGCAAGGTTTAACTGAAGTTTATACTGCTGAAAAGAATATGATTATTGCGAATCAATCTATTGGAGGGAGTAATACCGGCATTAAAATGGATGATTTAAAAGCAGCGTCCGATTTTTTCCGGACACGTTTGTCGGATATTAAATTAAAAGAGTTAGATATTAAATCCAAAACAAAAATTATTCAAGAAAAAGTAACTTCATTTACGAACCAATTAGAACAAATGCGTTCTAAACAAACATCGGCTACATACGAAATATTAATTGTTGTTTCTTCGAAAATTAAAACAACTGGAACTCTTGAAATATCGTATATGGTTACCAATGCAGGGTGGAATACAGCATATAATTTAAGAGCAGAAAATATAAGCAATCCTATATCGCTAGAACAACAAGCGAATGTGTTTCAAACTACCGGTGAAGAATGGAAAAATGTAAAACTAACGTTAAACAGCGGGAATCCTTCATTACCAGGCACCAAGCCTCAACTTAATCCATGGTATTTATACACTTATAATGATTATCCTACAAGAAATTATAAGAAAAGTAAAGAATCCTATTCTAAAATAATGCAAGATGCAGGCGGAGAAAATGCATCTTACGAAGAACCTAAACCATCGCAAACAGCTGCCGATTACACTAATATAAATATCAATGCGACTAGCTTCGAATTTCAAATAAATTTACCGTATACTATTAGCTCTGATGGAAAAACAACGGTTGTTGATATTCAACAATATACATTACCAGCTACGTATGAATATTATTGTGCTCCCAAAATAGACCCAACAGCATTTTTAATAGCTAA
>Ga0116171_10005926_pt1 | contig 10657 bp, 11 predicted proteins | sample AD_JPNHW2_MetaG_FD_89798 | JGI IMG/M metagenome (GOLD analysis project Ga0116171, IMG submission 89798) | Active sludge microbial communities of municipal wastewater-treating anaerobic digesters from Japan - AD_JPNHW2_MetaG | ecosystem: Engineered > Bioreactor > Anaerobic > Digestate | place...
GACTAAAACTACATTACCTAAACTAAAAAACATCAACAATACCGGCGCCGATATGCTAAATTATGGCAATCAGGCAAACGAACTGGAGAAAGGAGAATAATCTCCCCTCCCCGGCCGTTCATTTTGAATTAACATTAACCATTTATTTTGTCTGAGCCTTAGCTGCTTCTGCTTCTTTGTGCATCATGCCATGACCTGCCATTGGAGCTCCTTCCATTTTTGGACCTTCCATTTGACAATCTTTGCAATCCATTTTCCTCATCTTGTCCATTTTGCCCATTCTTTCCATTTTACCCATCTTGCCCATCTTGCCTTGCATTTCACCTTTACCCATTCTAAGGTCAAACTGAACTCTTTGTTCTTCTGTCAATAAAGACCTTACACTATTTCTGTGTGCAGCCATTGCTTTCATTTTCTTGTTTTGCAAAGCCGAAATTTCGTCAATTTTTGAATTGATGTCTTTAAGGTTTGGCTTATCAATTTGCTGAAGAGTCTTAAGCTGAGCTGTTTTTTCATTTAGCTCGTTGTTGATTTGAAGGGTCTCTTTCTGATGTTTGAGTTTCAATTCGGCTATTTGTTTTTGCTGATCCGGAGTAAACTGAGATTTCATCATCTCAGGATTGGCTTTCATCATGCCCTGTTTGTGAATCTGGGTATTTTGCTGCTGAGCAGACATTGTTAACGCTATGGCTAACATTGTCAATAAAATAGTTGCTTTTTTCATTACTTATTGTTTTTAAATTGTGAATCTGCATATAGGACTAAAAAGCAGCAAAAAGGTTTAATATGAGGAAAGAATTTATACCTTTGCCGAATTAATTTTGGCAACTTTCAATAATTAAAATAACAAATATGGCAGAAAAATTATTTGCTGAGTTTCCACCTGTTTCCACTCAACAATGGGAAGAGGTGATAACTAAAGATCTAAAGGGCGCCGATTACGAGAAAAAACTCGTATGGAAAACGATGGAGGGGTTTTCAGTACGCCCTTACTATCGTGCCGAAGATTTAACAAATCTTAAACATTTGGGTACTGTTCCGGGGGCTTTTCCATTCGTGAGAGGTACCAGCAAAAGGAACAATTGGCTTGTTCGCCAGGGCTATTGCGCCTGGGAGAGTTTCGAGAAAGCAAATGCCCAGGCTGTGGATGGTCTGAAAAAAGGAGTAGAATCAGTAGCATTCTGCATAAATGGCAAAAAAGCTATTTCACAAAACAAAATGGAGGTTCTTCTTAAAGGTATAGACCTTTCGAAAACCGAAGTAAATTTCGAAGGATGCTCATGCGAGACTCCGGCCATTATCGAATCTTTTATAGCAGTTGTTAAAGCACAAGGAATTAAAGCCGATTCTGTACGTGCTTCATTTGATTTTGATCCGCTAAGATCACTCACTACTACCGGGAACTTCTGTTGTTCAAATTATATGGACAATTTTAAGAAGTGTATGAATTTAGTAGAAGGGTTCCCTAAAATCCGTGTAATAGGAGTTGAGGGATATGCATTTAACAATGCAGGTGCTACAGGAGTACAGGAACTTGGTTTTGCAATTGCTGCAGGAAGCGAATACATGAATCTTCTTAAAGAAATGGGATTCAGTGCAAATGAGGTTGCAAGCAGGATCAAATTTACTTTCTCTGTTGGAGCAAACTACTTCCTTGAAATTGCAAAGTTCCGTGCCGCAAGAATGCTTTGGGCAAATGTTACCGAGAACTACGGCGTGTCCGACGACTCTGCAAAAATGATGAACATCCACGCTGTAACAAGCCAGTGGAACCAGACAGTGTACGATTCATATGTAAATATGCTTCGCAGTACAACTGAGGCAATGAGTGCATCGCTTGCAGGCGTTGATTCGCTGGAGGTACTTCCTTTCGACTACCAATACCGCGAACCCGGAGAGTTTAGCAATCGTATTGCAAGAAATGTTCAGATCATTCTTAAGGAAGAATCGCATTTCGATAAAATTACCGACCCTGCCGCAGGATCGTACTACATTGAAAATCTCACAAACTCATTTACAGAACATAGCTGGAATCTTTTCAGGAAAGTTGAAGAGAAAGGCGGATATACCGAGGCATTTAAAGCCGGGTACATTCAGGGAGAGATTAAAGCTACATCTGCAAAGAGAGACCTCAACATTGCAACCAGAAGAGAAATCATTCTGGGAACAAATCAGTATCCTAACTTTTCAGAAAAAGCCGATAAAGATGTTACACTTGATGTAATTACCAGAGGCGCAAACTGGGAGAAGAGTTCGAATCCTATTGCCGAGCCGATTGAAAAATATCGCGGAGCACAGGCATTTGAAGCATTGCGTTTTGCAACCGAGACAAGCGGGAAAGAGCCAAAAGCCTTTATGCTCACTTTCGGTAATCTGGCATTCTGCCGCGCACGTGCGCAATTCTCAAGCAATTTCTTCGCCGTTGCAGGTATAAATGTTGTTGACAACACCAGATTTGCTACAGTTGAAGAGGGCGTTAAAGCTGCATTCGAAGCTAAAGCTGACATAATTGTTGCTTGCTCGTCGGATGATGAGTATACCGAATCTGTTCCAAAAATAAAGGAACTAATCGGGAATAAAGCAATTCTTGTTGTGGCCGGAGAACCCGCCTGCAAAGAGGAGCTTGTTGCCAAAGGCATAACAAACTTCATAAGCGTTAAGAGCAATGTTCTTGAGACACTCAAGATGTATCAGGCTCAATTGGGAATTAAGTAGTAATAAAAAAAGAATAACATATGCGTCCAAAATTTTCTGATTTCAAATATGCCGGAGGAGCTGCAGTCCAAGCAGGCGAGCCGTCTGTATGGATGACTCCGGAGCAGATAGGATTAAAAGGTGTTTATACAGCATCCGATCTGGAAGGGATGGAACATCTTAACTATGCTGCAGGTATACAGCCATATCTCCGCGGGCCATACAGTACCATGTATGTAATGAATCCGTGGACTGTCCGCCAGTATGCCGGATTTTCAACAGCAGAGGAGTCAAATGCTTTCTATCGCAGGAACCTTGCCGCAGGGCAAAAGGGTCTTTCGGTTGCATTTGACCTTGCTACACACCGTGGCTATGATGCCGACCATCCCCGCGTTGTGGGAGATGTGGGTAAAGCCGGTGTGAGTATTTGCAGCGTAGAGGATATGAAGGTTCTCTTCGACCAGATTCCGCTAAATAAAATGTCGGTATCCATGACAATGAACGGTGCAGTTCTTCCCATCCTGGCTTTCTATATTGTTGCCGGAATGGAACAGGGTGCAAAGCTCGACGAAATGGCAGGAACAATCCAGAATGACATTCTTAAGGAATTTATGGTTAGAAATACATACATCTATCCACCAGAATTCTCAATGAGGATTATTGGAGATATTTTCTCTTTCACCTCTAAGAATATGCCTAAGTTCAACTCTATATCAATTTCCGGATATCACATGCAGGAAGCCGGTGCAACCTGTGACATTGAAATGGCATATACCCTGGCAGACGGTCTTGAATACCTCAGAACCGGAATAGCTGCAGGAATGGATGTGGATCAGTTTGCTCCTCGTCTCTCGTTCTTCTGGGCAATAGGAATGAACCATTTTATGGAAATTGCCAAAATGCGTGCAGCACGTATGATTTGGGCAAAATTGGTTAAACAGTTCAACCCTAAGAATCCAAAATCACTTTCTCTCAGGACCCACTCACAAACTTCTGGTTGGTCGCTTACCGAGCAGGATCCTTACAACAATGTTGCAAGAACCTGTATTGAGGCCATGGCTGCTGCTCTTGGTCACACTCAGTCACTTCACACAAATGCACTTGACGAGGCTATCGCACTTCCAACCGATTTCTCTGCACGTATAGCAAGAAACACTCAAATCTATATTCAGGAAGAGACAAACATAACCAAGTCCCTCGACCCTTGGGCAGGTTCTTATTATGTTGAAAAACTAACTGCCGATATTGCCGAGCGCGCATGGGGCCATATTGAGGAGGTTGAAAAACTTGGAGGAATGTCTAAAGCAATTGAGACAGGTATTCCAAAGTTAAGAATTGAAGAGGCAGCTGCCCGTAAACAGGCACGCATCGACTCAGGTATAGATACAATTGTAGGTATTAACAAATACCGTCTCGAGAAAGAAGATCCATTGGAAATTCTTGATGTTGACAACACAATGGTTCGTGAATCGCAAATAGCAAGGCTCAAAGAGCTTCGCGCAAACCGCGACGAATCAAAAGTGAAGGCAGCTCTCGCAGCAATCACTAATGCAGCCAAAACAAAAACCGGTAACCTTCTGGAACTTGCAATTGAGGCCGCCAGAGTTCGTGCAACTCTTGGTGAAATTTCCGATGCCTGCGAAGAGGTGGCCGGAAGATATAAAGCAATTATCCGTATGAATACAGGTGTTTACTCAAGTGAGGTTAAAAACGACAGCGACTTTGAAAAAGCTAAACAACTTGTTGTTGAGTTTGCTAAGAAAGAGGGTCGCCAGCCTCGTATAATGATTGCAAAACTTGGCCAGGACGGTCACGACCGCGGGGCAAAAGTTGTTGCAACCGGTTATGCCGACTGTGGATTTGATGTTGATATGGGACCTCTGTTCCAGACACCGGAAGAGGCAGCCAAACAAGCTGTTGAAAACGATGTTCACGTAGTTGGAGTATCTTCTCTTGCTGCAGGTCACAAAACACTCGTTCCGCAAATCATGGGTGAACTTAAGAAACTGGGCCGTGAAGACATTATGGTTATCGTGGGTGGCGTTATACCTGCTCAGGACTACGATGCGCTTTACAAAGCCGGTGCCGCTGCCATCTTTGGCCCCGGAACATCGGTTTCTGCAGCGTCAATTAAACTGATGGAGCTGTTGCTTCAGAAGTTTGAATAAGCGGTAAAGTTTGATAATGAATAAAAAGGGGCGTCTGAAATTAATTTCAGACGCCCTTCTCATTAATATTAAACTCACCTTTTAAATTACCCCGGTCCGTAGGCCGGGGATTTAACCACCACAAGAGATATAAACGAACTAACCCTTTTCGTTTTAAAAATTGAGGATGGAACAGATTAATCTATTAAAACGGATTAACGTCGACAAAGATCTCTCAATAAAAAATATAACGCAATAAGTAGTTTCAGAAAAAATAAATCAAAAGAAAGAGGGATTTTACCCATTCATTTTTCTAAAAAAAAGATGGATTCCAATGTAAAAAAAGGCGGTTAAAAAGATAACAAATTGTTCTTCAGAGCAAATGTTATGACTCCAATCATATTATTTGAATTGGTTTTTTTCATCAGGTTTTCACGGTGGTTTTCTACAGTCCTGCTGGAAATCGAGAGTTTATCTGCAATCATCTTTATTGACAGACCTTCCATGGACAAGCAAAGGACCTGATATTCCCTTTTTGAAAAAATTCCGCTTTCAGGTTTGTTAAAATTGTCACGATTTTTTTTGATATCCAATATTATAAAACCTATCAACATTGAAGATCCGAATTTTTTTTCATAGACCGTAACATAAAGAGAAACTTCAAATTTATCGCCAACTTTAGGAACAATGAATACATTCTCGGAAAATGAATCCAATAATCCGTTTGCGCATCGTATTATTCTATCTTTAATTTTCTTATAGGAAGCCTGATCAAATAAATTTTCAACAGAGAATGATTTTAAATCATCATTTACCAGTGAAAGACTTTGGAGTAAGGCCGAATTAACATTATAAATTAAATGTTCATCAAATAAAATAATACCATTTGGAGTCAGATTAAATAATGAATTAAACTCCTGTTTCCTGGTCTCTTTAAGCTTATTGTATTTAGTCAGCCTCTTCTCTATAGTCTTGATTAACTCTTCATTTGCAAATGGTTTTGTAATATAGTCATCTGCCCCAAGGTCCATTCCAATTCTAAAATCTTTAGGCTCGTTACATGCCGTAATAAAAATAAATGGAACCGTATCGAGTATTGAACTGTCTTTTAAAAAATTATATACCCGATAACCATTAACAGAACCCATTTTTACATCGCAGAGTATTAAATCCGGTTTGTATTCAAATGCTTTCTGAATACCGGATGATCCACTGTTAGCATAACAAACATCATAACCATGCATTGAGAGAACAATTTTAAGTGTCTTTCCCAAAACTTTGTCATCATCAATAACCAGTATTTTAGTTTTTAAATCCATATATTATTCTAATTAAGTGAAACTACCTCAAAACAGCCTCTGTCGGCCATGGTTACATAGGCCTTCTTTTCGTCTTTAGAGAGAACAATGTTTGAGCACAGTTTGCCCTTAAGCAAAATTTCACGAAGTATTACACCATTTGGAGAGACTATGACAATTGTCCCCTTTCCGTGCCTTGTTATGTAAAGGTTACCCTCAGAATCGCAGCGCATCCCGTCCATTCCAAAATCGGGAAAGGAGATAAATAATTTTTTATTCTCCACTGTTCCGTCTTTCTTAATATCATAGGCCCAAACCTTTCTCTGAACCGATTCGTTTACATAGAGCTTCTTGCCGTCGGGGCTTACTTCTACACCGTTTGTTGTGCCGATTTTTCCCTCGAGCAGGGTAATCTTACCTTCACGGTTAATAAGCCACAGGTTACCGGTTGAATCCTTCCAGTTTGGATCGCTGGCATAAAGGAATTCCGTTTTGGGAGATATTGCAAGATCATTAGGCTGATTCATTGAAGAGTTGTGCGCAAAAACAGATATCTCTTTAGTTGAAGGGTCTACTTTTAGAATATTATGCATTGTATAATCGGCAATATACATGAACCCTTTTTTATCAAATCGGATTCCGTTTCCAACAGAACCGGAAGGAAGGGTCACATAAACCGATGCTTCTCCATTTGGATTTACGACTCCAATCGTACCTGGTTCTTTAAAATTTACTGCAAACAGATTCCCTTTTTTATCTATTGCGGGACCTTCTATACCCTTTGGGAAACTCCATTCAGGAAGCAAATCGGTTACAGAATTTGCTCTTTCCTGGGAAGCAGCATTACCGCTATACATCAAAAGAACCGGAAACATAAAGAGAAATAAAAACGATTTCATAATTACTGTCTTAATTATACAAAAGTAAAAAATTAAAATTAGTTTGATTGACAAATAAATATTTACATACCTTTGTTTCGTATTTTAACGAAATGAAATATGGCTGTCAAAAAAAATCAATATACCCCGTATCAGGAAAAAATTGCCAATTATGGAAAGGCTCTCTCCCATCCGGCACGGGTATTCATTATGGATTATCTCGCAAATAATAAAGACAGGTGTTGCTATAGCGGTGATATGGCAGAAAATCTTCCAATTGCACGCTCGACACTTTCTGAACATCTTAAAGAGTTAAAAAAAGCAGGACTGATACAGGGCGAAATAAACCCCCCATACATAAAATATTGTGTTAACCGGGAAAACTGGGCTGAAGCCCGAATTATGTTTGCAGAATTTTTCAACAGATAAATATATGGAAATTAAAATTTTAGGAACAGGCTGCCCCAAATGCAAGGCACTTGAAAAACTTACCCGCGAAGTAGTGGAGAAAAACGGCTTTGATGCCAGTATCACTAAAGTGGAAGATATAATGGACATTATGAAATATAACATAATGGCAACTCCTGCACTGGTTGTGAATGAGAAGGTGGAGATTAAAGGCAGGATTCCATCGGCCGAAGAAATTAAACAAGTATTAAGTAAATATTAAACAATCTAAATAAAATTATGAAACGTTCCTTTATCTTAAGTTTTGCCATACTAATGGTAATGTTCTCATTTAACTCTTCTGCCCAGCCTGGTAACAAAAAAACTTCAAATGTTGTGGCGCCCGTTAAAGTAGAGGCATATTATTTCCACCTTACATCCCGCTGTGAAACCTGCAAGGCAGTTGAAGCAGAAGCAAAAAAAGACCTGCAGTCTCTTTATGGCGACAAAGTAAGTTTTAAAGCAATAAATCTTGACGACGCTTCGAGCAAAAATCTGGCAGAAAAGCTTCAGGTTTCCGGCCAGGCTCTATTGGTTGTAAAAGGAAGTAAAATATTGAATCTGACCAACGAAGGTTTTATGTATGCCCGGAAAGAACCTGCTAAATTTAAGGCTGTTATTAAAGAGAAAGTAGATCCTCTCGTAAAATAATTATAAATGGATTTTTTAACCGGGTTACTTGAAAACAGCACCATGCCCTGGATTTCGGCATTGGTGCTGGGTTTCATGACTTCTATCAGCCCATGTCCTCTGGCTACAAACATTACTGCTATTGGGTTTATAAGCAAGGATATCGACAACAGAAACCGTGTTTTTATAAACGGTCTCCTATACACTTTGGGACGGGCAATTACTTATACTGCTATAGCGCTTGTGCTCTACTTAGGTGCAGATCAGTTTAAGTTTTCCGGGTTTTTCCAGCAATACGGGGAGAAAATTCTCGGCCCCCTACTCATTATTATTGGTCTCTTCATGCTTGATGTAATAAAAATTAAATTCCCGGGGATGAGCGGTTTGTCTTCAAAAATGGAAAACAAATCGAGATGGAGCTACTTTGATGCAATCCTTCTCGGTATGCTGTTTGCCCTCGCTTTTTGTCCGTACAGCGGGGTTCTCTATTTTGGGATGCTCGTTCCCATGACAATAAGCAGTGCTTCCGGTTTGTATCTCCCTGTTTTGTTTGCAATTGCCACTGGAATTCCTGTAATAATTGTATCGTGGATACTTGCATACACCCTCTCAGGCATTGGCGGATTTTACAATAAAATCAAGTCTTTTGAAATATGGTTCAGGAGAGTTATTGCCATTCTGTTTATCATAGTGGGGATATACTATATTTTTCGCGTGTTTTAGTGCACATAATAAAATATCACATTATAAATTTTTCTCATGAATTGGAAGAAGATTTTTCAAATAGTATTAGGAATAGCAATTTGGTACACTATTTATCACAACCTGCAGTTTTTAGCAGACTTTATAATTGACAATCTGTTCGGGATGCAAAAAGGATTGCATTTAACCGAGACATTGAGATTTTTCATTTTTGAAGTTCCTAAAGTGTTAATGTTATTAATACTGATAGTATTTTTCATAGGAATTATACGAACATATTTTACTCCTGAAAAGACCAGAAAAATATTGGAAGGCAAATCTCTTTTTACCGGTAATGTAATGGCTGCGTTATTGGGAATTGTAACACCGTTTTGCTCCTGCTCGGCAATTCCGTTGTTCCTTGGTTTTGTTCAGGCCGGAGTACCTCTCGGCGTAACTTTTTCTTTTTTGATTTCTGCTCCAATGATAAATGAGGTGGCAGTTATATTGCTTTTTGGCCTGTTCGGATGGAAAGTGGCTTTCATTTATGTATTAACAGGATTAGTGATTGCAATTATTTCGGGTTTTGTAATTGGTAAACTGAAACTTGAAAAGTATGTAGAAGACTGGGTTTATAAGATAATTGGTGAAAACGGAGAAAACACCGAAGAGAAGATAGCCTTCGAAGATCGTATAAAGCTGGGATTCACTGCTGTTAAAGAAATAGTCGGCAAGGTATGGCTGTATGTTGTTATTGGTATAGCAGTTGGTGCTGCGGCTCATGGATATGTTCCGGAAAGCTTCATGACAAATCTTATGGGGAAATCTACATGGTATTCTGTTCCTCTCTCTGTACTGATAGGAGTTCCTCTATATTCCAATGCTGCCGGAATTATTCCTATTGTGAGTGTCTTTATAGAGAAGGGTGTCCCACTCGGAACAGCCCTTGCATTTATGATGGCGGTAATCGGGCTCTCTTTGCCGGAGATGATAATTCTCAAGAAAGTATTAAAACTCCCGTTGATATTTACCTTTATTGGTATTGTTGCCATCGGGATAATGATAGTAGGCTTTTTATTTAATTCTATAATGTAACAACGGATAATTTAAAATGAAAGTTTTAATCCTATGCACTGGGAATAGTTGCAGAAGCCAAATGGCACACGGCTTTATGCAATCATTTGACAAAAATATTACTGTTTGTTCCGCCGGGACACATCCTGCATCCCGGGTAAACCAGACAGCAATAAAAGTGATGAAAGAAGCGGGCATAGATATAAGCGGCCATACTCCAAAAATGGTTGATGAATACTTAAAAGAAGAGTGGGATTATGTTATTACAGTTTGCGACGACGCCAATGAGACTTGCCCTGCTTTTTATGGAAAAGTAAAACATCGTCTGCATATTGGATTTGAAGATCCTTCTCATAAAACGGGAACTCCGGAATATATATTGAGCGAATTCCACCGAATAAGGGACGAAATAAAAGATCGGTTCTATAAATTTTATACACAACATATCCTATCACAGGTATGAAAGCAAAAGATTTAAAACTTATAGTACAGGAAAAATACGGGCAAATTGCGCAGAAAAGTCCGGTTCAGGGAAAACCATCTTGTTGCGGCACTTCCGGATGTTGTGGCGAATTGGAATTTAGTATGATTGGCGACGATTATTCTAAACTTGAAGGCTATAATCCCGATGCTGACCTTGGATTGGGATGTGGCATTCCCACAAATTTTGCTGCAATTCGAACAGGAGACTGTATACTTGATTTGGGAAGCGGTGCCGGTAATGATTGCTTTGTTGCCCGGGCCATTGTTGGGGAAACAGGAAATGTTACCGGGCTTGATTTTACAGAAGCAATGGTTGCCAAAGCAA
>Ga0116171_10005927_pt1 | contig 10655 bp, 9 predicted proteins | sample AD_JPNHW2_MetaG_FD_89798 | JGI IMG/M metagenome (GOLD analysis project Ga0116171, IMG submission 89798) | Active sludge microbial communities of municipal wastewater-treating anaerobic digesters from Japan - AD_JPNHW2_MetaG | ecosystem: Engineered > Bioreactor > Anaerobic > Digestate | place...
ACTCTCGATTATCGTCCTATTGCAGATTTGATAATGCCGGCTGGCTCTTCGGATGCCGTGAAAGATTATAATCGTCAATTTCTCGTGGAAGTGACTCCGTCGAAGGCTGTGGCAGCCGGTGTCTATAACGGCACAATCACCATAAAGCCGGCAAATGCACCAGCCGTCAAGCTGGCCCTGAAAGTGGTCGTCTATCCGTTTAAATTGGAAACGTATGCCAACGACGATGAACGCATTCAGATATATGACCCCAAGTCTTTCTTATGCCACTATGGCAACTTGTGGCTGACAAGTGACGACAAGGAATTTTGGGAATATGTCGATAAGGATTTGTCGTTGATGAAAAAATATCGGATGGCTCCAACTGTGATGTTTGACTGGTTTGCATCCATGAACGATTTGGACAGGTTTATGGACATATACATGAAATACGGATTTCATGGATATCCGCTTTTTGGCGGCTATGAACTTTTGCGGATATTTGACGGTAAAAAACCTGAAAACACTGGCATTTCGCCCTTCATCGAAGTTCTTAAACAGGTCACCAGCCGTCAGAAGGAAAAACATTGGCCGCCGTTTTTGTTTTATTGCACAGCCGAAATTCATACCGGAATGCCTGCGTATATCAAAGCCAAAGGATTTCTCAAACAAATGAAAAATGCTGTTCCTGATGCTAAACTGCTGGTGCTGATTAACAAAAATGATGAGATGGACATGCTTGTAAATTCTGATGCGGACGTTATCGGCCCCAATGCCGTATCCATGACGGAAGACGGTATAGAGAAAGTCCGGCAGGCGAAAAAGAAGCTCTGGTTCTACGGCTGGGGCCGTGAGAGATTCCGATGCGGCCTGATTGACTGGCGAATACGAAACAGGGGCGGCGTGAGCGAGTGGTATTCGTTTGTTGCGCAGGCTCCGTTTAATCCTTTCGACGGCAAGTATCCCGATTGCTGGAATGATGCACCGCCGTATTTAGGCCCGTCAGGTCCGATTCCGACGATGAATCTTGAAATTTTCACGGCAGGGCGCATAGACTTTCTATATCTGGCCACCCTTGAGCAGTGGCTGAAGCGGGCCGGCAAAATAAAAAGCCCGCAGAGCATTCAGGCATGCGCAAAAGCCCAAAAAATTATCGATGAATTAAATGAAACTATTGTGCCGGATTATTACTATTATTATAAGCGAAGAAAACTTGCAATGAATGCGATGTCGCCATTGGATATACCGAGAAAGAAAATTTTTGGTTTTGCCGATGAGGATTATGACAAACTTCGCCAGAGAATTGCAGAGTCAATTTGCGAGTTGAAAGATGCCTGTAAGTAAAGCTTTGATATTATTGTTGATGTTTCTGCCCTGTGCCGCCGGCACGGATGCGTGTAAGACCGTAAAATTGACCGATGATGAATATGACAATCATTCGCCGGTTTGGTCGCCAAATGGCAAAAAGATAGCATATGTTTCCATACGCGGCAGAAAGAAATGCTTGGTCTTGCGGCCGGCTGCTTGCAGTAAAGACGAAAAAATACTGGCTGAAAATATTGCGGATACCCCAGTGATTTCATGGCAGCCGGATGGCAGATTCATTGCAGTTACAGCATGCCTCAAGAATGAAAAGCTTGTCTATGTTATCAATACGGTAACGGGCCAATGCCGCGTATTTCCAGGTACTTTCTGCAAGTATTCTCCTAACGGGAAAATATTGGCTGTAATTCAGAATGGCAGAATTGCATTGTTAAATTCTGTTACCGGTAAAGTAGACAAAAAATTTAAAGTACCCGTTAACGTACAGGGTTTTGATTGGTCGCCAGACGGGAAAATTATTTTTTATTCCTGCGACGGCGATCTTTGGAAAATGGATATAGATGGGAGCTCCATTGTCCGTCTCTTGAATCATACTAAAGGCAGCAAGGGCGTGACGTCACCATTTATTGAATCGCCTAAGGTATATCTCGGCGGGAAAAAAGTGATTTTCAGTCTGATTGTCGACGGCCTTTATGCCGGAACTACGCATAATATGACAGGCAGTTATGATATTGCAAATGCGTCATTCGCGGTTTTGGGCGATGCCGACGGATGGGATGTTTCGCCATGCGGGAGATGGATTGTTATGGCTGTCGGTTCAAACCTGATGCTTTACGATTTGGATAAGAACAAGACTGTCATGATTGGCAATGGCTCTGAGCCGTCTTTTTCGCCGGATGGCCGCCGTATTGCATATTCACATTCAAAGGAATTATTCGCGCCTGGTGAAATTTTTATAATGGAAATGCCGGAATCGTGTTTTAAAAAATGATTTTGGTGGTTTCTCACGTCAATATAATTTTGGCAGAGTACATCAAGTCGGCAGGGGAGTAAATATTCGTTTTTTTATACTTTCAGGTATTGTGCACCTTATGGCGTGGTGATATTTTTATGTATATGCAGGAAATAGAATTCACATCTACGGCAGACGGTTCGCATCAGAAGGCCTTGTTTTATGTTCCAGGTCCGAAAGCGAAAAGGCCTTTGCCGCTTGTGGTCGGCCTTCACCAGTGGAGCGTTCATCTGGACGAACGTCGCAATGGGCCGGCCTATTTTTCGCAGTGTCGCAAACGTGGTTGGGCGTTCATTTATCCTGAATTTCGCGGCCCTAATGACAGGCCGCAGGCATGTGCGTCGCTGTTGGCGGTTCAGGATGTAATTGACGCTGTGGATTATGCAAAAAGTCATGCCGCCATTGATGAGGATAGAATATATATGGTCGGAGCCAGCGGCGGCGGAATGATGTCGTTGATAATGGCTGGCCGATATCCTGAGATATGGGCGGCGGTGAGCGTATGGGTTCCGATTTTCGACCTTAAGAAGTGGTATGCCGACGGCATGAAACGTGGCAATAGATATCCTTCCATGTTGGAAGCATGTTGTGGGGGTGCGCCAGGCAGTTCCAGGGGAGTTGACGGGCAGTATCGCATTCGTTCTCCGAAAAGTTGCATAAAAAACGCGGCCAATCTGTCGCTTGACATAAATGCCGGTGTTCACGATGGTCATATCGGGGCAGTTCCCATATATCATTCGTTTGATGCGTTCAATGTTTTGGCGAAGGCCGCCGGGTTTGATGAAAAAATTGTTGGTACTGCTGACATAAAATACATGGTCACTCAGGAAGCAATTCCGCCGGCGTTAAGATATAAAAAACGGGAATCTTTCAATCGCATGCACAAAGTTCTTTTTCGGCGGCAGGCCGGGAAAGTTCGTATTACGATTTTTGAAGGTGGCCATGAAGTTGACCCGACGGCGGCGTTTGAGTTTTTTGTCGGGAAGAAACGTTCTAGCAGAGAATGATATCTTGCTCCGTATAGCCTGCACAGGTTCTCATCAGTTCCGCAAGACTGAACGAACCGTTGCCACAATGGGTTAGTATGACACTGCCATCTTCCAGCGGTTCGAGCCAATCGGTATTGTGCGTAGGCTGGCCTGACAACAGTGTCAAAATAAGCTGCCCTATTGCACCGTTGACGTCGCCTTAACAGGCAAGCGGTATTCCATCATCCGCCAACAATGAGGCAGCCATGCACACGCGATCCATCAGGTCCGGATAGCATCCGACAGTCAATGCGTCAAGCTGGAATTCTTCGATAAGTTCCTTGATTGCAAGATAAACTTTCATCGAATCCAAGCCGTCGTTTTCGCAGACATTGCATCTGCCGCTTCGCGAAACAATGTTTTTCCATAATTGCTCAACATCGGTATTTGAAATTTCTTTCGCCCTGTTAAGAATCCGTGGTATATCCAGATTTACAACCCGAGGCCTAATTGTTTTTTCAGTGCGAATTCATTAACTGAAACTTCCGTCATGCCACGAACGTGATATCCATCCAAGCCTATCTTTGTTCTTCGGAGCCTGCTCTTCAAAGCCGTACCAAGCAGAAAGTCCTTTGCTTTCTGCTGCGATTCCACAGATTCCAGTTGGCTATAAATACAACCATATGGAACTTCCAAATGCTTTAAATATGCGGTCAGCTGTTGTACTCCGCACAGTGCCCCAGTTTCCATGCCCGGCAGAGACCAAAGCAGCAGCGGCCTGCTGCACTCTTCCAACAAATCCAGGACAAGGTAATCCTCGAACCAGCTTACAGCTACAAGCACAATGGCATCGACACGTTTTTGTGAAACTGATATTCTAGCGGAAACAGCTTTTTGAGGCGTGTCTATTGATCCCAGATTTTCGACAGTCATTCCAAGTTCAGCCAATATTTCGGCTGCCTGACCTGCCGCGTGAGATGCTCTATCCGTACCAACTTCAAGCCGACTGGACAATGCACCAACAGCAATGCTGGGAATCAATTTGTTTTTTATGATAGACATTTATGTTTCAGCGATATTTTTTCCAGGCGGTTATCATCTGCTCAACGCCTTCCCACGGGGTATCCGGGAAAATTGCATCCATCGGGTGAAGTATGAAACGTTTCGTAGGCCCGAGGATTTCTATGGCACGGCGAACTTCATTCTCAATACGTTTGGGGTCGCCAGACTGTAAAGATAATGCATTCGTTCCGCCCACCATAGTCATTCGATTGCCGAATAGTTCTTTTGCTTTTTCCAATGAAATACCGTCCAGAATCGGATCGACAAAATACAACAGATCTACTCCGGCATCGGCAAGTCGAGGCCCGAGTTTTTCAACGCCTGTCGTCATGACATATCCGTACTTTTTACCATATTTATGGGCCAAATCGGCTATGCCCTTGATGTATGGAAAAATAAATTGATCGAAAAGGTCGGGTGACCAGAAGTCCGTCGACGAATACCAGCCACGCTGGCAAACCATATCGACACCGTCACTTTTGCATGCAAGTTCAGTTCTCGCATAATCGGTCGCGTAAATAATATCCATAAGCTTCTGGAACGCTTCTGGGGCATCAAGTGACATCATGATGGCGTTTTCGGTTCCAGTGAACCATACGGCAGCATCCATACCGAATGCCGTCCAGGCCTGAGTGAAAAAGCCTTTTTCATCGGCAAATTTCTTGATCTGCTTCATGCGGCCTTCAAACCAGACTTTGTCACCTTCGCTCGGTGGAGCAAAAAGATACTTGATTTTATCAACATCTTCTGGGCTGCTCACTGCATGTTCTACAGCTCTGGGAATATTATAATCCTCGATTATCGGCACACAGTTCGGCTGCAATGGCCAGCCCGGCCCTTCATCGCCTGTTCTTCTGACTGCATGGCGCAATGGGCCAGCCGGAGTCTGATATGTCCGCACCATTACAGGATATTTATCATCTCCACCGGGTTCACCTATCGGTATTATGCTATCCTCAAAAGTAACGTCTTTGGATTGGCTCCACGGAACCGATATTTCAAGATATGGATCGAGCCCTAGCGATGCCCACGCCTCACAACGTTTGAATTCATCTTCAAGCGTCCACGGCAGGGGAAGGTTGTGCAGATGCTCAAGCCGAAGCGTATACCAATAATCAACCGGCTTGCCGTTGGTTTGCCATTTCAAATGCTCAGGGGCCGGGAAACCGAATGTCCACGTGGTAAGCGGAATATGATCCACAGGTTCACCATTGAGTGCAGCCAATATTCGTTCTTTAGACGTCATTTTATATGCTTCCAATCTTAATTTAGAATTTCTTTTAATTTCACGGGTCGTTTCTTTGTGGCGGAGAGCATCACAGCCTCCAGTACACGCTGGGTCTGATACGCATCTTCAAAATCGGCCAGCGGAACAATTGGTTTTTGCCCGGCAAGTACGCGGAGGATATCGCTGGCCATATTCGTAAAGGTGTGTTCGTAACCGATAGCGTGTGCGTCCGGCCACCACATGTCAACAAATGGATGACTGCCGCCGTGCGTACAGTTAATCGTAGTCCAGCCTCGCAGTCCTTCATCAGCAGTCGCGTCAAAATACTGAAGTTCAGCCATACGCTCAAAGTTGAACATCAGCGAACCTTTCGTGCCGTTTATCTCAAATCCGTTGCGATTGAGATTGCCAGTAGCCTGGCGAGCGGCTTCGAACGATGCAACTGCCCCACCAGAAAACCTCGCAAGGAACAGCACCGTATCATCGACCGTCACATTTCCCATAGACTGTGATTTCTGCAAACCGGCTGCTATTCCACCGGCAACATTGCCGACCATCTTGTTGCGTTTCTTGATGAACGTTTCGGCTATCGCGCCGGATATTTCCGTAATTTCCTGGCCTGTGACAAATCGCGTCATATCTACGATATGTGCGTTCAGGTCACCATGTGCTCCGCTGCCGGCCAACTTTTTATCGAACCGCCATGCCAGCGGTACTGACTCATCCGCCCAGCTCTGCAGATAAAATGCACGCACATGACGGATATCGCCAAGTTTGCCGGCTTTGACAAGCTGATGTGCGAAAGCTATCGCCGGACAACGGCGATAGCTGTACCAGACAAAAGTTTTAGCCTTGGATTTGCGTGCTGCATTGACCATCTTGCTGGCATCTTCAAGCGTACCGGCGAGAGGTTTTTCGCAAGCTACATGCTTGCCAGCCTGCAACGCTTCGATTGCCATCGACGCATGAATGTAATTCGGCGTGCCAAGGTCAACAAGGTCAACCTTGCTGTCTTTGCAGACCTTGCTGAAGTCCTGCTCAAACTTCTGCCAGCCCCACGTTTGGCAATAATCTTCGGCCCCGTCGGCTACGTTGTCACACGCTGTATGCAGCACTGCCTTTATAGGCGGATTGCAAAAACGATTAACTTGTCCCCACGCATTGGAATGCGTGCGGCCCATAAATCCGCGGCCTATAAGTGCAACATTGATGGAGTTTTTTTTAGCCATTTGACATGTCCTCAAACAATTACTTTCCAAGCAGGTGATTAATCACCAACATTTCCAAGCCTTCGTAATCGCGGGCTTTGATGAGTTCCGCTTCGGCCTTCGTGTCAAACGTGCGAACTTTTTCAAGCAGGCGCAGAAAAATCTCGCGGCTGTTGGACAAATGTTTCGTGGCCACTTCCGCTTTCTGGGTACGCATGGCTTTGACGTCGAGGCCTACCATGTGGCCTTTCTTCGCATAGCCATGATTTTCAAGTATCCGAACTTGATTGAACGCGCGACGAAGGTCGACAGCGCCGAACGTTTTGTCCTGGTCAAACTTCAGGCCGTTCTGGTCATTCAGATGCACCGTCCACAATTTGTCGTGAGCCAGCGCGTAGCCCATCTCGTCCGATGGGTCCAGGCCGGCAAGTATCGCGTGCGCACTTTCAATCACGCAGCCGACGCGCGACGCATCTTTCGTCAGCAAGCCCAGCCCTATCGCGTGACCTATGGTCGGAATGTATGTGTGGTCCATCGGCTCGTTGGGTTTGGCTTCGATGGCGATTTTGATTTTCTTGTCGTAGTCGAACATGGCGTTGATTGCGTCGGCGATTTTCTTCACCGCGTCGCAGGAGTCTTTCGCTTCGCGAATGTAAGTGCCTTCACGCGCCAACCAGAAAACGATAAGGTCAGTGCCGAGTGCTTTTGCGATGTCGATGCAACGCAGCGAACGGTCGATGGCGTATTTTCTGCATTCAGGGCAGTTGGACGTGTAGCCTCCGTCGATGGTGCGCGGGTCTTCCCATAGACGCGGGGCTACGAATTCGGCCTTCAGGCCATGCTCGTCGAGTTTCTTTTTAACGGCAGCCGCTTCGGCGATAATCTGCTCTTTGGAGAGATTATTCATGTTCGGCACTGCATCGTCGTCATGAAACTGCACGCCGTCGAACCCGAGTTTTTTATATTGTTCGAGCTTTTTATTGAAGGCTATCGATTCACGCACTGTTGGCCCGAACGGGTCTGCACCTTCATGTATGTTCCAAGGTCCGAATGAAAATACGTACCCTTTATTGTCCATGATTTTTCTCCAATATTATATGTTAAATTTATTTCATTGCCTGACGGATTATCTCAGCCGCTTCCGCTTCCTGTTGTTCGCTCAGGCAGGATGGAATCGGAATCAGTATGGATTTTGCAAAAAGCTCATCACTTTTCGGGCATGCACCTTTTGCGTATGAATAATCGCTTTTTTGATTTTCACACAATTTCCAAGGGTTGCCGGCAGGCGAAAGCGGAACTTTATTAACAAGCGAGAGGATATTGCTGTAGACGTGCAATCCATAGTCCGCCAGCCTGAAAACATTGTGCAGACCCGCCTGTTTCATTTTTTCAACTGCGGAGAGTGCTTTCGCAGCATTCTCAAGCATTATTATCATAAATGGCCCAGAGTCACCTTCAACATCAGTCAATTTTCTGAATGAAAGCCTACTAACATTTTTCAAAAGATTTTTGATACGATTTTTGGATTCACGCATTTTTTGAGTAATCTGCGGAAGCTTCTGAATCTGTTCTGATGCAACGGAACCGCAAAGCTCCGACATACGTCTGCCCTGTCCCCACGACAAAGCATATTCCGGCGGTGTAGCCAATCGGCCGTTGACGCGTATCAAACCCATATCATGCGCTGCAAACGCGCGATAATACAGTTTTTCATCATTGGTGATAATTAGACCGCCCTCGCCACAAGTCATGTTCTTGTTCAACTGGAGACTGAAGATGCCCATATCGCCGAACGTCCCGACTTTTTGCCCTTTGAATTCGCCGCCGTTGCACTGTGCACAGTCCTCTAGAACCGCTATTTTATGCTTGCGGGCTATTTTCATGATGGCTTCCATATTACACGGCGAGCCGGCCATGTGAATCGGAATAATCAGCTTGGTGTTTGGCGTAATTTTCTTTTCCAGGTCAATCGGGTCCATGGTGAAACTTTCGTCAACTTCACAGATGACAGGGATGGCATTGGCCTGAACAACCGCCCCAACTGTGGCAACCCAAAGAAACGCCGGAACGATTACCTCGCACCCCGGACCTATTTGCAACGCCGACAAAGCCGTTGACAATGCGCCAGTTCCACTGTTTATACCCAACGTATATTTACAGCCGTAATATTCCTTTGATAAAGATTCATATTTATCCACATATTTTGGAGCTTTCAGGCCGTAATAACGGAATAAGGAACCATTTTTGACAACATCCAGTACTGCGGTCGCTTCCTTGTCATCCAACCAGTAAACTCCTGGAAATTCATTTGGCCACTGCATTTTTCACCTTGCCTTATACGTTAATTCATAAAACATGTTTTATTTATATTTTACACATGTATAGTATAAGGTACTATTGTTCTTTTGTCAACTCGGTAAATTTCGACAAGAAAGATTTGATTGCAATAACACGCAACTTTATGTAAGAATTTACGATATGGATCTAAAATATAATCAAAAAACTCCAGATGCTCCGTCAACGCAGTGGCCTGTCAATACGGGAACTGGTCAAGCTTTCCGGCGTGACGGCTGGGATGATTTCCTGTATTGAAAGGAACAAAACATCTCCCAGCCTGACTACCCTGCAAAAGATATTATCCGCTTTGGACACAGACCTTGCGGAATTCTTTTCACTCAAAAAAGAAACCGACGATGGCCCTTTCTGTTGATGATAACTCGCTGCTTTGGCGTTGTCCGCATTGTCACACTGGCCACACTTTCGGACAGGAACTTTTACCGATAACCGACACTCCAAGAAATGGAGGTGCCGCGATGCTGTAAAATAATCAAACAACAAAAGACAATTTGAAAAACCTACCTCGGAGAATCAGTTTTCTGCAAGTCCATCAGGGTAGGTTGTTAATGGTTAATCTTCCATACTATGCTTTTGTAGCAAATTATTGATACGGTTAAAGTCTACGATCCCCGAAGATTCGACAATAGGCATAAAGGGAGAACATATTTGTTTCATGTCATTAGATTTGCTTAATTGCTCTAGCTGTTCTCGATCTTTCAAAAAATTTATAAATTCCTTCACGCAGCTATATTTATGAAAGAGAGTTGGTTTGATTCCTTCAAGGTACAAACCTTCGATTTTATTAAACAATTTAAGATCTGTTAGTGGAGTATCTAACATTATTGATTCGAGATAAATAAATCTAACGGAGTTTTTTTTAAGTATATATAAGCCTCATGATGTTGGCGTCCTTCTGGTAGCTGCCGGGCGATTTGTGGGCACGCATGCAGTCGAGGTATTTCTGGACGGCGTCCGCAATCGGTGTGCGTGTGGGTAGCGGCGAATCGTGGCCCTGACTGAGCCTGTGTTCCAGTTGGTTTATGGCGGCGTTCGCCAGTTGGTAGTTGCCTGTGCGGAGAGATACCCGCTTTTGCGTGCTGCCGACGTAATACTGTACGTAGTACGTACCGCTGCGTTTTCGTAAACATGCCATGTTGAGACTCCTTGCAAAAAAGTTGATTAACACTCTTTGCGAGTCCCATTTTTCCTGAAATTACAGGGTACAGTTTAGGGTACAGTTGACCATGTTTACCGAAAAAGAAAAGGACTCACATTTCTGCAAGTCCTTTATTCTTAGATACTTCTAAAAATACGCACGACAGGATTCGAACCTGTAACCTTCGGTTCCGTAGACCGACGCTCTATCCAATTGAGCTACGCGCGCTGATTGTCATTTTCTCATATCTTTATGATATCGCTGCAGCTTTCTGCCGCAGCCAGATGACTGATAATCGAAATTCTATCCCATAATAACAACTTTTGCATGTGAAAAGTTTGGGAACAAAATCCATTACTATGGCAGGGTTAGATTTATACCA
>Ga0116171_10005928_pt1 | contig 10654 bp, 10 predicted proteins | sample AD_JPNHW2_MetaG_FD_89798 | JGI IMG/M metagenome (GOLD analysis project Ga0116171, IMG submission 89798) | Active sludge microbial communities of municipal wastewater-treating anaerobic digesters from Japan - AD_JPNHW2_MetaG | ecosystem: Engineered > Bioreactor > Anaerobic > Digestate | place...
GATTTCATCTGGGAGGGTAGGTAATGAAATTACTGGTCACCGGCGGAGCCGGTTTCATCGGGGCGAACTACATTCGCTCCAATATCAACGGTAACAATGACATCGTCTGCCTGGACCTTCTGACGTACGCTGGTAACCTGGACAATCTGGACGGCGTCATCGGAAAGGACAACTTCACCTTCGTCCGTGGGGACATAAACGACCGCTCCTTCGTCCGGGACCTCTTCAAGAAGGAACATTTCGATAGGGTCGTGCACTTCGCCGCCGAATCGCATGTCGACCGTTCCATTGAAGATCCGTCATCATTCCTGAGAACTAACGTGCTAGGCACGCAGAACCTCTTGGACGCCTGCAGGGAGTTCGGAATAGAGCGTTTTCATCAGGTATCGACGGACGAGGTGTACGGCGACCTTCCGTTGGAACGCAAGGACCTGAAGTTCACCGAGGAGTATCCGATAGTGCCGTCCTCCCCGTACTCGGCGAGCAAGGCCTCTGCCGACCTGCTGTGTCACGCCTACTATCGCACGTTCAATGTTCCTATAACCATATCACGCTGCTCCAACAACTACGGGCCGTATCAGTTCCCGGAGAAGCTCATCCCTAGAATGATAGTTTTGGCGTTGCGCAACGAGAAGCTGCCAGTGTACGGTAAAGGGGAGAACGTTCGTGATTGGCTGCACGTGTCGGACCACTGCAGCGCCATAGACGCCATCCTCAGCAAAGGCAAGGTAGGAGAGGTCTACAACATCGGCGGTAATTGCGAACGGCGCAACATAGACATCGTCAAGCTCATCCTGAGGCAGTTAGGGAAGCCGGAGGACCTCATATCGTTCGTCAAGGACCGAAAGGGGCACGATCTTCGTTACGCCATAGACAACGGAAAGATCTCGCGGGAATTAGGATGGTCTCCGGCCGTGAGGTTCGAGAAAGGGATGAGAGACACGATAGATTGGTATCTCTCGAACGAAACGTGGTTGAAGAGGATAGAGAGCGGGGAGTACCGCGCAGATTGATCTTTTCCTTGCGTTTACAGGATATCGCCTGGACCGAGGACACTGATTGGTTGATCGACAGGGTCGACTACTTCTTCATCTAAATGGCGGCCGGACAGACTTTGGACCTGGCGATGCAGCGTCTCATACACGTTCTGAATTACCTCTCCTCCCACCGTCTCAAAATCGACGGCGGGATCCAAGCTCTCAGGATTTCCCGCGATGTTGGCAACGGTCAGGACCATAGGTTGGGGTATGACCACACCGGACGACCGTCCGATCGAACCATCCAGATCGAATCCCGTCTCGCCAACGGTCGGCTGAGCGATCGTCGGAAGCAGCAGGAACAAGGTCACGACGCAGCATATCAGAATGAAAAGAAGTTTGCTGGCCATAGCCTGGGATTTAGATGATGGATATTATAACCTATGCCATCCCATATTAAAATGTATATAGAATTATAAAACTATTACAACACGTTCTGATGATAAAAAGAGAAAGGGAAGTGGTTTCATTATCGCTCTTTGGGGACGCTCAGGCCTTCTTCCTCCACTGCAGGACCACCCCGACCACCATGGCCGCCAGGACGGCGGCGACGATTATCACCGCTACCCAGGGCACCGGCGGGTTGGAAGGTTCCGCGGAGACCTGGTCGCTCATCTCTCCCAGGCCGACGGCGTTGCCCGAGGCCACCCGATAGTAGTACTTGGTCCCGCCATCCAACTCCAGGTCGGCATAGGCGGTGACGTTGGTAATGCCGATCAGCGAATATCCGCCGCCGGCGGATGTGGAACGGTAGACGGCGAAATGGGTCACGGACGAACCGCCGTCATATCCCGGAAGGTTCCAGGTAAGCATTACGTTCTCCTCTCCAGCGTAGGCTTTAAGGTTGGTGACCGGGGTCGGAACAGTGAAGACGTCGCTACTGACCGACAACGTGTAACCCCCCACTCCGGCAGCGTTCACAGCGGCCACCGTGAACTCGTAGGTGTAGCCGTTCACCAGGTCCTTGATCCAGTACTCGGTCACCGCGCTTCCGGTCTCGATCGACCAGACCCGGTTCTGTACCCGACACTGTATCCGGTACTCAGTTATCTCCGCGCCACCGTCGTCCAATGGCTCGTTCCACACCAGGTAAGCGCTGGCATCATCATAGTAAACCCTTAACCCGCCGGGGTTGGAGGGAGTGGTCATTGGTGTCACGGTCACGATCGAGGAGCGAGGGCCGACCCCCAGCTCGTTCACCGCCGCCACCTGATAACGATAATCGTGGCCGTTGGTGAGCTCGTAATCGTTATACGAGTTTCCATAGGCATTTCCGATCAGATAGTAGCTCAAGCTGTTGTTCGACCGGTAAATATTATAGCTTTGGATCGAGAAACCGCCATTGTCGGGAGCAGCCCATGACAGGAAGGCACGCTCATCGTAACCCTGACCTACCAGATTGAAGGGTGCGAGAGGGACCGAGCCTGCTCTGGCGTAGGCCATGGAAGATTTGTCGCTCTCGTTCGTACCGCTCACCGCGGCGACCTGGTAAGAGAAGCCTTGACCGTTGCTGACCTGCGTATCGACGAAGAAGGTGTTGCTGGTACCACCGATCACGCTCATACCACCATAGTAAGAACGGTAGACGACATATGATTTCGCGGTTATGCTGCCACTTGGAGCTTGCCATCTCAGGGTGATCTCGCCGTAGTCTCCGACGGCGGTCAGATTGCTCGGTGGTAGCGGTGCCCCGATGGGAGCCGCCGAAGCGTCGTTCGTCAGGAACAGGGTTCCAGAGAGCACCATGCAAGAGATGATCAATATCGCTAGGACCGTCTGGTATATCCTGCGATCTTTATTTTTTTCATTCATCAAAATATCAACCTAAGAACGGATTGCGTTCAGTATATAATATTATAATCTAGTTTTTTTAAAAAAAAGGAAATCCAGACCCGCATAGGGCACAGTGCCGCCTGGACTTGAACGAAGTGCATCGTTTTATAATAGCATTATGAGCTCTTCACCAACTACCACGGGACTGCCGGCGGTTGGATGAGCTATGAAGAACGGCAAGATCGCCCTCGGCGAGGGAAAACGCGACTCGCAACTGGTTTAAATAACATCACGTTATAAACGGCTCAACGGGATCGGGAGAGCCCGCAGTGACGTCACCGGGACGATGGCAAGCCTGGCGTTCAAAACGCGAGAGGTCATCGTTTCGGGGCGTCACGATTTTTGTTTTTCCACCTTATGAGGCCATCTAATTGATTATTTATGAGTGACTGCTTATTAACGCTGATGCTGAGTTCCTGCAAGTCCCGGACAGTGTTAGCCATCCTCATTTCCTCGCTGATAATCACCACCTCAGTTTTCGGATTTTGGTATGTTAAAAATATTACTGGGGGGGAGGACGTCGATCTCACAGTCCGCTTCCTCAATATCGGCCATGGCCTATCTATTTTGATAACTACCCCAGACGAAAAGAACATCCTGATAGATGCAGGCAGTTTTGACACCTTCAAATCCACCGCGGTATTCCTGGATGATCTCAACGTCACCAAGATCGACGCTTTCATAATTACCCACCCGCACCCCGACCACGTCTCTTTCGCCGTTGAAGTGCTTAACATGTGTGAAGTGGAACGCATCTACATGCCAGGTAACTCGGACAACCTGGAGCCGATGCTTTGGTCCTCGGTCATGAACGCCACGGTCGCCGAGGGGTGCCCGGTGTACAACGATACCACGATCTCCCCGGGCGATTATCTGGAGATCTCGGACGAGGTTACGTTCCGGGTGATGTGGATAGATTCGAACGCCACTAGGATAAATGACAGTTGCATCGTCATTCGGATGGACTATCGCGAAACGAGCTTCCTGTTCACGGCGGACATTGAATGGGTTGCTGAGGCGGCAATGATGGACCTCGGCTTCGATCTGGACGTGGACGTATTACAGGTGTCGCATCATGGAGTGAACTCCGGAACTTCCTCTGAATTCCTTAACGCCTCCACGCCGGAGGTGGCGATAATATCATGCGGACAGGGTTACGGCATCCCGCTGGTGCCTCAGCCTGGAGTGATCGAGAGGCTGAGCGGAATTCCTACGTACGTCACCATGTTCAACAGCATGGTGGTGGTCGAGGCGGGCAATGGTTATTCCATATCTTTTATCTGATCGGATGGAATGACCGAAGAGCGCCATCTCGGCGAACCCTTTTATCTTATGTAAGGCATCGACTGGAGAACAGGAAGAAATCCCATGGATAAGGTCAGAACGGGCATAATCGGGGCCGGTAAGATGGGTATATTGCACACCTGCCTTTTCAATAAGATCCCGGGCTCCAGTTTGGTCGCGATATGCGACACCGCTCCCTTGAACCTGAGATTGCTCCGCTCGGCCCTGCCCAAGGCGACGATGTACGATGACTTCAACCACATGCTGGAGTCCGCGGAACTCGACCTTGTAGTGGTCACCACGCCAGTGTTCCTGCATCACCGCATGGCCATGACCGCCCTGAAGAAAGGTATAGCCGTCTTCATGGAGAAACCATTGGCCCTGAACGGGGACCAGAGCCTTGAGCTGGCCGTTGCCAGCGAAAAGACCACCACATGCGTCGGCTATTGCCGGCGATTCATGGCCACCTACCAAATGGCCAAGAGCATGCTGGAGATCGAACAGCTCGGAAAGGTTAAATCATTCAGCTCACACATGTTCGTCACCCAGAACATCGATGAGTCCACTGGATGGCAGTACGACCCGAAGAAGAGCGGCGGCGGGGTGCTCATGGACCTGGGATCGCACGCCTTTGACATGGTGCATTATCTTCTGGGCGATGTTCAATATGTATCCGCAACGGCGTTGGCGACCATGCCGTCCGGGGTGGAGACCAGCACCCATGTGGACCTGGAACTACGGAACGGTTTGTCTGGAAGCCTAGACGTCTCGTGGTCAGAGCCCGGGTTTAGATTGCCAGAGATGATGATGGACATAAGGACCGAGTTCGGTCGGATAAGGGTGTGCGAGAAGTACATCGAGGTCATCGACGATAGGGAGACCGTTCCTGAGAAACGAGAACGAACTATCTACAAGCAGCATATCGAGAAGGGCGTCCATATCAACATAGGGGGGCCGGAATACACTCGCGAGGATATGCACATCATCGATTCCATCTTAAAGAACACGCCCACCATCTGTGATTTTACCGAAGCGGCGAAAACCAACTACGTCATCGAGGCCGGTTATTCATCGATCAAGAAAGCCAGTGACCGAGTCGCACCGAGGTCGATCTGATGAAGTTGATATTGGGACACAATCAGTTCCTGGGGATATCCCATACCTCTGAGAGCAGCGCCTCTGAGAAGGACCGGTTGTTCTCCGACCCCGCCAATATCCTGCAGGTCGTCAAGATCGCCAATGAAAACGGTTTCGATACCATGGTCATCGAGGCACATCCCCGGATGAGGGCTTTCATGGACCTTTACGAGAAGGATGGGACGTTCGACATGAAGTTCCTTTTACAGGTCCCATACGTCAGCGGCTACGTGCGACGCATGGCCGAATCGGGGATCAAGGGAATCGTAAAGGAGATAATTACGGACGCTCCAGTGACCTCGCTTGTCGCCACCCCGTTCCAACTGCTTCCCAAGCTGATACGCTCGGACTACATGGGCATGGGCGTCAAGGCCCTGGACCTGGAGACCTCCAAATACTCTCAGTACGATATTTCTGGGGTGCTGATGCACAACGTGGTAAGCGACCTGTTGCTCTCCTTTGACGGGGAATCGGCCTTCGGCGATTATTTTGACAGCGTGCGGAGGAGGTTCGGGGTCAACGCGGGACTGATCACCCTCAACCTGGAGATGATGGTTGGGCAGCTCAAAGAGTGGGGGTTGCGCCCGGGGACCGTGATCACTCCGATCAACCCCTATGGGTTCGACATGAACCCCTCCAAGGAGAGCGTGGAAAAGGTGGTGAACACCAGCGATCTGGACATCTACGCCATGAACATAATGGGCGGCGGCTCCATTCCGTTGGCGGTATCCAGCGAATATTTGAGAGGATTGCAGGGACTGTCCGGCGTGATCGTCGGCGCCTCTTCTCGGAAACATATCGAGGAGCTCTCCCGGACCTTCAAGTGATTAAGTGGTTCAATATGGATAAATCACTTAACGTACTTTCTATGGTTCGATCAAATGTGCGGGACATCCGGAACTGAAGCGGCCATCGGTACGAACGCCCGAATTGGCGTTTTGGGCACGCGATAATGGGTGTGCAGATCTGCACCGTGCTATTGAAGGCCGGTTACGATGTGGTCCTTAAGACCAGGTCACCAGAGAGGATGGAGGGGACCCGGGAGAGTGTCACCAACTCCCTGCTTAAGAGCATGGCCGAGGATGAGTCACGTAAATTGCTCAAAAATCTTCGCCTGACCGTTTCCTTTCAGGACCTCGCCGACCGCGATATATCAATTGAGGCGGTCAAGGAGGATGCTAAGGTCAAGACCGACAACCTAAAGGCCGTCTCTTTTATCTTGAACGCCCTGGTCACCTCTAGGGCAAACACCTGATGGTCCTGGTGAAGGTCGTTGAGAGATGGTCCGATCACCAGGTCCGGACGGAACATGTTCTTGGTCCTGACCAGTTCCTCCAATATCTCCTGAAGATACTGATGGAGGTTACGAACCTTGAAATCAAATATCTTGCGATGATCATCATCCAGCCCCCCGTCCTTAACCACGGACAGGAACTCGGTCCTCAGAGTGCCCCTCGACATGCCAAGGGGAAGAGAGCCCTCGGCGGTGGAAAAAACCATCCAGCATAACTCATTTCCATCCTTTGTCATTTTACTTATGGTGCCTCCGTAACCCAGTTCGGCATCGTCAGTGTGAGGAGCTAATATCATGACCTTCGGTGTGACCACCTTTATCGGAACGTGAACCGGGATCGGTATCCATCAACCCCGTATCCAGGCTACCCGGTTTTGACTGGGTCGAGATGAGGTCGTGCCCCTATATTCCTTCAATAATCTTTCCAGTTCTTCTTGAACACCGAACCTTCACATAGCGGATGGTCTCGTTGGATAAAATGATCGAGAGCTATAGGCCCAAAATAGATAAGCAATGCATTCGAATCTGCCTGATCGTGAGCATCAAGGTCGTGGTGTTAGACCTTCATCAGTTCGATGATAATAGGATATCCAAGCACATCGCGACGGTCCGGGAGAGCTATGAACTTTTTCGAATCAATTTCAACTTCTATCCTGACCGACCTTCACCTAAGACAACCAAGGACGCCGTGACCTTCAATTTATCACCTTCCAAGAACCATTACCTCAACGGCGCGCTCTTCGACCTGCGAACCATGTTGGGCTGGGGAATTTCCCGTCTGGAGAGAATGCTGAGGAGCGAGTTCGTGAAGAAGGGCGATCAGATCATCCTTCATGTGCACGACCCTTACCTGTTAGGATTGGCAGGTAAGTTGTCCAAGAGGTTCGGCGACGCCCCCATTATCTATGACCGTCACGAGTACTTTGAGGCCTGGAAGAACCGTCTGGGTTTTTCTGTTGCGGGCATGTATGAAAAATGGTACGGTAAACATGTGACGGAAGTAATATTCGTCAGCAGGAACTACCATGATTTGCCAGGGGTGTTCGCCGGAAAGCCTGTGACCATCATCCCCAACTACCCTCCGGGCCAATTTTCCAACAAGGAGGCGGTCGAAAGGAAGGTGCGGGACCTAGGGCCGGACAGCATCATTGACTCCGTTTACTTTGGCTCGCTGAACCTGAGCTTCGATAGAGACATCGAGCTGCAGTTCCGGGTGCTTCGTTCCTTGATGGAATCGGACCCGCGCGTCCGTTTCACCGTCGCCGGACGGATGTACGATCCCCAGGTGCAGTCCCTTGTCGATTCCATGATCTCCGAATTCGGGGAACGCATGCGGTACCTGGGTGAGATCCCTTACCAGGATGTCATACGGCTCACCCAAAGTTCCCATTTGGGATTCCTGTTCATGCGCTCCGATAGCCCGGTGTGGTCGGAATCACGCCCGAGTTCCCCCAACAAGGTCTTTGAGAACCTGCTTTCCGGAACCATTCCGGTGGTAAAGGCCAATCTTGACGACCGTGCCGTCATCGAAAAGTGCTCGCTCATCTTTGGAAAGGATTCCACGTTCGAGGAGATACGGGACCAGGTCCTGCAGCTCATTGGGGACCGGGAGCGTATGAAGCGCATGATGATGGAATGCTACGAAACCAGCCTGGAATTCACCTGGGAATGGGTGGCCGGACGGTATATAGAATGCTACGAACGAGTGTTGAAGGAAGAATGATCGGAAATAAAACTCCATACGTCTCTCATCGACCGCGCACGAACAAGATCTTTTCGAAATGGTCAATGAGCCCAATGGACCGGCGGTGCGCTCTTATTTATTATACCATCGCGGTCGGGGAGATAACACATCTGGTGGCCCGATGAAGGAAAGGATTCTGATCATTTCGTTCTCCGACATGAAGAACGACCCACGGGTATATCGCCAGATCATCCATCTCAGAAAGAATTATAAGGTGATGACCGCGGGTTTCGCCGGACCTGAAATCGACGGTGTGCCTTTCTATAGGATCGGGGTCCACCGGAACCTTCCCGCTAAGCTGGCCCGGGCTATGTGGCTGAAGACCGGCAGGTTCGACAGATACTATGAGAGATCGTTCGACGCCTCCGACCTGCTGGACCATGTCCACCCTGAGGATATCGACCTCGTTCTGGCCAACGACAATGACTCGCTGCCATTGGCCTTCTCCTTCGGTCCCACCCCGGTCATCCACGATGCGCACGAATACTCCCCCCGACAGTACGAGGACCGGGCGATGTGGAGGTTTCTGGAACAGAAGTATAGGGTCCAGATGTGCGAGCGCTACCTCCCTGGATGTGCTGGCACCATCACGGTCTGCCCGGGCATCGCCGAGGAGTACCACAAGGTCTATGGGATCGACCCCATCGTCATCACCAACTCGACCGAGTACCGGGACATGATTCCCAATCCGGTCGAACCCGATAATATCAGGATCATCGCCCACGGCATAGCTAATCCGTCCCGGCATATCGAGAGCATGATCGAAGTGATGGACCTGACAGACCATAGGTTCTCCCTGGACCTCATGCTGGTCCCCACTAATCAGAAGTATTACCGGAAGCTGCAGCGGATGGCCCAGGATAGGGAGAACGTCCGGCTGATCCCCCCCGTACCTATGGCCGACATAGTCCCCCACACCAACGGCTACGACATCGGTCTGCACATAATCCAGCCGCACAACTTCAACCAGCTGCACAGCTTGCCCAACAAGCTGTTCGAGTTCATCCAGGCCAGGTTGGCCGTGGCCATCGGCCCCTCTCCGGAGATGGCGTACTATGTGAAGAAGTATGGCTGCGGCATTGTGGCCAAGGACTTCGAGCCCCGGTCCATGGCTGAGGCATTGAACTCGCTGGACGCCGAAAGCATCGCCCAGATGAAGACAAGATCTGATCAGGCAGCGTCCGAAGTCACCTCGGAGAACAATATGAAGGCCCTGGATGACATCGTGGAGAGGGTGCTGTCGAGCCGGGTCGGAAAGACCCCCCACATAGTCCCTTAAGGCCGTTCATCATTCCATCCATGAACGCGTAGCAACCAATGATAAATGGATAAAAGTATTTACTTGATGCATGAACGTTCTGTCAATCGTCGGCGCCCGACCACAGTTCATCAAGGTCTCACCGGTGCATCGGGCGGTGTCCAAGAGACACCAGCACATCATCCTGCACACCGGACAGCATTACGATTACCAGATGTCCCAGGTTTTCTTCGAGGAGCTGGAGATACCTTCCCCGGACCATTATCTGGGTGTGGGCTCTGGCACCCATGGGGCACAGACCGGAAAGATGCTGACGGCCATCGAGGAAATACTGATAAAGCACCGACCGGACGTGGTGCTTGTCTACGGTGACACCAATTCCACTCTGGCCGGAGCGTTGGCCGCGGTTAAGATGAACATCCCCATAGGCCATATCGAGGCTGGACTGCGATCGTTCCGGCATGGCATGCCGGAGGAAATCAACCGCGTTCTCACAGACCACATATCCTCTCTGCTCTTCTGTCCCAGCCAGGTGTCCGTAGACCATCTTATCCACGAGGGCGTGACCAGCGGTGTGCATGTAGTGGGCGACACCATGACCGAGGTCCTGCTGGACGTCGGACCCCGTATCAAGGATGAGGTGCTCGGCGAACTGGGAGTGGAGAAGGGTGGGTACATCCTCTGCACCATCCACCGCCAGGAGAACGCTGACGACCGGAGGAACATGGAGGAGATCATCGGGGCCATGCTCGAATCCGTTGAGACCTTCGTCCTGCCGCTGCACCCCCGGACCAGGAAGAACCTGGCCGGCTGGGACATGCTCAGGGTGTTGGAGGAGGCCAAGAACATCGTGCTCACCGAACCCAAGAACTTCATGGCCTTCACCGCCTTGGAAAAGAACGCCTATAAGATAATGACCGACTCCGGCGGGGTGCAGAAGGAGGCTTACTTCTTCGGAGTGCCGTGCGTGACGGTGAGGGACGAGACGGAATGGGTGGAGACACTGGAGGACGGTTGGAACGTGCTCACCGGAGCCCATCGGGAGAGAATCGTAGAGGCCGTGTCCA
>Ga0116171_10005930_pt1 | contig 10654 bp, 7 predicted proteins | sample AD_JPNHW2_MetaG_FD_89798 | JGI IMG/M metagenome (GOLD analysis project Ga0116171, IMG submission 89798) | Active sludge microbial communities of municipal wastewater-treating anaerobic digesters from Japan - AD_JPNHW2_MetaG | ecosystem: Engineered > Bioreactor > Anaerobic > Digestate | place...
CCGCCAGTTTTCATTGATAAATTTCCGATCACAATATTGTTTTGATATAAGAATTTCATGTTTGGAGTGGCAATATGAACATAACAGTTGTTAGGTCCTTGAAATTATTCGTATTGTACTGTTCGACTAGTTTCAGCCATGATGAACTGGCTGAAGTCATTCGTGCCGAAGATGGTGATGAAGTTAAAATTATCGGGCTCCCGTGTTCCGGTAAGGTTGATATGCTCTACCTGGTGAAAGCTTTCGAGAAAGGAGCGGACGGGCTTATGCTGTTAACCTGCCCGAAGAATGAATGCCGTCATCTCGAAGGAAACCTCCGTGCATTAAGAAGAGCAGACGGCCTTAACTCGATTCTGGAAGAGTCCGGCCTGGGGAATGAACGGATGGCTGTGATATCATTAAAGGAAGATGGACTTGCGGGCATAGCATCTGAAGCCGCGGAATTCATCAGTAAATTAAGATATATAACTCTTAATCCTGCAGGATTGTCCGTGTCTGATGTTTCAGCCGTTTCCCGCCAGGTAAAGTCTGAAAACATTTTTTGTAAATGAACCATTCTGCCAGGTGAACGGTCAGAAAATTTTAAAGTGATATTGCGGCAGTATTGTAAAATAACTTTCAGCTGTGCAGAATTCATCACTGCATAGAAGACAGGTGTGTGTGGTATTGGAAATATCCGCGCCCGTCAATTCCGGCGCGCTTGATTTATGTGCGTATAAAAAAATTCTGGTGAAGAAATTATGAAAAAAGAGAAAAAGTTCGCTGATCAGATAAAAGATAATGATTTTATTATTACTGCAGAATATCTTCCGGCAGCGGAAACAGATGCCGCACGTATAAAATCAGTAATCAGCTATTTAAAAGAAATTCCGTCTGCTGTAAATGTTTCGGATAATCCGTTCGGAGTTTCAATGTCGAGCCTTGCTGCTTCACTGCATTTAATGAAAGAAGGGATTGAACCGGTATTTCAGATGGTAACACGGGACAGAAACCGGATAGCTATTCAGTCGGATATATTGGGAGCTTCATCGCTTGGAATCGGTAATATGCTCTGTCTTTCGGGATATCATCAGGTACTGACCGATAATCCGGAGTCTGCTAATGTATATGATATTGATTCAACACAGCTCCTCGCAATGACAGATAAATTGCGTACCAGTGGTGAACTGCTTAACGGGAATAGGATTACTGGCTCATTCAGTATGATAACCGGCGCTGTCGCTAATCCTTTTATGAAGCCGATGGAGCTTAACATCCTCCGGGTTTACCAGAAAGCTGAATCAGGTGCAGATTTTATTCAGACTCACGCGGTATTTGATGTTGAAGTATTCGGAGCCTGGCTCGCTGCGGCAAAAGAAGCGGGGATCACTGATAAGGCTGCTGTTCTTGCCGGTATACTCCCCCTTGAAAGTGCGGAAGAGGCTGAATCATTAAAAGATAAATATACCGATATAAATATTCCCGATTCTATAATTGAACGCCTCAAGTCCGCGGGCAGTATTGAAGCTCAGAAAAAAGAGGGAATTGCCATCTGCGTTGAGATAATAAAAAAAATTAAAAACATGAGCGGCTTGAGAGGAATTCATATTCTGTCAGGCGGAAAGGAACAGCTCATACCTGAAATTCTTTCAGCTTCCGGATTATCCGGTAAATGATAAAATGGATACCTGGAGATAATTTATGCCGGAAAAATATCATATAGAAACAAAGCCCGTTCCTCCGCGCCGTCCCCGTATTGGTAAATATGGAATAATCGACTGGAGGGAGGATTGTGCAAGGTGCCACAACTGTGTTAAAAAAGCATGCGTTTATGACAGGCACAGGGATGAAATAAAATATATCAGGAACATGGAAGATGTTGATGCGCTTTTTTTTGACTGTATGGGATGCTTTTCATGCGTGCAGGAATGTACAAAGAATTTACTCCGGCTGTCAATCAATCCCGAGTATCAGAAGCTCGGCAATGATTACTGGACACCTCAGATAATTCAGACTACATGGCTTCAGGCTGAAACTGCGAAAATTCCGGTTTCCGGTGCGGGATACGGCGGGAGATTCTCCGGCTATGGCTTTGATTCCATGTGGACGGATATGTCGGAAATTGTAAGGCCTACGAGAGACGGGATTCATGGACGCGAGTATATAAGCACAGCGGTTGATATCGGGAAGAAGAATTCTTTTCTTGTAATGAAAGATGGAAAGCTCTCAACGGACATTCCGCCGATAATTTCGACACCGATGCCTGTGATAATTGATATGATGCCGGAAAATTATGCTCTTCCGATGCTTGATGCTGTTATTCCTGAGACAGCTTATAGAACTGAATTGATCGCGCTGATAGATTCGAAAAAATGGCCGTCAGGATCTGCTGATAGTGATAAATACCTTCCGCATATAGCATTTTATTTTTCCGCTGATGCTCCATTGCTTCCTCCAGGGATAATCCGGAAAACCGCGCTTGCTGAAATTGAAAACTCAGATAATGTAAATCTTCGAATTAAAGAACTGAAAGAGATCAATCCGGATATTGTTGTTTCTGTCAGAGTTGAACTGAACGGTGAAGGGATCAGGCGCGCGGTGGAGCTTTCAGGAAGTGGTGTTGAAGTGATACATGTAGTGGCGGACACTAACGGTAAACAAACCGGCGTAAAGGATCCGCTTTTTATAAAAGACATGATTCGAATAATACATAAATCATTAATTGAAACCGGCAGAAGAGATGACGTTACTCTTATCTCGGGCGGAGGTATAGCACTTCCGGAGCATGTGGCAAAGGCGCTTATATGCGGAACAGACCTTGTCTCTATAGAGCTCCCTCTTCTGGCTGCTCTTGAATGCCATCTGTGCAGTGTCTGCGCCGGTGAAAAATCATGCCCCGCGAAAATAAGGGATGCCGGATTCGAGTATAGCGCGGGACGGATGACAAATCTTATCGCGGCATGGCATGACCAGATGGTTGAACTTATGGGAGCCATGGGGATAAGAGACGCACGACGGCTTCGCGGAGATGTTGGACGCGCCATGTTTTTTGAACAACTGGAGGAGGAAACCTTTGGCAAACTTTTTGGAACACGAAAACAGGCTTGAATCGATAATTCCTGAGAATACGCTTAAGACCAGGACTATACAGCATATAGAGAACAGAACGATAAAACCTGTACCTCCGCGGTACAGAAATGAGATGGGGAAATATATTACTTCCCGTGATGAAGAAAAATGCATCAAATGCGGAAAATGCGCAGAGATATGCCCACAGGGTGTACATGTGCGGAAACCGGGATATAAATATTTTTCCGAGCCGAAAAATCATCTCTGCTTCGGAAATAAATGTGAAGAGAAAGGATGCTGCTGCGTTACAGCCTGCCCCGTTGGAGCACTGAAGGTTGAGGTCAATCCGATGATGGAAGTGCTCGGGGATTACAGGTGGACTCCGGAGATGATACTCGCCACATGGAAAATGGCCGAGACAGGAGATGTGCCTTCTGAAGATTACGGCCTCGAATATGAAACGGGCAATTCAGGAGGAGGATTTGACCGTTTGCGGTTTAAATTCCCTGAGAAAACGGCAAAACATCTGAAACCTGAAGATATCGATACATCACTTCAGCTGAACCGGAAAAATGATGGAAGGCCGAATATAAAGATTGATGTCCCGTGGTACGGCGGAGGGATGTCATTCGGTTCGGTAAGCAATACCACCCAGCTCTCTAAAGCACGGGCGGCGGTGGCATGGAACACTTTCACATGTACCGGTGAAGGCGGTTACATGGAGAGAATGCGGCCGTATGATGATCATGTTATCACTCAGGTCGCAACCGGTTTATTCGGCGTAAGAGAGGAAACTATTCAGCGTGTTCCGATCGTTGAGTTTAAATATGCTCAGGGTGCTAAACCGGGACTTGGAGGGCACCTCCTTGGAGACAAGAATACAGCAGCAGTCGCAATGATGAGAGGCACCATAGCCGGCATCCCGCTATTTTCACCATTCCCTTTTCATAGTGTATATTCTATCGAAGATCACATGAAGCAGATTGACTGGATCAAACATATAAACAGGAGAGCTCTTATTTCAAGCAAAGTTTCAACTCCAAATGATGTGGATATGGTTGCGGTAGGAAGTTATTCTGCGGGTACACATATTATTCATATTGACGGAGGATATGGCGGTACCGGTGCTGCTCCTGAAATAGCGAAAAAGAATATAGCGATGCCTATAGAGTATGCAATTCCGAAAGTGCATAATTTCCTTGCAGCTGAAGGCGTGAGAGACGGGGTTACACTTATAGCCAGCGGCGGAATCCGTAATCCTTACGATATGGCGAAGGCGATTGCCCTCGGCGCTGATGGTGTCGTTGTCGGAACAATGGAGATGATTGCGCTCGGATGTGTCCGGTGCGGAAGATGTTCTGCCGGAAGGGGCTGTCCCAGAAGCATTGCAACTACAGACAAAAAACTCGCGCCGAAAATCGATCTTGAGTGGGGAGCGCAGAGACTGATTAATACATATAATGCATGGAGAAATGAACTGGTACGGATACTCATCCGGCTCGGTCTGGGGAGTGTCTCTGAATTAAGAGGGCGTTCCGATCTCCTGATGCATCTTGACTATAACAATGACATGGAGCAGAACCATGAAAAGTAACATGGTGGATAGAATAATCGATTCAAAAAAGCGTCTTCTTGAAAATGTTGAATTTCCTTCTATCGTACGGAAAGGCGAGGAGGAAGGCGGCTGCGGGGTCGTAGGTTTCTGCTGCAGCGAACCTGTTGCGGGGAAACATATATATGAACCATCGAAACAGATGCATAACCGCGGTAACGGCAAAGGAGGCGGTATTGCCGCTGTGGGATTTGTACCGGAACAACTCGGTGTAAGCAGAGAGATTCTTGAAGATTACTACATGCTGCACATCGCGCTTCTTGAACCGGATGTAAAAGATGGCGTTGAGAAGGAGTTTATCTATCCGTATTTTGATGTTGCTGCAACTGCCATGCTTGATAAGGTTGATGACTGGAAAACTGTACCTGGCCTTGAGGTTATGCCTCCCGATGTATGCAGATACTTCGTCCGTGTCAAAAAAGAAGTACTCGATAAATTTATTACTGAAAACAAGTTTGAAGATCTGGACCGGCGTGAAGCTGAGGATGAATTTCTTAATCAGAACAGTTTTAAACTGAACCAGGTAAATTACGCGGCGCAGGGAGATAAAAAGGCATTCGTTCTTTCTCACGGAAGAAATATAATGATTTTAAAAGTTGTCGGGTTCGCCGAGGCGATTGTTGACTATTATAAAATAAGAGAGCTTAAAGCGCATACATGGATTGCGCATCAGCGTTTCCCCACCAAAGGACGGGTCTGGCATCCGGCCGGCGCGCATCCTTTTACCGGCGTAAACATGGCGCTTGTACATAACGGGGACTTTGCCAATTACCATTCTGTAACAGAACATCTCTTACAGAGAAATATATATCCGCAGTTCCTTACAGACACCGAGGTGTCAGCTCTTCTTTTCGATCTTATGAACAGGACATATCATTATTCTCTTGAACATATTATTGAAGCAATGGCTCCGACTTCTGAACTCGACTTCGACAGGCTCCCTGAAGAAAAAAAGAAACTGTACAGGGCTATTCAGGCGACTCATATTCACGGTTCACCTGACGGTCCATGGTTCTTTATTATAACGCGGAATGTTCCTGAGAAGAAACAGTTTCAGCTTCTTGGCATCACCGACACTGCTATGCTTCGGCCGCAGGTGTTTGCTTTCTGCGACGGTGAAGTGCAGGTTGGGCTGATCGGTTCGGAAAAACAGGCCATTGACGCAACACTTGTGAGTCTCTCAAAAGATGATCCGAGAATATGCCCGGTAGCAGAAAAATACTGGAACGCAAGGGGCGGGAGCCATACTGACGGAGGTGCGTTTATATTCAATATTTCCGAAGTTTCAGGAAAGATGAGGATTAACTGTACTGACAAGTTCGGTACACCTGTCTCTCTACCTGTAGACGGCCAGGCGTGCGGCTTTACTTCAGAAACATACCTGACTCATAAATTAAACAGCGAAATTGAAAATAATATAAAACAGTTCAGTGGAAAAGATTCAGTGTTTTTATATAATTATATACGGGAAAGTATACCGTCATGGAGTTACGATGATTTTCGCGCGGTACTCCGCATGATAACAGATAATGCGCATGATACTTCCGGCATAGGTACGGCAATCGGTACATTTTCCATGCTGAATGACATGAAGTATCCTGTAGGTGCAAAAAAGCGGAGTCATATTATTCACCTTGTGAGAACTGAGCTGACCAGGCTCTTTAAATCTCTACCATATCTCAATGATAATAATACCGGCAGCGCAAATGCGTACAGACTGATCGATCTGGATTCACGTGAAACACTGAGAGGCCCGGCGCAGAATGAATCTGTGCTTGTCATTAACGCGTATAACTTTCCTCCTGAAGGTGATAAAAGTGACGCATCTCTGCTGATGAACGCGTACATGAAGGGATGGAAAAAGTTTATATCATTCGGATGTACAGGCCAGAGATATATAGGGAACGGCCTGGGTCCGGATACTGATGATGTTGTTATCGATGTTTACGACAGCTGCGGAGATTATCTCGCGTCAGGCATTGACGGTATGACAATCACAGTTCACAATAACGCGCAGGATCAGCTCGGGCAGATCATTAAACGCGGTAAGCTTGTAATATACGGAGATGTGGGGCAGACTTTTCTTTACGGGGCGAAGGGCGGTGATATATATGTAATGGGTAACGCGGCAGGACGGCCTCTTATTAACTCAGTCGGCAGGCCGAGAGTAATAATAAACGGGACATGCCTCGACTTTCTTGGTGAATCGTTTATGGCCGGCGATCCTCATAACAACGGAGGATTTGTTGTTCTGAACGGGACAAAATTTGATGATGAAGGAAATGTTACACTTTTACATGAGCCGTATCCAGGGAGCAATATTTTTTCTCTGGCTACTGGTGGAGCTGTATATATTCGTGATCCTCACAAAACTCTTGTCTCACAGCAGCTTAACGGCGGTGTGATTGAACCGATCAGCAGAAAAGACTGGGAGCTTATTCTTCCATATCTTGAGGAGAACCAGCGCCTGTTCAACATTAAAATAGAGAATCTTCTTGTTGTTAACGGTGTGATGAAGAATCCGTTACAAGTATATAGAAAAGTTATACCTGTTTCAGCAGCAAAAAAAGCTGATGCTGAAGCCGGGGAACTGTTTGAAGATGAATTTTTTGAAGAAGAAGTTCAGTATGGGAAAGAGCCGGTAACTGCCGGTTAAATTAAAACTAAGAGAGTTGAATAATGCTGCCCTCTCCCAGACGAAGTTAGGGAGAGGGTGGCAGGCCGATAGTCGAGTGCAGGTAAAGTTTCAAATATTATTGTACAGGATGTTTCTGCAATTCAATGGAGTCAGTGGAGAATACTATGACCATAACGATAGAGAGGGAAACTGCGGGAAGGAGTCTGCTGGAACAGGTGAAAGCCGATTCCGGTGTAGACATAAATCTTTGCCTTCAGTGCAGGAGGTGTTCAAACGGATGCCCCGCGGCTGAATTTACCGGTGCTTCACCGTCCGAAATTATAAGAAAACTTCAGCTTGGAGCGGATAAGGAAGTTCTGAATGATGAATTCATCTGGGTATGCGCATCATGCGAAACATGTTTTGAACGGTGCCCGATGAAGATTAATATGGCGGGAGTTGTGGATTCTCTCAGGATTAGAGCCGCTGCTGAGAAAGCAGAGACTCCGTCCGGGAATATGCCCCTGATAAATAAAACGCTTTTAGGAACAATGAAATCTTTCGGCAGGACTTATGATCTCGGTGCAATGATACTTTATAAAGCTAAAACATTTTCATATTTCAGAGACGCGGGAAAATTTCCCATGATTCTGAAGAAAGGTAAAATTGCTCTCATCCCGTCAACTGGCGGAGATAAGAAAACCGTAAAACTGATATTTAAAAATATAGAAAAGATGAGGAAACACTGAGATGAAATACGCGTACTATCCGGGATGTTCGGCTGAGTCAACAGCACGCGATCAGTATACATCAACTATTGCAGTGGCGCGCGCTCTGGGAATTACACTTGTCGAGCCGGAGGGCTGGACATGCTGCGGGTCCACGCCGGCACACCAGGTTAACCATGATCTGGCTGTCTCGCTATCCGTTGCGAATCTGCAGAAAGTTAAGGAGCTTGGACTCGACATGGTGGTCAGCTGCGCATCATGCTACAGCAGAATGAAGGCTGCAAATCATGCCGTAACGGCGGATCCTGAAACAAGAAAGAAAACAGCTGAAATTACAGGAAAAGATTACGACGGCTCAGTCCGTGTCAGGCATTTCATTGAAGTAATACTTGAGGATATGGGCCTCACGAAATTTAAAAAATCTCTCACGGGCTCTCTGAACGGGATGAAAGTGGCGTCATATTACGGCTGTCTCCTTGTCCGGCCGAATGAGATTACAGGTTTTGATGACCCTGAAAATCCTGTTTACATGGATAAGTTAGTAAAAGCAATGGGTGGAGAGAGTCTTGACTGGCCGCATAAAACCGAATGCTGCGGCGCTGCCCTTACCCTCACAAAGCCTGAGATTGTAGTTAAACTCTCAGGTTCCATTGTCGGAATGGCTGAAGGTTACGGGGCGGAGTGTTTAGCCGTAGCGTGCCCGATGTGCCAGATAAATCTCGACATGAGACAAATCGATATTAAATCACAAACAGGCAAAGATTATAAAATGCCTGTAATGTATATAACGCAGCTTATGGGACTCTGTCTCGGAATTTCAAAGAATGATCTTGGCCTCGGCAGGCTTATCAATTCGCCTGAAAAGATTATGGCAGGGGTGGTGAGTCATGCATAATGGAATAGGTTCACAGCACGGGAAGAATAAAAAAACCGGGGCAGTACTTGTACAGGGGGGAGGTATAGCGGGAGTTCAGGCATCACTCGACCTTGCCAATTCAGGATTTAAAGTCCATCTTGTTGAAAGCAGTTCAGCTATCGGCGGGATGATGGCTCATCTTGACAAAACGTTCCCGACCGGTGACTGTGCCACATGTATAGTCTCACCAAAACTTGTGGAGTGTTCAAGAAATCTCAACATTGAAATTCATACACTTTCCGAGCTTGATACTCTCGAAGGTGAAGCGGGGAACTTTACAGCAAAAGTAAAAAAATCTCCAAGATATATAGATGAAAAAATATGCAACGACTGCGGAGACTGTACAAAAGCATGCCCCGTTGAGGTGAGCGACAGGTTTAACCGCGGACTTGGAAAGAGGAAAGCTGTCCAGAAATACAACGCCCAGGCTATACCGAATAAACCGGCAATACTTAAACTCGGACACGCGCCGTGTAAAGTAACCTGCCCCGCGAATATTAATGTCCAGGGATATATCCAGCTGATCAAAAAAGGTGAGTATGTAAAAGCAGTGAATTTGATCAGGGAGCGAAACCCTCTCTCCGCAATATGCGGCCGTGTATGCCCTGCTCCATGTGAAGGTGCATGTACACGTTCCAGTTTTGATTCTGCGGTTGCGATACGTCAGCTTAAACGTTTTGCATCAGACCGGGAGATGGAGCTGGTTAAATCGGGAAAGCTCTCTCTTCCTGAGGAGAAAATTCCAGTTGCTGATGCTAAAAAAATTGCAGTTGTAGGAGCGGGCCCCGCGGGGCTTACATGTGCCGCCGACCTTGCAGACCGCGGATTTGCAGTGACTGTTTTTGAAAAAGGTGAAAGAGCGGGAGGCATGCTTATCTGGGGTATACCGGAATACAGGCTGCCGCGGGATATACTCGATTATGAAGTTGAACTTATAAGACGCAAAGGAGTGAACTTTGTCTATAATTACCGCGCGGGGAAAGATGCATCAATCTCTGACATTAAAAAAGGTTACGATGCTGTTTTTATAAGTGCAGGTGCTCATGGCGGAAGAAAATTAGGTGTTGAAGGCGAAGACCTTAAAGGAGTAGATTCCGGTGTCGAGTTTTTAAGAGAGAACGGTACCTCCGGAAGTAAACCTCATGCCGGTGAAAACGTAGTTGTAATCGGCGGAGGAAACGTCGCTGTGGACGTCGCCCGTACAGCACTGAGACTGGGAGCTAAGAGTGTAGAGCTTGTATCCCTAGAGAAACATGGAGAGATGCCTGCCTATGAAGACGAAATTAAAGCCACATTAGATGAAGGAATAATAATAAGAAACGGATGGGGCCCGAACCGTATCATCGGAAGCGGATCAGTTTCAGCGATAGAACTTAAAGAATGTACACAGGTGTTCGATGAGAACAGAAAGTTTAAGCCTTTATATAACACAAAAAATCTGACCACGATAAAAGCAGACCAGGTTATAGTCGCAATCGGACAGATGGTGGAAGCTGATTTACTCACAAACAGCTGCATTGATACTGAATTCGGATGTCTGGTAGCGGATGATGTTACACTCCAGACTGCCGAGCATGGTGTTTTTGCCGGAGGGGATAACGTCACGGGACCGGCAAGTGTTATCGAGGCTGTAGCTTCCGGTAAACGTGCCGCGGAATCGATTGAACGTTTTGTTAATGGAAAAGATATGTTCACAAACCGTTTTGAATCATCAATAAAACCGGTACCTGAAG
>Ga0116171_10005931_pt1 | contig 10654 bp, 10 predicted proteins | sample AD_JPNHW2_MetaG_FD_89798 | JGI IMG/M metagenome (GOLD analysis project Ga0116171, IMG submission 89798) | Active sludge microbial communities of municipal wastewater-treating anaerobic digesters from Japan - AD_JPNHW2_MetaG | ecosystem: Engineered > Bioreactor > Anaerobic > Digestate | place...
CGATGGAAAGTTGATTTCCATGAAGAGACGGGCGGTATCCGCAGCCTTGAAATTCAGTAACAGGCTTTTTTCAGCCGAACCAGCTTTTCAAGCAATCCCCCGAGAAGGTCCAATCGGAGCATGTTAGCCCCGTCCGACAGGGCTTTTAACGGATCGGGATGGGTTTCCAGAAAGATGCCGTCGGCCCCTGCTGCTATGGCCGCACAGGCCAGCGTGTCGATCAGGTCGGGCCGCCCCCCGGTCACCCCCGATTCCTGGTTGGGCTGTTGCAGTGAATGGGTTACATCCACGATCACCGGAAGGCCGGTCTCCTTCATCTCAGGGATGTTCCGGAAATCGACCACAAGGTCATGATACCCGAAAGTGGTGCCACGCTCCGTCAGCATCACGTTCGGATTACCCGTTTGCAGAACCTTGTTGGCGGCATATTTCATGGAACCTGCCGATGCAAATTGCCCTTTTTTTATATTGACCACCTTCCCGGTTCTGCCGGCGGCTGTCAGGAGTTCCGTCTGGCGACAAAGGAAAGCCGGGATCTGGAGAACATCCGCGTAAACGGCAGCCACGGCTGCCTGTTCCGCTGTGTGGATATCGGTCAGCACGGGTATCCCAAGCTCGTTGCCGACCGCACCGATGATCTGCAAAGCGGCTTCGTGACCGATGCCGGTGAAGGAGTCGACACGGGAACGGTTTGCCTTTTCATAGGAAGCTTTGAAAATGAACGGGATACCCAGCTTCGTGGTGATTTCGGCGATTTGCCTGGCGATCTCGGCCGGCATTTTCTCGTTTTCCACCACACATGGACCGGCAATCAGGAAAAAAGTCCCAGGGTCGGCTGTTAATCTACGGTACCAATCGGTGTTCATGGTAATTCAGGTTTTCTATTGGGTGAAGGAGGAACTAGGGAGAAGGGTGACAGTGTAACAAAGTGACAAAGTAACAAAGAAAAACATCAGCACATCAGCACATCAGCACATTAGATCGTATGTTTGAAAAAGCATAGGTCTTCAAAAATTGAGGTAGTTTTATTAAGCCAAAAAATAACCTCAAAATCGAAAACCAATGCAGACACAAAGTAAGCAAATAGATTTTAGCGGACACAATTTTTTCTGTGGGATAGATGTACACAAAAAGAGCTGGACAGTGACTATCCAAACCGACGAACTCAAATTAAAGACCTTTTCCCAGGATCCTGATCCAAACCAGATTGCCAGGTACCTGAATAATAATTATCCGGGAGGTAATTTTATTGCGGGTTATGAGGCTGGATATTTCGGGTATGGGATACAACGGGCACTTGAGTCCCTGGGGATATCCTGTCAGGTTCTTCACCCGGCGGATATTCCGACCAGCGATAAGGACAGGGAGCAGAAACGTGATCCAAGAGACAGTCGGAAAATCGCAAATGCCCTCAAAAATCACGAAGTGGCTCCGATTTGGGTCCCACCCATAGACATTGAGCAAGATCGTCAATTATTGAGGACACGAGAAAAATTATCGAGAGATAAAACCAGGATTAAGAACCGGATTAAAGCATTTTTGCAGCTGCACGGGATTATATATCCGCAAGTGTTTAGTCAACCGGCCACTCATTGGTCCGGTAAATTCATTCAGTGGCTTGACCATATCGAATTATCGGAACCAACCGGGACAGAAGCTCTTCGGAGTCTGGTTCGCTGCTTACGGTTTCAGCGTGGGGAAATCCTTTTGGTCTCCAGAAAAATCAGGCAATTGGCTCAGAGTGAAAAGTACAAACGGCCATACTCTCTGCTGATCAAAAAATCCGGAATCGGAATGGTCATGGCCATGACCATCCTGACAGAAACAGGTGACATCAGTCGTTTTAAAACAGTCGACAACTTTCGTTCCTTCATGGGAATCGTTCCCAAAGCCCATGATTCTGGCGATAAGGAACGGCCGGGCAAGATCACAAAACGAGCTAACGCTTACCTGAGATCTCTTTTAGTAGAGGTTACATGGATGGCGATCCGGTACAACCCCTACTACCTCAATATCTATAAAGACTATAGGAAACGCATGAAGGAGAACAAAGCATTGGTAAGAACGGCTGTTAAATTGACAAACGAAATTTATTATTGCTTGAAGAACGAAGCGTAAAAAAAGAAAAGAAGTTAATCCTAATTTTACATGTTAGAGCCATTGAGAGAGACCGCTAATTGTGCCTGCAGTGCCCTTTGGGAAGTCTGCTTCTATTCATTAGATTGCGGCTCTCTCTCTTTTTTGTTAAACGCGATCGTGCAGCACCCTCAGTGGAAGACTGCTTATAGAAGATTACAGAAAATTAGGCTTAACTTGTTGAAATATTGATAACTGACCTTCGCTTGGGCAACACCCTCCAGTTATCAACATTCCAACAAGACATAAAAAAAGAAAATAAAACTTGACTTTCAACATAGAAGCACATTAGCACATTAGCATATCAGCACATCAGCACATCAGCACATCAATACCTGTACTTCTTCCCCCAAAGTGTCTTCAGCCTTGCCCGCAATTCGTTTTCCCTCGGATTGTTCTGAGGATCATAAAAGACCGATCCTTTGATCTTCTCGGGGAGAAACTCCTGCTCCGCAAAGTTGTTTTCAAAATCGTGGGCGTATTTATAATCTTTGCCGTACCCGATCTTCTCCATCAATTGGGTGGGCGCGTTACGCAGGTGCAACGGAACCGGCAGGTCACCTGCTTCGCGGAATGACCGGGCGGCTTTTCGCAAGGCCATGTATGAAGCATTGCTCTTTACCGAACAGGCAAGGTAAATGGCGGTTTGCGAGAGAATGAGGCCGCATTCCGGGTACCCGATCATCTCCACTGCCTGAAAACAGGCCGTAGCCAGGAGCAGGGCATTGGGATTTGCGTTCCCGATATCCTCGGAGGCAAGGATCAGCATCCTCCGGGCAATGAACCTGGGATCTTCACCCGCTTCGATCATCCGGGATAACCAGTACACAGACGCATTGGGATCGCTTCCCCGCATTGATTTGATAAAAGCCGAAATGATATCATAGTGCATCTCGCCTGTTTTATCATACAGCGCCAGGTTTTGCTGGATGATACGCAGCGTGGTCTCGTTGGTTATCGTCACAGGTTTCCCCGGCTGTATCACCGATGTGGCGACCAGTTCGAGGGCATTGAGCAGTTTCCGGGCATCGCCTCCCGAGATTCGGAGAAGCGCTTCCGTCTCTTCCAGAATCACCGCCGTTGACAGGCTCTGTTCGAGTTTTTTCCTGCCCATCTCAGCCAACTGCAGCAGGTGGTTTTCCCCGAGCGGCTTCAGAATGTAAATCTGGCAACGCGACAACAGGGGTGAGATGACTTCGAAAGACGGATTTTCCGTGGTGGCCCCGATAAATGTAACTACACCCTTTTCCACCGCCCCAAGCAATGCATCCTGCTGCGATTTGCTGAACCGGTGGATCTCGTCAATGAACAGGAACGGGCTGTCGCCGGCTTCCGTGGCCCGGGCAATAACCTCCCTGACCTCTTTGACGCCGGAACTGACAGCGCTCAGTGTATAGAAGGTGCGGTTAAGCTGTTGCGATATGATGAACGCAAGCGTAGTCTTCCCCACACCCGGAGGTCCCCAGAGGATCATCGAGGGGACTTTGCCTGAAGCAATGGCGCGGTGAAGGATCGCGCCGTCGGCAATCAGGTGCTCCTGACCAAGGTACTCCTCCAGGGTCGCAGGACGAAGCTGTTCTGCCAGTGGTATAAGCATGGGACAAAGATAGCATTTACGGTCCAATCGTAGTTATCATTCCTGTGGTGAAAAGAGTTCAGCCGGTTGATTCAATGTCGTTGGCCAGGGGGCAATCTTCCTTGTGAATAACTTCCGGTTTCTTAATAAATGTTAAAATTATTCTTACTGATAATCAATAGTATACGAAATTTGTTAAAAAATGTTAAAAAAAAGTGGTCAAAATATTTGGTAGGTACTTAAGTGTTGCTGTATCTTTGCATCATCATTCTAAAAAATCAATAGACAATGAAAAAACTTGCAACAGTATTAGTTATCGGAGCAGTAGCTTTCATGTATTCCTGCGGCCCCAGCGCTAAGGAACTCGAAGAAAAAAGGATCGCCGATTCGATCCGCGTTGCTGATTCGTTAGCCATGGTTCAGGCTGAACAGCAGAGGATTGCCGATTCGATCGCGAAGGTGCAGCATGACAAGATGATTGCTGATTCGATTGCCCACGCTGATTCCGTGAAGAAATTCCCGAAATTATTCAAAGGCAAGAAATAAGACAGCTTCGATCCTAAACAAAAAAGCCCCTTTTCCAAGGGGCTTTTTTGTTTTCCCACCGTCGGGAACCGGCTTAGAGGTTTTTAATTTCAGCCACCAGTTTCTGTAAGGTGGCTTTTGCATCGCCGAACAGCATTCTCGATTTCGGCATAAAGAACAGGTTATTCTCAATGGCGGCATAGCCCTTGGCCATACTTCGTTTCATGATGATGGTACTCTTTGCTTCCCAAACTTTGATGACCGGCATACCGTAAATAGGGCTGGAGGGATCCTCTTCTGCAGCCGGGTTAACCACATCATTGGCTCCTACCACGATTACCACATCAGTATTGGTCATTTCGTTGTTGGCATCTTCCATCTCCTGCAGTTTTTCGTAAGCAACATCCGCTTCGGCAAGGAGAACATTCATGTGTCCGGGCATGCGTCCCGCGACCGGGTGTATGCCGTACTTCAACTCCACACCCTTGGAGGCAAGCAGGTTCTCCAGTTCATGGCAAAGATGCTGAGCCTGGGCTACCGCGAGTCCGTAGCCTGGCACAACCAGTACTTTCTGGGAGTAGCTTAGCAATACTGCCGCATCGCTCAGCGAGATCTCCTTCACGGTTTTTTCGCCTTCCTGTGCCGACCCACCGGCACTTCCTCCGAAAGCTCCGACGATCACGTTGAGCAACGAACGGTTCATGGCCTTGCACATGAGAATGGTAAGAATTGTACCGGACGAACCAACCAGGATTCCGCCGGTGAGCATCGCCTGGTTGTTGTATAAAAAGCCACCCATGGCGGCAGCTACTCCGGTAAAAGAGTTCAGAAGAGAGATGACCACCGGCATATCGGCTCCGCCAATCGGCATTACGAAGGTCACCCCGTAGATGAGTGCCAGCCCGGCCAACAGGTAGATCATCCAGTTCTCACCGGCAACCGGCGCTTTGAACATTACGAACACCACAAATGCCAGAAGCACAACAAGAAACGTCAGGTTTACGTATCGCAGGAGCGGGTTCCGGATGTCGCCGATCCGTTCATCCAGTTTTCCAAAAGCGATCATACTGCCCGCGAAAGAAACTCCGCCGATCATCAGCCCGAGAAGGATCGCCAGCGCTTCCCCGTTCAGCATGGTGGTCGCGCCTGCCCCGGCCAGATGTTCCTGCATCCGTGGAAATTCCATCATCGATATCAGCGCGGCACAGGCTCCTCCCATCCCGTTGAACAGCGATACCATCTGTGGCATCGCGGTCATCTTTACTTTCTTTGCAGCCAGCCAGCCTGTGACTGTACCGATTACCAGCGCGGCCACGATCCACCCGATATTATGGATTCCATGGTAGCTGCCGTCATCCATTTTTATTTTGTGGAAGAGGATGGTGAAAAGGATAGCCAGTCCCATACCTGCAGCGGCCCACAGGTTGCCGTTTCTCGCCGTATCGGGATGGCTCAGCTTTTTCAGGCCGAGAATAAAAAGAACCGAAGCGAGAATATACGATATCTCAAGAATTGAGATGTATGGAGAAAATTCGAAGGTCTTGGTCAATGTCTGTATCGTTTTCATAGCTCCGCATTATTGCTGTTTCTTCTTTTTCTTGAACATCTCCAGCATCCGGTCGGTTACAACGAAACCGCCCACCACGTTGAGGGTGCCCAGCACAACGGCGATAAAGCCCAGGATCATGGCCACCGGGTTGTCGGCGTGACCCATCACAATGATCGCCCCAATGATCACTACCCCGTGGATGGCGTTGGCACCGGACATCAGGGGAGTGTGGAGCACCGAAGGAACATGGGAAATTACCTCAATGCCCAGGAAAATGGAAAGGATGATGATGAAAATCGCCTCCTTATATTCCAGGATGTATCTCAGGATTTCATTCATACGTCATAATTATTTGTTTATGAAGGATTTCACTCGTTCGTGAATGATTTCTTTACCGTGGGTGACACAGGTGCCTTTGACGATATCGTCGTCCCAGTTCAGGTTGAATTCACCCTTGGGGCTGATCATCAGTTTCAGGAAATTGATCACGTTCTTGCCAAACATCTTGCTGGCGTCGGTCGGCATCTCAACCGGGAACGAAGAATGTCCGATGATCCTGACGCCATTGATGATCACCGTTTCGGCATTTCGGGTAAGTTCGCAGTTGCCCCCTGTGGAGGCTGCGAGGTCGATGATCACGGATCCCGGTCGCATGGCCCCTACCGTTTCCTTCTTAAGCAACAGGGGAGCCTGCTTTCCAGGGATCTGCGCGGTGCAGATCACCACATCCGAACGCACAGCATGGTCGTGGATCGCTGCCGCCTGGCGAGCTTTGAACTCGTCGGTTTGTTCGATGGCATACCCGCCGGCGGACTTGTCGTCGACAGCGCCTTCCACCTCCACGAATTTGCCGCCCAGCCCGATAACCTCCTCTTTAACAGCTGCTCTGACATCAAACACCTCTACCACGGCTCCGAGTTTGCGGGAGGTGGCCAGGGCCTGCAGACCGGCCACGCCGGCACCCAGGATCAAAACCTTGGCAGGGGTGATGGTCCCGGCAGCGGTCATGAACATCGGGAAAAATTTGGGGGGGGAATTGGCCGCTGTAAGAACAGCTTTGTAGCCGGCAACAGTGGCCATCGACGAAAGGATGTCCATAGACTGGGCCCGGCTGGTGCGGGGAATGACATCGAGGCTAAAGGATGTAATACCGCGTACGGCAAGGTCGCCGACGAGCCCGGTGTTGAAATAGGGGTTCAGAACGGCCAATAATATGGTATGTTCCTTAAGGGTCGCCACCTCTTCGGCGGAGGGAGGATTGATCCGGATGATCATGCCGGCCTGGTCGATGATATCCGGTTTTGCAGCAACCGAGGCTCCGGCGGCCTCGTATTCGGCATCAGAAGCATACGCCTTTGCGCCGGCATCCTTTTCAACAAGGACCTTCACCGACATTTTTGTCAGCGTAGCCACCGCCTCAGGCAGCAGGGCAACGCGGCATTCGGGGGCATCTTCTTTCAGAATTCCTATGGTCATAAAGGATAGGTTTTCGATTTGACAATCAGTTAACAATCAGAAAAGAAATTTCACGCGGTAGGTTCACCGCTTACAATCAGAAATTCCGTGATCACCGAATAGACGCAGATCTTAGCCGATAAATTCAGCAGTCTGGTGGCTTCCGTCGCAGAAGGGCTTCTTTTTACTTGCACCGCAGCGGCAAAGGGCCGCCACTTCATTCTGGATCTGGATCTTTTTCTTCTTTGAGTCACGCAGGATGAAGTTGCCCGTCACAAGAGCAGGCCCGTTCTTCAGGATATGGATCCTGGCGAACTTGGGTTTCATCTTGGCCTTGATCCGGGGTTTGGAGGTGACGAATTTCGCGCTTTTCAAATAGGTTAAGGCACGCGATGGACACCGGTCGATCACTTTCATGATCTCCTTGCTGTTGGAAGCATGCACATTGACCCAGGGTTTTTTCTTGCTGTTGAAAACTTCCGGGAGACCGATAAGGCAGTTGGCGCTGTGAATGCAAAGGTCCGCTTTCCAGTACACAGTGATCTCTCCGTTCGAAAACTCTTTGACTGCTTCTTTGTTGATTTTGAATTCAGTAAGTTCTGCTTTCGTAACTTTGTTTGACATAATGATCCGGGGTTTATATTTTTCCGTAAAATTACCAAAAATTGTTCAGTTTTGTTTTCAATTAAGCCAAAAAAACACGTAACGATATGATCCGGACCCTGGCTGAAATCAGAAAGGAATACAAACTTGCAGCATTGGAGGAGTCTGTGGCCCCGCAAAATCCGATGATACTTTTTTCGCACTGGCTGGAGGATGCGTTCAGCGCCGGGGCCGAGGAACCCACGGCCATGGTGCTGGCCACTGCCGAACCCGAAGGAATCGTTTCCGCACGGGTGGTGCTGCTGAAGGCGGCCGACGATAAAGAGTTCAGGTTCTTTACCAACTATGACAGCAGGAAGGGGCGTCAGATCGGAACCAATCCCCATGTGGCGCTGACCTTCTTTTGGAGTGTTCTCGAGCGTCAGGTCAGGGTGGAAGGCAAGGTCAGAAAAACATCCCGGAAGGAGTCAGTGGATTATTTTCTCACCCGTCCCGAGGAAAGCCGCATCGGGGCTTGTATCTCACCGCAAAGCCAGGTGATCCGCGACCGCAAGTATCTCGACGACTTGCACCAGGGATTTCAGGTAGCGCCCGGTGGGCCTGAATGCCCTTCCAACTGGGGCGGCTATATCGTTAAACCCTTTCGGATTGAATTTTGGCAGGGAAGGCCTCATCGCCTGCATGACCGGCTTCAGTACCGCTGGTCGGGGAGGCGATGGATGCTGGAACGACTTGCTCCGTAAACAGGTTTCAGGTAATAGATAGAAGGAACTTCGACCGGATGTATACCGAATCTTAACGGGTTTACGAAGCAAAGTTGTTTTAGATTCTGTGATACTGATCAGCCGAAGCATAAAACAAAGCAGAGACGCGAAATGGGTCACGCCTCTGCCAATCCTGATAATCAGTGGGATAAATTAATGTAGAGAGAAGGGTCTCCCCAGGGTTCACAGAAGCTTGAATGTGATCGACACCTTATAGTGTTCGTACGAAGGGAGGTCGAGATCCTTGCAACAAACCTGGGAGAGTTGATCTTTTACCAGTTTGTCGACCGAGGGATTGTCGGCAATGGTCTTTTCAATGATGATCTTTCCATCCTCGTCGACACCGAAAAATACCGTGACCGTTCCTTCACAGCAGTTTTTGACGGCTTGTTCCGGGTAGGTTATCTGTTCCCTGATCATTTTCTGCAGGCTTGCGGTGGCGGATTTATAAGGAACTGCTGCTTGGGAGGAAAAAGTGGCGAAAAGGACGACGATGAACAGAATGGCAAAGCAACGGAAAAAATTGACGGTTTTCATGGCAAATGGTTTTTGGGGTTTGTATGGAAATTGTGTATGGCTATCGGACGCAGAAAATGGACGGACGTTACAATAATTTTCTGATTTAACATATGTTTAACACATGCTTTCAATTTCAAAGGTACAAGTGTTAACTTGTTGAACACAAATTATATCTGTGATGTCCGGGAAAATCGGGGTTATCTTCAGATTCTTCTCGGTAACGGCATTCCGGGGGGGGAGAACCGTGTAAAAAAATCGGTAAACCGGATCATTCGTACGGTGAAACCGGGCAGAGCCTGCAGACGGTTTTATTTTCTGAATTCTTTGAATACCTTTGCGTTCGTCAATTCACGAGAAACACACCAATGAAAAATCTCTTCCTGCTCCCGTTCGCCCTGTGCCTTCTGCTTTTCACAGGATGTAAAACCTCTGTTAAGAGGGAGAATCCGTTTTTTTCGGAATACCAAACCCCCTTCCAGGTACCTCCCTTTGACAAGATTGATACGACCGACTACATGCCGGCATTTACCGAAGGCATCCGGCGGCATAATGCCGAAATCGATTCAATGGTCAACAATCCGGCACCTCCCGACTTTACCAACACCATTCTGGCATTTGACAAGTCGGGAAGGCTCCTGACGAAGGTGAGCAAAGTCTTTTATAATCTGAATGAGGCTGAAACAAACAAACAAATGCAGGCGATCGCCAGGCAACTGAGTCCCATCATGTCGAAGCATTCGGATGATATTTCGCTCAATGAAAAACTCTTTGCCAGGATCAAGGCTGTTTATGATAATCGCCTTGCCATGGGACTTGACAGTCAGCAATTGCGGTTGGTGACCAAGTATTACCGTGATTTTGAACGCCAGGGTGCTAACCTTTCACCGGCCAATAAGGACCGTCTGCGCAAGATCAATGAGGAACTATCCATGCTCTCGCTCACCTTCGGCGAGAACCTTCTGTCGGAGACGAACGAAAATTTCAAGCTGGTTATCGACAATAAGAAAGACCTGGATGGCTTGCCGCAACCGGTCATTGACGGGGCCGCAGAGACAGCAAAGGAAAAAGGCATGGCGGGAAAATGGGTCTTTACTCTTGCAAAGCCAAGTTTGATCCCCTTCCTGCAATATGCGAAGAATCGGGATCTTCGCGAAAAGATATACCGCGGGTATTTTATGCGGGGTAATAACGGGAATAAGAATGACAACAAATCCACCGTCGCCAGGATCGCCCGTCTCAGGGTTGAAAAAGCGAAGCTGCTTGGTTTTGACAGTTTTGCAGCCTATGTCGTGGATGAAAACATGGCGAAGACTCCCGAAAAGGTGGATTCGTTTCTGGGTCAGCTGTGGACTGCTTCCTTGCCGGTAGCTAAGCGTGAACTTGCTGAAATGCAGAAGATTATCGATAGGGAAGGAGGAAAGTTCAAGCTTCAATCGTGGGATTGGTGGTACTATGCCGAGATCATCCGGAAGGAAAAATACAATCTTGATGAGAATGAGATGAAACCCTATTTCTGCCTTTCAGGAG
>Ga0116171_10005939_pt1 | contig 10648 bp, 3 predicted proteins | sample AD_JPNHW2_MetaG_FD_89798 | JGI IMG/M metagenome (GOLD analysis project Ga0116171, IMG submission 89798) | Active sludge microbial communities of municipal wastewater-treating anaerobic digesters from Japan - AD_JPNHW2_MetaG | ecosystem: Engineered > Bioreactor > Anaerobic > Digestate | place...
GCCACCGAAGAGCTCAATGTCACCCCAAAATCTGTGTTGCTGGCGCCTATCCAGTTTTCGATGCCGCGCGGGTGCATGTCCTTGCATATTGTTTGATAACGCTCACCGGCTGCACCCTTGATTTCATCCTTGCCAACCTCTACCACGCCAAACGGAACTTCGTAGGCCACTTGCCCGTTGGTCATATTCAACGGCACAGCCATGCGGAATTCGCGGTACAGAATTCCTTCCCAATTGAGTACAGATGGCTCAAAATCGATGCGTTTTATCTGGTGATAAACTTTGATGTGCTGCTCGATATCGGCGTAGCGAATGTGCTGGCGGTATTTGTAAAGCGTGAATACCGGCCCGTCTTCCTCCACTTCCCATTGGGTCGGATATTTTCCGGTTTGGTCGAACCCTTCCATGTCGGGTTTCTGAATATCGGTAAACTCACCGGCACCATTTCCAAACGAACGCATGGTAAACACTTCTCCTGCCTTAAACTTGGTCGAATCAATCAGTTCCCGATTCAATGTTTTGTCGAAAATCGATGACAGACCGCCATTCCCGAACTTCAGTTTGTAGAATTGATTTTCTATCGACTTTGGAGCTGCGGATTTGTTTTCAGGAGCCTTTTGGCCGGATGTTTTCAGATAATAGGTTGCGTACCCGATGGAAGGAACCTGTTCAGCAATGAAGCAAAGAACGCCCTTTTTTATTGATCCATTGGCATAATATTCGACCTGACTTAACTGGACGTTAAGCTTTTTGCCCGCCGCATCGCTAAGTTCAACGCTCATGGCTTCATTTAAATTGAAATTAATCTCAATTGATACCGGATCGTTTCGCCGGGTATTCATGCTGTTGAAAACCACCAGCGGACGGCCCTTTGCGGGTTGGGTGTTGATTTGCGTTGCCAGTTGTCCGAGGTTTTCTGCAATGATTCGTTGAGCCTCGGCTTTTGAAAATTCATATTTCTGAAGGAAAAGGGCATCGGTTATATCGCCATGTTTGCCGCCCCAGCCGTGGTCTGGATATATTTTGGCCGCCCATGCTTTTTCAAGCCGGGTTTCAGGATAATTTTTGAATGACCCATCAATCAGTGCGTTGATGGTTGCCAGTTTTTCGGCTACCGGTAGCAGAATGTCGGCTTCGCGGCTGGCTTTGATGGCCTGCTGATGCGACGGACCATGAATGTACAACCAAACGTCGGGCCGTTCGCCCTGGATGGTAGGTAATTGCGGCTTTTGAGCAATCAGTGCATCAAAAAATTCCGGGGCTGTAGTTACTTTAATGGGCGGAAGTTTTACCGCTACCGGTTTGCCGTTTTCATCCTGAAGTTCACGGATGCCGTTCCATCCGCTGATCAACTGGCTGTAATCTTTGGCCGGACTCATATCATTGTCAGAAAGAACAGGGATTACGGGCATTGCCGTTTGCGATGTGTAGAATTTAGCCCAATCCAACGAGCTGGCGGCCAGGTATTGCGTTGCCTCGTTGAACCTTTTTTGAAGCGGCCCAAAGGCGTCGCCGTAATGGCCAGGTGAAAAAACAGTTACATATGATCCGTCGGGGCTTTGCCAGTTGAAGAGACCGCGTTCCTGCCGGCTGATTGATAAATATTTGGTGCCAGCTTTTCGCATAATCTGGGCCATTTGCAGCGTGCGCCCCGGAACATCTTCGTTCCAATAAACGGTGGCATTGTAGCCAAATTCTTTCTGAAGCCATTTGGCCCCGAGATAAAATTGGCGTACCAGCGATTCGCCCGAGTACATTTCTTCGTAGGGTTGGATGTAGGTCGATCCGCATGATAATCGTCCGTCATTCAGCATTTCCTTCACCAATTGCTTTTTATCCGGATGGCGGGCGATGTATTCGCGGAGCATTAGCGCATCTTCAATGTCGAAACGATAGTTTTTGTCGTTGGCACCCATTTTCAGCAAGGGTGTAATCAGCATGGTATCGCGCTCAATCACACATTTCTCGGGCGAGTCCATCCAGGCAATATCCTGATGGCTCGAATTCATGAGGTAAATTTGCCCTTTGCTTAAACTGGAATTTGACAAGGCAAACAGGCCGGAGGCTGTTTTCGGTTCGTAATGACGTGTCGAATTCAGTTGTATTTTTCCGTTCTGATCCGAGCTTTCCATAAACAGCACCGATTTGTTTTGCAGTCGGGTGGTTTTATTTTCAGCGCCCAGTTGTTCTACCGCAAACACCTCTCCTTTAAGGTCCTTCATGATAAATGGATGGTTCAGCGCCGAAAGCGGAAGGGTGAATGTTCCAGCTGCATGGTCGCCGACTGGCTGTAACTTCAGGCTTTTCGTTTTTCCTGAACTGGTGTAAGTGATGTCGGTTGTGGTGAGTGTTTGTGATGCTGTGAGCTTGCATTGGAGCTCGCGACCGTTTTTTTCGATGTAAAGGCTGGCCCAAAGTTCATACAGGGCTGATTTTTGCAGATAATCCAGCGCATCGGTCGCCTGGTACACAATAATCCAGGTGTTGTCGTTACTTGCTCGACCAACTATTTTTATTGTCTGTTCCTTGCCTTTTACCAGCCAATTTTGGGGTACAACCAGCGACATGTATCCGTGGGCATCGCCATTCTGGTCGGTTTCAACCGTTGTGAACGAAAGGCGACCGCCATCTGCGGTGCTCAGTTGCCAGTCCTTTTGTTCCGAAGAGGTGATTTCAAAACGTTTTTGTCCGTTGAAATATACATCAAAAGTTAAGGGCTGTTTGGTCAGGTCAAGGGCGGCAATCCACAGGAACCCCGCTTCGGGTTGACTGAATCCGGATGGAACAGCCTGAGTTTTCCACTCAATGGCCATTTGTCCATCGGTACAGCGGGTCAGGAGCGACTTTTTAATATCGGAACGGAAACTATGGTACGAAAATTCGTTAGCCCCAGCATTCTGCTGAAAGCCTTCGAACCAGTTTTTTGACTCTGTAACCAGCTTTTCAATGGCTTTGTTCTTCGAGTCATGTGCTTTTACCTGGAGGGCAACCACCATCAGGAAAAAGAAAATTCCGGATAATCTGTACTTACTCATTGTTTTCGGTTTAGGTATTTAACGGTTCCAACAGGTAGTGAACCCTTTAACTAATTGGTTACAATGTTACTTCAAAAATGCCTTCACTACCATCACTTCGCCGTCAGATTCGTTGACGATGCGATAGCTCCCGGCAGCAGCAGGAATAACAAAAGTTTCGGCATAGGCGAATTGCTGCGAAAGTCCGTTGGCCGTTTCAATCCGAATACTCGTTCCTTCAACCAGCGAAAGTACATGACATTTGCCTTCGGTTTGCACGTCGATTTCCGTTTTAAAATGAAAGCGATGAACATCATACGAATGCTTTTCGTGGGTGGGCAGGTGGTACAGTTTCCAATCGCTGCCTTCATCAAGCAGGTAAGGATGCGAGATCAACTTGTCTTTCACATACTGTCCCTTGCGGTCGAAACAGAGGTTGGCCATTCCACGGCCGATTTTGATTGGGCGCGGTTTCCCGTCGAGATCGAGCCGCATCCAGTCGTACATTTTAAAGGTGAAGATGTATGGGGTCGAACTTATTTCGAGCACCAGATTGTTAATTCCTGCACCGTGAATGGTTCCGGGCGGGATCAAAAACAGATCGTGTTTTTGCGATGGGTGAATCTGAACGTGTTTGGTAATGTCAATGGCCTGCTTTTTTTCAAAACTTTCCAGAAGGTCATTCTCAAATGCTTCAGGATTAATATTCTCCTGAAAGCCCAGATAGCAAGTAGCGTCGTCGCCGGCATCGAGAATGTAATAGGTTTCCTCCTGGGTAAAATCTTCGCCAAAATGTTCTTTCATGTATTCGGGACGCGGATGGCACTGCACCGAAAGGTTTCCGCCGCTAAACGTATCCAGAAAATCGAACCGGATTGGAAATTCCACTCCGAATTGCCGGGCATGTTCGCCCAAAACGGCTTCCGATTCCTGAAACATCAGGCAGTCGAACGAAAATTCAAGTAACCGGCCGGAGCTCTCCACAATCAAACCGTTTTCGGGCACAATCAACTCGAACGACCAGGCATAATTGATGACGTCTTTGTTCAGTCCGTCGATTTTTTCCTTGATCCATTGCCCACCCCATGCACCCGGCTCAAACCACGGACGAACGCGGAACACGTTCCGGCTCATTGTTTTTAACGATTGTCTTAAATCATCGCCTTTCATCCAGGTGGGCTGGTCGGGCCGCTGTCCGTCGATAATCAGATCAATTTCAGGTAAAAGTTGTTGCTTGTGGCGGTTCAGTACCACCCAATCGACAAAATAGAATCGCTTGTACATCGCCTTTCCGTCATAGGGCTCGGCTGTCCCGAGGTTGCAAATTGATTTCGCCCGCGCCCTGAACTGTAATTCGTTTTTGGGCAAGTCGATGTAAATGAGTTTGGCATTCCATCCAGCCAAAGGAGCGCCGCAACCATAAACAATTTGTATATCTTCTGCCTTTTGCCTTTTGCCTTCTGCCTTAATTACCTGAAGTTTTTCTGCATCAAAGAAATCGATTAGTTGAAGCGTGGTGCGGGTGCCAAAAATCGGATCATCACCTCCCAGAAATGGCTCAATCAGCTGGTCTATTTCAGCTTCAGATTTCAGGGCTTCACCCATGTCTATCCAGTTTGCCGATTTTCCAAGTTTATCCAGTTCTGCATTTAACTTTTTCCTAAAATCATCGAAAAACACGCCGATATAGCCGTCGATAATAAGTTGCTTCTCATCAGCAATGGTACAGGCCAGCGAAGCAAACCCATCATCTATTTTCTCGTCTTCAATTCTCAGTGTCGGGTAAAGATCATATTTTCCCTTTCCCGGAATCTGTTTGTTTACCGGCATCAGAAACTGATCGGTATTTCTCCAATTTGGTTTGTTCATTGTTTCAAATTCTTACTGTTTGCCCCAGTTTCTATTCGGCACATCACTCAATTCCAACTCTAGTTTTCCGCCTTTGGTCAGGTCGGAATGGTAAAACCAGAATTTATCTAAGCTCTTGTTATTCAGTTTGGCCGATTTTATATAAAAAGCTCCTATTTTGTTTTTGGTTGATGTGATGGTGAATGTTTCGCCTTTGTAATAGTCTTTGTTCAGGTGAATGGTAATGGAATTGAATACTGGTGCGGTAATCTGCCAGGTTGGTTTTTGGGCTGCTCCGCCCTGAAAATCGAAAAGCCCCATTGCCATCAATGCCCCAAACGAACCCATCATTCCCTGATCTTCGTCGCCATGATAACCATCTTTTGGCGTTGTAACTGTGAAAAGCGTTTCTTTAACTTTTCGCACCCAATACTGGCACAAATCGGGTCTTCCGGCGTAATTTAATACCCAAAGCATCCCGAGTGCAGGTTCATTTTCGAAATCGGTCCAGGCGCTTCCATGTTCGCCGTGCGGTACAATAAAATTCTTCTCCTGGCCTTTGTGCATTTGTGCTTCCAACCGCGAAACGTATTTTTCATTTCCGCCGAAAAGCTGGATTAAGCCATACGGATCTTGTGGCACGTAATGCGAATAAATCATGCTGTTCGACTCGCAAAAACCCAGTGTGTTGAAGTCTTTTTCCTTACCCACAGGTACAAAATCTTTAATCCAACTTCCATCGATGTTTCGCGGGTGCATGTATCCGGTTGCGGGGTTCCACAAGTTTTTATAATTCTGTGCACGTTTGGCAAAAAGCTTGGCATCGTCGGTTTTGCCCAGCGATTTGGCCAATTCCGAAAGGCACCAATCCTGATAGGCATATTCCAACGTCATCGAAGCGCCATCTTTGTGCATCCCTTCCCCCTCAATTCCTTCAGGAACATAGCCGCGTTCAACGTAATATTTTATCCCGCCTCCCTGCGGATTCTTCATGTTGTGTTCGTAGCCCGCATGATCGCGAATCCCGCCCGGGAAAGCATTTTTGCGCAATCCTTTCCAAGCCAGTTCTGCATCCCAATTGCGAATTCCATACTGATAAGCCGAGCCCATAAAAGCTGCTGAAGGGTCGCCAATCATCACAAAGGTGTAATTTCCTCCTGAAGGACCACGCGGAATGAGCCCGCCATAGCGGTACATATCGAGCATGGTGTTGCAAAAACCGTTTACAATTTCAGGATAAGCCAGTCCCCACAGCAGGGAAACCGTCCAGTGGGCTCCCCAAAAACCATCGAAATTGTAATGCGGATAAGGCTTTCCGTGAATGTCTTTCCCGGTATAATGAATTTGGGTAGTTGCTCCGGTATTATCGGGATAAGCGCCATCGCAATCGCTAATCACCCGGCGTCCCTGAAGTGAATGCCATAAATCGGTATAAAAGCGTTGTTTCAAGGCCTGATTTTCGTCGCTCACTTCGATCCGACCGAGGTACGAATTCCATTCCTGACGCGACTCGCTGACCACCCGGTCGAAATCCCAGTGCGGCAATTCCTGTTCCAAATTTTTGTGCGCCGCAGCGATAGTGGTGTACGAAAGGGCAACCTTCATCAGGATTGGCTTTGTTGTTTTAGCAAACTCAACCCAGGCACCGGTATTTTTTCCTGAAATACTATCGGTTCCGCCGTTTATTATTTGGTTTTCTCGCCATTTCCCTAATTTGGTAATTGGTTCCGAAAATTGGGCCACGAAATACACGGTGAACGGTTTCGGGCGGCGCATGGTTGCTGACATGGTTACTGATCCTTCCAGTTCGGTAGCGCTTGTTTTCCGAAGTGAAGCGGTTTGTATTTTATCCATCAAAACTCCGCATAGGTCGAAGTTAATTCCGGGCACCGAATCTTCGGGAAAGGTATAACGATGCATTCCGACACGCATGGTTGAGGTTAGTTCTGCTTTTACCCGGTAGGTTTTCAGGTTTACGCTGTAATAACCGGCTTTGGCAATTTCCTCGTCGTGACTAAATTCCGACTGGCAGGCTGCCTGGCCTAAATAGCCTTTGGGCGCGCCGGTAAAAGGCATAACGCCAATGCCATACAATTGCCAGCAATGGATGTGACTGAAACATTGAATTTTATTATCGCCATAAAGGTAGCCACCATTCCAGTCGGCGCCGGTGCGGGTGTCGGGACTTAAATTGACCATGCCGAACGGGCGTGTTGCCGCATTGAAAAAGAACCATCGGCTGGCTTCTGTTCCGGCTAAAGGGCAGACATAGTCTACCAGTTCGGTTTGTTTTTGTGCTGAAACAGAAAGTGATAATGCTAAAAGTACGATGACGAGATAGCGCATGACGAAATTTATTGGTTGTGAATTAGACTGTTCTATTTCTGTTGGGCATTCCATTCTTCGAACATCCGGATTGCGGTAAACAATACACCTGCTTCACCTCTGAATGTGCTCGAACCACGTGGTTTATTGTCAACCGAATACCATTCAAAGAATCCGTTGTTGTCTTTCACGCGTTTTACCATCGGTTGAACCTGTTCGTATGCTTCCTGAACAAACCCGTTTTTGATGAGCTGCTGAATCATCCGGCCACCAAACCAGGTCCAGTCGCCACCGTTTTGGTAGCTGTATTCCGGGTTCATGATTTTATTTTTGAAAAGCCCGTTCGGGTATGGCGGGTAAAGAGTCATCCCGATGGAAGCTGCACCAGCTTGTTTTACGCGTTTAACCATTTCATCCAACGAGGCTTTGATTTCATCCTTACTCAGTAATCCGGCTTCAATGGCAATGGCAGTTCCGCCAAAATAGTAAATGTTTTTTTCGTCGAAATCAGCCGGAAATGGCGAACCTTTCTCCAGGTAAATGTGTGGAATGAACTTCTTCTTCTCGTTATCCCATAGGTATTTGCGACAATTTTGAGCAATGTTTTCTTTGATGGGGATCCATTTGGCCTGCGTTGCCGGGAGCATTTCTGTTAGGTTGTTCAGTGCAATGACGAACATGGCATTGTCGTAAATGTCGATAGCCGGATGAGTGTTGGCATCCAGATCGACTCCCCAGCCGTGTTCGGGCTGAACATCGCCCCAATCGGCTGTTGTTGCGCCAATGATAAGTCCGTATTTTTCATTGAAGCGGTTTTTCATCAGGAAGTCCATAGCCCACTCCAAACGTTCGGCCACGGTTTTGTCACCCACTTTTTCGTTCAGAATAGTCGTGTCGCCGGTTAGCTTAATGTATTTGTAAACAGCCTGAATCAGCGAACTTTCCTGATCGGTTTCCACTGAATTTTTGTGGGCAGCATAACGTGGCTCCAGTTTCGAATAAGCGAAATCATAAGCCTCTTTACCCACTTTATCAATCGGGGTGAAACCGTCAATAATATTACCATCGTCGCCTTGCATCCGGCAAAAAACCAACAGGTTTTCCTTCAGTTCTTCTTTCGGAAAAACATTTGAGGCCAGTTCAATAAACGTGTTGTAATCGCGAATCCACACCTCGCGGTAGCCAGAGCCGGCATTAAACCCGCTTTTCATGGTTTCGAGCGCCATGGATTTAACCAAAGGGAAATATTCGTTTTTCGAAATAGCATCAGCAAGTTGCTTATTGTTGCCGTCCTTCTTTGGTGGAGTAGTGCAGGCAAACGCAATAATCAGCAGCAGAATAAATGGTAGCTTCTTCATTTTCTTATTTTTTTATTGTTTCAGGATTACTTTTTGTTTTGATAATGAAACGGTTGACCACTTCGCTGTCATCCGAAAACTTACAATCGAATTTTAGCGTGTGTTTGCCGCTTTTCAGGCTCGGAATGTTTTGCTGAAGCGGAAGCTCGCTTTTGAAACTTCCTTTGCTGTTGTATAGTTTGAGTGTTTTCCCGTTGCAAACCACCGACGTTCCGGCCTCAAAAGTTCCAGGTATTTGCAGCTTGAAATAGCCATCGAGTTCCAGTTCGGGATCGGTAATGGTTCCTTCTTCCCCGATAAGGGTGAGGTTGAATGCCAGCGGTTGTTCGGCATCCGAATTTTCAAAAGTCCATTCCGAATAGGTAGGTTGCCCCGGCTGAAGCAACTGTTTGGCATGCTCGAACTTGTATTTTTTAAACGGAAATAATTTCCAGCCTTCGGCATCTTTTTCGAGGTGAAAATCGTTTGCAGGGTTTTTAAGACGGGCGAGTTGGTCGGACGAAAAAATATTTTGCCGCGAAGCTTCCTGCCACAACTTGATCAAAGCCAGTAATTGTGCCGTGTTGGGGTTCTTTTTCAGACTATTGTAGCGGGCAACCAATGCAAATCCGGCACGATAACCAGCGGCGCGGGCCATCATCCATTCGATGTCTTCGTTTCCGGTGGTAGCCGAAAGCAGGAACCATCCCAACATGTTGGGCATATAATTTCGCTCCAGAAGTGGTTGATTTTCGAGCCGGTAGTCGCCCTGCGATTCGCGGAAACCGCCGTACCACGGTTCGCCCCAGTTCCAGTAGTGACAGATGTGCCAGTAATAATGACTCGACCTGCTCGTTCCGTTAACCAGCGTGTGGTCGGTTTCGCGAAAAACCTTGTCGGCAAACGCTTGTACCGCATATTCGCCTTCGCCCGACGCCATACAGCCCTCGTGCCCGTCGAAATCCATTTGGGATACACCGGTTTCGTTAAAAAAGCGGGCCAGATTCCCGGCAATTTCCTGTTGAAGTTCGAAATTCGGGAACAGCGTATTGTACGGATAATCGAGCAGCATTCCGGCATGTTCACCTTTGGTGTGTGCCGATGCTTTGGTCCCAAAAGCGCCGCGCTGGCAATCGAGCAGTTTATAGGGCGCGTCGGTTGTCACTTCCCGAAAACGAATAATTTCTTCGCCAATTCGCACTGCATGAAGCGTACTTGGCTTGATATTTTTGAAATACTGATTGGATTCCACCAAAATTTCGGTGGCTGTTTCCGAAATATTTTCTGAAACGACTGATGCTCCGGTTTCGGCCAATCGCTTGTCGGGGACTGGCGAAACGTACGGATCGTTGGTGTTGATGAAGGTGCTGAGCGTGTGGACGCCTATGCGAAGGCCCATCTTTGCGGCCTTCTCAACGCAGGTTTTCATTCCGGCACGATCGTTCGGAAAGTTTTTAGGATCGAGTATAAAATGGCCCCACGACTTGAACGGCCCTTCGTGGTAGAGCGACATTAAACCGGCCTGCTTCGTGTAATCGAGCATTTCGTCAATGTTCGATTCGTTAAAATCTGCAATGAGGTATGCGCGTCCGGTCTCGGGCGATTGCTTGTGCCAAACGCCGTTGATGAGCGGATGTGGCAGGCCTTCGGCCAGTTCGATGGCCCCAATGCAATTGAGCACTTCTTTTTCGGAACAGCCAAACAATGCAATCGCCGATCCGATGGTTGTTTCGCCCGGAATAGACGCCACAGGCATATCGGGGTACTGATCATTCCATACCGAATACAGGCGGACTATCGAACGATCGAGACTGTAAGCCTGGAGACTGCTTCCGTAGGGTTGCGCAATGGCCGTATTTCCGCGCGAATCGTCGGTTCCGCCTTCCCGCTTCAGGATTCCGCCAATGGTTTTGGGGTTCAGCGCCTGCAGCCCGATGGCGTACTGGCCGTCGCGCACCACCCCAATTACTTCGCCAACGGTTTGCCCAATGGTGGTTGGGTATGGTCCCCAGTAAACGGCATCTGCCTTCGCATTACCACTAAGTTTGGTAAGCCGAAATGAAAAGTGTGTTTTACTTGATGCAACTTTTATTTCTGCTGAAAGCCGGGAAGGGAATTCCAGAC